>JAEEGH010004605.1_pt1 | contig 35254 bp, 26 predicted proteins | sample 9134181 | NCBI WGS metagenome assembly JAEEGH01 (sample SAMN16246544, study PRJNA631951) | gut metagenome | biome: gut microbiome; feature: rumen; material: DP-attached | host: Bos | place: Iran: Karaj | collected 2018-10
TGATGCCTTTGCCTGTCAGAACTCCGGTGTTCTCGTTGCGGATCTTGCGGTACTGGCCGTAGAGGAATCCGATTTCTCTTCCGCCGACTCCGACATCTCCGGCAGGAACGTCCGTGTCCGGTCCGATGTGCCTGTAGAGCTCTGTCATGAAGGCCTTGCAGAAACGTCTGATCTCATCATCTGACTTTCCCTTGGGGGAGAAGTCAGAGCCGCCTTTTCCGCCGCCCATGGGAAGTGTTGTGAGCGAGTTCTTGAATGTCTGCTCAAAGCCCAGGAACTTGAGTGTTCCGAGTGATACGTTGGAGTGGAACCTCAGGCCGCCCTTGTAGGGTCCGATTGCGCTGTTGAACTGCACGCGCCAGCCGCGGTTGACCTGGATCTCGTGGTTGTCATCCTCCCATTCGACCCTGAACTGTACGATTCTCTCCGGCTCGACGATCCTGTCCAGTATCTTGTTCTTCAGATACATGGGGTTGGAGTTAACTGTGTCAATGATGGAAGCGACAATCTCGCTTGCTGCCTGGATGAACTCCGGCTCTCCCGGATTCCTTTTCTCCAGCTGCTTCATGAAGGTGTTGTAATCGTACATCTTTTTCCTCTCCAAGCACTTGCGTTTTCCAGTAAAATTTTTTGGAAAAACGCATGTAAGTCATTTCATTCATTCAGAACGATTTATGCGGTTTTGTCTGAATTTTTTCTATGGTATTATCACTTTTTCCGATGTTTGTGCAATAGGGTTCCGCAGTTATGAGGGGTGCAAATTTATGTATTTCTCAGTCGTTTTGTCTCCAAATCATGGACAATGATGAATAATTACTCATGGGACTGCATATTCATTGCCCTGCTAATTTCTTGAAGCAGATGATGTTGATGTTGATTCTGTTTGCATCTTGTGAACATAGTGTCCTTGAAATGCGGACAGAATTTCCGCCGAAAAAAATATATTTTTTTTTGATTTGTTGTATATTATCAATATGGACTTAAGCATCAGGCCTGCGGATCTCACCAATACAATCTTTGACTTCCTCGATGACGGTGCGACAACGCTTGTCTTTCCGACGGAGAACACTGCAAGGCATTACCTTTCTGCCTATGTGAGGTCCAGGAGAAGGAGCGTCCTTGCTGACAGGGCAATGGCTTTCGATACCTTCAGGGCATTCTTCCTGCCCCGCCATGACGATCTCAGGCCGTCCAACAAGTATTACAGGCTTGCCTTTGTGACAAGCTTCCTGGATACGCAGAAGACATCCTTGAGATATCTCTATAAGGACAGCCTCTATGATTACAGGCTGCGATTTGTGCAGTTCCTGACAAAGATCCTGCCGGACCTGGGGGAGACCGAGAGAAGCGTCATAGAGAGCAACTCCATCCGGAGGGACATTGCCGTACTGAAATCAGCCTATTCGGCGTTCCTTCAGGGCAACGGCCTCTTTGAGCCGGGGTGGGAGAGATGCAGCCTGGAGAATAATCCCCAACTGAGCGGCAGATATGTACTTGTCGGGTCTGATTCAGATATCCAGATGCAGATGCTCCTGAAGGATCTGGGTCCATCGCCGAACATCGATACCTTGAACAAAAAAGAGCCTGGAGGAGCCAAATACCTGAAGTTTCTCACAGAGGAAGCGGAAATTGAGTCATTATTTCAGAAGCTCGAGGAATTGAAGCAGGCAGGTGTCCCCATGCAGGACATCCTGATTTCCACGCCTCAGATGGATGCCCTCAGGCCGCGTTTCGAGAGAAAGGGAAGGGAGTACAACATACCGCTTTCGTTCATGCGGAGCCTCCTGCTCGCGGACACTGTCCCCGGCAGATACCTGTTTGCTGTGCGCAGGTGCATAAGTGAGAACCTCTCCTTCAGATCCATTGAGAACCTGCTTCTGAACACGTCCCTTCCTTTCTGTGACATGGAGGCGAACAGGCTGATCATCAGGACCATGACAGATTCCAACATCCAGGGCGGAAACCTGGAGTTCTATGATGACAGCCTGTTCAGGGAGCTGCGCAGGCTTGCCCTGGGCAGTGAGGATCCTGTCCGCTCCAGGGCCTTTGAGCTGTACAGGAACATGAAGAGCGCAATCACCGCCATCAGGCGTGCCCACGACGGCGATGAGCTGATAAAGGACATACACGGTCTCACCACGCTCCTGTTCGGCAACGACGAGTTCAGCTCATCTGATCCGTCGGACCGGGATGTCTACTCGTTCATGTTCTCGGAGCTGGCGCAGATCACAAAGGCGGTCAGGCAGACAGGCCTTGCGATCAGGGACCTCTTCTCCGTGTTCATGGGAGAGGTGGAGAACCTCTCATATGTCGAGCAGGACAAGAGGACCGGAATCAAGGTCTACACCTACGGTCAGGACGCGCTGATCAATGTGCCATGGCACTTTGTTGTGGGTGTCAATGACGGCAACTCCCTTGTCCAGAAGAAATGCCTGGCCTTCCTTGAGGACCATGAGGTGCGCGTCCGTGAGAGCTATGATGTGACGGACAGCATGATCCTGTGCTACACATCATCAGGAGACAACGTCTGGATATCCGGATCCGAGGTCTCATACTCCGGAGCCCAGAGCACACCCACGTTCTTCATCCTGAACAATGCTGTGGAGGAGATGAGAAGCCCTTCATTCAGATCCTATTTCGAGAAAGCTGACGCGAGCAGCCTTGAGACAGCGGAGAAGACCTTCATGGGGGACCGTGGTCCTGATTATGCGGTTGACGGTGGCGGACCTGTGATCGACCTGTCAGGAGTCAGGCTCTCATACACATCAATAAGCAACTATGCCAGATGTCCGTACAGGACATATCTGCAGTCTGACCTGACAAAAGACGTCCCGGATGATTTTGAGCCGTCAAAGCAGGATGACAAGAAAATCGGATCCTTCCTCCATGAGGTGGTGCAGGCCTTCATGGCACTGCATTTCGGCCAGGTCCTGTCTCAGGAGCATCTTGAGCAATATTACGCCGAGATTGAGGACCAGATGGACAAGGCCCTTGAGAAGAGCAGGGATTTTGATGATCTGACAAAGCTGTGCATCAAGGGCAAGTACATGAAGGCTCTGAGATCCATACTGGACATCATGCTCAAGCCAAGCAGGAAGACTGGGGCCATCGGACCGTTCATGCCTCTGAAAAACGAGTATCTGCTGGACAGTGACAGCTCATTCACCGGCCGTGTCGACACCATCATCCAGGACACCTCAGGGAACATCTTCCTCCTGGACTACAAGAAGGGAGGCGGAGATGCCACCTACCAGCTGGTGCTGTACAAGAGGCTTTATGACAAGAGACCTCCTTACGGTGACAGTGTCAAAGCCTGTTATTTCTACTCAATGCGTGACTCACAGTTCAAGGGGATCCAAGATGCGAAATTGAAGGCGCAGGAGGATAAGCTTGATCATGATATTGAGAGCCTCAGGACCGGTTACTCTGCCGGTAACTGGAAGGCCACTCCGAGCAAGGACTCCTGTGAGCGGTGTGAGGAGAGATCGATCTGCCGGAGGAGGTTCAATCTGCAATGACTTTTGAACAGATAATGGAGAACGAGAGGTTCTTCCCGAACCCGGAGCAGAGACAGGTCATTGAGTCCACAAGGAACACCGTTGTGTCGGCAGGCGCAGGTGCAGGTAAGACTGCGGTTCTCTCTTGGCGTTTTCTGCGTCTTGTGATGGAGAGGCACGTCAAGCCTGAGGAGATACTCACCCTTACATTCACGAAGAAGGCCGCAAGCGAGATGCGGGAGCGCATATACTCCCGCCTGATGAAGGCAAAGGACAGCCTTCCCGAGGATACCCTGAAGAGCTTCGGAAGAGCCACGATATCAACCTTGGACAGCTTCTTCGCGCAGATTGTCAGAAGCGACAGCATCTCATACTCACTGCCGCGTGACATAAGCGTCATGACGGAAGACGAGCTTGAGGACCTGAGCGAGCGCCTTGCAGTACGGTTTCTCGCGTCTCCGGACTGCGCCGATGAGGTCAGAGCCATTGCATCACTTCTCATGCCGTCAGAAATAATGGAGAAATTCTTCACTGATGCTGCAAAAAACATAACTATTACTGGAGATTATGACGCTGTTGGTATATCCGAGAGATTTCATAAGGAAATCTGCAGGGTCTATGAGCAAAGGCGTCAGATCCTTGGAACGGCCCTGGATATGCTTGGGAAACTGAATCTCAAGGGTAAGTTCAAGGAGCAGTATGACCGTATGTGCTCCCTGTTCGAGTCGGAGAGTCTCTCTGAATCTGATTATTTCAGTCTCTCAGGAGTATCTGATGAGGAGGTCAAGGAGATCGTCTATGATCTGGTGCCCGTTGCAGGCAAAGGCTCCGGGTACAGCGTGCTTCAGGATCTGGCGAAGTCTTCTGTAAGTGTCAGCAGGCTTCAGACGGCAATCGAGATATTCGCCGGGATGCTCAACTCCGAGAAGCGGAGGCTGGGCAAGCTGACGTTCAATGATGTCGTTGGAATAGCGCTGTGTGCGCTGAGGGACAACCTGGAGCTGCGCTCCGTGTTCAAGAACCGCTTCAGGTTCATCATGATAGACGAGTTCCAGGACAACAACTCTGTCCAGAGGGACCTGCTGTACCTGCTTGCAGAGAAGAGGTCTCTTAAAGGTGTTGCGGGACGCATCCCGACAGTGGATGAGCTTGAGAGTGACAAGCTCTTCTTCGTCGGTGATGAGAAGCAGTCCATCTACCGCTTCAGGGGCGCAGACGTCTCAGTGTTCCGTCACCTTCAGGATGAGATCGGAAGAAACGGCAGCTCGCTGAAGCTGAGCACGAACTACAGGAGCAATCCGTTCCTGATCAGGCACTTCAACGAGGTGTTCAACCGCATCCTCTCTGAATCAGACCAGGTCTTTGATGCAAGATATGAGCCGATCAATGCGGGGCGTGTCGTCTCTGATGACAGATGCAGGATAGAGTTCGCAGTATTTGACAAGGCGGATATAAAGGATCCTGAGATGGACGCGGGAATCCTGGAGGCCGAGGCGATAGGGGACTACTGCAACAGGATCCTGAATACCGATGATTTCCTGGTTGATGGTGAGCGCCCGAAGCCGGCTGACATAGCCATATTGTTCCGCTCCGGATCCAACCAGATGAACATAGAGAAGGCTCTCAAGCGCAGGGGCATTGAATACCAGATAGCAGAGACCAGGTCCCTGATGCTGGACGCAGTGGCAAGTGATTTCTACAGCTTCCTCAACTGCATCCTCTATCCGTACGATACCCGGTCCTATATTGCCCTGCTCAAATCACCGTTCTGCGGCATGTGCGACCGGAGCATCGACAATGTCATCAATGGGTCTGAGCCTCTTGATGTGGACAAGAGCCGCTATGAGCATCTGTGCTGCTTCCTTGATCAGATGAGGGAGCAGGCATTCAGGATGACAATCCCTGAAGTCCTTGAGACCCTGTACATCGAGGGAGGGTACAAGGCATACCTTGACAGGAGCAGGGACAGCAGGACGTTCACGGAGCATTACGATTATCTTTTCTCTTATGCCATAAGCTATGAGGCTGAGGGCAGGAGCCTTTCCGACTATGCCCGTTTCATAAGGGATTATCTGGGAACCAGCAAGAAGCTTCCTGATGCCGAGGTCCTGCATAAGGACAGAAGCGGAGTCCAGATAATGACGGTCCACAAGTCCAAGGGCCTTGAGTTCAAGGTCGTCATCTACTGCGGTACCGGCTCGAAGCCGCAGAATGACAAGGGGAGCATTGTTTTCAAGTACAACGGTGATCTGGTGGCTTCCGAGAACAAGAGCATCCTGAAGATCCTGGAGGATGACCGCAAGGCAAAGGAGCAGGCAGAGCTCAGGCGCCTGATGTATGTGGCGTTCACAAGGGCAAAGGATCATCTGATTGTGATGGGCGGTTATGAGATCACCTCAAAGGGCAATATGTCAACTGCCGATGTCTTCAAGTGGTATTCCTCCGTCATCGGCTTTGACACGGTCACCAAGACATGCACCTGTCCTGATATTATGGTGAGGGATATCTCCAAGACTCAGCTCAAGGGTCAGCTTTCCAGCCATGAGGCAATAGATTTCGTAAGACCTCCGATTGTTGATTTCCAGTCCCGGTCAAAGCGCGTGAGTGTCACAGGGGCAAAGGGTCATTCTGACGCTAATGATGACCTGAAATCATCAACAATGTTAAGGAATCTCGAGGTTGATTCAATTATCAGGTCATTGAATGCAAATGATAAGTTCGGAACGCTCTGTCATTTCTTGCTTGAGAACATGGTCAAGGGCAAGAGTGTTGACGGCATTGAGTGCCATATCAGTGACAAGGATCAGGAGAACCGCCAGTTACTGGATGCGGCAAAGGATCTTGCCTCTTCCTTCTTTGAGAGTGAGCTTTACAACAAGCATGTGAGCGGCCATGAGAGCAGGCCGGAGCTGAGGTTCTACGCTCCGGATGAAGATGATCCCGATGTAGCTGTAGAGGGAGTGATGGACCTGCTTGTGTTCGGAGATAGATACAACCTTGTCATCGATTACAAGACGGATCTGGTCATGGATCCCGATCTTCACCGCAGCCAGGTTTTGACCTACATTAAGGTGGCGCAGGACCTGTTCGGGAAGAAGTGCTACGGCACCTTATTTTATCTGCGCGACGGAAGCAGCCCGGGCTTCTGGGATGAATCCGGAAACCTCATGAAAAGCATCTGAACCCAGGTCTTTTTGTGAAATAGTGAAAAAAAGGCACCGGATTGTGTTCCGGTGCCTTTCATCATGTCTCGCTGAATCCTCAGATCCTTGCGACGCCTGTCCTTCTTGCGGCATCTGCGACTGCCTTTGAGACTGCCGGGCAGACTCTCGGGTCGAATGCCTTCGGGATGATGTAGTCGGCTGAGAGCTCCTCCTCGGGAACAAGCTCTGCAAGAGCCTTGGCTGCGGCCATCTTCATCTCCTCGTTGATCTCTGAGGCTCTGACATCGAATGTGCCCCTGAAGATTCCGGGGAATGCTAGGACGTTGTTGATCTGGTTCGGATAGTCGCTTCTGCCTGTTGAGACAATCTTTGCTCCGCCTTCCTTGGCCTCTTCCGGGAAGATCTCCGGGGTGGGGTTGGCGCATGCGAAGATGATGGCATCCTTGTTCATTGTCCTGACCATCTCCTTGGTGACCTGACCAGGAGCTGAGACACCGATGAAGACATCAGCGCCGACAAGCATGTCAGCGAGCTTTCCGCTCTTTCTCTCAAGGTTTGTGACCTCTGCCATCTCTTCCTTGATCCAGTTCAGTCCTTCTCTGTCCTTGTAGATGGCACCCTTGCGGTCGCACATGGTGATGTTCTTGAAACCTGCTGAGAGCAGGAGCTTGACGATTGCCACAGCTGCTGCGCCTGCGCCGTTGGTGACGACCTTGACGTCCTCTTTCTTCTTTCCAACGACCTTCAGGGCGTTTGTCAGTCCGGCAAGTGTGATGACTGCTGTGCCGTGCTGGTCATCGTGGAAGATTGGGATGTCACACTTCTCCTTGAGCTTGCGCTCGATTTCGAAGCAGCGCGGTGCTGAGATGTCCTCGAGGTTGATTCCGCCGAATGAGCCTGAGATGTTGTAGACTGTGTTGACGAACTCATCGACATCCTGTGTCTTGACGCAGAGAGGGAAGCCGTCGACATCGCCGAAAGCCTTGAAAAGGACGCTCTTTCCTTCCATGACAGGCATTCCTGCCTCAGGTCCGATGTCACCGAGTCCAAGGACTGCACTACCGTCGGAGATGACAGCACAGATGTTCCATCTTCTTGTGAGCTCATAGCTCTTGCTTATGTCCTTCTGGATCTCCAGACACGGCTGGGCGACACCAGGTGTATATGCCAGTGAAAGATCAACTGAGTTGTTCACCGGAACCTTTGCGATAACCTCGATCTTGCCTCTCCATTCAGCATGCTTCTTGACTGATTCTTTTGCGTAGTCCATTTTAATTCTCCTATTTGTTAGTGCAGTCTCTGACTTGTGACCTGCAATAGTATAATAGAGAGTATCATGGTCGTATGACAAGTGTTTTATTTCGATTTCTGAACGATTATGATAAAAAATGTTCAAAAACGAACAGATTGATTCATTCTGGTCCAGACCTGGAGGACTGCGGCCTGAGTCTTGGCATCCTGGATCTTCCCCTCAAGAATCATCTTCACGACATCCTTGAGATCCATCATCTCCACGTTGATGCTCTCGTCCTCATCCAGATGGCGGTCTCCGAACGAAAGGCCCTTTGCCCAGTAAAGGTGGATGACCTCATTGGAGTAAGCGCAGGTGGGGTAGAGAGGTCCCATGTACTCGAACTCCCTGGCTGTGATTCCCGTCTCCTCCCTCAGCTCCCGCTCTGCAGCTGAGAGCGGATCCTCCCCGACGTAGTCCAGCTTTCCCGCCGGAATCTCAATCAGCTCGGCGTTGAACGGATACCTGAACTGATGCTCCACCGCAATGCGTCCCTTGTCGTCAACGGCCACGATTGCCACCGCACCCAGATGCTTTATGTACTCACGGGTGCTTTTGTTTCCGTTAGGAAGCAGGATGTTGTCCTTGTAGACGTGAAGGAGCCTTCCTTCGAACACCTTTGTGGAGTCAAGCTGCCTCTCCACAAGATCCATTCTCTTGAACTCTTTTGCTGATTCTTCTGCCATAGTTGGAATCTTACTTCCAAACGGCTGCTCACTCAAGTCCGTGCACCCAGTTGGAGCGGAGCAGGTAGATGAGGAATATGACAGAGGAGATCGACCATGTGATGGGGTAGGCGGCAAAGACAAGCTCGATGGTGTGTGAGATTGACATGGCCACTGTGATGTACAGCACCCTGAAGATGCACCAGACTCCAAGCATGACGAACATCGGCACCTTTGCCTTGCCCGCTCCGCGCATGACTCCCGCAATGGAATGGGAGAGGGCCAGGAGGAAGTAGAACAGGGACTCCACATGTATCTGCCGCACTCCGAATGCTATGACCTCCGGGTCGCCGTTGAAGAGCGCGATCAGGTATTTCGCGAAGATGAACTCCAGAAGGCCTATGGTCTCCGCAAGTGCCATGCAGACAAGTATCCCGAAGCGTGCGCCGCGTTTTGCCCTGTCATGGTTGCCTGCCCCGAGGTTCTGGCTTATGCAGGTTGTCAGGGCCGCCACGAAGGCGTTGATCGGGATGAAGGCAAAGCCCTCGATCTTGGCATAGGAGCCGCAGCCTGCCACGGCAACTGAGGAGAAGGTGTTGTAGTTGGACTGCACGAAGACATTGGCTATGGCTATGACCGAGTTCTGGATTCCGCTCGGAAGACCGTACCTGATTATCTCCTTTAAGAGGGGCACATCGAACCTGATCTTACGGATGTAGACCTTGTAGACCTCGTCTGTCCTGACAAGACGTATCATGCAAAGGATGAAGGAAAGTGCCTGTCCGATTGTGGTTGCTGCGGCCGCTCCTCCTACGCCCCAGTGCAGGACCTTGATGAAGAACAGGTCCAGGATGATGTTGGTCACCGATGAGATTAGAAGGTATATCAGAGGATGCGTGGAGTCTCCCGTGGCGTTCATTATACCCATAGTTATGTTGTACATGACGCAGAAGAGAATGCCGAACGAGTAAATCCTGAAATAGGTGATAGATCCCTCAATGATGTCCTGAGGCGTGCGCATCCATGCAAGAATATGAGGTGTCATCAGGACTCCGAACACCGTAAGGAAAAGTCCTGCCACCAGACCGAATGCAAGGTCGGTATGGATCGCCTTCTGCATCCTCTCCTGGTCACGGGCTCCGAAGTACTTTGATATGACAACACCGGCACCAATGGCAAGGCCGTTGAAGAAGCCCACCATCATGAAGATCAGGCTTCCTGAAGAGGAGACACTTGCCAGAGCCTGGGGTCCTAAGGTGTTTCCGACAATGAGCGAGTCTGCTGCATTATAAAGCTGCTGGAAGAGGTTACCCAGAAACAGAGGCAGTGAGAATCTTATGATTTTCCTTCCGAGGCTCCCCTCTGTGAAGTCAAGCGTGCTGGTTGCGGTGCTCACGGGGCAAGTATCTCACAATTGACTTATTTTTGTATACCTCAGTATCCGTTGAGGTGATATATTTGTAAGCGACGGAGGGACGCCATGATAAAGGATCTTGCAGTTAAGAACAGAAGTTACCGCGCATATGACAGGTCAAGGAAAATCACAAGGCAGGAGCTTGTTGACCTTGTGGACATGACACGCTATGTGGCATCGTCGGTCAACGACCAGCCTCTCAAGTACTATATCGCCTGCGATGAGAAGGATGTGGCAAAGGTCCAGAAGATGACGGTCTGGGCAAAGGGGCTTCCTGAGCTCAACCTCCCTTATCCGGGAACCGAGCCTGTTGCCTTTGTGGTCATCTGCATTGACGAGAATCTCAGGGTCGGAGGAAGGAACTATCTGAGGGACGTCGGAGCCGTGGCCCAGACAATGCTCCTTGCCGCCGTGGAGAAGGGCCTTGGCGGAATCATGATCGGAAGCATAATGAAGGACAGCCTGAAGCAGTTCTTCAACATGCCTGACAACGTCGAGCCCAACCTTGTGGTGGCCTTCGGAAAGCCAGCAGAGGAGATTGTCCTGACGGAGTGCAAGGACGGAAACACAAAGTACTACCGCAATGCCGAGGGCAACATCCACTACGTGCCCAAGCGCAGCCTTGATGACATCCTGATGAACTGAGGCTCTTCCACACAAAACTTCACAGAATGTAGAAATATGTGAACTTTCCTCAAAACAGCGCATTTAATGTCCGCCCTTGTTATGCTCAAGACATCAACATACAAGGACGGACATTTTCATGGGACAGGCAAAACTTCTATTTCAGCGTTATGAGAAGAAATATCTGCTCACAGATTCCCAGTATGAGCAGATGGTCAAGGCTATTGACGGGAAGATGGTCGCTGATGAGTACGGAAGCTACTCAATCAAGAACATCTACATGGACACCGCGAACTATGACCTCATAAGGACATCTGTGGATGGTGCCGAGTACAAGGAGAAGATGCGTCTCCGCGCCTACGGCAACTGGGACAGGTACAGGAACGACAAGGTGTTCCTGGAGCTGAAGAAGAAGTATGACGGCATTGTCTACAAGCGCAGGGTAAGCATGAGCTTCACCGATGCCATGTTCTATGTCTTCAGCGGAGTCCGGCCGAAGCATCTTACGGACCTGCAGCTCTCCGAGTTCGATTTCTTCCTGAAAAGACACCCGATCGTGAACAGGACGTTCCTCACCTATGACAGGGAGGCTTATGCCGCAGCCGACGGAGGGGACCTCAGGATTACATTCGACAGGAACATCCGCTACCAGACAGACGGTTTCTCATTCGATGAGAGGCAGGCGGCAAACCTTCTTCCACAGGTGGGTGTCCTGATGGAGATCAAGAACCCTCTGAGCATGCCGCTCTGGGTCTCACAGATGCTCAGCAAATACAAGATAAGACCGTATTCCTTCTCCAAATACGGAGAGGTCTATAAGACAGACATCATCAAAGAGAAAAACAACAGCGAGGTGAAAGTATGTTCAGTTCAGTAATAGGATCAGGTTTGACATTATCGACATTTCTTCTTTGCTCGGCAGTCTCTGTCGTGCTGGGAATTCTCACGGCAATCATCTTCACAATCAAGAACAGGGGATCTTCCAGCTTTGTGCTCACATTATCCCTTCTGCCCCTGGCAGTACAGCTTGTGATCATGCTGGTCAACGGTAACATCGGAACCGGAGTGGCAATCGCAGGTGCATTCAGCCTGGTGCGTTTCCGCTCCGCAGCCGGTAAGGGCAGGGAGATAGCGGCGATCTTCATCGCGATGGCACTGGGCCTCGCGACCGGAATGGGCTATGTGGTGGCAGCGGCCATCTTCCTTGCAATAGTAGCAGTTGTGGTGCTTTCAGTTTCAGCAATGAAAATCGGAAACGATGGCCTGAAACGGGTACTGAAGATACAGATTCCTGAGGATATGGACTATGACGGGCTATTTGATGACCTTCTTCAGAATTACACCAGAAGCTTCAGTCTCTCAGCGGTCAAGACGGTGAATCTGGGTACACTCTATGAGCTGAGATATGATATCGAGCTCAAGGACCAGACGGTTCCGAAGAGCTTTCTGGATGAGGTCAGGGCACGCAACGGAAACCTTAGCGTCAACTGCTGCCGCGTGGCGGAGAAAGACCAGATCTGAGATAGAAAAGGCTGAACGGTCACTCGTTCAGCCTTTTATTATTCTACAATTATTCTGCAGTCTGCTCAGCACATCTTCTTCTTCAGGTCAGCCAGGCGGTTCAGGGCCTCGTAGAGGGTCTCGTCCTTCTTTGCGAAGTGCAGGCGGATGATGTCCTGGACGTCCTCCTTAAAGAATGAGGTTCCGGGAACGGCAGCCACTCCGACCTTCTCGGTCATCTCCTCGCAGAACTGGACATCGGTCTGGCCTTTTCTGAGGTACGGGCCGATGTTCGCAAGGACGAAGTAGGTTCCCTGAGGATCGGTGAAGGGGATTCCGATGCTCTTCAGGCCGTCGGTGAAGATCTTCTTCATGTGTGCGTAGTGGGCGCCGAACTCCTCGTAGTAGCTGTCGGGGAACTCAAGGCCCACGACTGCGGCCTCCATCAGAGGGGACGCGCATCCTACGGCGTTGAAGTCGTGGTACTGCTTGATCCTCTGCATGATCGGCTCCGGGGCAAGGGCATAGCCCAGTCTCCAGCCGGTGACGGAGTAGGTCTTTGAGAGGCTTGAGCAGCTGATGGTGCGCTCCCACATTCCCGGAAGGGTTGCCATGTAGGTGTGGGTGTGCCCCTCATAGACGATGTGCTCGTAGACCTCGTCCATGACGGCATAGACATCGTACTTCTTGCAGAGGTCGGCGATGAATGTCAGCTCCGCCTTTGTGAAGACCTTTCCGCTGGGGTTGGAGGGGTTGCAGATCAGGATGGCCTTGACGCCGGGCTGCTTCATGGCATCCTCAAGCACCTGGAAGTCGAAGTTGAACTCAGGCGGGATGAGCGGCACATAGACCGGCTCGCAGTCGGCCATGATGGCCTGGGCATGGTAGTTCTCGAAATAAGGAGAGAACATCACGACCTTGTCACCGGGGTTGGTGATTGCGAACAGTGTGTCGACCATTGCCTCGGTGGAGCCGATGGTGACAACCATCTCCTTCTCCGGATCCGGGGTGATTCCCATGAAGTGACCGCACTTCTTTGAGAGAGCCTGCCTGAAGTTGGGCGCTCCCATAGTGATGGGGTACTGATGAGGGCCCTGGTCACAGACCTCCTTGAGGCGGTCCGTCATTGCCTTGGGCGGATCAAAATCAGGGAAACCCTGCGCAAGGTTGATCGCGTTGTTTGCGATTGCGATTCTTGTCATCCTTCTGATGACAGACTCAGTGAAGTACTGGTTTCTCCTGCTCATCTCTTTCATGGTTCTGATCTCCGTTGTCTATTATGCGTTGCGGCCAAGTAGGAAAGCCTTCTTGTTCATCTCGACGAACTTTGCCGGGACGCTGGTCTCTATTGTATCAAGCCACTGCTGTTCTGAGAAGTCAAAGTGATTTGACAGTTTTCCCAGAAGCGCGAGGTTCACCGCTTTCTGCGATCCTGCCTGACGGGCGATGGAGAGGGCGTCGAAGCACTCGAGGTTGATGTCCAGCGCCTTGAGCTTCTTCTCCAGGTCCGACGGGTATGCCGCAGCCCCGGTGATCACCGGCATGGGGTTGATCTGCTGGGTGTTGGTGATCAGCGTGCCGCCTTTCTTGAGGAAGTCGACATATCTTGCGGCCTCAAGGATCTCGAATGAGATGATAATGTCCGCCTGACCCTTGTCTATGACAGGGGAGTACACCTTCTCTCCGTAGCGCACATAGGTGACCACGCTTCCGCCTCTCTGGCTCATTCCATGTACCTCGGAGACCTTGACGTCAAGGCCTTTCTCCAGGAAGAGCTTTCCGAGAAGCTTGCTGGCAAGCAGCGTTCCCTGTCCGCCGACTCCGACAATCATTATGTTCTTTGTCATCTCAGGCCTCCTTCTTTCCTATGGCGCTCTGCCTGCAGAGCTGGGCGCAGACGTTGCAGCCCACGCACTGGGTCTGGTCAATGACTGCCTTCTTCCCGACAATGCTGATTGCAGGGCATCCGATTTTCATGCAGGCCTTGCAGCCGATGCACTTTGACTCATCCACGCTGATCGGGCCGGGGTGCTTTACTGTCTTGAGCAGGGCACACGGGCGTCTTGAGATGATCACTGAAGGCTCTCCGCATCCGACCTCCTCCTTGACAGCCTCCTCGACCTGCTGGAGGTTGTAGGGATCAACGACCCTGACTCTTCTGATTCCCACAGCACGGCAGAGCGACTCGAGGTCGATCTTGGTGCAGGGGTCTCCCTTGAGGTTGAAGCCTGTCGTGGGGTTCTGCTGGTGGCCGGTCATTCCTGTGGTGGAGTTGTCCAGGATGATCACGGTGGACGCGCTCTCATTGTAGGCGATGTTCACAAGACCTGTGATTCCGCTGTGCATGAAGGTCGAGTCTCCTATGACCGCGACCGTCTTTCCGCTAAGGCCTGCGGCTCCCGCCTTGTTGAAGCCGTGAAGGCCGGAGACTGAGGCGCCCATGCAGATTGTGGTGTCTGTGGCATTAAGCGGCGCGGTGGCTCCGAGGGTGTAGCATCCGATGTCTCCGAGGACGGTCAGGTTGTGCTTCTTAAGTATGTAGTAAAGGCCCCTGTGAGGACAGCCTGCGCACATGACAGGCGGTCTTCCCGGGATCTCCTCAGATAGCTTCGAGCCAGTGCTGAACGGTACTCCGAGCTTCTCGGCAACGATATTGGGCATAAGCTCATCGATGTTTCCAAATAGTTCTTTACCTGTTGTTTTCACACCTATTGAGCTGCAGTGAGCCTCTATAATGCCGTCAAGCTCCTCAACCACTATGACCTTCCTGACCTTGGCCGCAAAGTCCTTTATGAGCTTTTCCGGAAGCGGATTGACCATGCCCAGCTTCAACACGGGGTACTTGTCGCCGCAGACTTCCTTCACATAGTCGTAGCAGGTGGAGGCGGTGATGATTCCAAGGGAGCTGTCGCTGCCTTCATCGATCCTGTTGACCGGTGCTGTCTCAGCCCATTCTGTCAGGGCCTTTGTCCGCTGCTCCACAACCGGGTGGCGCTTCTTGGCCATGCCGGGCATCATGATGTACTTCGCGATGTTCTTGACATAGGGTTTGTCCGGAAGCTGCTGTCTCTCGGAGAGCTTCACGGTGCTCTGGCAATGGGCGATCCTGGTGCACATCCTGACAATGACAGGGGTGTCGAATCTCTCGGATATCTCATAGGCCAGCTTCGTGAACTCCAGGGCCTCCTCAGAGTCGGAGGGGTCCAGCATGGGGACCTTGGCGGCAATGGCGTAGTGCCTTGAGTCCTGCTCGTTCTGTGAAGAGTGCATGCCCGGGTCATCCGCCACCGCTATCACCATGCCTGCGTTGACTCCGGTGTAGGAGATGGTGAACAGGGGATCGGCCGCGACGTTCAGGCCGACATGCTTCATGCCGCAGAAGCTTCTCTTTCCCGCAAGGCAGGCACCGAAGGCACTCTCCATGGCGACTTTCTCGTTCGGTGCCCATTCTGCGTATATCTCAGGATATTTAGCGGCGAACTCGGTTATCTCCGTGCTCGGGGTTCCCGGGTAGCTGGAGACAAAACCGCATCCTGCCTCATAGAGGCCACGTGCGAAGGCCTCGTTTCCCAACATCAGTTTTCTTTCCATATCTGTCTCTCCAAAATCTCAGGCAATCAGCTTGTGATCTGCTGCTCGACGAGGTTCGCAGCCCTGTAGCGCTCACGCAGCACAGGCTTTTCGATCTTTCCGGTGGGGTTCCTGGGGACATCGGCGAAGATGATCTTGCGCGGTCTCTTGTAGCGCGGAAGGTCGTTGCAGAACTCCACGATCTCCTCCTCGGTGCACTTCATGCCGTCCTTGACCGAGATGATTGCTGCCGCGATCTCTCCGAGTCTCTGGTGCGGAAGTCCAATGACTGCCACATCCTTGATCTTGTCGTACTTGCGCAGGAAGTCCTCGATCTGAACGGGGTAGAGGTTCTCGCCTCCGGTGATGATGACATCCTTCTTCCTGTCCACCAGGTAGATGAATCCGTCGGCATCCTTCTTTGCCATGTCTCCTGTGAGAAGCCATTCGCCCTTGAGGATCTCCTCTGTGGCCTCCGGGTTCTTGTAGTAGCAGTCCATGACTCCGGGGCCCTTGACTGCGAGCTCTCCGACCTCCTCGGGCTCGGTGACCTCTGTCTTCCCGTCATCCTTGACGATCTTGGCCTCCCAGAGGTAGCCCGGGATTCCGATTGCGCCGACCTTGTCGACGTTCTCCACTCCGAGGTGCACGCAGCCCGGTCCGATTGACTCGGAAAGGCCGTAGTTCGTGTCGTACTGGTGATGGGGGAACACCTTGAGCCAGCGCTTGATCAGACTCGGCGGAACCGGCTGGGCTCCGACATGCATCAGGCGCCACTGGTTGAGAAGATAATCGTCAAGCTTGATCCTGCCGCTGTCTATGGCGTCAAGGATGTCCTGCACCCATGGCACAAGGAGCCAGACGATGGTGCATTTCTCCTCAGTCACCGTCCTGAGGATCCACTCGGGCTTGATTCCCCTGAGGATGACGGCCTTGCCGCCTGTCATCAGGCTTCCGAACCAGTGCATCTTCGCTCCTGTGTGGTAAAGCGGCGGGATGCACAGGAAGACATCGTCCTTTGTCTGGCCGTGGTGGTTCTGCTCTGTAAGGCAGGAGCTGTAGAGCGCCCTGTGCTTGTGGAGGATGGCCTTGGGGAATCCGGTTGTTCCGGAGGAGAAGTAGATTGCCGCGTAATCATCCTCGTTGAGGGAGATCGGCGGTGCCTCAGTTGATGTGAAACCCATCACTTTCATGCAGTTCTCTGTGTAAATCGGGCCATTGTTTCCGACATAGAACATTGTCCTGACCTTGGGGATGTCATCTGCTATGGCATCCATTCTGGCGGTGAACTCCGGTCCGAAGACAAGGATCTCGACGTCTGCAAGATCCAGGCAGTATTTGATCTCATCGCTTGAGTACCTGTAGTTCATCGGGACCACTATGCAGCCCGCCTTCAGGACTCCGAAATAGATCGGAAGGTATTCGAGGCAGTTCATCATGAGGATTCCGACCTTGGTTCCGCGCGGGACCTCCCTGCTCAAAAGCAGGTTGGCGAAGCGGTTGGCCATCTGGTCGAACGTCCTCCAGTTGATCTCCCTCCTGTACGGGGAGTCGGTGGCGCTCTCTATGAGGCTGGCCTCACGCCAGGTGACTGCCTGGTCACGTTTCTCTGAAGGGCTCACCACAACAAGGGCGGTGTCCTGTCCGTAAAGTCTTGAGTTCCTCTCGAGGAAATCGGTGATGACCATGTTTATCTCCTTGGAAAACTATTGTTTTATAAATTAAGGTGTATGACCATTAAGGCACCAAACGGAGTTTAGGTCAATGAGCATCAGGGACAAGTTGTAATAAATTATAACATTTTGTTGCAATAATAACATAGTATTGATCGCTTCTGTCAAAATCTGTCATCCACCGTCTCAAATTTACGCTTTTATGAGGATGCAAAGAAAAGTAATATAATATCGGAGGTTCATATGAGCGCACACGAGAAGTTCGGTTTCAAGTCCCTTGAGGAGATAAAGGACAAGACAAAGGCCCTTGGCCTGGACATCAGGTATGAGGAGGACCTTTCGGTTCTGGGAACACCGTACAGGATCGGTCACCTTCAGGCCGCCAACAGGTTCGCCGTTCTTCCCATGGAGGGTTGCGACTCAAACACTGACGGATCTCCGTCACAGCTTGTCATTGACCGCTATGAGAAGCTCGCGAAGGGAGGCTACGGGCTGATCTGGTTCGAGGCGAACGCCATTGTCCCGGAGGGCAGGGCGAACGAGCTTCAGATGATGCTCACCACATCCAATGTCTCGAAGTTCCGCGCTCTTGTGGAGAAGGTGGACAGCATCAGCATGAAGGAGCACGGCTTCAAGCCGGTGAAGATCCTCCAGCTGACACACTCCGGACGCTACAGCAGGCCAGAGGGCCATCTGGCAAGACCTCTGGTGCCGCAGCATGACCCGTACCTGGACAAAGGCAATGAGGTCATCGTCTCTGATGAATATCTGGACAGCCTTGTCCAGCGTTATGTGATAAGCGCACTCCTGGCAAAGGAGGCAGGCTTTGACGGTGTGGACATCAAGGCATGTCACCGCTACCTGATGAACGAGCTTCTTGCATCCCACACGAGGGAGGGCCGCTACGGCGGAAGCTATGAGAACCGAAGCCGCCTGCTTCTGACGGTCATCCGTGAGGTAAAGAAGGCAGCAGGAGAGGACTTCATAATAGCAAGCCGCTTCAACGTGTTCGACGCACACCCTTACCCCTACGGATTCGGATGCGACAAGGATGACATGTGGAAGTTCAACCCGGAGGAACCTGTGCGCCTTGTCAAGGACATGGTGAAGGCCGGGGTTGGTCTTCTGTCCAACTCGGGAGGAAACCCGTACTACATCTACCCGCAGGCCACAAGGCCTTTCGATAAGTCAAGCTACGGAATCCCCACACCTGAGGAGCACCCGCTTGAGAGCATCCAGAGGCTCTTCTATCTGACAAGCGTGGTCCAGGAGGCTGCAGGGGATGTCCCGGTTGTGGGCAACGGCTACAGCTGGCTCAGGAACTACCTCCCTTATGCCGCCGCCGCGAACATCAACGCAGGCCGCTGCCGCTTTGTGGGACTTGGACGTGAGAGCTTCGCTTATCCCGATGCCCCCGCTGATGTCCTCAGGAACGGGGCGATGGATCCCGGCAAGTGCTGCATCACATGCTCGCTCTGCACCCAGATAATGAGGGACCACGGCACGACAGGATGTGTGATCAGAAACAGCAAGGTATACATGCCGATCTACAAGAAATTCAACGCCGAGGCGGTTGAGAGGGAGCACAGGTCATGAAGAGGACAGCGGTAGTAACAGGCGCAAGCAGGGGTATAGGTCTGGCCATAGCAAGGCAGCTGGGCCTTGACGGGATGAACGTGGTCATGGTGGCCACAGGACCCAGGGAGAAGAACAGCCAGGCCATCGCGGACCTGGAGAATCAGGGCATAACAGTCGGTTATGTCCAGGCCGACATCTCCAGGCATGATGACAGGCTCAGGATCGTCGAGGAGGCTGTGAGGCTGTTCGGGAGAATCGACGTCCTTGTGAACAACGCGGGCGTTGCCCCTCTTCAGAGGGCAGACCTCCTTGAGATGACTGAGGAGTCATTCGACAGGGTGGTGGGGATAAACACAAAGGGCAACATGTTCCTTACCCAGGCGGTTGCAAGGCAGATGATCGGCCAGGAGCCGCTGGATGGTAGGAAGGGCGTGATCATCAATATCTCATCCTGCTCGTCTGTCGTCTCATCCGTGAACCGCGGGGAGTACTGCGTGTCAAAGGCAGGCATCTCCATGCTCACCACCCTTTACGCCGACAGGCTCGCTCCTGAGGGCATCCTGGTCCATGAGGTCAGGCCGGGTGTCATTGACACCGACATGACAAGCACCGTACACGGCAAGTACAACAAGCTCATTGATGAGGGCGTGTTCCCGATCGCTCGCTGGGGAAAACCGGAGGATGTTGCCAACGCGGTAAGCGCGCTTGCATCAGACAAGTTCATGTACACCACCGGAAACTACATAGATGTGGACGGAGGCTTCCACATAAGGAGACTGTAGATGGACAGTAAGGCCTATGAGGTCGAGAGGATAAGCGTCTCCACCTGCATTGTCGGAACAGGGGCCGCAGGCTATAACGCCGCCTGCCGCCTGAAGCGCCTGGGCAGGGATGACATACTTCTTGTCAGCGAGAACCGCCTGGGAGGCACCAGCCGCAACACGGGAAGCGACAAACAGACATATTACAAGCTCACCTTGAGCGGTGACTGCCCTGACAGTGTCTATGAGATGGCTCAGACTCTGTTTGAGGGCAAGGCCGTTGACGGTGACATTGCCCTGTGCGAGGCTGCGCTGAGCTCCAGGTGCTTTCTGCGCCTTGCCGAGCTGGGTCTGCCGTTTCCCACAAACCGCTACGGCGAGTATGTTGGCTACAAGACAGACCATGATCCCAGGACCAGGGCCACTTCCATAGGCCCATATACCTCCAGGGAGATGACTCGCGCGCTTGAGAAGGAGGCCGGAGAGCTGGGAGTTCCGTTCAGGGATCATCTTCAGGTGATAAGGATCATCTCCGACGGGGAGAGATGCTACGGTCTGATCTGCCTTGATACGGACAGGACAGAGAGACCTCATTACGTGGTCATAAGGTCTGAGAATGTAGTCTATGCCACTGGCGGCCCTGCTGGAATGTACTCAGACAGTGTCTATCCTCAGAGCCAGCACGGATCATCGGGAATCGCATTCGAGGCAGGAGTGAAAGGGCGCAACCTCACCGAATGGCAGTTCGGCCTTGCCTCTGTGAATCCGAGATGGAACGTCAGCGGAACCTACATGCAGGCCCTGCCCCGGTTCGTCTCCACTGATAAGGACGGTAAGGATGAGAGGGAGTTTCTGATGGACTTCTTCAAGAGCCCTGAGGAGATGCTCTCCAATGTGTTCCTGAAAGGCTACCAGTGGCCGTTCGATGTCAGGAAAGTCGAGGGCGGAAGCTCGATTATCGATATCCTTGTGTACCTTGAAAGCTGCAAGGGCAGGCGTGTCTTCCTGGATTTCATCCATGACCCGGTTGAAGGTAAATTCAGTTTTGATGGTCTGAAATCTGAGGCATACCAGTATATTTCAAAGGCTAATGCACTTGTTAGGACACCGATTGAAAGACTAAGGGTCATGAATCAGCCTGCCATAGATTTTTACAGGGACAAGGGTGTGGACCTTGAGAGAGAGTATCTAGAGATTGCCCTCTGTGCCCAGCACAACAACGGAGGCCTTGACCTTGATATGTGGTGGCAGAGCAACATAAAGGGCCTTTTTGTGGCAGGTGAGGTGGCGGGAAGCCACGGGGTGTACAGACCCGGAGGCTCGGCTCTTAACGCAGGTCAGGTAGGATCCACAAGATGCGCCCAGTTCATCGCGGGAAGCCGGTCAAATGATAATCAGGATGGGGCGGACTTCGAGAGTCTTGCCTCAGGTGCGCTGAAGGAAATGACATCGGTCTTCTCCGAAACTGTATCTGGTAGCTCCAATGTCGTGGATCTGATCAGGCACTTTGAGGAAGGCATGAGCAAGCACTGCGGAGCAGTCAGAGATCCTGAGGCCATGAAAGGCTTTCTGTCCGAGGTCAATGAGATGATCAAAGGCTTCACCGGCAAGGTAAGATACAGTGATCCGAGGGATCTCAAGCTTGTCTACAGGCTCAGGGACATGCTCATGTCCCAGAAATGCTACATAGAGAGCATGATCGATTATCTGATTTCAGGCGGAAAGAGCAGGGGAAGCGCGCTATATCATGACAAGAACGGAAGGCGTCCTTACAAAGAGCTTCCGGAAGCATTCACATTCTCTCTTGATGACGGGTCAAAGGACAGCCTGATCCAGGAGATGAGCTATAAGGATGGACGCTGCACCTTCAGCTGGAGAAAGGTCAGAAGCATCCCTCAGGATGATGATTTCTTTGAGAATGTCTGGAGGGAGTTCCGCAAGGACGGAAACATCAGGTAGTCTCAGTCTCCTCAACTTTGATTCCATCCAGGAACACGGCCTTTCCTTCCTGGGCGAATATTCCAAGCATTGTCCCTGTGAAGCAGTTGCCGCAGGTGCATCCCGTGGTCAGGCCTGCGTAAGAGATCCTGTCAACCAGCATGTCTGAGGCATAGAACTCATAGTTCTCTCTGGTTGTGACGATTCTGAGCTCGATGCTGTCTTTGCACCCTGTGATTTCCTTTTGTGCTGAAAATGCTCCGAGATCATGGATATGTCTGTAAACCGAGGCAATTGTCTTTCCGTTTCTTCTGCTGATCTCAAGACGGGCATGATAGTTCGTCTGAAGCCATGCGCTTACTCCGGCAGTGCCCTCAAGTGTCTTCAGGTCAAGCCGTGCAGTGAGCACCGAGCTGAACTCCGGCTGTCTGACAAGAAGCATTGTGGGGTGCCCCAGCGGCATCTCCGGCATGTCCTGACCTATAAGGGTCATGCTGCCTTCTGATTCATCCCGGATATAGCAGTCATCCTTGGGGGCCCTGAGCCTGAGAACTGGGTAGGAGGAGAGGTCTTTCTTGAAATCGACGAACAGGCTGTCCTTCTTCTTCTGAAGAACAGGGACTATGTCCTGCATCTCAAGCTCCACATGGCCGTTGTCTCCTATTACCGGCCAGCCATCCTGTGTCCATGTCACAGGAGCCATGAAGGTCTCACGGCCGAGTGTGGTCAGAGGTACGCTGGTGTTCCTGCGTGTGGCAAGGAAAACTGCGATCCATCTGTCATCTCCGATATCAATCAGATCTGCATGCCCTGTGCACTGTATGTCATGGCCCTTCCTGCTGGCATGAGACAGCACTGGGTTGAACGGACACTGCTCATAGGGACCGTGGATATCACGGCTTCTCAGGGCGCAGACGTGATGTCCCATCCCGGTTCCGCCCTCTGCAAGTATCAGATAGTACCAGCCCTTTCGGAAATAGATGTGCGGAGCCTCTGTGGAGCTTCCGCCGCAGCCTGCTGAAATTGGCCGGAACGGCTCAAGCATCTCCCCCGTGTCAGGGTTTATGAAGGCTCCGAATATCCCGCGGGATTTGGTGTATGGGTCAATCTCCCCGTTGGAGGTGTAGAAGCACCTTCCGTCCTCGGTGAAGAACAGGGAGGGGTCAATGCCCGTCTTCCATATCTCGGCGGGCTCGGTCCACGGTCCGTGTATGTTCTCTGCCGAGACGACGAAGTTGAACTTCAGGTACTTGTTGGTGGTGACCATGTAGAAGCGCCCGTTGTGATGGCGAAGCGTCGCGGCATAGAGGCCCAGGCTGTCAGGCGACCTGTCCAGATCCAGATGGCGCACTGTCTTGAGCACGCTGTCGCAATAACTCCAGTTCATAAGGTCCTTGCTCTCCCATATGGTGACGCCGGGGAAATACTCGAACGTGGATGTGACGATGTAATAGGTCCCGTTCGCAAAGCAGATGGAGGGGTCCGGATTGAAGCCTGTGATTATCGGATTTCTGAACATGCTCTTAGCCTAATGCTGACATGTATTTGCGTCAACAGGCAAATTTTGACATGTCAGTTTTTAATCTGTCAATTTACAACTCGGGAAAACCGTTCTGATAATGGAAGTGAAACTAAGAGGAGACTGACTTATGAAAGCACTTAAGTCAAATCAGGGCACGGGCGAGGTATATATAAGAGAACCTCTGTCCAAGCGGCTCAGGAAGGACTGGAAGAAGAACAAGGGTCTTTATTTCCTGTTCCTGCCGGTTCTTGCCTATTATATCATCTTCCAGTACGGACCCATGGCGGGTCTTTTCATCGCTTTCCAGAACTACAAGCCGATCAAGGGCATATTCGGCAGCAAATGGGTCGGACTGAAGAACTTCAAGGACTTCTTTGAGAGCTACTACTTCTGGAGAGTCCTCAGGAACACAATCAGGATCAGTATCACCAACCTGATCTTCAGCTTCCCAATGCCGATCATACTGGCGCTTCTGATCAACGAGCTCAGGACAAAGCATTACAAGAAGGCAGTTCAGACAATCACTTATCTGCCTCACTTCATCTCCCTGGTCGTCATAATGTCGATGCTTTCCGATCTGACATCCAGAAACGGAGCCATCACACAGTTCCTGTCCCATTTCGGATTCACTCCCACGACGATGCTCCAGGAGCAGAAGTACTTCCTTCCTCTTTATATTATCTCGGGTATCTGGCAGAACGTCGGATGGAACTCGATCATCTATCTTTCAGCAATCGTCGGAATTGACGCGGAGCTCTATGAGGCCGCCAAGATAGACGGCGCCGGAAAGATGAGACAGCTCTTCTCCGTCACCCTCCCGTGCCTGCTTCCGACTATCATCATCATGTTCATCCTCCAGATGGGCAAGATGTTCAACGTCGGCCATGAAAAGATACTGCTAATGTACAACCCGCTCACATATGAGGTGGCAGATGTCATCAACACATATGTGTACAGCCAGGGTCTTGTGAACATGAACTGGAGCTACTCCGCTGCAGTCGGAATGTTCAACTCGGTCGTCAGCTTCCTCCTTGTCTGGGGAACCAACAAGTTCAGCAAGAAGCTCAGCGGCTCAAGTCTTTGGTGAGGAGGTGCGGTATGTCAGAAGAAAAGAACATCGTGATCAAATCAAAGAAAGTCAGATATACCGTTGGCGAGCAGATCTTCCACGTGGTGAACGTGATAATCTGCGGACTGCTTTCACTTGCAGTCCTCCTTCCCATCCTGAACATCCTGTTCGGTGCATTCTCCGACCCGTATGAGGTCATGAAGCACTCTGGGCTTTTCCTGTATCCTGTAAAGCCGACACTGTATAATTTCAGCCTGGTCTTCAGGAACCCGAGCATCCTCACCGGATACCTCAACACGATCTTCGTCGTTGTGGTGGGAACCGGACTCAACGTGCTTCTGTCTCTGATAGGAGCATATGTACTGTCCCGTAAGGATGCATTGCTGGTGAAGGGCCTGACGCTGATGATAGTCTTCACCATGTACTTCCAGGGCGGTATCATTCCATCCTACCTGATTGTCGAGGGTCTTGGCCTGATCAACACCAGATGGTCGCTGATCCTTCCCGGAGCAATCAGCACATTCAACATGATAGTCATGAGAACCGCCATGGCACAGGTTCCGGACAGCCTTCCGGAGAGCGCAATGATTGACGGAGCAAAACACCACCAGGTCCTGTTCCTGATCATGACACCGCTTTGCAAGGCAACTGTCGCGGTCATTGTCCTGTACTACGCCGTTGCACACTGGAACTCATGGTTCGGCGCATTCCTGTACCTCAGGGACAAGAGCAAGTATCCGCTTCAGCTGATCCTCCGTCAGATCCTGTTCCAGGACGAGACAAACAGCATGGCCGCGGAATCGCTTGCCCTCTCAAGTGAGGCGGTCAAGTATGCCACGATCGTCGTGGCCACGGTTCCGATCCTTGCAGCATATCCGTTCCTGCAGAGATACTTCGTCAAGGGCGTCATGGTCGGCGCGGTGAAGGGGTGATGAGATGATTATCCCGGGTATGGTCAGCGCGACATTCAAGGACAGGGGCATAGACGATGTCCTGGCCGTCATGGGCAGGGCTGACCTGCATGCCATTGAATGGAGCGAGAACCATCACATAAAGGCCGGAGATATCGAGATGGCCCGTGAAACTGCAGCCAAAACCGCAGACAAGGGCATTGATATCGTCGGATACGGCTCATATTACAGGCTCGGTGAGGGCATGGACATAAGGACAAGCCTTGATACGGCCAGCGCCATGGGCTGCACCCAGATGAGGATCTGGGCGGGGGCAAAGGCATCGGCCGAGGTCTCCGAGGAGCTTAGGTCTGACCTTGTCCAGGAGCTTTGCCAGGCTGCTGAGATAGCAGGATCCTACGGGATCATCCTGAATCTGGAGTGGCACAAGAACACACTGACCGACACGAACGAGTCAGGCCTTGAGCTTCTTAGGCAGGTTGATGACCCATGGGTCAGGACGCTCTGGCAGCCGACCCAGGCCCTGTCATTCGATGAGCGATCTCGCGGCCTTGAGATGATAAGCCCGTATCTGTCCTACCTGCATGTCTATTACTGGGACGAGTCAGGCAGAAGACCCTTCAGTGAGGGTCTTGAGCACTGGAGAAGGTATTTCTCGATACTGGATCCGGCAACTGTTTATCCTGCGCTTCTTGAGTTCGTGAAGGACAACACGGAAGAGCAGTTCCTTATGGATGTAAAAGCTCTCAAGGAGCTTATTGAAGAGATTTGAGAAGGGAGATCGGCTATGGCTGACATGCATGTTGAATGCTTTGACATGATTAATCCGTTTGTGATTGCCTCAAGCCCCGCCACAAGGGGAGCTGACAATGTTATCAAGAGCTCCGCCTGCAAGCCGGGTGCAATCACAATGCGCAACTTCGGACACGGTATGGGCGGAGGCGGTTACTTCTATCCGTCATTCGATGCTGTACTCAAGGGACAGCCCGCATTCCATTCCCACGCCGTAGGCAAGCAGCTTCCCGACACAATGGCCAATCTTGACCAGTATTGTGAGGAAGTAAGGCGCGCAAGGCGCGACATGTATCCGGAGACAAAGCTCTGGGCAAGTGTCGGTCATTATCATGACATCGAGAAATACCCTGACTGGAAGGACAGGTGGAAGAAAGAGGCCCGTGAGGTCGTCGCAGCCGGAGCTGATGCGATTGAGCTTCATTTCAACACTCCAGGTGTGGCAACAGCCTCAGACAGGCAGTTCAACTATTATCAGCTTGTCTCAAACTGCACCAAGATGATCAAGGCCGCTGTTCCCGGAACACCTGTCATGGTCAAGCTTGCCATTGAGGACTGCGACTGTCTGACATCAATCCGCGAGGCTGTGGCTGCCGGCGCCGATGCAGTTGGTCCCACAGCCAGATGGAGGGCATTCTACTTTGACCTGGACTATAAGAGCACTCAGCCCAGACCGGGCTCGGGCTATGGCGGAACACAGGCGAACCCGCTTGTCTGCTTTGAGATCGCCGATGCCCGCACAAAGGGAATCACAATCCCCATGTACGCTGGCGGCGGAGTCTTCTCCTATGACCAGGCGCTGAGGTACATCATGGCCGGTGCGGAGATGGTCCAGCTCGGAGCAATCGCATGCTCCGGCGGAATCAAGGTCTGCGAGAGGATAATCAGGCAGTGCTCTGACTGGATGGACAAGAACGGATACGCAAGCGTCAAAGACCTTCAGGGCGTGGCCCTGGAGCTCTTCAACATGAGCGGAGAGTTCTCAAAGAGAAGACAGGACAGGCTCGGAGAGGCATACAGGCTGCGTCAGCCGGATCCTGAGAAGTGCATCGGATGCGGACGCTGCCAGGATGTCTGCTGGTACAAGGGAATAGAGATCAAGGACAAGAAGGCCCGTAAGACAGACTCCTGCATAGGTTGCGGTTACTGCTTCCAGGTCTGTCCGACCAAGGCGCTTGAGGTCGATGCCGCAGGCATCCTCAAAAGCGCATGGGACTGATGAGGTGATGTGATGGAGACAAGAGTCCTGCTCTGCGGAATGGGCGGCTACGGCGAGAACTACGTCAAGGAATACCTTGAGAGGGATGTCCTTGGCTCATCTCTTGTCGGAATCGCGGACCCGTTCGCTCAGAAAAGCCCGCTTTACGAGCAGGTGATTGCAAGGGGGATTCCCATCTATGACTCTATGGACAGCTTCTATGAGCATGACAGGGCTGACCTTGCCATAATCTCATCGCCGATCCATACCCATTACCCCTATGTCATGTCCGCCCTGGACCACGGCAGCAATGTCCTTACGGAGAAGCCTGTCTGCTTTGACCCGAAGCAGTTCGGAAACATGATGGACAGGAGCATGCAGACGGGACTGTTTGTGGCAGTCGGATATCAGCTCTGCTTCTCGAAGGACGTGCTTGCGCTCAAGCGTGACATCCTGGACGGTGTCTACGGAAAGCCTGTCAGGATGAAGACCATCAGGCTGATGAGGCGTAACGATGTCTACTACGGCCGTTCCTCATGGGCCGGTGCATTGCGCTGCGGCGGAGAGCTCGTATATGACTCTCCGTTCACGAACGCCTGCGCCCACCAGTTCCAGAACATGGTCTTCCTGCTTGGAAAGGCCATGGATGAGAGTGCAACAACAGTCTCATGCAAGGGTATACTTGCGAGAATCAGGCCTAATATCACGAACTGTGACACCGCAAGTCTGGAATTCGTCACAGAGGACGGTGTGATTCTCCAGTACCATGCATCCCATGCCGTGGATGAGGTCAAGGTGGGACCCCTGAGCGTATATGAGTTTGAGAACGGCACGGTGGAGCAGGAGGCCGACGGTTTTACAGGGCGCCTTTGTGACGGCAGGGTGATTGACTACACCGGCCTTGACAAGGGAGAGCGCCTTGAGAAGCTCTGGGAGAGCGTCAGGTGCGTGCAGGAGGGCCGTACTCCGGTCTGCACCCTCAAGACGGCATTCGAGCATACCCATGCCGTGCTTATGGCCCAGGAGATGGGGGTCAGGGACCTTTCCTCCCGAGCCGTGGCTAAAAAGGATGACAAGGACAGCGTCTACTATACGATAGACGGCCTTGGCAGTGAGCTAGTGAATGCATATGCGCAGTGGCGCATAGCAGATATAGAAAAGTAAATCAAAAAAAGTGGGTCAGACCACAAAAAGGAGAAGAAAATGAAGAAAGCATTACTCGTTTTGCTTGCTGTCCTTCTTGTTGCCGGTACTGTATTCGCACAGTCCGCAGCTGAGACCAAGTCAGAGGGACCGGATGAGCTCACCTACTGGGCTTCACTGAACGCAGCCATCACAGCAAACAGCTTTGATGAGCTTCCGTACTGGCAGGAGCTGATGGCAAGGACCAACACAAAGGTCACTTTCCAGCATGTCGCAGCCAACAACAACGTCGCTGAGGCTTTTGCAGTCCTGACAGCATCACGCAGGTCCATGCCGGACATCATCGAGTACAAGTGGATCAACTACGCAGGCGGTCCGCAGAAGGCTATCGATGACGGTGTCATCATTGCACTCAATGACTACATGCAGTATGCTCCGAACCTCAAGAAGTTCCTGGACGAGCATCCTGACATCGCCAACATGGTCAAGACAGATGAGGGTAACTACTACTGCTTCCCGTTCCTCAGAGGCGAGAGCTATGAGAACAACACCCTGCTTTACACAGAAGGCTGGGTCTACAGGACAGACCTTCTTGCAAAGGCCGGTGTCGAGGCTATTCCTGAGACTCCGGATGAGCTCTATGATGCTCTTGTCAAGATCAAGGCTTCCGGCCTTGTCGAGTGGCCGATCGCCATCAGAGGCGACCATATCAACAGAGTCTTCGCTCCTGGTTTCGACTCATGGGGAGAGAACGAGGGTATCTACGTTGACAACGGCGTTGTCAAGAGCGGCCTTCTCGAGCACAACAGATATGACTACCTTGTCTTCCTGAACAAGCTCTACACAGAGGGACTTCTTTACAGCGATTACCTGACACTGGACAAGAAGGGCATGGGTAACCTGATCCTCAACAGCACAACAGCCATCGGATATGCTCCTGGCGGAAGCGGAATCGGAACATGGCTGCCTCAGATGCAGAAGAATGACCCGACAGTCACAATGAGCTCAGCAAAGCCGCTGTCACCTGTCAAGGGCAGAAACTCAATGTTCGCCAAGATGGATACAATCTACTCCAACGCCGGTGACTCAGCAGCCATCACAACAAGCTGCAAGAACATCCCCGCAGCAATGAGACTTCTTGACTATCAGTTCAGCAAGGAAGGTCACATGCTGGCCAACTACGGTATCGAGGGTGTCTCCTACAAGATCGAGAACGGCGAGCCTGTCTACCTCCCAGAGGTCCTGGCAGACAACGGAACCCTCTCATCAGAGAAGGCATGGAAGTACATGAGATTCACAATCAACGGACCGTTCGTCCAGGAGCCTGAGGCACAGAAGTTCTACTATGCTGTTCCTGAGCTCCAGCAGGCTCTCGAGCTCTGGGCACAGACATCATACGGCGAGCATGACATGTCCCTGATCACAGTCTCCTCAGCACATGCCGATGAGTATGCCAGAATCGTCAACGACGTCAAGACATACGCAAAAGAGTGGGAGAACAAGTTCATCACAGGCGCAACTCCTCTCAATGAGCAGACATTCGCCGAGTATCAGGCCGGTCTCAAAGGTCTGAAGCTCGAGCAGGCTGTCGCATGGAGACAGGAAGCCTATGACGCTTTCATCTCAAGATAAGAATTAAGTCTTTAATTCAGATCATCCTGTGGGGTGGCCCTTGTGGCCATCCCACATTTTGCGGAGAACATTCACATGAAACAGATTGACATACTGAAGGGTGTGTTGAAGCCGGAGTTCAGCAAGCTTTCCGGAAAGGAACTGCTGAAGCATTTCTCGGAGAGAAGAAACCCCGTCTATCTCTTTGATGCATCCGAGGCGGCCCAGATAAAGGATGACCAGATCATCTCTGATGCGCAGAAGGTCATGGATCATGACATTTTCGGGCATAAGTTCAACGGCCCGATTGACTGGATGTTCAACCCCACCACAGAGACCAGCCGCGACAACGAGTGGAGCTGGTCGCTTTTCCGCACCATCTACTGGCAGCCCCTTGCAAGGGCCTATGCGTTGACAAAGGATGAGAAGTACACGAAGGAGTTCCTCGCTGAGCTTCATTCCTTCAGGGATGCATGGCCTGCAGATGAGTTCATCAAGGACACGACATTCGTGCCCAAGCAGCCGTTCCCTGGCACTGCCTGGAGAACGATCGAGACAGGAATCAGGATCTACACGACCTGGCTTCCGGTCTTTGAGATCTTCCGCTCATCGTCGGTGTGGACGGAGGATGACATTGCGGCCTTTCTTCTGGGAGTCAGGGATCATGCCCTGTTCCTGATGGGCCACTATTCGAACCACGACAGATCCAGCAACTGGCTCAGCATGGAGACAAGCGCACTGCTTCAGATCGCCATAATGTTCCCTGAGTTCCAGGAGTCCGGAGAGTGGTTCGACACAGCATACGGACGTGTGATGCACGAGGTCCGCTACTGCTTCTCCGACAACGGGGTCCACATGGAGAAGACCCCGATCTACCACATGGTTGCATCAATAGCATTCGCACAGGCCATTGTCCTGTGTGACAGAAACGGAATATATGTGCCCGACTACGCCTGGGAGGTCATAAGAAGGAGCGCAAAGTACATCTGCTCCCTCATCAAGCCGGACCTCTCGACTCCGATGATCGGTGATGCCGACAGGGATGACCTGACATCAAGGCGTGCGGACACCTCGATATATGAGGGAATGAACCTCTCGTTCTTCCCCAAGGACCTGAACGAGCTCAGGGCCTACATGAACTGGATGTATGACCTGTTCGGAGATGAGGAGTTCAGGTATTTCGGAACACTGCGCAAGGAGGGCTCTGCACCGTCTGAGCTGGACTATAAGTTCTCAGAGGAGGGCGTGTATGTCATGCGTAGCGGCTGGGACAAGAATGCCGACTACCTCTGCACCCACTCATCACAGCTTGAACGGGGTGAGAGGTCCACGCACTCGCACAACGACAGCATGCATGCCGAGGTCACTCTCAAGGGCGAGGACGTCCTTGTGGACAGCGGACGCTACATCTACCGCTCATCGGTGTGGAAGGACTGGAGGGCCTATTTCGTGTCTGCCCTTGCCCACAACACACTTTATGTCGATGACCACGAGCTCGGCGCTATCCCGGGTGTGGACCGCGTGCGCGGCGTGCGCTGCCTGTGCCACAGCTTCGGTGAGTCTGAGGGCCTGAAGATCATCGATCTTGAGCACAACGGCTATGCCTATCTCCCGGATCCGGTGTTCCACAGAAGGAAGCTGATCATGGCCCCGGGCTCTGTCTGCGTGCTTGTGGACTATGTTGACGGTCTTGCAAAGGATTCCCACGATTTCAGGCTGATGTACAACTTCAATACTGAAAAAGTTGAGCTTGACGGTTGTCATGTTAATTATATTTCCAAGAACGGAATGAAATTCAATCTGGATTTCGCCTCGGATGTGAGTTTTGCCTCAAGGCTGCTCTGCGGATCCGAGGACCCGAAGGGCGGATGGATCAGCTACGGCTATCCCGTGCGTCAGCCGATAGGGCAGGTCACCATGGCCTACAACGGCAAGGCCCCGTTCACTGCGTTGACGGTGATAAAGCCTTCAGACGTAAAGGCCTGTGCAAGGCTTGAGTGCGGTGTTGTTGTTCTAGAGACGCCGTCCGGAAAATGGAGAATCAAGAGAGAAGGAGTTGAGAGGATATGAGATTCGGTCTTTGCGCTGACATAAGGAACGTGCTTGAGGTCCAGGCCGCAGGCTATGACTATATTGACGGAAAGCTCAACCAGTTCGCGCTGTGGAGCCAGGAGGAGTTTGACCAGGTCCTGGAGCTTTTCAGGAAGGCTGACATAAGGATGGAGCGCTGTGCGCTTCTGTTCCCCAAGAGCATGGTTGTGATCGGAGATCAGTATGACGAGAAGGCCATGAGAGCTTACCTGGATGTCGCATTCACCCGCATGAACGCCCTGGGCTGTGACCTTGTGGTGTTCGGAAGCGGAAAGAGCCGCCTTGTTCCTGCGGGCATGAGCTGGCAGAAGGCATACAGGCAGCTTGTTGAGGTCACCAAGATTGTTGGAAAGATCGCATCAGCATATGGCATCAGGGTCGCGATCGAGCCCCTGAACAGGGCTGAGACGAACCTGATCAATAGCCTTGCGGAGGGTGCGGCGCTTCAGGCGGATGTGGACCTTCCGAATGTGGGTCTTCTTGCCGATGCGTACCACATGTGGCAGGAGAACGAGGACATGTCAAGGATCCTCACATGCGCGCCGTTCATGCACACTCATATCGCAGTGAAGGGCACCAGGTTCTATCCCACGGAGGCCACAGATGAGGTGAAGGAGTTCTTCTCCCTCCTTAAGCAATCCGGCTATGACGGGACGATGTCCATTGAGGGAAAGAGTGATGACTGGAAGGCCGACTCGGCCAGGGCACTTGAGGTCATGAGGGGCCTCTGCTGATTAAAGGAGAGAAAGATGGATAAGGTCAGGATAGGCATAATCGGTTTCGGACACATGGGAAACCAGCACTCGACGGCGCTTCTTGCGGACAAGGTCCCCAACGCAAGGCTCGCAGCCATTGCGGACATCGACCCGAAGAAGCTTGAGAAGGCAAAGGCCCTCGCAGGAGACAAGGTCTCTTATTTCAATTCCGCACAGGAGCTGATGGACAGCGGCCTTGTGGATGCCGTGATCCCCACATGCCCTCATTACTGGCACCCTGTGTACGGGATCTATGCCCTTGAGCATGGTCTTCATTATCTTTGCGAGAAACCTGCCGGGGTGTACACCAATGCCGTCAAGAAGATGAACGAGGTGGCCTCAAAGTCGGACAGGGTCTTCGGAGTGATGTTCAACCAGAGGACCAATCCCCTTTACCAGAAGGCACGTGATCTTGTCCAGGGCGGTGAGCTCGGAAGGATCCTTCACTGCCACTGGCTCATCTCATCCTGGTTCAGGCCACAGTCCTACTATGACAACTCAGACTGGCGCGCCACATGGAAAGGCGAGGGCGGCGGTCTTCTGATGAACCAGAACCCGCACAACCTGGACCTGTGGCAGTGGATCTGCGGCATGCCGAGCCGCGTGAAGGCCACCGTCTATTACGGCAAGTACAGGAACATCGAGGTCGAGGACGATGTCTATGCTCTGATGGAGTATCCTGACGGACATATCGGAACATATGTCACGACAATCGCCGATGAGCCGGGCACAAACCGTCTTGAGATCTCAGGCACCCGCGGCAAGCTTGTGGTGGAGAACGACAGCCTCTCATTCTGGCGCTGCAGGGAGGACACCGATGACTTCCAGAAGCGTTTCAAGGGAGAGATCGGTCATCCTGAGATATGGAAATGCGAGGTCCCCGTCAAGGGAACATACACATCCCATTGCGGGATTATCAAGAACTTCTGCGAGGCAATCCAGAAGGGCACACCGCTTCTTGCCCCCGGGACAGAGGGAATCAACAGCCTTGAGATAATCAACGCGATTCTTCTCTCCTCATGGGAAGGCGGCTCCTGGGTGGATCTTCCTGTTGACGGCGACAGGTATGAGGCCCTTCTAAGACAGAAGTGCGGCGGCAAATTCATTTTCGAGGAATAAGGATGATCTACAGGGAAATCGGGATAGGAAAGGCTCTCTTGAGGACTTATGTACTCTCAAACTACAAGGACCTGGATCTGACAAGAAGACGGGCTTTCATCCTCATATGTCCGGGCGGTGGCTATCATTTCTGCTCCGAGCGTGAGGCTGAGGCAGTTGCCATCAGATTCAACAGTCTTGGGTACAACGCCGCGGTGCTGTACTACACATGCAATCCGCTTGATGAGGGGCATCGTCCTGAAGGAGTCTTTCCTGAGCCTCAGGAGGAGCTTGCACGTGCAGTGGCATGGGTCCGCTGCAATGCAGAGAATCTAAATACGGATCCGTCCAAGATAGCTGTCCTGGGATTCTCCGCAGGCGGACATCTGGCAGCCAGCCTCGGTGTCTTCTGGCCGGAGTACGGTGAGATATCCAGACCGAATGCCCTGGTTCTCTGCTATAGTGTCATAACATCTGGTCCTCTGGCCCACAGGGGCTCGATTGATAACCTCATCGGAAACAGGACTGATCTGCTGGAGACTGTCTCCTTGGAGAAGCAGGTCACTGACAAGACTCCACCTTCATTCATCTGGGCAAGCGACAAGGATCCGTCCGTTCCATGCCAGAACAGCATCATGTTCAAGGAGGCACTTGAGAGCTGCGGCGTCAGGGCCGAGCTTCACCTGTATGACTCAAAGGTCCATGGAATCTCACTGGCCTCAAGAGAGGTGATGAAGCCGGGTGTCTCATACAATCCTGATGTCTCAGACTGGCCTGAGCGTGCCGACAGGTTCCTGCAGTCAGTGCTTGGCCCTGTATTCTGAATGATATTCTAATAATCAGTGAAGGATGGTAGAATGACGCTATGGCAAAGACCGGCATAAAACGAAAACTGAAGAGACGATGGGGATTGTCATATTTCCTGATAATGATGATCCCGTTTGTCCTTTTCGTTGTCTTTGCCATAACAAGTGTGTCCGTTGTGAGGTCCTCTGTCCATAAGGCGAACAGGACTGTCCTTATGTCAGTCGAGAATGAGCTGAACATCGCGTTCAAGCAGGTGGACTCCTTATGTGAGGAGGTCCTTCTCTCATCGTCATTCAGGTCTCTTGGCTCTGTGAGCCCGCTCTCAGACCTTGACAGGTATACCCTGTACTCAAAGACCGCAGAGCTCCGGCATATGCTGGGAAGCCGAAACTACCTCAGCGAGTGTTATCTCTATTCTCCGTCACAGAACTGCTTCTTCTCCTCACTTTACTTCGGCAGCCTGAACGGTCTTTACAATGGTGGTGTTTTTGACACAATGGTCTCAAAAGAGCAGAATGCTGAGTTTTTCGGAGGCTATGTGGGTTATACAGACAGCAAAGATCTGTCACAGTCTTCTGACAG
>JAEEGH010004608.1_pt1 | contig 35243 bp, 27 predicted proteins | sample 9134181 | NCBI WGS metagenome assembly JAEEGH01 (sample SAMN16246544, study PRJNA631951) | gut metagenome | biome: gut microbiome; feature: rumen; material: DP-attached | host: Bos | place: Iran: Karaj | collected 2018-10
GTATCTTCCTTTCGAGCACGATGAGTATGGGTATCAAGGTAGATCCTAAATCAGTTGAATAACTCGTTAAAAGATTAGACAAATGAAAAAGGAATTAAAAGATACTATCATCGTAGAACTTGGTGAGAAACTGAAGGAATTTCCTCATTTCTATCTGGTAGACCTTACCGGACTTAATGCAGAGAAGACCGTTGACCTTCGCCGCAAGTGTTTCAAGAACGAGATCAAGCTTCTCGTTGTGAAGAACAAGCTGCTGCACAAGGCTTTCGAGGCTTCAGAGATTGACTTCTCTCCCCTGTACGAGTGCTTGAAGGGTAATACTGCCATCATGTTCACACAGACGGCTAATGTGCCCGCCAAGTTGATCAAGGAGTACAAGAAGGAAGGAATCCCCGCCCTGAAGGGTGCATATGCTGAGGAGAGCTTCTTCGTTGGTGCTGACAAGCTTGATGAACTGGTTGCAATCAAGAGCAAGAACGAGCTGATCGCCGAGGTTGTGGCTCTGCTGCAGTCTCCGATCAAGAATGTTGTCTCTGGCTTGAATGCCGGTGGCAAGATTCATGGCCTGCTTGACGCTATCGCTGAGCGTAACAAATAAGCGAAACAAGTAACATTAACATTAAAAAACAATTAAAATTTTATAATAAAATGGCAGATATTAAAGCTATTGCAGAAGAGTTGGTAAACCTTACTGTAAAAGAAGTAAACGAGTTGGCAACAGTCCTGAAGGACGAGTATGGAATTGAGCCTGCTGCTGCAGCCGTTGCAGTAGCCGCTGCTCCCGCAGCTGGTGGCGCTGAGGCCGCTGCTGAGGAGAAGACTTCTTTCGACGTAGTTCTGAAGTCAGCCGGTGCTGCTAAGCTCCAGGTTGTGAAGGCTGTGAAGGAAGCTTGTGGTCTTGGCCTGAAAGAGGCTAAGGACCTCGTTGACGGTGCTCCCGCTACCGTTAAGGAGGGTCTCTCTAAGGAAGAGGCTGAGAACCTGAAGAAGACCATCGAGGCCGCTGGTGCCGAGGTTGAGCTGAAGTAATCAGTTACAAATCTATAACATTTGGTTAGGGACTCCCCAGTCGGTGGTCCCTAACCTTTTCTTGTCTTAAAACCATTAATTAAGATAATATGGCTTCAAAAACAATTGATAACAGAGTAAACTTTGGCAGCGTCAAGAATCCCATGCCATTCCCGGATTTCCTTGATGTGCAATTAAAGTCGTTCAAAGACTTCCTGCAGTTGGACACTCCGCCTGAGGAACGCAAGAATGACGGTTTGTATAAGGTGTTCGCCGAGAACTTCCCTATCACCGACACGCGTAATAACTTCGTTCTTGAGTTCCTGGATTACTATATCGATCCGCCCCGCTACTCCATCGACGAGTGCCTGGAGCGCGGTCTCACCTATAGCGTACCTTTGAAGGCTAAGCTGAAACTGTATTGCACGGATCCCGATCATGAGGATTTTGCACAGGTGATTCAGGATGTGTTCCTGGGTCCGATACCGTACATGACAGCCAACGGTACATTCGTTATCAATGGTGCTGAGCGCGTGGTCGTATCTCAGTTGCACCGTTCTCCCGGTGTGTTCTTCGGACAGAACGTACACGCCAACGGTACACTGTTGTATTCGGCCCGTATCATCCCGTTCAAGGGTTCTTGGATCGAGTTTGCCACCGACATCAACAATGTGATGTACGCTTACATCGACCGTAAGAAGAAGTTACCCGTGACGACGTTGCTCCGCGCCATCGGTTTTGAGGCTGATAAGGATATCCTCGAGATCTTCAACCTGGCAGAAGAGGTGAAGGTCAATAAGAAGGCCCTGAAGGCTGTGGTCGGCTGTAAGCTGGCCGCCCGTGTGCTGAAGAGCTGGAACGAGGACTTCGTCGATGAGGACACCGGTGAGGTGGTATCCATCGAGCGTAACGAGGTCATCATGGAGCGTGAGACGGAGATCACCGACGAGAACATGATGGAGATCCTGGAGAGTGGTGCCCAGACGATCCTGGTTCACAAGGACGAGGCTGCTGCTCAGGATTACAGCATCATCTTCAACACGCTGGCTAAGGATACCAGTAACTCTGAGAAAGAGGCTGTGCTCTATATTTACCGTCAGCTGCGTAATGCAGACCCGGCAGATGATGCCAGTGCCCGTGAGGTGATCCAGAACCTGTTCTTCTCAGACAAGCGTTATGACCTGGGTGACGTGGGCCGTTACCGTATCAACAAGAAGCTGGGACTGAACACCGATATGGATGTGCGTGTGCTGACCAAGGAGGATATCATTGAGATTATCAAGTATCTCATTCAGCTGATCAACTCCAAGGCTGCTGTCGATGATATCGACCACCTGTCCAACCGTCGTGTGCGTACCGTAGGAGAGCAGCTGTCTAACCAGTTCTCTATCGGTCTGGCCCGTATGAGCCGCACTATCCGTGAGCGCATGAACGTACGTGATAATGAGGTATTCACACCGATGGACCTGATCAATGCCAAGACCATTTCGAGCGTCATCAACTCGTTCTTCGGAACCAACCCGCTGTCGCAGTTCATGGACCAGACGAACCCGTTGGCTGAGGTGACCCACAAGCGTCGTCTCTCTGCACTGGGCCCTGGCGGTCTGAGCCGTGAGCGCGCAGGATTCGAGGTGCGTGACGTGCACTATACACACTATGGACGTCTCTGCCCGATTGAGAGCCCTGAAGGTCCTAACATCGGTCTGATCTCGTCACTGTGCGTCTATGCTAAAATCAATGAACTTGGCTTTATCCAGACACCTTACAGAAAGGTGGTGGATGGTGTTGCCAACCTCGATAATAATGAGATCGTCTATCTGACTGCCGAGGAGGAGGAGAACCACATCATCGGCCAGGGCAATGCGCCGCTGAACGACGATGGTACCTTCATCCGCAAGGTGGTGAAGTGCCGTCAGGATGCCGACTTCCCTGTTGTGCCGCCTGCAAATGTAGACCTGATGGACGTTTCGCCGCAGCAGATTGCCTCTATCGCCGCTTCACTGATTCCGTTCCTCGAGCACGATGATGCTCACCGTGCACTGATGGGATCGAACATGATGCGTCAGGCAGTGCCTCTGCTTCACAATGAGGCTCCTATCGTGGGAACCGGTATTGAGAAGCAGGTCTGCGAGAACTCCCGTACGATGATCACCGCAGAGGGCGACGGTGTGGTGGAATATGTGGATGCCACTACCATCCGTATCCTCTATGACCGCACCGAGGACGAGGAGTTCGTCAGCTTCGAACCGGCTCTGAAGGAGTATCGTATCTCGAAGTTCCGTCGTACGAACCAGAATATGACCATCGACCTGCGCCCGATCTGTAACAAGGGACAGCGCGTGAAGAAGGGTGATATCCTGACTGAGGGCTATGCCACCGAGAATGGTGAACTTGCACTGGGTCGTAACCTGCTCGTGGCCTACATGCCTTGGAAGGGTTACAACTATGAGGATGCCATCGTGCTTAACGAGCGCATCGTGCGTGAGGATATCCTGACTTCTGTCCATGTGGATGAGTACTCACTCGACGTGCGTGAGACAAAGCGTGGTGTTGAGGAGTTCACCGCTGATATTCCTAACGTCAGTGAGGAGGCTACCAAGGACCTCGACGACAACGGTGTTATCCGTGTCGGTGCCCGTGTGGAGCCCGGTGATATCCTGATCGGTAAGATTTCACCGAAGGGAGAGAGCGATCCCTCACCTGAGGAGAAACTGCTCCGTGCCATCTTCGGCGACAAGGCCGGTGATGTGAAGGACTCTTCACTGAAGGCCAACCCGTCGCTGACAGGTGTCGTGATTGACAAGAAACTGTTTGCCCGTGCCATCAAGGACCGTAAGTCAAAGCAGCAGGATAAGGTCACGCTGGCCAAGATCGATGAGGAATATGAGGCTAAGGTCGGAGACCTGAAGGACATCCTGATCGACAAGCTCGTGGAGCTGACGAAGGGTAAGACCTCTCAGGGCGTGAAGGACTATACCGGTGCTGAGATCATCACCAAGGGCAGCAAGTTTACGATGACTGCCCTGAAGAACCTGGAGTATGGTGATATCCAGATCAGCAACTGGACGAATGATGAGCATAAGAATGAGTTGATTGCCAAGCTGATTATCAACTTCATGAAGAAATATAAGCTGCTGGATGCAGAGATGAAGCGCCGTAAGTTCGCCATTACCATTGGTGATGAGCTGCCCTCAGGCATCCTGCAGATGGCTAAGGTCTATGTGGCCAAGAAGCGTAAGATCGGTGTGGGTGACAAACTCGCCGGTCGTCACGGTAACAAGGGTATCGTATCGAAGGTGGTGCGTCAGGAGGATATGCCGTTCCTCGAGGACGGTCGTCCTGTCGACCTGGTGCTGAACCCGCTGGGTGTGCCTTCACGAATGAACCTCGGTCAGATCTTCGAGGCTATCCTCGGTGCTGCCGGTAAGCGTCTCGGCGTGAAGTTCGCTACCCCGATCTTCGATGGTGCCAAGCTCGATGACCTTGCTGAGTGGACGGATAAGGCCGGTCTGCCGCGTCTCTGCTCGACTCACCTCTATGACGGTGAGACCGGTGAGCGTTTCGACCAGCCCGCTACGGTAGGTATCACTTACTTCCTTAAACTCGGTCATATGGTTGAGGATAAGATGCACGCCCGTTCCATTGGCCCGTACAGCTTGATTACCCAGCAGCCGCTCGGTGGTAAGGCACAGTTCGGTGGCCAGCGTTTCGGAGAGATGGAGGTCTGGGCACTGGAGGCCTTTGGTGCCAGCCATGTGCTTCAGGAAATCCTGACTATCAAGTCTGATGACACCGTAGGCCGTTCGAAGGCTTACGAGGCCATCGTCAAGGGTGAGCCCATGCCGACTCCGGGTATCCCCGAGTCACTGAACGTGCTGTTGCACGAACTCCGTGGTCTGGGTCTCAGCATCACGATGGACTAAGAGAAGTGAAAAGTGAATAGTGAAAAGTGAAAAGTTAAGAAGTTATGGCTTTCAAAAAAGATACAAAGACAAAGAGTAATTTTACCAAAATTACCATCGGACTTGCTTCACCTGAGGAGGTTCTGGAGAACTCTTTCGGTGAGGTTACCAAACCCGAGACCATCAACTACCGTACTTACAAGCCAGAGCGCGACGGTTTGTTCTGCGAACGCATCTTCGGTCCTACCAAGGACTATGAGTGTGCCTGCGGTAAGTACAAGCGTATCCGTTATAAGGGTATCGTCTGTGACCGTTGCGGTGTGGAGGTGACAGAGAAGAAAGTGCGTCGTGAGCGTGCCGGACATATCGAGCTGGTGGTGCCTGTGGCACATATCTGGTATTTCCGCAGCCTGCCCAATAAGATCGGTTATCTGCTCGGACTGCCCACCAAGAAGCTCGATGCCATCATCTACTATGAGCGTTACGTGGTGATCCAGCCGGGTGCCATGGCCGGCAAGAAGGATTCTGAAGGCAACCCGGCCATTGGCTCCAATGTCTATGACCTGTTGTCAGAGGATGAATACAACGAGATCGTCGATACGAAGATCTCTCAGGATAATGACTATCTTGACGACAGCGATCCCAATAAGTTCATTGCCAAGATGGGTGCAGAGGCCATCTACGATCTGTTGATGCACCTTGACCTCGACTCCTTGTCGTATGAACTGCGCGACCGTGCCAACAGCGATTCTTCACAGCAGCGTAAGAACGAGGCTCTGAAGCGCCTGCAGGTGGTAGAGGCTTTCCGCCAGAGTGTGGAGAAGGGCGTCAACCGTCCTGAGTGGATGATCATGAAGATTATCCCTGTGACACCGCCGGAGCTCCGTCCGCTCGTTCCACTGGACGGCGGCCGCTTTGCTACCTCCGACCTGAACGACCTCTATCGTCGTGTCATCATCCGTAACAACCGTCTGAAGCGTCTGATGGAGATCAAGGCTCCTGAGGTGATTCTCCGCAATGAGAAGCGTATGCTCCAGGAAGCTGTCGACTCACTCTTCGACAACAGCCGTAAGTCATCAGCTGTGAAGAGCGACTCCAACCGTCCTCTGAAGTCACTCTCTGACTCTCTGAAGGGTAAGCAGGGCCGCTTCCGTCAGAACCTGCTCGGTAAGCGTGTCGACTATTCTGCCCGTTCGGTGATCGTCGTCGGTCCTGAGCTGAAGATGGGTGAGTGCGGTCTGCCGAAACTGATGGCTGCCGAGCTTTATAAGCCGTTTATCATCCGTAAGCTCATCGAGCGTGGTATCGTGAAGACGGTGAAGAGCGCCAAGAAGATCGTCGACCGTCGTGAGCCGGTGATCTGGGATATCCTCGAGAACGTGATGAAGGGCCATCCCGTGCTCCTGAACCGTGCGCCGACACTGCACCGTCTGGGTATCCAGGCCTTCCAGCCGAAGCTCATCGAGGGTAAGGCCATCCAGCTGCACCCGTTGGCATGTACGGCCTTCAACGCCGACTTCGACGGTGACCAGATGGCTGTCCACCTCCCGCTCTCCAACGAGGCTATCCTCGAGGCACAGCTGCTGATGCTGCAGAGCCACAACATCCTGAATCCTGCCAATGGTGCACCTATCACCGTGCCTTCGCAGGATATGGTGCTGGGTCTCTATTATATCTCAAAGATCCGTCCGGGTGCCAAAGGTGAGGGACTCTCATTCTACGGTCCGGAGGAGGCTATCATCGCCCACAATGAGGGTAAGTGCGACCTGCACGCCCTGGTGAAGGTGGTCGTAGAAGACCGCGACGAGAACGGCAATTCATATAAGCATACCGTTGAGACCTCTGTCGGTCGTGTCATCGTGAATGGCATCATCCCCGAGCAGGTGGGCTATGTCAATAAGGTCATCTCCAAGAAGAGCCTCCGCGATATCATCGCCGATGTAATCAACCATGTGGGCTTCGCAGAGGCCTGTGAGTTCCTCGATGGTATCAAGAACCTGGGTTACCGTATGGCCTATGAGGCCGGTCTGTCGTTCAACCTCGATGACATCATCATCCCGAAGGAGAAGGCTGACCTTATCGAAAAGGGTAACCAGGAGGTTCAGCAGATTACCGACAACTATAACATGGGTTTCATCACCGACAATGAGCGTTATAACCAGGTGATTGATACCTGGACGCATGTCAACAATGATATCGGTAACATCCTGCTGAAGCAGATGACCGAGGCCGACCAGGGCTTCAACGCTGTATTCATGATGCTCGATTCAGGTGCCCGTGGTAGTAAGGACCAGATCAAGCAGCTCTCCGGTATCCGTGGTCTGATGGCCAAGCCGCAGAAGGCCGGTGCCGAGGGACACCAGATTATTGAGAACCCGATTCTGTCGAACTTCAAGGAGGGTATGTCGGTGCTGGAGTACTTCATCTCTACCCACGGTGCCCGTAAAGGTCTGGCCGACACCGCCATGAAGACGGCCGACGCTGGATACCTGACACGTCGACTCGTGGACGTCTCTCACGATGTGATCATCAACGAGGAGGACTGTGGTACCCTGCGCGGACTGGTCTGCACCGCCCTGAAGAACGGCGATGAGGTTATTTCCAGCCTCTCCGAGCGTATCCTCGGTCGTGTGTCTGTTCACGATGTGGTGAATCCTAAGAACGGCGAGATCATCGTTCCTGCCGGTGAGGAGATCACCGAGCCCCTGGCTGAGGCCATCGAGAAGGCAGAGATCGAGAGCGTGGAGATCCGTTCGGTGCTCACCTGTGAGTCGAAGAAAGGTGTCTGCATGAAGTGTTATGGACGTAATCTCGCTACCCGTCGTATGGTTCAGAAGGGTGAGGCTGTCGGTGTGATTGCCGCTCAGGCTATCGGTGAGCCGGGTACACAGCTGACGCTCCGTACGTTCCACGCCGGTGGTGTGGCTGCCAACGCAGCTGCCAACGCCAGCATCGTCTGCAAATATGAGACGGCCAAGATCGAGATGGAAGAGGTTCGTACCGTTCCGTTCGATGAGGATGGCCGCGATTGTGAGATGGTTGTCAGCCGTCTGGGTGAACTTCGTTTCGTAGACCCGAACACAAAGATTGTCCTTTCTACGGTGAACGTACCTTATGGTGCTTCGCTTTATTTCCAGAATGGTGACGTCGTGAAGAAGGGTGACAAGATCGCCCAGTGGGACCCGTTCAACGCCGTCATCGTGACCGAGTACGCTGGTCGTCTGAAGTTTAACGATATCGTTGAGGGTGTTACCTTCCGTGCTGAGACCGACGAGACCACAGGTCTGACCGAGAAGATCGTCACTGAGTCGAAGGATAAGTCGAAGGTGCCTACCTGTGATATCATCGGTATCGACGGTGAGGTTCTCGGAACCTATAACTTCCCTGTGGGAGGTCACGTGGTCGTCGAGGATGGCCAGACCGTCAAGACCGGTGAGACGCTTGTTAAGATCCCGCGTGCAGCTGCCAAGGGTGGTGATATCACCGGAGGTCTGCCCCGTGTCACTGAGCTCTTCGAGGCCCGTAACCCGTCGAATCCCGCTGTGGTCAGCGAAATCGATGGTGAGGTCACCATGGGTAAGGTGAAGCGTGGTAACCGTGAGATCATCGTCACTTCGAAGACAGGTGAGCAGCGTAAGTATCTCGTATCACTGTCGAAGCAGATCCTGGTGCAGGAACACGATGCCGTGCGTGCCGGAACGCCGCTCAGCGATGGTGTGATCACGCCTGCCGACATTCTGGCCATCAAGGGTCCCACCGCCGTTCAGGAGTATATCGTGAACGAGGTGCAGGATGTGTACCGTCTGCAGGGTGTGAAGATCAACGACAAGCACTTCGAGATCATCGTCCGCCAGATGATGCGTAAGGTTCAGATCAATGAGCCGGGCGACACCTCATTCCTCGAGCAGGAGATTGTCGACAAGCTCGACTTCTCTGAGGAGAACGACCGCATCTGGGGTAAGAAGGTGGTCATCGATGCCGGTGACTCCGAGAACATGCAGAAGGGTCAGATCGTGACGGCCCGTAAGCTGCGCGATGAGAACTCGATGCTGAAGCGTCGTGATATGAAACTCGTTCAGGTGCGCGATGCCGTACCTGCCACATCTACTCAGATCCTGCAGGGTATCACCCGTGCAGCTCTGCAGACCAAGTCGTTCATGTCGGCTGCATCCTTCCAGGAGACCACGAAGGTGCTCAACGAGGCCGCTATCCGTGGTAAGGTCGACAACCTGGAGGGCATGAAGGAGAACGTGATCTGCGGTCACCTCATTCCTGCCGGTACCGGTCTGCGTGAGTTCGAGAAGATTATCGTCGGTTCTAAGGAAGAGTACGAGCGCATGCAGGCTAACCGCAAGAATGTGATCGACTTCGCTGACGGAGATGTTGTCCTTGAGGAGAAGTAAATGGCTGCTTGCAGCCATGCTTCTCGCCATGGCGAGTAATGTTATTGCCCAGAAACTGACCCAGGCTGAACGGCGGGCGAGGTTGGATAGTGTGCTCACAGCCCGCTATTTCCGCTCACCTTACGATACGAACTATGTGATAAGGCCTGAGGGAAAGTTGACACTGAAGGTCAGGTTTAACCAGACGGGCAACGACTTCCATGCAAAGGGGACGGTGAACGATATCTACTCGAAGGCCGATCTCAAGACCAGTCATAAGACCACAATGAGCATAGGTGCCTCCTATCGGGGCATCTCTGCTGCTGTGGCCGTCAATCCCGGTAAGTTAAAAGGCATCTATAAGGACTACGAGTTCAACCTCAACTACTACAGCAGCCGTCTGAGCCTCGATCTCAGCTATCAGCGCTCGGAAACACTGGCAGGCGATATCACCGGCGATAGGGGAGAGCAGCGTCTGGAGTCAGGTGAGGCCACGCTGAAGGTGCTCAACATCGCCGGCTATTACACTTTCAACCACCGTCGTTTCTCTTATCCTGCTGCCTTCACGCAGAGCTATATCCAGCGCCGTTCGGCAGGCTCCTGGCTGGCAGGCATCAGTTATCAGGGCGGCAGTATCAGGACCACCGATGACCTGAAACTGAGGAGTCCTGAGGCTCCTGATGTCCGTGTCTATATCGGTCATTTCGGCATCGGCGGCGGCTACGGTTATAACTGGGTTCTCGGAAAGAAGTGGCTGCTCCACCTTTCCTTGCTGCCCACATTCGTGGTCTATAACCGCAATAACATGACCGTCAATGGCGAGCGCAAGGAAGCTCAGCACATGCGTTTCAACATGATCTTCAACGAGCGTGCCGCCATTGTCTATAACATCTCTCCCCGCTACTTCCTTGGCACCACCGCCGTGGTGAACAATTCCCTTATCAAAGACGATAACGTCACTGTCAATCAGAACAAATGGCGCGCCCGTGCCTTCTTCGGCATGCGCCTGTAGCTTAGCTAGCCATTCTAGCCGATCTAGCCGATCTAGTAATCAATCCTCCGCCTTTATCTTTGCCTCCAGCTCGGCGATTCTGCGCTGAGCCATCTCCAGCTCCTGCCTAAGCCGGGCAATCTCCTGCTCCTGCTGCTTCTGATAGGTCATCACTTTGTCCTTTTACTTGTAATAGCCTATGCGGATGTAGTGGCGGGGCTGGGCAAGGGGATTCCAGGAGATATGGAGCCAGGTCTTGGCCGTGAGCAGCTGATCGGTAAACTCCCAGGCCTTGAGGAAATCCACCAGATGTTGGAACTGAGCAGGGTCTTCGGGTCGGATGTCGGCAGCCTGACCTATAAGGTGCTGCGAGCTCTTGACGCCTCCTACCTTGTGATTGACCGCCTCATTCCGGAAGCCAGAATTGATGATGATCGGGCCGACAATCAATCTGGCCGGCTCCAGCAGCTGATGACAGCCATAAGTCATGTTCACCACAGTCTGCATTGTGGGGATGTTCTGCGGATTAAAGCGTTTGTTGATAATTCTGATATACTGGTCGAGTCCGAAGATTGAGCCGGCGAGCAAAAACGACTGAGCCACATAATACAGCAGCCCGCCTGCCACATCATCGATCTTGACCACTTGATACGCCACCAGCGCGATACTGCTCACGATGAGCAGCACCGCACAGGCGTACTGAGAGATTTTGAAGCCTTTCTGGTTTTCCATGGCGTCGTAAGTCTTACATCAAACATCATTCATCTGCCATCTTACATCATCGCAGCGCCTGCTCCGCCCAGAAGGAGGGTGATGATGTAACTGATCACCTGAAGGATCTTCTTAACTGTTTTGTTCATAATCTTAATGTTTTAAATGGTGAATTACTAGGGTTATCTCGTGGTCAAAAACCACCTCTCTTACACCCTACAAAGTTACAAAAAATATCTGAGAATACCAAACAATCCGCAAAGAAATAACGAAGAAAAACTCCCAATTATTTGGTTGTTTCATAAATAATCCGTACCTTTGCCACCGTATAATTAACATCTTAACTTTTTATCGATATGGAAACAACAAAAAAGAAAAGAACCCGTGAAGAGGTGAGAGCTGCCTTCAGGGAAACGATGCGCAAGAAGAAAGACGCTTCTTCGACTTCTGTACACGATTACGGCGAGAAATCAGTCGCTCACCATATTCAGTAAGCTGGCGAGTCAATTCCTCTATTCCATAGGAATCAGGAACATTGAGCGAAATGTTTAATGTCCTTGTCATCTTATTAATCATTTGTTTCGTGTGCAAATATAGGAACTTTTTCCCAAACTTCCAAATTTTAAGGAAAGAAAGTATCGGGTGATCGCAGGGAAAGTAGAAAAGCAGGAAAGTAGGAAAGTAGACATTAAGGTATTCTAAAGAATATAATATAGAGTAATAATAAATAAGAATTAAAAAAAACTTCTACTTATAAAGTCTCTCTTCCGCATTGAGAAACTGGTTAATGTCCGCTTTCCGCATTTCCTACTATCCGCATTTTCGTGAGCCGTGTCAATTGCTCTACTATGATACTAAACGCCCTCCGGTATGATACTAAAGCACCTGTAGTGCCGGGGTAAAATTACACAGTAGGGTCGGTTCCTACTGTGTAATTTTTAACGAAAAAAGTTGCGGAAAAGTTTGGTAGTCTCGGAAATTATTTGTAACTTTGTAGCTGTAATAAGGACCCTTGATACAGGCGGGAAGCGGCCACCCGATGCAGCTGGTCGCACTTAGTAGTCCAATACCATAAAACACTTTAAAAAATGGCTACAAATGAAATTAAGATGGGAATCAACTTGCGCCAGAACAAGAACATCAAGAACTCTGGCTACGGCAAGTACTATCCCGAAGTTGACACGCAGGAGACCCTCACCCTGAAGGGCTTCGCGAAACACATGTCTGACCACGGTTCGATCTACTCGCTCGACCTCATCGAGGGCGTACTGAAGAAGATCACCCAGTGTCTGCCCGAGCTCATCAGCCAGGGTGTGCCCATCAGGCTCGATCCTCTGGGAACCTTCCTGCCCACTTGCACGGTGGACAAGCCTCTGAACGACATCCCCGACATGGAGGGCGCCGACCCCAACGATGTGGTGAAGGGTGTTCACATCCGATTCCTGCCCTATGGCGTGGAGGACGACAACATCACCTCGCGCCGCTTCAAGCAGGAGTATTGCTCGCTGGAGTTCCGCAACATCATCGACACCCAGGAGGTGATGGTGGATGGCAAGAAGAAGAAGGTGACCACGCTGAAGCCTGTGGCAACTGCCGTCGCAGAGTGGAAGGCTCAGAACGGCCAGGGCGGCTCAGGCAGCAACACCGGCGAGGGTTCGCAGAGCGGCTCTGAAGGGGGCAACACTCAGAACGGCAGTCAGAACCAGGCGACGGGCTTCGCGCTGACCATCAACAAGTCGGGTACGGGCTCGGCCTCTGTGACCCACAACGGTAACGCTGTGACCTCTGGCGCCACGCTGAACGAGGACGATGAGGTGGAGATCAGCATCACACCGGCTGCGGGTCAGGTGCCGACGGCGAGTGTGAACGGCTCGAGCATCGAGCTCACTGAGAACGATGGTGTCTACACCGGTAGCTTCGCCATGCCCGGACAGGCCTCTACGCTGGTGATCAATACCGGTAGCACAGGCGGCAGCGGTGGCGACGGCGGCGATGGTCTGACGAACGACTAGTCACTGGTAATTTGTGACTTCAACTGGACAAGAGGGGTGCTCATGGTTGGGCATCCCTCTGTTTATGCGACAAAAATAACATTCTAGCGGCAAAAGGGTATATTTTGGGATATCTGGAACATCGGAATTCGGATATATTTGTCTAATTTTGCACCCGAAAAGTAAAAAACGAACATTATGGAGGTAAAGAAACTCATACCAAGAAGCGGTTCTGACACCATACGGTTGGGTGACAGCGACGAACTTGTGGTCATGGAGAACTTCGGTTCACTGCCAAAGGGCGAGTTATCTCTTGACAGTCATGGGCTTATCGTCATCTGTACTGAAGGAATGGCGCAGTTTGACTACGACGGACAGCAGATACAGCTTCGCAAGAACGACCTGTACTTATATATGGCGCATAGCGTGGTCTGCAATTTCATGTCATCGCCGGATTTCAATTGTCGGCAGATCTGGTTTTCCCGCGCCGAATTATGGAACATCAATATGTACAGTGAAGTAAGTCTGGCAGACCTGACATACCTCAAGCAACACCCGAAAGTGCATCTGTCTGGCGAAGAGCTGTCGTTGCTGGATGATTATTTCCAGCTGTTATGCCGCCGGATGAGAGACCAAAAGCCCTTGTTGTATTCCGAAATCGTCCGATCGCTTGTCAGCACGATGATGCTTGAAATGCTCTGCATGATACGTCGCGACAAGGAGCAGAAGGCTCAGGCGGACTTTCAGGAGGACAACACATCAGGTTTCCACAGAAGACGGTTGGCTGACAAGTTCATGCGTCTGGTGGAGCAAAGCGACGGTCGCATGCGCAGGGTGGATGACTTCGCCAACCAGCTGAACATCACGCCGAAGTATCTTTCGACACTGCTCAAGGAGACGATGAGCCGCCGGCCGAGCGAGATGATAAAGCTCTTTACGCTGAAGGCTATTGAGCGCCGTCTGCGCTTTACCGACATGACAATGCAAGAGATAGCCAACGACCTGAATTTCCCCAATGCCTCTTTCTTCGGCAAGTACGTGAAGGAACATCTGGGCATGACGCCGCTGGAGTATCGGAAGAAATACCAGGGATAAAGGTAAGAAGGGATAAAGGTAAAAAGGTAAGAAGGTAAAAAGGTAAGAAAGATAAAAAGATGAAAAGGACAATTATGATATTGGCAGCTGTGCTGATGTGTGGCATGGTGAGCGCTCAAGAGGAGAAAGAGAGTAAAGAACCGCCAAGGAAAAAGGTGGCAGTCGTATTGAGTGGCGGTGGCGCCAAGGGTATGGCACATATCGGTGTGCTGAAGGTGCTGGAGAAGGCGGGCATCCCCGTCGATATCGTCACCGGCACGTCGATGGGTAGCATCATCGGTGGTCTCTACGCCATCGGCTACAATTCTCATTCACTCGACTCAATGGTCCGTGTGCAGGACTGGAGCTATGTCATCACCGACAAGGAGGATTTGCGTAACCAGAGTCTCAACGACCGCAAGAAGCAGAATACCTATTTCTTCAGCACGGGCTTGACACTCGGCAAGAAGGATCAGAATGCGGGCGGCATCATCAAGGGTAAGAACCTGGCCGAGCTCTTCCAGCAACTCTGCGTGGGATTTACCGATTCGCTCGACTTCAACAGGTTTCCCATTCGCTTTGCCTGTGTGGCGACAGATATCATCACCAATGAAGAGGTGGATTTCCACAGCGGACGACTGCCGCAGGCCATGCGTGCCTCGATGGCTATTCCCGCTGCCTTCTCGCCCGTGAGAATCGGCAACAAGGTGCTGGTCGACGGTGGTCTGAAGAACAACTACCCTGTAGATCTCGCCCGTGAGATGGGTGCTGAGATCGTGATTGGCGTCACCGTGCAAGGCCCGCCGAAGGAGGCCGAGGACATGGGCGGCACCATGAGCATCCTGAGCCAGATCATCGACGTGAACTGTAAGAACAAGGTCGACGAGAACATTGCGATGACCGACCTGCATATGGCCGTCGATACAAAAGGATACAATGCCGCAAGCTTCTCTTTGGAAGCCATCGACACGCTGGTACGTCGCGGTGAGGAGGAGGCCATGCGCCACTGGGACCAGATCATGGCCCTGAAAGCGCGCATCGGTGTGGAGCCGGACTACCGTCCTGAACTCAAGCATCCATTGCGGCCAAAGGTGATGACCGAGAAGCACCGCATCCTCGAGGTCAGCTATGAGAATATGACGCCGCAGGATGAGCGGTTCCTCCGTCAGAAGTTTAATCTGACACCGATGAAAGATTACATCGACGCCAGGCTGGAGCAGGAACTCACCACTTCAATGCGTGTGGACTTGTTCTACCAGACGGCAGAATGTAACATCCTGCCCATGAAACTGCCAAAGTTGGCTCCTCGTTCGTTGTATAACGAAAAGGATTCCATGTGGCGCGAGGCCGACGGTGTGCGTGTCATTCTCACGGCCGGTGAGCGCAAGTCGGTGCAGTTCCAGGCCGGTTTCCGCTATGACTCTGAAGAGTATGCCGCTGTGCAGCTGGGTCTCGACATCCCGTTTAAGACCGCTACACCGATGAGCACCGACATCACCGTGCGATTAGGTAAGCGCCTGAAAACGCGCGCCGAGCTGACCGTCCACCCCCGCAGTTTCACACGCCCCACGCTCAGCTACGAGTTCCGTCGCAATGACGTGGATGTGTTTTTGGAGGGCGATCGTGCGTACAATATATTATTTAATCAGTTCCAGGGTGAACTGATACCTATCAATAATGATTTCCGGCATTTCAACATCCAGTTCGGTCTGCGCTGGGACTATATGCACTACCGTGACGCACTTGTTGCGGAGTCATCCCGAAGGGTGACGCTCAAGAACGAGCATTTTATCAGCTACCGTGCCCGACTGAACTACAATAGTGAGGATAACTGGTACTTCCCGACGCGTGGTGCCCGATTTAAGGCTGAGTATGCCTATCTGACCAACAATTTCGCCAAGCTCAACGAGTATGCAGATGACGGTACGGAGATAGGGAAAAAGACCGGTATGAGCGACGTTAGTGCCGACTGGCGTATGTCGTTCACCTTTGGCGAGCGCTTCACTCTCCAGCCGATGCTCTATGGTCGTCTGCTCTTCGGTTCCGTCGTTCCTCCGGTCTTTGGCAACACTATCGGTGGCGAGTGGTTCGGCCATTATATTGAGCAGCAGATGCCCTTCGCTGGCATTGGCAACCTGGAATCTGTTGAACGTCAGTTTGTGGCCGCCCAGTTGCAGGCACAGCAGCGCATCGGTCGTAATGCCTACGTGCTGCTCCGCATGGCCGGTGCCCAGAAAGCTGCCAAGGTGAAGGAGCTCTTGGACTACCGGACATTGCTTGGAGCACAGGGTGCCTTCTACTACAACACGATGTTCGGACCAGTTGGTGCTACCCTGGGCTACAGCAACCGCACCAAGAAGCCGTATTTCTATCTCAACCTCGGATATGAATTCTAAACAATAAACTATTAGCGATGAGAAAAACAAAGAAAAAAAGGACAGTGATGGCACGGGCGATGATGCTTGGGCTGTTGGTGCTTTTGCCGATGACGGGCAATGCCCAAAGGCTGCTGACGCTTGACAGTTGCAGGGCAATGGCACTGAGAAACAACAAACAGATGGGGCTGGCGAAAATGAAGCAGGAGGTGAATGCCTATACGCGGAAGTCAGCCCGTACACAGTATCTGCCGAAAATCAACGCCTTGGGCGGCTATCTGTGGATGAGTAAGGAAATCTCCATCCTGAATGATGACCAGAAATCGGCGCTGAGCAACCTGGGTACGAATATGGGCACAAAGCTGCAGGACGCCCTGTCGCCGCTGACGTCGGCCCTGCCAGCTGCTACGCAAGCCAAAATGGGAAGTGACCTGGCACAGTTTGCCGGTGCCCTCGATCAGGTTGGCGGTGGCATCGTGGACGGTTTCCGTACTGATACGCGCAATATGTTTGCCGGTGCGGTGACCGTGACGCAGCCAGTGTTCATGGGCGGTGCTGTCATAGCGGCCAACAAGATAGCAGATATCAACGAGCAGATGGCCGCGAACTCACTGGAGATGAAACGTCAGGGTACCTTATATAATATAGATCAGGCCTACTGGCAGGTGGTGTCGCTGCGGCATAAGCAGACATTGGCTGAGAGCTATGTGGCGCTGGTGAAGAAACTGAAGACCGATGTCCAGAAGATGATTGACCAGGGCGTGGCTACCAAAGGCGACGGTCTGAGTGTCGGCGTCAGGGTGAACGAGGCCGAGATGGCACTGACACAGGTGAAAGACGGTCTGGCGCTGTCGAAGATGCTGGTGTGCCAGCTGATAGGACTGCCGGTGGATGAGGAGATTATGCTGGCAGACGAGGAGAGCACGGGGATTGGCGGGGATGTTGCTGTGACACAGCAACATACTGGACAAGCTGACGTGGCTTTTGCAAACAGGCCGGAGCTGAAGGTGCTTCAGAATGCCGTCGACCTGAGCAAGCAGGCGACGAATGTGCTGAAAGCCGGCAATCTGCCGCAGGTGATGCTGATGGGCGGCTATGCCGTGAGTAACCCGAATACATTCAATGGCTTCGAACGGAAGTTCGGTGGTGTATGGAATCTGGGTGTGCTTGTGCGTGTGCCTGTCTGGAACTGGGGCGACGTGAAATATAAGGTGCGTGCCTCGAAAGTGACCACGGCGATGGCCAGTCTGGAGATGGACGAAGCCCGCGAGCTGATTGAGCTGCAGGTGAACCAAAGCCGCTTCAAGGTGAATGAGGCCAATAAGAAACTGGAGATGGCGAACGCGAATGTGGCGAACGCCGACGAGAACCTGCGCATGGCGAACCTCGCTTTCAAGGAGGGAACCGCTTCGTATACGACGGTAATGGAGGCTCAGACTGCCTGGAATCAGGCACAGTCGCAACTTATCGATGCAGAAATCGGGCTGAAGCTCTCGGAGGTTGAACTGCAGAAGGCCCTCGGAACGCTCCAGTAATTTATCGAGATAACGAAATAACGTAATAATGAAATAACGTAATAACGAAATAACGAAAAACAAAATGGAAGACAAAGCAAAACAACAGCATAACAATATCCTGCTGGCCGTGGGTGGTTTCTCAGCAGTAGTAGTAATCGTGGCACTCATCGGCTTCATTGCGTTGGGACGTGACCCGGAAGTGATCCAGGGCGAGATGGAGGTCGAAGAGTACCGTGTATCAGGCAAAGTACCCGGCCGTATTCTCGAACTCCGCGTGAAGGAGGGTGACATGGTAAAGGCTGGCGACACACTGGCCATTATCGAGGCTCCCGATGTGGAAGCGAAGATGACGCAGGCACAGAGCGCCGTTGATGCTGCCGCCGCCATGGAGCAGATGGCACAGAACGGTGTCCGTAAGGAACAGGTACAGGCTGCTTTCCAGCTTCTGGAGCAGGCAAAGGCCGGGCTGGAGGTTGCCGAGAAATCGTATAACCGCATGAAGGTGCTCTTCGAAGAGGAGGTGGTCAGCGCGCAGAAGTTCGACGAGGCCGAGGCGATGTACAAGTCATCGCAGGCGCAGGTGAAGGCCGCCCAAAGTCAGTATGACATGGCTGTAAACGGTGCCCGCATGGAGGAGCGCCGCGCCGCTTCGGCCACCGTGGGTCAGGCCCGTGGTGCCGTGCAGGAGGTGAACAGTTATATCAAGGAAACTGTCCAGGTGGCGCAGATGGCCGGTGAGGTCACCGATGTCTACCCGAAGGTGGGAGAACTTGTCGGCACCGGCACGCCGATCATGTCGATTGCCGTGATGGATGACCAATGGGCTACGTTCAACATCCGCGAGGACCAGTTGAAGGATATCACAGTGGGTACTGAGCTGACGGTCCGTATCCCTGCCCTCGATAAGGAGACGAATCTGAAGGTTACATCGATGAAGGACAAGGGCTCGTTTGCTGTGTGGAAGGCCACGAAGGCCAGCGGTCAGTACGATCAGAAGACCTTTGAGGTGAAAGCCCGTCCGATGGAGAAGATTGAGAACGTCCGCCCCGGCATGAGCGTGATACTAAAGAAGTGAATAGTTAAAAGTGAATAGTTAATAGTTAATGAAGTATTTAACTAATATAGGACACGTTGCGCTGCGCGAGCTGAATATCATCGTCAGGAAGAACCGCATCTACGGCTTCTGCATGGTGGTGTTTCCGCTGCTGCTGGTGTTCTTTTTCACCACGATGCTCGATGACGGTGTGGCTTTGGACCTGCCCGTGGGCGTTGTGGACCAGGACAACAGTGCCACATCGCGCGGTCTGATCCGTAACCTCGATGCGATGCAGTCGTCGCGCGTGGTCTACCGCTTCGCTAACATTACCGAGGCGCGCAACGCTATGCAGGAGGGCAAGGTTTATGCCTACCTCTACATCCCCGAGGGCACGGCTTCCGAACTGCTTTCCGGTCGTCAGCCGAAGATATCGTACTACTATACGATGACCTGTATGACGGCTGGTTCGATGGCGATGAAGGACATGAAGACCATCGGCTCGCTCGGTTCAGCAGCCGTCGGGCAGTCGACGCTCGCGGCCAAGGGTGCCTCCAAGGAACAGATCAAGGCATCGCTGCAGCTGATCACGGTCGATGCGCACATGATCTCCAACCCGCAGGGTTCGTATAACTACTCGCTCACGACGGTATTTGTGCCGGGCATCCTTATGCTTTTCATGGCTTTGCTCGCAGCCTATGCCGTGGGTATGGAAATGAAGTTCGACACAGGTAAGGAGTGGCTCCGTGTGGCCGACAACAATATCGTGGTGGCTATCCTCGGCAAGTTTATCGTCCACGCGCTGATCTTCCTGCTCGTGATCTTTATCTATCAGTATTATATCTTCGAGGTACTCCATTTCCCCCGACTCGGCGGTGTGTGGCGTATCGTCAGGCTCAGTCTGCTGCAGGTAGCAGGCGGACTTGGCTTCGGCATCTTCGCCTTCGGTCTGATGCCGTCGCTGCGCATGTCGATGAGTATCTCTTCGCTGTGGTCGGTGCTCAGCATCTCCATGTGTGGCTCGGCATTCCCCATTGCGGGCATGGATCCTCCACTGCAGGCTATGTCGTGGCTCTTCCCCCTGCGCCACTATTGGATGATCTATCAGGCTACGGTGCTCAACGGATTCCCCGTCATCGACGTCTGGTTCCACTTCGTGGCTCTCATAGCTTTCACGCTGCTGCCCTGGTTCGTTCTTGGAAAGATTAAAAATGCAATGCTGAATTATGTCTACATTCCTTAACAGAATACGCGAGCACTTCACTGATGTGCTCTATATCTTCCGCCACGAACTCATCAAGGTCGTGAAAGACGAGGGCGTGCTGATGTTTCTGGTGGTGGTGCCTTTGGGCTACCCGCTGCTCTATTCGTGGATCTACAACAACGAGTCTCTGCACGAGACGCCCGTCGTGGTTGTCGACCAGTCGCACTCCGCCCTCTCGCGGCAGTTCATTAACGACTGCGACGCCTCGCCCGACGTCTGCGTGAAGTTCTACGCCGAGGACCTCGATGAGGCCCGTTCGTTGGTCAGCCGACAGTTGGTGCGCGGTATCTATCTCATTCCGTCGGACTTCGCCGAGCGCGTCAACCGGGGTGAACAGGCCACAGTCAGCGTGTATTGCGACATGTCGTTGATGCTTGCCTACAAGGCTGTCTATCAGACAGCCATGGTCGAAGCCGGACGCCTCGGTGCGGGCATGAACATCAAGAAAGCCGGTAATTATACCAAGCGTGAGGATGCTATTACTGCGCAGCCTCTGGCCGTTGACGACGTGGCGATGTTTAATCCCTCGGGCGGCTATGGTTCTTGTGTCTTGCCTGCTGTGCTGATGCTCATCCTGCAGCAGGCTCTTGCCCTCGGCATCGGCATGGCGGCCGGTACAGCCCGGGAACGCCACCGCAATGGTCAGCTCATTCCTGATGACGACCCGCACTACCGTGGTGCCTATCGTATCGTCTGGGGCAAGGCCCTGTGCTACGGCATGATCGGTGCCGTCGCCGCAGCCTACCTCTCGATGGCCGTGCCCGCGATGTTCTCATTCCCGCAGTTGGGCACCGGCTGGACGCTCTTCTGGACGCTCCTGCCGTACACCCTAGCCAGCGTCTTCTTCGGTCTGACCGTCTCGTGCCTCATCCGATACCGCGAAAACGTGATGCTGCTGATGGTCTTCGTCTCCGTGCCGCTGCTCTTCATGACCGGCGTGTCGTGGCCACAGTCCAGCATCCCCGGCTACTGGCAGGGCGTCTCCTGGCTGTTCCCCAGCACGTTCGGCGTGCGCGCGTTTATCCGTGTCAACTCGATGGGCGCCTCCGTCAGTCAGGTGCTGCCCGAACTGCGCATCCTCTGGATTCAGGCCGCCGCCTACCTCGGCATGGCGTGCTTAGTCTATCGCCATCAGTTCCGGCTGATGAAAAAATATGCAAGCAATTAAACAAATAACGAATATGAAAAGAATGACTTCCCTCGTGCTGCTGGCATCGGCGATGCTGACAGCCATGACCGTTGCCTCGTGCAAGAGTAGTAACAAACAAACCGCCAGCGCCGACGCGCAGGACAGCATTCCGGAGGTGCTGAAGGACGTCGCTGGCATTGAGAAGTTTCAGACCAAGCTCGACTACAGCAAGGCCGAGAACTGGGTGGAGCGGGCTGAGAAGGCCACGAAGCCCGTCGACGTGTTCTTCATCTACCCGACGGTGACCGGATTCCGCGACCCCGTCCAGATATGCGAGGTGACCGACTCCGAACTGGTGGCCGGCGCCCAGATGGTTCGTCGCATCCAGACCAGCGTGTTCGAAGAGAGCTGCAACATCTATATGCCCTATTATCGCCAGATTTCGATGCCAAAGCCTGGTACCGATTACCGTTTCGTCACCAACTATCTCTCAGGCTTCGATGCCACCGATGCTCTCGACTACTTCCTGACAAACTTGAATCAAGGACGCCCATTCATCCTGGCCGGCCACTCTCAGGGTTCCTCAACGCTGCTCAACCTGCTCGAGAACTACATGACCAAGCATCCTGAGCACCTGAGTCGCATGGTGGCAGCCTATCCCATCGGTTTCGCCGTGACCAAGGATTTCCTTGAGCGCACGGGCCTGAAGTTTGCCGAGGGAGCAACCGACACGGGCGTCATCGTCTCGTGGAATACCGAAGGCGTCGGCAACAAGGACGCCAAGAATGCGACGCTGGCACCTGGCGGTCTGAGCATCAACCCCATCAACTGGAAGCGCGACGACACCTACGCCCCCGCCAAGGACAACCTCGGTTCGCTGGACGAGATGATGGGGAAGATAACTGTTCCCGGCATCGCCGATGCCCGTGTGGACACCATCCGAGGCTCCGTCGTCGTCACCACTGCAGAGGCCAAGCCTTTTGCTATCAGCGAAAAAGAAGCCATACCCCTATTCGGACCCGAATGTTACCACCGCAACGACTATGGTTTCTTCTTCAACAACCTGAAGCAGAACATTGCCGACCGCATCAAGGCCGCGTTTGAGAGCGATGACAAAACAAAGTTATGAACATGAAAACGAAGAAAATCCTGCGAATAGTGGCAGCGGTAATCATTGCCATCTTGGTTGTCGGTGGAGGAGTCTGGCTGATTACCGGGCGCTCACCAATGGCCATCATTGTGAAGAGTGCTTTGCACCAGATGGACACGGAGTCCTACGATAAGGCCATGGCTGACAAGACAGACAAGAGTAAAATAGAGATTCCTGCCGACGTGGTCTTTCCTCGTGAGGTTGTTCAATATACCATTGGAGACATGCAGGTGTTTGAGGTGCCTGCCGAGAACGACACGAAACCCGTTGTGCTCTATCTTCACGGCGGTGCCTACGTTCATAACTTTACGTCTCAACACTGGAAGGCCATGGCCGAATGGGCCAAGACCACAGGCTGCGGCATCGTGGCGCCAAACTACCCGCTGCTGCCCCTCCATACTGCTGCCGAGGCTCATCCGCTCATGATGCAGCTCTATCGTAAACTATTGGATGGCACTCCTGCCAGTCGTATTCTCATCATGGGTGACTCCGCTGGAGGCGGCTTTACGCTGGCTCTGGCACAGCAGATACGCAATAACTCGCTCGACCTGCCTCGCCATCTGGTACTCATCTCTCCATGGGTTGATGTCATGGGCGGCGATCCTTCGATACAGGAACGCGACAACTGGCTCACCATTGACGTGCTGCAGAAGTATGGAACCGCTTGGGCAGGTGAGATGGGCGTCGACAATCCTATCATCTCGCCTCTATACGGTGACATGGCAGGTCTGCCGCCCACCGATCTCTTTACCGGAACATGGGAAGTGTTCTACACTGATGTCTGCAAGACCTACGACAAGATGAAGACCGCAGGTGTGGATGTCCGCCTGCATGTCGCCGAGAAGATGGGGCATGTCTATCCCCTCTGGCCCAGTCCAGAGGGTCGCAAAGCCCGCCGCGAGATTGCAGAAATTATTAAAATGAACTCTAAAAAAATAAAAGACTATGAGCAAAATTAAGACTATCGGTATTCTGACGTCGGGCGGCGATGCCCCCGGCATGAATGCAGCCATCCGCGCCGTGACGCGCGCTGGTATCTGTAACGGTTTCAATATCAAAGGTATCTACCGTGGCTACGACGGACTCATCAAGGGCGAGGTCAGGCAGTTCACTACGGAGGATGTCTCGGGTATCATCACCCGCGGTGGCACCATCCTGAAGACCGCCCGCTCGAAGGACTTCATGACGCCCGAGGGTCGGCAGAAGGCCTACGAGACCTGTCAGAAGGAGGAGATCGACGCCCTCGTCGTCATTGGTGGCAACGGTTCGTTGACCGGCGCCTGGAACTTCGGCGTGGAGTTCGACTTTCCCTGCATCGGTCTGCCCGGCACCATCGACAATGACCTCTACGGTACGGACGCCACCATCGGCTACGACACCACGATGAACACCATCATGGAGTGCGTGGACCGCATACGCGACACGGCGAACTCTCACGAGCGCATCTTCTTCGTTGAGGTGATGGGTCGCGACGCTGGTTTCCTGGCGCAGAACTGCGCTATCGCCTGTGGCGCCGAGGCCGCTATTGTGCCTGAGGAGACGACTGATGTCGACCAACTGGCCGCCTTCATGGGACGTGGTATCCGTAAGTCGAAGAAGTCGTGCATCGTCATCGTCTCGGAGAGTCCCAAGTGCGGCGCCATGTACTATGCCGACCGTGTGAAGCACGAATTCCCCGGATTCGACGTGCGCGTCTCCATCCTCGGCCACCTGCAGCGCGGCGGCAGTCCGTCGGCTCGTGACCGCATCCTGGCCAGTTGTACCGGCGTTGGCGCCGTCCAGGCCATCATGCAGGGGCAACGCAACGTGATGGTGGGCTACCGCAACAACGACATCGTCTACGTGCCCTTCTCCGAGTGCATCCGTACCGACAAGCGTTTCGACAAGCGCCTGATCACCGTGCTCGACGAACTGAGTATTTAATAACAAAGTCATATGAAGAAGTATATTCTATTAGCCGCGACTGTTCTGCTGATGTCATGCAGCGGTGCGTTTGATATCCATCCCTACGATGTGAACGTCAAGGGCGAGACGGGTATCAATGCGAAACAGATGGCCATCATCGAGAAGCAGTTCGCCAACAAGGACACCCTTCGTGTGGCCTTCATCAGCGACACCCACTTGTGGCTCTCCGATGCCAAGGATCAGGTGGCCGACGTCAACAAACGCAATGTCGACTTCGTGGTCCACTGTGGCGACCTGACTGACACAGGAACGAATAATGAGTTCAAATGGTCGCGCGACATCCTGATGGACCTGAAGTTCCCCTTCGTGGCACTTGTCGGCAATCACGACTTCCTCGGCACTGGTGACCAGACCTACGAGGTGATGTATGGCGACATGAACTTCTCGTTCATCGCCGGAAGGGTGAAGTTCCTGTGTATCAACACCAATGCCACGGAGTACGACTATCTGGCAGCCATCCCCGACTTCGACTATATGGAGGAAGAGATGGTGAAGGACAGCGACCGCTTCGACCGCACCATCATCGTGATGCACGCGCCACCCTACAGCGACCAGTTCAACAACAACGTGTGCAAGGCCTTCCGCCGCTATCTCGACTTCTTCCCCGGTCTGATGTGCTGCGTCTATGGTCACAACCACAATGATACGGTGACGGAGTTCTATGACGACGGCCTGATATTCTACGGCATCGACAGTGCCCAGCACCGCAACTATCGTTTATTCACTATTACACCCGACGGCTATGATGTGGAACAGATATTTTTCTAGTATAGTGTTTTTGGTCTGCGCCATGAGCGTGGCCGCCGCTGACAGCACCTCAGTACAAGAGAACAAATATGAGCAGCGCATGCTCCGCAAGGAAAAGATGTGGGCTTCGTTGATTCCTACTCATTTCGTTATTCAGAATGCCGGCAACATGGGTGTCCTCTCGGCTGGTATCGGCTGGAGCTATGGCAAGCGTCGTCAATGGGAGACCGACCTGATGTTCGGCTATATTCCCAAGCACGACTCCTCACGCGGAAAACTCACTACGACCCTGAAGGGAAACTTCATCCCCTGGAGCCTCGACCTCGCAGGCCTCTCGGCCAAGATCCCCGAAGGACGTTGGAAATTCCAGCCGCTGACCACCAGTCTCTATCTCAACACCGTTTATGGCCATGAGTTTTGGAAGAGTCAGCCTGGACGCTATCCCGACAAATACTACGAGTTCATGTCCACGAAATTCCGTCTGAACATCGCCCTCGGTCAGCGTCTGACCTTCAACATCCCCGAAAAGGCGCGCAAAAGGCACAGTCGTATCTCGTTGTTTTACGAGGTAGGCACCTGTGACCTGTATATCCGTTCGATGTTTCAGGACAGTAGTATTCCATTGAAAGATATCCTCGGACTCTCCATCGGATTAAAGTTCTATACCTTGTAAATGATCACAACATGAAGAAGATTCTGATAATGGCCGCAGCCGCCATGATGGCTGCCGTAAGTACACAGGCACAAGACTCTGAAAAGAAGGAGCGCAGAGCCAGTCTGGGCATCAACATCGGACACAGGGCAGCAGACTCCCTCAAAGTGTCGGTGCTGAATGTGGGTGTCCTCACCATCACCGACTCGCTGAAGGGTGTACAGTTGTCGCCTATCTCGAATGTCGCTGAACATGCCTCCGGCCTTCAGATGTCCGCGTTCAGCAACGTGGCCTACGATGGCATGAAGGGTTTCCAGCTTTCGGCACTCAACAATATTGTTGTCGGAGAAGCCAACGGTCTGGAGATAGCAGGTTATACTAACCAGAACGTGGGAACGCTGAAAGGTATGCAGGTAGCCCTCCGTAACGAGACCGACACCCTGCGCGGTCTGCAGTTGGGAATCTTTAACTACATCACCCGCGACTACCAGAAAGGTCTGCAGTTAGGAATAGTGAACTACTCGCGTGACACGCTGGCTCGACGTATCGGACTGGTGAACGTCAGCCCGAGGACGCGCATTGACGTGATGGCCTTCGCTGGTACGAACTCGAAGGCTAACGTAGCCCTGCGCTTCCGTAACCGCTCGACCTACAATATCATCGGTGTGGGTACCTATTACATGGGTCTCAATGAGAAGTTCTCAGGTGCCCTGTTCTATCGTATCGGTCAGTACTTCCAGCTGACGCCGAAATTGTCGCTCAGCGGTGACTTGGGATTCTCTCATATTGAGACGTTCGAAGAGCACTCTACAGACTCTCCAGAGCGGCTCTACTCATTGGAGGCTCGTCTGAACCTGGACTACCAACTCAACAAGAAGTACGCTATCTTCGGCACCGTGGGTTACGGCGATACCCGCTACTACAGCCACAACGAACGTTTCCGCAACCGCATGATCGGAGAAATCGGACTGACCTACCGCTACGGTGGCTATAACAGTGAGAAAGAGCGTAGTCTGCATCTGCACTCCGCTGAGGATATGACCAGTGGCGATGATGACCGCTTCGCATTGACCCCGAAGAAGAACTGGCTGCGTACCGCCGCCATGATCTTCACCGTCAACGCCTTCGTACAGCGTTTCGATGCCTGGGTGCTCAACGAGGAGTTCGCGCAGATCAGTATTCACTCTGTAAGGAACAACTTCAAGAATGCCTTCGTGTGGGATAACGACAACTTCAATACCAACCTGTTCGCCCATCCCTATCACGGCAATCTCTACTTCAACTCGGCCCGCTCGAACGGTCTTACCTACTTCGAGGCGTTCCCCTGTGCCGTAGCCGGTTCACTTATGTGGGAGTTCTTCGGTGAGATTACGCCTCCCGCCATCAACGACCTGATGGCTACCTCTATCGGTGGTACGTGTATCGGTGAAATCACCTTCCGTATCAGTGACCTCTTCTACGATGACCGCGAACGGGGTTTCAGCCGTTTCCTGCGTGAGCTTGGTGGTGCCCTCGTCTCGCCGATGAAGGGCTTCAAGCGCGTACTGACTGGTGAGGCCTGGAAGGTGAAGAACCGCAACTACCTCTATCACGACTACAGCCGCATACCTGTGAGCTACAGCATTTCTGTCGGATCACGTTACCTGGCTGACGATCACGCCCTGTTCCGCGGTGAACACAATCCCTATCTGGAGTTGGGTATGGAATACGGCGATCCCTACGACAACGAGGAGAACAAGCCCTTCTCGTTCTTCAGGTCGAACATCTGCATGGGCTTCTCCAGCAACCAACCGCTCGTCAACCGTCTGAACCTCTTGGGTCGTATCTGGGGCGCGCCCGTTGCCGACACGAAGAAGTTTGAGGCTGACTTCGGTATCTTCCAGCACTTTAACTTCTACAACTCAGAGGCTGTGAAGGACGGTACCGACCTCATCCCTTACCGCATCAGTGAGGCTGCCTCGGTGGGTCCTGGTCTCATCTACCGTTTCCCGGCCCTCCAGAAACGTATGAATCTGGAGCAGCGCATCTTCATCAGTGGTATCCTGCTTGGCGGTTCGCTCAGCGACTACCTCAACATCCAGGAACGCGACTACAACATGGGTAGCGGCTTCTCAGCCAAGATCCAGACCCGCATGGACTTGTGGAAGGTGGGCTATATGCATCTTGATGCCAATTACTTCCACATCTTCACATGGAAGGGTTACGACAGAAGCGACTGGATTGGCAAGGAGGGCTTCGAGCTCGACTACACCAATGCACAGGGCGACCCGGGCAACACCCGTATGCTGGCCTTCAACGCCAACTTCGGCCTCTTCCTGAGTCGTCATCTCTCGCTCGATCTGCGGGGCAGTTATTTCATGCGTCGTGCCCACTATCGAGACTTCGAGGATGTCGATGCCAGAACCTTTGAAGTTCGCGCTGGATTGACGTATAAGTTGTAAAAACAAAAATCCCTTGCAAGTCACTTGCAAGGGATTACTTTTCAAGTTTGTACCCAGAGCCGGGGTCGAATACGGGCAAATCAATGAAATCAGCTTAAATTCTATTATCTTCTAAATCGTTTATAATGCTTTAATTATCAATTATTTACGAGAAATTTTTGAAAATTTGTCATTTTTTGTCATTTCAATCACTTTTGTATTTGGTGGGGAAAATGTGGGGAAAATTTTTGGTGATGTGGGGAATTTGTTGTACCTTTGTACCCAGAAATCTTAAAATTGAATAGGTATGAAGGTAACACTAATTATCAAAAAGGCAGCTAAGCGCAACGATACAGAGTCGTTGGCAACGGTATATGTACGTGTTAGAGATGGCAGAAGACTCGACTGCACTGTTTCTACAAAATTGGAGGTCAACCCCAACCAATGGGATAATACCAAGGGTCATTTGAAAGATCGTATAGTCATTGATAAAGATGATAAGGCAAAGATTGATGGTGCTGCTAATGACATTGTGACCTTTATCAATAAAGAATATGCAGAGGCAAGCGAGCTTATTGATAAGGATTGGGTGGAGATGACTCTGGATAAGTACTATAATCCTGACAAGTACAAAAAGGCTCCAGAAGAGAACAAGGACTTGGAGGTTATCCCGATGTATGAGTACTATTTGGAAATGCACCCGTTGTCGGAAGTTCGCAAGAAAAACAACAGGGTGATTATACGGGCATTGAAGCGATACGAATTGTACATCCGAAAGACAAAGCGTGGCCAAAAGGAGTTTAAGTTGATGTTGAATGATGTCACTCCTGATACACTTCATAGTATCTGGAACTATTTTAAGGAGGAACATACGTTGACGGAAAAATATGAAGAGATATTTGAGGAAGTCCCAGAGACGAGAAAGCCTAAGCCTCGTGGAGAAAATACATTGATAGACTACTTCTGTAAGATTCGAACCTTCTTTATATGGTGCTATGATAATGACTTCACCAAAAACAAACCGTTTGAAAAGTTCCATATCGACGAGCCTGTATATGGTACACCGATCTATATTACTTTAGAGGAACGAGACCAGATAATGAATTGTGACCTCTCTGACGAACCGAGATTACTCTTTCATAGAGATTTGTTCCTATTTCACACTTGTATAGGTTGTCGTGTTAGCGATCTATGGAAAATGACTAAGCAGAGTGTGACAGGAAATGTTGTTGAATATATCGCAGGAAAAGGAATTAATGGCGATCCTAAGACTATTCGCGTTCCATTGAACAAAATAGGCATATCTATTCTTGAAAAGTATAAAGATTACAAAGGGCCGTCTCTTTTCCCGTTCCATTTCCAGCAAGATTACAATGAGGATTTGAAGGTGATATTCAAGAAAGCAGGAGTTGACCGTATGGTGACCATTTTGAATCCGACAACTCGTAAAGAGGAACATGTGCCAATCTGCGAAGTGGTTGCGAGTCATATGGCCAGACGTACATTCATTGGTAACATGTACAAGAAAGTGAAGGATAAGAGTATGGTAGGCATGCTTTCTGGCCATAAGTCTGATAGCAAGGCATTTGATCGCTATTGGACTCCAGATGATGATACACGCCAGAGTCTTGTTGACCTCTTAGTGTAGGTTAATATATATAATAAGGTGTAATTCTTTTGAATTATTTTTGTAACTTTGCACCCAAATGAAGACAATTGAAGAAATTAGAAACGGAAAAGAAGGTCAGACGTTTGATCTGAAGAGCATACAAATAGACCCGAAAGCACTGGCAATCCCCATCGTGGCGATGGCCAATGCTGATGGTGGTTTGTTGGCAATTGGTATATCTGACAAGACAAGAAAGATTGAAGGCGTTAACCAGCATACTGCCAAGTTGAACGAGCTGCTTCGTGTGCCGTTTGACTTTTGCAATCCGTCTATTCCGGTAGCATGTCGCTATATGGACTGCACTGATGATGAAGGTAATCCCAATCGTATTCTGCTGATGGATATTCCTGCCAGCCAGTTCCTTCATACGAATCAGGCTGACGAAGCCTATATCCGTGTGGGCGATAAGAGCCGCAAACTGACATTTGACGAGCGGATGCAGTTGATGTACGACAAAGGTGAACGCTCCTACGAAGATACAGCTGTATATGGTGCAACCATTGATGACATCGATATGGATGCTGTTGCCGAATATGCCAAATTGGTAGGTTACGGGAAGTCACCACTTGAATACCTGCGAGAGAATAACGGCTTTGTCACAACTAACAAGAAGGGTGAAGAAGATGTTAGCGTTGCCTGTATCCTGCTATTCGGAAAGAATCCTCAGAAGTTCTTCCCTCGTAGTCGTACCCGTTTCATTCGATACGAAGGTGTTGATGAGAAGGTTGGCGCAGAGATGAATGTCATTAAGGATGTCATTTTTGAGGGAACCATCCTGAATCAAGTCAGGAAAACTATAGAGTTCATTGAGACCCAGGTGCGTGAACATACCTTCTTGGGACAACACGGACAGTTCGTTACCCGTCGTGACTATCCAGAATTCGTCATACAAGAGATGGTGGTTAATGCCTGTTGCCACAGAGCCCACAATATCAAAGGAACAGAGATACAGATCAAGATGTTCGATGACCGATTGGTATTTGAATCGCCAGGCAAGTTACCGGGGCAGGTAAAACCCAGCAACATCCGCAACACTCACTTCTCGCGCAATCCAAAGATCGCTGCTTTCTTGAAAGCCTATCACTACGTGAAGGAATTTGGCGAGGGTATGGATCGTATCTGTCGAGAGCAGGAAGCCAATGGTGCCCAAGCCCCATCTTTCCGAACTGATGACTTCATTTTGAAGATTACAATACCAAAGGTCACAGAAAAGGTCACAGAAAAGGTCACAGAAAACGAGGTAAACCGAACAGAAAAGTTACCAGAAAATGGCAAAAAGTTACCAGAAAAGTTGCCTGATAGTGAGAGTAAGTTGACAGAAAAGCTAGAAAAGTTACTTGAAAGAGCGAAATCAAAGGGTGATAGGTTAACAGAAAACAGAATAACAATGTTACGCCTTATGATTGAAGATCCATATGTTTCTAAGTCAACTTTGGCCGAAGTAATAGGCATAAGCTATACTGCAGTAGGGAATAACATTAAGGCTATGCGTGGCAAATACCTCCGTCGTGTTGGCCCAGATAAAGGTGGTTTTTGGGAGATAATAGAAGAATAATGGCATTTTATAACGAAGAATATTCAAATACTCGTAAAGAGTGGATTAGCAATAATCAAGATTTTTATAATAGCAAGATAGAGAATGCTAAGACATTAGAGGTTGGCGGCTTGCTGCACATGTATCAACTGGCATTAGAAAATATGCCAGTCAATCCCCTGTCCCCAAAAGCAGGAGAATATGGAAAAGTCGTGAAAAAATATCATAAACTTATCCATTCTACTTTTGGGGTAAAGACACTTATTGCTGGAGCTAATTCACTTTCTGCATTTTTCATGAGCAATGAAGAAGCTATCCTATTCTCTACCTCATGGCTCATTCATGGCGATTTCTACGAGAATCTAGTCTATCAAATCATTGATAGCTATAACAAGCCAGGGTTCAAGAAAAAGGAAGTTTTATTGAAAGAATTGAAAAACCGCATTATTTACGAAAGCATTCTACTCGGTGTCAGGACATTGGAAGACTGGCAGAAATATCACAGGGATATGAATGAAATAAAGGGTTGGACAATTGTTCCTGATGATTTTGTTGCCCCAACACCATTTGATCCAGAGAAAGAAGCCTGTCAAGAAGAGCCTCCTCAAAAAGAGAATAAGACAGAAAAGAACAAAGAGAGGGAAAAAGACATCGCACCAAATACGTTCTTCAGTATGTTAAAGTGTGATGACAGCATCAAAGAAGGCGTTATTAAGATTTTGGCGGACGAAATCGTCAGCAGTAACACCAAAGATCGAATTGCAAATATAAGGTTCGCATTGGAAAGGAAGAAGTGGATTGACAATGAAATATCTTTTCTTCAATTCTATAATGCATTTGCTCAGGCGATAAAGCCATTCACAGAAGAAGGATTTCATCTAATCTCTCGAAATAAGGGGAGTAAGGTCTATTACAATAATCCAACTCTGTTGTTGCACGAACAAAAAGAGCAGTTAAATGCAGAAGAAGAACAAAGATTATTTGAGGTTGAACGTATCTGCAAATTATTAGATGATTTGAAATCTAATGCAGAAAAAGCAATAGAAACGGAAGGCAGTTGAAGTCCAAAATGGTCCAATATGGTACAGAACGGTACAATCGTTTTAACTGACTGATTTTAAACGAATTAATTATTTGAGGTTTCATTTCAAACCTTTAATTTTGCACTCGCAATCAGACGAACTGGTTGCGAGTTTTTGTGTCTGGCCAGGCCTTAACTCAGTTACAAATTTTAAATTTATATTATATGTTTACAAGTAAAGAAAATTTTCAGGAAGTTGCTAATACCATCCAGGGATGGGATGCAACACAGGAAGAAGTATTGCTGTCTCGTCAGCTGCTTTCTAGCATTGAGAAGTGTGGTGATCATATTACCATCATGTTAACAGGTAAAGGAATCTCTGCTATTGCCAAAGCCATCCATGACTACATGGATTTTGTAGATCTACCAGAAGACACCCCGACTGATGATGATGTCCTTCTTTCCAAACAAGACGTGAAGGACAAGTTTAGTGTCAGTGATACGACACTATGGCTATGGGGAAAGAAAAACTATCTGGTACCAATAAAGATCGGGCGACGCGTGATGTATCGTTCATCCGATATCAAACGACTTGTGAATGGGAAATAAGCGTAGGCTATGAAAGAAATCAAGAGTATTATTCTTTATCTTGATAGCCTTGTTGCCATTGAGCATCTGACAGACGAGCAGGCTGGCATCCTGATCAAAGCGGTACTCCGCTATGCGAAGGATGGCCAGCAGCTCGAAACCTCAGATACGGCTCTAATCGCCTTGTTTTCTATTCTGTGTGCCCAGATAGACCGTGACCACAAGAAGTATGAAGAGCGTTGTGAACGAAACACAGCAAATGCACGCAAACGTCGTACGAATCAAGGCCAAAACGAGCAATCGCAACCAATCGCTATCGATGGCAAGCCACCGCAAGCGGATGGATGCCTAAATGATAATGATAATAACAATGATAGTAATAGTGACAATAATGATGATACCGCTAACGCTATAATCATCAATAGTAAGTCTGGTGTCTCTTTTGATCATGTTTGGGAGATGTATGGGAAGACTTTAGGGGATATGAATTCAGCAAAAGTGTTGTGGGACGGACTGTCTGAACAAGATCATGCCGCTATCCTCGCATACATACCCGGTTATGTTGCCAATACGCCAGAAATAAGGTATCGTAAGTATTTTAATAATTTCCTCTCAGAGAGATACTGGGAGACTCACCCTTTAAACACAGAACAAAGTGGAAACAACATTAAACCAAGAATTGATGAAAAGAATCAAAGAAAACGGAATGTTTATAATTCAGCTGTCAAAGCCATTGCCAGCATCAGCCCAGCAATTATTAACTCCCCAAATGGAATATCTGCTTCAGAAATACCCAACACCTGATGCGTTTTTCCGTGGTTTTAATGTCAGACAGCAAGTCTATATTTGTCAGAATCCGACATCATGCATCCTCGGGATATCGCCTACTTTAACCCAGTTGGATATCATGTATGGTGCCCTCACTTCTGTAAAATGGCTTATTCCTTTTATTGCAGATGCCAGCCTGAATTGTGGTTTGAAAGAAGATGCATCTGAAGACCAATTATTATTTACTGCCACCGCCATGTCAGGTAGATACAAATGGCTAAAAGCAGGTGAACAGATGCTATTCTTTTTCAATTTCAAAGCAGGCTTTTATGAGCGTTTTTATAGCTACTTTGCCCCTCAGACCATCATCAGAAGTATTCCAAGTTTTCTCCACGAACGGCAGCGGATCATCGAGGCCTATGAGCGAGAATTGAAAGAAATGGAAGACGAGAAAGCAAGAGTTCTGGGCATCTCACTTGAGGAATACAACAGACGATATGCCCCTACAGAGACATTAAACAGAATATTGAAATCAAACAATTAGAAGATGAAGCCAAGCGTTATTTTCACAAAATTGAATGCAGAGTTATTCCAATTCTTGGCAAAATCTCTGCCCAATAGGACATCAAGATTTGATGCATTCCTATACTTGTATGAGCGCCAAACTGACCACTTTGATGCCCTTCTAAAGTATGGTGTCAACATCCCTTTTGGTGTCACATACAACCAACTGGCCGAGCGTTGGGGATGGGATAGAAAGACAGTTATGTCGTTCCTAAAATCCCTTCATAAGATGGGTGTTCTTGAAGTTAAAAGAGCCTCTCGTAACATCGAAATCCGTATCTTAAACCTTGCTTGTGTCCCACAAGAAACCAACCCCGAAACACTGGACAATTCCTCTTAAAAGGGCTTGCCCGCCCGTGGACTTTTTTTCATGGGGAAGCCTAATTCCCCAAAAGTCCATTTTTGGGAGGGGGGAGTGGCTGTGAAAAGAGCAAGCTCCAGCCATTTGGAAAACTGAAATTATATAAATATACAATTATTATTCAAGTTTCGCAAGTTCCTAACTTGCCAGTTTTAATTGATAAAGTTCAACGAAATGACTGAGTTTGTCCGACCGATTCAAGAGCGTATCGAAGATTTCCTCATCCTCGATATTGAAGCACTCTGCAATCATGCGGACTACCTCAAGTATCATATCCCAGATTCTCTCAGTGAGAGTGAACTCCATGCTACCTTTGACAGCATCATTGAAGAGTCCGCCCACGGTCTCATAGTCAGAGAAGCGCTTGGCGGTGGAGAGCAGATTGTACTGCATGGCCGTGATTGCAGTCATGGCAATCTGCGAGGAG
>JAEEGH010004611.1_pt1 | contig 35229 bp, 31 predicted proteins | sample 9134181 | NCBI WGS metagenome assembly JAEEGH01 (sample SAMN16246544, study PRJNA631951) | gut metagenome | biome: gut microbiome; feature: rumen; material: DP-attached | host: Bos | place: Iran: Karaj | collected 2018-10
GAAAACTATTTGGATTTATCCAAGAAGATCGTCAATGCCGGATCGATATTCTTAGGAAAGTATGCTTGTGAAAGCGCAGGTGACTATGCTTCTGGAACGAATCACACCCTGCCTACCAATGGCTATGCAAAAGCATACAACGGTGTGAACTTGGATAGTTTCAGTCGTAAACTGACTTATCAAGAACTTACAGCACAAGGTATTCAACAAATTGGTCCTGCCATTGAGGTGATGGCAGCTAATGAGTGTCTGGATGGTCATAAGAATGCGGTGACTGTGCGATTGAAGTCATTAAAGCAAACTGTCAGCACACCTGCTTCTTTCGATTTGAAGCGTCTTACACGTCCGAACATTTGGAATCTCCAACCTTATTCCTCTGCTCGTGATGAATACAAGGGTGTGGAAGCCAGCGTGTTCTTGGATGCCAACGAGAATCCTTATAACAATCCGTTGAATCGCTATCCCGATCCCCTTCAGTTAAAAGTGAAGGAAAAGCTGGCGGAGGTGAAAGGCGTGGCAGTGGAAAACATTTTCCTCGGCAATGGCAGTGATGAGGCCATAGATTTGCCTTACCGTTGCTTTACCCGTCCGGGAATAGACAATGTGGTAGCTATGGAGCCTACTTATGGTATGTATAAGGTATGTGCCGACATCAATGATGTGGAGTATCGCAAGGTATTTCTTGATGAGGATTTCCAGATTACTGCCGATAGACTATTGGCTGCTTGTGATGAGAATACGAAGATCATTTGGATTTGCTCCCCGAACAATCCGACAGGAAATAACATCAATCCACAGGAGGTTTTGAAAGTGATTGAGCAGTTCCGTGGCATTGTGATAGTGGATGAAGCCTATTCTGATTTCTCAGATCAGCAACCTTGGAGACTGACACTGAATGCCCATCCGAATCTCATCGTGCTCAATACTTTCAGCAAGGCATGGGGAAGGGCTGCCATGCGTTTGGGAATGGCTTTTGCAAGTGCAGAAATCATCGCCATGTTCAATAAGGTAAAGTATCCTTATAATGTCAACCAACTCACACAGTGTGAGGCTTTATCTGCATTGGGAGAAGCTGAGAAGGTAAAGGTATGGGTACAAGATATATTGAAAGAACGGGTGGCTTTGATGGAGCAGTTTGAGAAGTTGGCTATCTGCGAAAGAGTATATCCTACTGATGCCAATTTCTTCTTGGCTCGTGTGAAAGATGCCAACAAAATCTATAAATACTTGGTGAGCGAAGGCATCATCGTGCGCAACCGCCATAAGGTTTCGCTTTGTGGAAATTGCTTACGTATCACCATCGGTACACCAAAGGAAAACGAAACGCTTATCTGTGCCTTACAGAAATGTAATTTATAATTCATAGTTATGAAAAAAGTTCTTTTTATCGACCGTGACGGAACCATTGTTATAGAACCGCCTATCGACTATCAGGTAGATAGCTTCGAAAAATTGGAATTCTACCCAGGTGTGATGAGGAACTTGGGATTCATACGCTCCAAATTGGATTTTGAGTTTGCGATGGTCAGCAATCAAGATGGATTGGGAAAGCCAACTTATCCATTGTCTGTCTTCGAGGCTATTCAGCATCTTATCATGCAGACACTGCAAGGCGAAGGCATTACGTTCGATGAAATATTTATTGATCCTAGTACACCAGAGGAAAACTCACCTAATAGAAAACCTCGTACGGGTATGTTAGGAAAATATATCAATAATCCCGACTATGATTTGGCTGGCAGTTTCGTGATAGGCGATCGTTATACGGATGTAGAAATGGCCTATAATCTGGGATGTAAGGCCATCTTGCTGCAGCCAGATAAAAGTTCTTTGCGCCTGAAGAGCGAGGGAGGAGAGACGGAAGTGGCAGGACTGGAAGATGTCTGCGTTTTGGCAACAACCGATTGGGATAAGGTGACGGAATTCCTGTTTGCTGGAGAACGTACGGCTGAAGTACATCGGGTAACTAATGAAACAGATGTTTATGTTTGGCTTAATTTGGATGGAACAGGTAATTGTGAGGTGCAAACAGGTTTGGGATTCTTTGATCACATGTTGGAGCAAATTGGTCGACATGGTGGCATGGACTTGACTATACATGTGAAAGGCGACTTACGGGTTGATGAACATCACACCATAGAAGATACGGCCATTGCCTTGGGCGAATGTCTGTATCAGGCATTAGGTAGCAAGCGTGGCATTGAACGTTATGGATTCAGTCTGCCGATGGACGATTGCCTTTGTCAGGTTTGTCTAGATTTTGGTGGTCGCCCATGGTTGGTTTGGGATGCAGAATTTCATCGCGAAAAGATTGGAGAAATGCCTACGGAGATGTTTCTCCATTTCTTCAAATCGCTCAGTGACAATGCACGCATGAATCTGAATGTCAAAGCAGAAGGTGAGAATGAACATCATAAAATTGAAGGTATTTTCAAAGCATTGGCTCGGGCATTAAAGATGGCAGTGAAACGAGATATCTACCACTACCAACTGCCTAGCTCTAAAGGCGTTTTATAAATTTGTAAATTACGAAGACTTATGAATTATAGAAAATTAAAAAAAGAAGAGATCACAGTTCTCCTTAACCAAGGTTGTACGGCTGTGAATTGGAACGATGTTGAAGTGAAGGAAGATTTCACTCCTGAGGATGTCAAACATGCCCATTTTAGCGGTAAGGTGCAACTTGGTCTGTTTCAAACATCATTTACTCTTCAAGGTGGGGTGGAGATGCATAGTGGGTTACTCCATGTGGCTCTTCATAATGTGACGATAGGCGACAACTGTTTTATTGGCAACATCCATGATTATGTGGCCAACTATGAGATTGGCGACAATACATATATTAATAATGTAGATATCATCGTTACAGATGGCGTGTCAAAGTTCGGAAATGGGGTGGATGCTTCAGTGCTTAATGAGACAGGCGGTCGAGAAGTGATGATCAATGACAAGCTTTCGGCGCACATGGCCTATATCATGGCACTTTACCGTCATCGTCCGCTGCTTTCCGCTAAACTTCGTGAGATAGCTGAACGCTATGCCGAGAAATATGCCTCAGATAAAGGTACCATCGGCAGTCATGTGAGTATCATGAACGTTGGTCGCATAGAGAATGTTAGAATTGGGGACTATAGTGATATCAAGGGAGTAAGTCGTTTGCGTAACGGTAGTATCAATAGTAATGAGTTTGCACCTGTACATTTGGGACACAATGTGATTTGTGATGATTTCATTATCTCCTCTGGTACTGTCATCGATGATGGAGCCATGTTGGAACGTTGCTTTGTGGGACAAGCTTGTCTGTTGGGACATGGTTATTCTGCAAGTGACTCTTTGTTCTTCAGCAACTGCCAAGGAGAAAATGGGGAAGCTTGCGCTATCTTTGCAGGACCATATACCGTGACCCATCATAAGAGTACATTGCTTATAGCTGGTATGTTCAGTTTTATGAATGCAGGCTCAGGATCAAATCAGAGCAACCACATGTATAAGTTGGGGCCTATCCATCAAGGTACCTTGGAACGTGGAGCGAAGACTACTTCTGATTCCTATATCCTATGGCCATCACGCGTGGGTGCTTTTTCTCTGGTAATGGGAAGGCATGTGAACCATTCGGATACGAGTAATCTTCCTTTCTCATATCTGATAGAGAAGAACAATACTACTTATCTGGTGCCAGGCGTTAATCTCCGAAGTGTAGGTACTATCCGTGATGCACAGAAGTGGCCGAAGCGTGATAAACGTAAGGATCCGAACAGATTGGATTTCATCAATTATAACTTATTGAGTCCGTTTACCATTCAGAAGATGTTTAAGGGACTTAAGACTCTGAAACAATTGCAAGCTGCTTCTGGTGAACTTTCTGATGAGTATTCTTTCCATAGTGCCAAGATTAAGAATGGCTCTCTGAAGAAGGGCATTCAATTCTATGAAATAGCCATACGTAAGTTCTTAGGAAATTCTCTTATTAAACGTCTGGAAGTGACAGAGTTCAAGAGCGATGAAGAAATTCGACGTCGTCTAAAACCAGATACGGAAATCGGTCATGGCGAATGGGTAGACATCAGTGGATTGATAGCTCCAAAACATGAGATAGATTCCTTGTTGGATAAGATTGAAACTGGAGAAATCGATAAACTGCGTGAAATCAATGCTGAATTCCAGCGTTTGCATGAGAATTATTATACCTATGAATGGACGTGGGCTTATGATATGCTGAAAGAGTTTTACGGCATAGATCCTCAGCAGATGACAGCAGCACAGGTTATCAAAATTGTAGAGCAATGGAAAGATGCTGTTGTAGGACTGGATCAAATGGTGTATGATGACGCAAAAAAAGAATTCTCCTTGAGCGCAATGACGGGCTTTGGAGCCGATGGTACCAAAGTGGAAAAGGAGCAGGATTTCGAACAAGTTCGTGGTGACTTTGACAATAACAGTTTCGTACAGATGGTATTGGAACATATTGAAAAGAAATCTGCTCTTGGAAATGAACTGATAGAACGTATGAAGCGGGTAAAGTGATGGAATTATTCGGACGTACGGAATTGCTGATAGGCACTGAAGCCATGAAACTGATAGCGCAAAAGCGAGTAATCGTCTTTGGTGTTGGTGGTGTTGGCAGTTGGTGCGTTGAGAGTTTAGTACGTACAGGTATTGGTCATATTACCATTGTGGATGCCGACCTTGTCTGTGAGTCGAATATCAATAGACAATTGATGGCAACTACTGTGACGGTGGGGCAGTCGAAAGTAGAGGCCTTGAAGAAGCGTCTATTGGAAATTAACCCTGAACTTGACATCCATGCTCTGCAGCGGATATATACGGAAGAAAGCGCAGAAGACTTTCATTTGGAGACATACGATTATATCATTGATGCTATCGATAGCTTGAAAGACAAGGCTTCGCTGATTTTACGTGCTACCCGTACTGATGCCGTTTTCTTTTCCTCAATGGGAGCTGCATTGAAGAGCGATCCAACAAAGATAAAAGTGGCGGAGTTCTGGGAAGTGAAAGGGGATCCTTTAGCACGAGCTTTGCGTCAGCGATTTAAGAAGCAGCAGACGTTCCCACAGCATAAGTTCCGCTGTGTTTTCAGTGAGGAAGTGATGCATAATCGTGGAGAGGGAGTCGAAGAGTCGAATAATAGTTTATTACCTGCAAAAGCACAAGTAAATGGTACCTTAGCACACATCACTGCCATCTTTGGTTTCATGTTGGCAGGATTGGTAGTGGAAGACATATTGAAGATGAACGAGAAATCATGAAAGTGAAATTGTTGCACAACTGGAAGTGGGTGATGACAGTGCTTATGGGCATTGTCATATTCCTTTTATGCCTTTTTCCTTTCAGGGCCTTACTGAACTATCATGAAGAAACTCATCTATTTCGATGGACTTCCTATTATTTCAAAGAACAGGTGACCTCTTTTCATGGGTTTTGGGAGTATGTAGTATCTTTTGTTGTACAGTTTTTCTATGTAGCTGCCTTAGGAAGTCTTATCGTAGCATTGTCGTTCATGATTTGCCAAAGAATCGTATGGTGGTTCCTGAAGAGGGTAAAGAAATGGGAAGTGGCACTTTATGTAATCAGTTTTATTCCAGTCTTGCTTCTCTTCTTCTTTCTTTTTATTCCTAGCGAATATCGAAAGGATGATAGATTTCGTGAAATTATCCATTACGATTATCTGGAACGCACGCATCAATGGCAGTCAATATTAGACAAGACAAAGGCAGAACGTCCACTGACGGAATGTGGTATCTGGTGTACGAATTATGCTTTGGGAATGCTGGGACAGTTGGATCGTATGGAATCTTATCCTCAATGTGGTCCTGATGGTTTGCTGAATGATGCCTTACAGAAACCTTCTGTCGTTTTATACTCCATGAGTGATATTTACTTTCAGTTGGGTGCTGTGAATGAAGCAGAACGCATCGCTTTTAATGCCAAACAGTATCTTCCAAATGAACGTAAAAGCGGACGTTTATATAGACGTTTGGCAGAAACCAATTTAGTCAATGGACATTATGAGATTGCAGAAAAGTATCTGCATTATTTGGAATCGACTCTTTTCTATCGCAGTTTTGCCAATCGTTGGCTAGCAGACCTTGGTAATGAAAAGAAGATAGTGGAAACGTATGCTCGTGTGCAACAATTCCGTCAGAAAGAGAATCGTTGGCTCACTTCCAATGCAAAGGAACTGATGCTGATGCAACTGGTAAATGAGAATGAAGAGAACAAATTGGCATTCTATTATTTGGTAGCTTATCGCTTACTGCAACTTGGATATATTCAAAACGGAGAAGAATGATGAAACATTTTCTATATATATGTCTAAGCCTTTGCTTCTTGATAGGTTGTTCCTCATTGCCAGAGAATCCGGCCATAATTGAAGACTATCCTCCAATCTTTCCTGATTATGTCGGAGTGACCATACCTGATGGGATTGCTCCCCTCAATTTTGACGTGAAGGGTAGGAAAGCTGCTGATGTGATGGATGTGGTGGTAAAAGGTCATAAAGAAGGGGAGATTCATATAAATGGAAAGTATGCTCGATTTGACATAGATGCTTGGCATACACTCTTGCATCAGAATGTGGGAGATAGCATACAGTTGACTGTAAGTATTCGCCAAGAGGGGCAGTGGACTCAATACAAACCGTTTTATATATATATAAGTGAGGATGAACTACCAGAATGGGGACTGACTTACCGTCGGATTCCTCCTGGTTATGATGCTTATGGGTCGATGGGTTTATACCAGCGTGATTTGAGCAGTTTTGAAGAAACAGCTTTGGTGCAGAATGACGCCATTGATCAGAATTGTGTGAATTGCCATACATCGAATAGAGGAAATGCGGAAGAGTTTACATTTCATGTCAGAGGGGATCATGGAGCTACGATTGTTGGTAATGAAGGGTTGGTAGATGTCCTGGCACCTCGGAATCAGGATTTAGGAGGCGGACTGGTTTATCCTTATTGGCATCCTTCTGGAAAATACATTGCCTATTCTACTAATGATACTCATCAGAATTTCCATCAATTAAGAGATTTGAGGGTAGAGGTATATGATAGTAAATCTGACATAGTTATCTATAATCCTAAAACTCATGAGATTCTCTTGGACAGTATCCTGGCAAATCCTGATGTGTTGGAAAATTATCCAGCTTTTTCTCCTGATGGCGAATGGTTGTATTTTACTTCAGCACAACGCATTGATACTATCTGGAAGAATTATCAAGAGATCAAATATGATATTTGTCGTGTTCGTTTCGATGCTGCGACTGGACAGATGGGCGACAGTATAGAAACCATTGTGGATGCCCGAAACATTGGGAAAAGTGCCAATATGCCACGCATCTCTTTTGATGGAAAGTACCTGTTGTATACGCTTACAGATTATGGCTGTTTCCCTATTTGGCATCCTGAAGCTGACTTATGGATTAAGAACCTGGAATCAGGAGAGTCTTATCCTTTGGAAGAAGCGAATAGTGAAGATTCTGAAAGTTTTCACAATTGGAGCCTGAATTCAAGATGGATTGTCTTCACTACTCGAAGAGATGATGGATTATATACTAACTTATACTTGGCACATGTGGATGATCAGGGAAGGGTGTCAAAGGCATTTTGCTTACCTCAGAAAAACCCTAAGGAATACTATGCGGAAACCATCTATTCTTTCAATACGCCTGACTTCATTCAACAAAAAATCCATCGTAATGAAGAGAGGATATATAAGCGTTTGCTTGAGAGTGATCGTGTGCCTACCATATTGAAAAAGATAGAATAGCTCTAGGATTCGGAAATTATTATTACTTTTGCAAAAAAATGAGAGATGAATATTAGATTATACCTTATAATATTGTTTGTGTTTGCTATGCTTTCTTCGTGTGGAGGAAGCCTTTCCAAGAATGACTCTCCAACATCCGAGATTCAGCCAGCAGAAGAAGTGGTTTTGAAAGCTCCCCAATTTATGCAGGATTCAGATATCACTGTACCTGTGAAAGTGGGGGAGAGGGAATTTCAGTCAAATGTCGTTCGTCGTCCTGATAATAACTTGCCTATGGTCAGCAACGAACAAGGTCAGAAGTATGTAGACAATCGCATTACACTTACATTACGCGAAGGAGGAAGGTTGGTTGTCAGTAAGGAGTTTACCAAGAACGACTTTTTGAGTTTCCTAGATGCAGGATTCCAGCGTCATGCCATCCTTGAAGGCTTGGTATTTGACAAAGTAGAAGGAAGAAACATTCTTTATGCAGCTAGTGTGGCATATCCGGAGAGTGATCTCTATGTACCCTTCCAAATCACGGTCACTCCTGCTGGTAATATCAGCATCGAGAAGAGTGATGTGATGGATGAGTATGAAGCAACTCCAGATAGCCTTACTAATCAACAATAGATATTTTTTCAAAAAAACGAGCTAAAAGTTTGGCAAATAAAAAAAGAGTTGTACCTTTGCAACGCTTTTGAGAAAGCAATGCATTTTCTGATGCATGGAGAGATGGCTGAGTGGTCGATAGCGGCGGTCTTGAAAACCGTTGAACTGAGAGGTTCCGGGGGTTCGAATCCCTCTCTCTCCGCAACATATTGAGACATTCTATTTCAATCGAAGAGAGAGGGATAGACGAGCGAAGCGAGTCAATCCTTGTTATTCTTCGAAATATTGAGAAGAATAATTTTTGGTGCGTTAGTTCAGTTGGTTAGAATACATGCCTGTCACGCATGGGGTCACGAGTTCGAGTCTCGTACGCACCGCTACCTAATAAGCTCTGAGGTAATTCCTTGGGGCTTTTTTATTTATAATTTGAGAATAAGTCCTTCATGTCTAATTCTCATTTTTCAATTCTAGAATAAGTTAAAATGGAACAGCGAATTATTGCCAATCGTTTGGATTGGATGGATTGGGCCAAGGCCATTGCCATCACTATCGTTGTGTTCGGACATCTCCGCAGTCCGCTAATGACGTGGGTATTCAGTTTTCACATGCCTTTCTTCATTATGCTCTCGGGTTTCTTGCAGAAGAAACGCCCACTGCGTGAGGAGGTGGTGAAGAGTGCCAAATCGCTGCTTCTTCCATACGTTATCTATAATCTGTTCTTGCTTGTTTACAGCCTTTGTACGGGTGAGTATCAAGCCAACTATCCACTGAGTATGCTGGTTGGCTTGCAGTGGAACCTCTCTATGGCGTGTCGCCCTCTATGGTTCCTCTTGGCATTGTTCTGGATGCGTGTGGCCTACGCAGCATTACCACAGGATGGCAGGAAGAGCAGCTATGTGTTGGCATTGCTTTGCATCCTCTTCGTTTGGGTATATGCAGGTGAGGAACCCATGAAACCAGAACACAATTACTTCCAGATTTTTGAGGCCATCATTTGCTTCCCATTCTTTATTATAGGTACGCTGCTGCATAAATATAAGGGCGAGAAACTGCTTGATGGCTTTCCTGTGCCTTTGCGTTTCCTACTTATTGCTATGGGTTTGGTTGTAGGGTTCTACATTGTTGGTCAGAATGGCTTTGTGAACATCTTCCGTCTTACTCCTGGCCATGTGGTTCCTTTGTTCTACATCAGTGCTACTCTGATCAGTATCTGTCTTATCTGGTTAATTTATCAATCACTCCGTGTGCGCAGTCGTTACATAGAGTTGGTATCCGAAGGCACATTGCTTATCTTTGCCGTACATCAAGCCATCTTCTGGCCACTTCGTGAAGTGCTTCCGGGTGGTTTCTGGGGCTCATTGACAGTGGCATTGGCCACCGTCTTTGTGCTCTCTGGCTTGGCATGGCTCGCCAGGAAGTATTGTCCGGTGCTTATAGGTAAGATGTAACAGTACTACCTCTAGAGTTATTACTTAATCCTCTTTTACGATAGGGTAGAGTTCAATAAATTCTCCTTGATGGTTAATGCCATCATTAATAAGTTCTGACATTTTCTTACCCACAGTATCAATGTCGTGGAATCCAGGAAGATCCATATTCCCATTCAAGTCTGTAGTGGTGGGCCCTGGATGTACGGAGAAAATTTCCAATGGCGTCTTCTTTTGCTGAAATTCCATTGCCATAACACCCATCATGGCATTCTGAGCCGCTTTACTTGTCACGTAGGCCAAAGGATGCCAATAAGGACTGATTTCTGATGGTACCGTAACATTGACAATTCTTCCGTTGTTTTTCTCTAGTAAAGGCATCAGCGACTTTGTGAGAGCAAAGGTACCGATGAAATTGACGTCAAGAGTGTCTTTGATGTCACTCAACTCTGTGTGCTGACCATCCACACTCATGTCTCCAGGGATACCGGCATTGTTCACTAACAGCGAAAGATCTGGATATTTTTCATTAATTTCATTGGATGCTTTAGAAATACTTGAGAGGTCTGCTAATTCAATAAAAACCCAACCAAGCACGTGAATGTTGAGTGACTTCAACTCGTGGATTGCTGTTTCTGCACGTTGTTGATGGCGAGCACCAACAATAATATTCCAGCCACTAAGTCCTAAATGTTTTGCAATTCCGAAACCAATACCTTTATTGGCTCCTGTTACTAATACTGTCTTCCCTTTCATATAATTACGTTTTTATAATAACTATGGTTTTCACAATTTCAGGGGACAAAGATATATAAAAAATTACTTTCTTAGTTAAGAATTCTTTTTTTGTTAGTTAGGAAAAAAAGATAGGTAAGATGAAATAGGGAAGAGGTGCAGTCATCGGGGCAGTTAGCTAAATGGTAGTGAATCGTGCCATGTGAATCATGCGCCGTGGAGTCGTGAAGAACTTGCTCCATGAGTCGGCAGATGCCATGTCGGTCGTTCCGTACCGACGCCCTAAAGTGAATCCCGAAGGATTCGGTTTTTAGCTCACCCTGTCCGTTAGGCCGCACCTCTAGATATTATATCATTTCAGTGATGAAATTCAATGCCTGAATCTCAATGTCTAATTTGCGTAGTTGCTGTGAGAACTTGTCTATCTGCTTCCGCAATGCTGGCACATCGATGGTGGTGACGTACTTTATCTCATTGCGTCCGTAGCGGTCAGCCTGCTGTGAAGCCCTGTCGAACACCTCGCGCAGCACCTGTACGCGCTTTCCAAGAACTTCACGTTCTGCCATCATTTCAGTGAGCGTCTTTCCTTCCTTTACCGTATGCATGTTAGTGGCATTGATACGATACATCACTTCTTGCAGTTGTTTTAGGCAACTATCCAGTTCCTTCATCAACTCAGTAGGTTGCTCGGAAGGTTGGTCGCCTTCCTGTACTTTTGTATTGTTCAGCAATCGGGCCTTCAGTTGCTCGATGCGTGTCTGTAGATCCTTACGGATGCTCAGTCCTTCTGCTAATTTCATCGTAGTATGCTTTTTGGGTTTCTTGCTTCAAAGTTACGAACAAATGAGCAAAAAGCCAAGTTCGCTTGAGCTTTTCCTACTGACTCTCCTAACTTTTGTCTCGAGTCCTCAAATCTTTTGCCTACTTACACCTGGATTCCTGAATAAGCGAGTGGAATTGCTTTGAACATGCGAAATGATTTTATCCCTATAGATTTGTGGATATGGAAACTAATAGTTATTTTTGCTGCAAATAGCTGCAGATAATTGTTTATAAGTATTAGTAGTTGAAAAAGACTTTATAATAATTATAATAATAGACCATTATGAAAAAATTGCGTTATTTCTTATTATTGACTTTTGCGTTTTTCTTCACGGCTGTTCAAGCGCAGCCTACTTTGGTGAAGAAGAACGGAAGTACTCACTTTGAGATAGACGGGAAACCGTTTGTGATGTTTACTGGCGAGCTACACAATTCTACCAGTACTAGTGAAAGTTATATGAAGGAAATAGGTGTTTGGCAGAAGATGAAAGATGCCAACTTCAACACTGTGATTGCCTCGTGTTCATGGGATGTTATTGAACGTGAACCAGGAAAGTATGATTTTACATCCGTGGATCACGTCATTCGTAGTGCTCGTGAATATGGTCTTAAAGTGGTGATGATATGGTTTGCGAGTTGGAAGAATGGAAACTCTACCTATGCGCCAAGTTATATCAAGAGAAATCCTGCGAAGTATCCGTTAGTGAAGAATGAGAACGGTCAGACTCTGAATATCCTTTCAGCATTCAACGAGAATTCAAAGAATGCTGATAAGAATGCCTTCACAGCGCTGATGCGCCATATCCGCGAGATAGATAAAGACCATACTGTCATCATGATGCAGGTGGAAAACGAAATGGGCATTCTGGGTTCTAAGAGAGATTTCTCTGCTGCTGCTGAAAAGGCTTGGAAAGGACAGGTCCCTGCAGATCTTATGAACTACCTCTCAGCTCATAAGGGTAAGCTTTTCCCAGAGTTGGAGAAAGTTTGGAAAGCCAATGGCTATAAGACCAAAGGCACATGGGAAGAGGTATTTGGCAAGAGCCACTCTAACACAGAAGACTGGAAGGAGTATCCATTCTATACTGAGGAGATTTTCCAAGCCTATTATTATGGTAAATATGTGGGCGAAATCGCTGCAGCAGGTAGGGCAGAGCATAATATCCCGATGTATGTGAACAACTGGCTTAAGCAGCCAGGCATGGGAGCTCCAGGAGGATTCCCTTCAGGTAGTCCGCTGCCAGAAGTGATTGATGTGTGGAGAGCTGCTGCTCCTGCCATAGATTTTACAGCACCAGATATTTACATCAATGAGTTTGAATGGGTTCTCAGCCAGTTCGCTCTGAGTGAGAATCCGATCTTTATTCCAGAATGTAGAACAGACATCGCTAAAGCACTCTATGCTTATGGTGAATATGACGCCATGGGCTTCGCACCATTTGGCTTCGATGGTCCTCAGGGGCAAGGAGCTGGTGGCGCTTCTGATGAGGAGTTTGCCAACCTTGGCAAGTGCTATGGCCTCCTTTCAGGCATGGGAAACATGCTTATAGACAATTACAACTCTGACAAGATGCGTGGATTGATGGTGACAGCAGATAATCCAAACCCAAGTGTTGAAATGGGTGATTATGTCATCACATTAACCTCAACTCAAAGAATGCGTGCCTTCGATTATGGGCAGGGTGAAGAGCAACTCGCCGCAGAGAATGCTGCACTTGCAGCCAGAAATCAGCGTCAGAACCAGTCTGGTGCCCTCATCATTCAGACAGGAGCAGATGAGTTCTATGTAGTGGCCATCAACGCCATGCTCAATTTTACTCCAAAAGATTCTAAAGCCAAGGGTAGAGTGCTTTGGGATACACTGGAAGAAGGAACGTTCAAGGATGGTAAATGGGTGCCTGGACGAAATCTGAACGGAGACGAGAACCGTCCAAACATTTCAGGTGTTGGTGCCATGAGAATCGTGGTTTACCAATCAACCGTAGATGCTCCTGCAGGCCGTTTTGGTTAATTAGTATAAAAGGTCTCTATCTTTCCGCCTCTTATGATTTATCCAGACAATTTTGAAGAAAAAATAGGGTTCGTACAGGTGAGGCACTTTCTCAAGGAGAAGTGCCTCAGTACCCTTGGCTCTGAACGCGTGGATCAAATGGCGTTCAGTGAGCAATATGATGACATCATCGTGCAGCTGGAGCAGACGGCGGAGTTTGTCAAGATTTTGGAGGCAGAGGAGAATTTCCCTTCTTCCTTCTACTTTGATGTCCGCTCTTCTTTGAAACGCATTCGTGTGGAAGGAACATACCTTGATGAACAGGAACTATTTGACTTAAAGCGGTCGTTGGAAACCATCCAAAGTATCGTGAACTTCTTGCGTAAAAAGCGTGAAGATGACAAGGAAGAAACCACAGTTCGTTATCCACGTTTGACAGCTTTGGCAAGCGACCTAGAGATGTTTCCTCAGTTTATCCGCCGCATAGATGTCATATTGGGCCCTTATGGAAAGATAAAAGACAGTGCCACTGTCATTCTAGCAAGCATTCGCCATGAGATGGCGAGTACAGTTGGCAGTATCTCTCGTATACTGAATAATATCCTACGGAGTGCTCAGAGCGAGGGGGTAGTGGAAAAAGATGTGGCACCCACTATGCGCGATGGGCGATTGGTAATCCCTGTGGCTCCTGCATTGAAACGCCGCATTAAGGGAATTGTTCATGATGAGAGTGCCAGCGGAAAAACGGTTTTCATAGAACCATCTGAAGTGGTGGAAGCCAATAACCGCATCCGCGAATTGGAAGCGGAAGAACGAAGGGAAATCCTTCGTATTTTAACAGAATTCAGTACTTATCTGCGTCCATCAGTTGACATGGTGTTGCAAAGCTATGAGTTTCTTGCGGAGATTGACTTTATCCGTGCCAAAGCACTATGGGCGAAACAGACGAATAGCACGTTACCTTTACTGGAAGATAAGCGCCAGATAGACTGGGTAATGGCCGTTCACCCGCTTTTGCAGATTTCTCTGCAGAAACATGGAAAGAAGGTGGTGCCATTGGATATCATGCTCAATAAAAAACAACGCATCTTGATTATCTCAGGCCCTAATGCAGGAGGTAAGTCCGTTTGTTTGAAAACAGTGGGATTGCTGCAGTATATGCTGCAATGTGGCATGTTGGTTCCTATGCGTGAAAACAGTCATGTGGGACTCTTCAGCAACATCTTCATAGACATTGGAGACGAGCAGAGCATAGAGGATGATCTTAGTACCTATAGCAGTCATTTGCTAAATATGAAGCAGATGATGAAACGTTGTGACAGCAAGAGTCTGATTCTTATTGACGAGTTTGGAAGCGGCACGGAACCTAACATTGGAGGAGCCATTGCAGAGGCCGTACTGAAACGCTTCAATGAAAAAGGCACTTATGGTGTGATAACCACCCACTATCAGAATCTGAAGCACTTTGCTGAGGATCATGAAGGTGTGGTGAATGGAGCCATGCTTTACGATCGCCATCTGATGCAGGCACTTTATCAACTTCAGATAGGTAATCCTGGAAGCTCGTTTGCTGTTGAGATTGCTCGTAAGATAGGTTTTCCAGAAGAGGTCATTAAAGATGCCAGTGACATTGTGGGTAGCGACTATATCAATGCGGATAAGTTTTTGCAAGATATCGTGCGCGATAAGCGTTATTGGGAAAGCAAACGACAGAATATCCACCAACGTGAACGCCAAGTAGAAGAAACCATACATAGGTATGAAGGAGAACTCACGGATCTCTTGAAACAGCGAAAGGAACTGATACAAAAGGCACGCGAAGAGGCTGCACAGTTAGTCAGGGATGCCAATGCGAAGATTGAAAATACGATCCGTGAGATTAAAGAACAACAGGCGGAACGAGAGCAGACTCGTAAGGTTCGTCAGGAATTGGATGATTTCAAACGCGAATTGGAAGAGCGTGCTCGTGAAGAAGCAGAAGAGAAACTCAATAAGAAAATTGAACAGTTGAGACTTAGACAACAACGCAAACAAGAGAAGAAAGAGAAACGCGAGAAGCAGTCAACGTCTGCAACAGACCAAAAAGCTCGTCAAGTGGCAGAGCGCATTTATGGGATAGAGGTTGGCAGTCATGTGCGACTGAAAGGACAGACAGCCGTTGGACAGGTGCTAGAAGTGAAAGACCAACAGGCTGTAGTGGCTTTTGGCAGTATAAAAACTACTTTAAAAATTACTCGTCTTGAGCCAGCTAAAGTCGCTCCAAAGCAAGATGAATTGTCCACTAAGAGCACTTACATCAGCGAAGGCACTTTGGACACCATGCATGATCGTCGATTGAATTTCCGTCAAGACTTGGATGTTCGTGGTATGCGTGGTGATGAGGCTTTGCAGGCAGTGACCTATTTTATAGATGATGCTATTTTGATAGGCGCTCCACGCGTGCGCATCTTGCATGGTACAGGAAACGGCATTTTGCGCTCCCTTATTCGACAATACTTGGCTACTGTACCAAACGTGATTAAATACCACGATGAGCATGTGCAATTTGGTGGTGCAGGATTGACAGTCGTAGAGTTGGAGTAATAATAGTTTGAAATTGTTGTCTGACGCTGCCGAATTGTTATAATTTTCAATTTTCCGTTCTTAATTCACAATTATTTTCGTATTTTTGCACCCTGTAAAATTACAAAAGATGAAAGTTGCCATCATTGACTATAATGCAGGGAATATCCGTTCTGTAGAGAATGCACTCCGCAGGCTTGGGGTAGAGCCATTACTTACTGCCGATCATGACATTATTCGTCGAGCAGATAAAGTCGTTTTCCCAGGACAAGGAGAAGCTAGCAGTACGATGGGTTTCTTAAGAGAAAAAGGACTGGATGAGGTCATCAGAAACTTAAGACAACCGACTTTGGGCATCTGCATAGGCATGCAGTTGATGTGTCGTCATTCCGAGGAAGGAGATACAGATTGCTTAGGAATATTTGATGTGGACGTTAAGCGTTTCCAGAATCAACGTCATGAGGATAAGATCCCTCAGATGGGATGGAATACCATCATGAATACGAAGGGAGTGCTTTATGAGGGTTTCAATAAAGAGGAGTATGTGTATTTTGTACACAGCTATTATGTACCTTTGTGTCCTTGGACAGCTGCAGAGACGGATTATATCCAACCATATTCTGCTTCCATCTGCAAGGATAATTTCTTCGCCACTCAGTTCCATCCTGAAAAGAGTGGAAAGGTCGGTGAGCGCATCTTGCAAAACTTCTTAAACCTCTGAGCTCATGAAGATTGAACTGATACCAGCCATTGACATCATCGACGGAAAGTGCGTGCGTCTTTCTCAAGGTGATTATGGTAGGAGAAAAGAATACAATGAACGTCCGTTAGAGGTGGCAAAGCGATTGGAAGGTGCTGGCATCCAAAGACTACATGTCGTAGATCTCGATGGCGCAGCAAGCAGTCATATCGTTAATTATCGATCGTTGGAAGAAATTGCCAGTCATACGAGCCTAATAGTTGATTTTGGAGGAGGTTTGAAGACTGATGATGATCTCCGCATTGCTTTTGAATGTGGGGCTTCCATGATAACGGGTGGTAGCATTGCAGTGAAAGATCCGGAAACCTTTTGTCGTTGGCTGCAAACATATGGGACAGAACGCATCATCCTTGGTGCAGATGCAAAGGAAAAAAAGGTGGCAGTCAGTGGTTGGAAAGAAAACAGCGACCTGGAGTTACTGCCTTTCATCTCAGATTATGTGGAGAAAGGTATCAGTAAGGTGATATGTACAGACATCAGTAAGGATGGAATGCTTCAAGGACCAGCAGTAGAGTTGTATCAAGAGATATTGGAACAGCATCCGACACTCCATCTGATAGCCAGTGGAGGTGTGGGAAACTCAGATGATATACGACGCTTGCAGGACGCTGGCGTTCCTGCTGTCATTTTTGGCAAAGCCATGTATGAAGGACATATTACCCTCGAAGAATTGGAAATGTTTAATGTATAAATTAGTGTAAATGCTAGCTAAGCGAATCATATCTTGCCTTGACATCAAAGACGGACAAACGGTTAAGGGTACCAACTTCCTGAATCTCAGGCAAGCAGGTGATCCTGTGGAACTGGCCCGTGCTTATAGTGACCAAGGTGTGGATGAGCTGGTGTTCTTGGATATTACAGCCAGTTTTGAAGGTAGAAAAACGTTCACTGAATTGGTAAAGCGCATAGCTGAGAATATAAATATCCCTTTCACTGTAGGAGGTGGCATTCATGAACTTAGTGATGTGGATCGCTTACTTAGTGCAGGTGCAGATAAGATTTCTGTGAATTCTGCAGCTATTCGTCATCCTGAACTGATTGATGAAATTTCACGTAATTTTGGAAGTCAGGTATGTGTGTTGGCTGTGGATGCCAAACAAACACCTCAAGGCTGGAAATGCTATCTGAATGGTGGACGTGTGGAGACTGAACGTGAACTTTTCTCTTGGGTCATTGAAGGTCAGGAACGTGGAGCTGGGGAGGTCCTTTTCACTAGTATGGATCATGATGGCGTGCGCCAAGGGTATGCTAATGAAGCATTGAGTCGGATGGCCGATTTGCTCTCCATCCCAGTCATTGCCAGTGGTGGTGCGGGAACTATGGAGCATTTCAGAGATGCTTTTCTGATAGGAAAAGCAGATGCTGCATTAGCTGCTGGTGTTTTTCACTTCGGAGATATCAAAATTCCCGAATTAAAATCTTATCTTTGCACCCAAGGAATAGCTATTAGAGTATAAATAGATAAAAAGATGCTTGATTTTGACAAAATGAACGGCTTGGTTCCTGCGATTATTCAGGATGCAGACACCCGTAAGGTGCTGATGCTGGGATTTATGAACCAAGAGGCTTATGAGAAAACGTTAGAAACAGGACTAGTGACATTTTATAGTCGTACGCGTCAGAAACTATGGACAAAAGGGGAGGAGAGTGGTCATGTCCTTCACTTAGTTTCTATAGCAGAAGATTGTGACCACGATACACTCTTGGTGCAGGTCCATCCAGAAGGACCAACATGTCACTTAGGAACAGATACTTGCTGGGCAGAAAAGAATGAGGAACCTGTGATGTTCCTTAAGGAATTGCAGGCCTTTATTACTCGTCGCTTTGAGGAAATGCCCGAAGGATCCTATACAACCAACCTTTTCCAAAGCGGCGTGAATAAAATAGCACAGAAGGTTGGAGAAGAGGCTGTAGAAACCGTGATAGAAGCATGTAACGGCACAGATGATCGTTTGATATACGAAGGAGCTGACTTGCTTTATCACCTCATTGTATTGCTTACGAGCAAAGGATATGGTATAGAAGATTTGGCCAATGAACTTCAAGAACGTCATAAGCCAAATTGGAAAAAACATTAAGCTTAGAGATTGGAGCCGTTATTGAAATATAGTGATGTCCGCATTTCTCAGCAGGAGGTAGATGTCCTTGAGGAAGTGAATCTTGAACTCTCGGGTGGAGAGTTTGTGTACCTCATCGGTAAGGTGGGTTCGGGCAAATCTACTTTCTTGAAGACCATTTATGGAGAAGTTCCTGTGGCTGATGGCAGGGCAGAAGTGTTGGGGTTTAATCTCAGAAGGCTAAAACAGCGGGAGATACCAAAGTTGCGAAGGAAACTTGGCATTGTTTTTCAGGATTTCCGTTTGCTGATTGATCGTTCTGCGCACGATAATTTAGAGTTTGTGCTTCGTGCTACAGGATGGAGAAATAGAAGGGAAATAGAGCAACGTATCAATGAGGTACTGACTCTAGTTGGAATGCAACATAAGGGCTATAAGTTACCCAATGAGCTTTCCGGAGGAGAACAGCAGCGTGTTGTGATTGCGCGTGCTGTACTGAATCATCCGAAAATCATCTTGGCAGATGAGCCTACGGGTAACCTTGATGTTGAAACAGGTTTCCAGATTGCTGATTTGTTACATCGTATCTGTAGAGAACAAGGAACTCTGGTTATTATGTCCACTCACAATATGCAATTGCTTCAGGAGTATCCTGGAAAAGTGTTGAGGGTGGAAAACCACCATATGAATGAAGAAAAATTGAATGAAATATAAACTATTAAATACATTAGACAAATGAAGGTATTAAAGTTTGGCGGTACTTCAGTAGGTTCTGCCAGTCGAATGAAAGACGTGGCAAAGTTGATTACCGATGGTGAGAAGAAAATCGTGGTGCTATCAGCCATGTCTGGCACTACCAATACATTGGTAGAGATATCCGACTATCTTTACAAGAAGAACCCGGAAGGAGCCAATGAAGTGATTAACAGGTTGGAACATAAATATCGCCAACACATCAATGAACTCTATTCATCTGCTGAGTTTAAAGCTAAAGGGAAAGAGCTTATTAAAAGCCATTTCGATTATATCCGTTCTTTTACAAAAGATCTTTTCACCCTTTTTGAGGAGAAAGTCATTTTAGCTCAAGGGGAATTGATCTCAACAGGAATGATGAATTACTACTTGCAGGAGCAAGGTGTTAAATCTGTACTGCTTCCTGCTTTAGAGTTCATGCGCACTGATAAGAACTCAGAACCAGATCCTGTTTATATCAAGGAGAAACTTTTGACGCAATTGGAATTGCATCCAGATGCTGACTTGTATATTACTCAGGGCTTTATCTGCCGTAATGCTTATGGGGAGGTAGATAATTTGCAGCGTGGTGGTAGCGATTACACTGCTTCGCTGATAGGTGCAGCTGTTGGTGCTGATGAGATTCAGATCTGGACAGATATTGATGGTATGCACAATAACGATCCGCGCGTTGTGGATAAGACTAAGGCTGTTAGAAGCTTGCATTTTGAGGAAGCTGCAGAGTTAGCATATTTCGGAGCGAAGATTCTGCATCCAACCTGTGTGCAGCCTGCTAAGTATGCCAATATTCCTGTGCGTTTGCTCAATACGATGGATCCAACTGCTCCTGGAACTTTGATTTCTAATGAAACAGAGAAAGATAAGATTAAAGCAGTAGCAGCAAAAGATAATATCACAGCCATTAAGATTAAGAGTGGTAGAATGCTCTTGGCTTATGGTTTCTTACGTAAGGTGTTTGAGATCTTTGAGAGTTACCAGACAAGTATCGATATGATTTGTACGTCGGAAGTTGGCGTATCAGTAACGGTGGATAATACCAAACATCTCAATGAGATTTTGGACGACCTGAAGAAGTATGGTACGGTAACCGTTGATAAAGACATGTGTATCATCTGTATTGTAGGTGATTTGGAATGGGAGAATATCGGTTTCGAACAGTTGGCTCTTGATGCCCTTCATGATATTCCTGTGCGCATGATCTCCTACGGTGGAAGTAATTATAATATCTCATTCTTAATTAAGGCCGAAGATAAAAAACGTGCACTACAACAGCTTAGTGACAAACTATTTAACGGGAAATAATAATATAAACTGCAATACAAAGCAATGAAAACTACTTTTCCTCTAGAACGGTTTAAGCAATTACGCACTCCGTTTTATTATTATGATACACAGGTACTTCGTGAAACATTGAAAGTCATCAATGAAGAGATGTATGCTTTAGGAAACTGCGAAGTACATTATGCCATTAAGGCAAATGCCAATCCGAAGTTATTGTCTATCATCAGTGGCTATGGATTGGGTGCCGACTGTGTGAGTGGAGGTGAGATAAAAGTTGCTTTGAAGTCGGGTTTCCCTGCAGATAAAATTGTATTTGCTGGTGTAGGAAAAGCAGATTGGGAAATTAACTTGGCATTAGATAATGATATCTTTTGTTTTAATGTTGAGTCGGTTCCTGAACTGGAAATTATTAATGAACTGGCTGCAGCTAAAGGAAAGCGGGCATCAGTGGCTTTCCGAATCAATCCTGACGTAGGCGCACATACGCATGCAAATATTACAACAGGATTGGCGGAGAACAAGTTCGGCATCAATATGGATGATATGGAAGGCATCATCGCTCGTGCGATGGCGTTGGATCATGTTCATTTTGTTGGTTTACATTTTCATATAGGTTCGCAAATACTCGACCTGGATGCAGATTTCCTGCCGTTGTGTGATCGTATTAATGCTTTGCAAGATCAGCTGGAGAGTCATGGTATTCGTGTAGAAAATATCAATGTAGGTGGCGGATTGGGGGTCGATTATGATCATCCGGAACAACATCTTATACCTGATTTTAAAACTTATATGAGTATGTTTGCTACGCATTTGCAACTACGTCCTTGGCAGACTCTCCACTTTGAGCCTGGACGTTCGATCGTTGCACAATGTGGTTCACTCATTAGTCGTGTGCTTTATGTGAAGCAGAGTGCAAATAGACAGTTTGCCATTATCGATGCAGGAATGACAGAACTGATTCGCCCAGCTTTGTATCAAGCTCACCATTTTATTGAGAATCTGACAAGTAATGAAGAAAGGGAAATATATGACGTTGTTGGGCCTATCTGTGAGTCGAGCGACTTGTTTGGTAAGGACGAGCGTTTGCCTCGGGTGCGGAGAGGAGACCTAATAGCCTTGCGCTCTGCTGGAGCCTATGGCGAAACGATGGCTTCTACCTACAATTGTCGTGCTTTACCAAAAGGCTATATTTTGGAGGAATTGATTTGAAAAGACATTGGCTTTGGATGACAATGCTCATCTCTGCCGTGTGGTTGGCAGGGTGTAGCGGTCGTGTAAAGAAAATTGAAGAAACGTTTGAGCGATTGGACGACGAGTTCACTGAAGAGCCCGAAGCAGAAGAACCCGAAGAAATTGTGGAAGAAGAGCCTGAACCTGTAGAAAGGGACGCTTATTTCGATGATTTCCTCTATTCCTTTGCTTCTGATCAGTCCTTTCGTCTCAGGCGTACGATACTGCCATTGCCTTGTTATAAATACGATGAATCTTTGAGACTTGATGAAAATGAGTGGAGTGAAAACAATTTATTCGATGAAGAAAATACCTTCACTCAGATTTATGATCAAGAAGAAGATTTGGAGTTGGAATCTGATACTACTCTTAATTCTATTCAATTTGAATGGATCACACTTTCTTCTATGGAGGTGGAGAAGTTTTATTTTGAGCGTCTGAATGGTATTTGGATGCTAGAAGCTGTGAATATTAGAGGAATAGATGAAAACGATAATTACGATTTTGTTCATTTCTACCAGCAGTTTGCCAATGATTCTACGTTCCAACAGCAGCATGTGCATGATCCTTTAACTTACATTACAGTCGATCCTGACAATGAGTTTACTATTGTAGAGTCATTTATTGATGCTGATCAATGGTTGGTTTTCCGCCCCGATATCCCAACGGTACGTTTGTCGAATATATATTATGGACAACAGAATTCGAATACTTCTGTAAGAAAGATACTGAGACTTACCAATGTAGTAGATGGATATTCAAGTGTGCTTTATTTCCGTAAAGTACGTGATGATTGGGAACTTTATAAATTTGAAGATACCAGTGTTTAGCTATGAAAAACTATAATCTAAAATTGCATAATACCTTCGGTATTGAGGCTGTAGCTGATGAGTTTCTGGAATACCACAGTGAAGAGGAATTGCTGCAGTTCATTGAGGAAGGGCGTCTGAAAGGCCGGTTGCTTCATATAGGTGCTGGCAGTAATCTACTATTCGTAAATCCTATTTTTCATGGTACCGTGCTTCATTCCCTCATTAAAGGTATAGAGATTATCAGAGAGGATGAAGAGCATGTTTGGGTAAGAGTCGGTGCTGGTGAGGTATGGGATGATTTCGTGGCATACTGTGTCGAGCATAAATGGTATGGTGCAGAAAACCTATCACTGGTTCCAGGTGAGGTAGGGGCTGCTGCCGTTCAAAATATAGGTGCTTATGGTGTGGAAGTGAAAGATCTGATAACAATTGTCGAGACTCTTGGCCTGGATGGAGCACATCGCGATTTTCAAGTATCAGAATGTGAATATGCTTATCGTGATAGCATTTTCAAACGTCCTGATATGAAACATCTTTTCGTCACACATGTCCAGTTTTGTCTTAGTAAGAAAGAACAATATCATACAGAATATGGCTCAATCAAGAACGAAATTGGTAAGCTGAAAGAGATGAATATTAGAGAATTGCGTAATATAATTATAGCTATACGTCAGAGTAAACTTCCCGATCCTTTAGTGTTAGGAAATGCTGGAAGTTTCTTCAAGAATCCTGTAGTGAGCCGTTCTAAGTTTGAGGAGTTGAACGATCAATATGAGCATATGCCATATTACGAAATAGACGAAGCACATGTAAAGATTCCTGCTGGTTGGCTGATAGAACAAACCGGATGGAAAGGGCAATCACTTGGACCTGCTGCCGTACACGATAAGCAAGCTTTGGTCTTGGTAAACCGTGGTGGGGCTACTGGAGCTGATATTGTAGCTTTGAGCGATACGGTTCGTCGTGCCGTGATTGATAAATTTGGAATTGAAATCTCACCAGAAGTGAACTTTATCTCATGAAACTGACTTTCTTAGGAACCGGAACTTCTACAGGGGTACCTGTCATTGGATGTACCTGTCCAGTGTGTACTTCCAATAATCCACGCGACAAGCGTCTAAGGACTTCTGCATTGCTACATACCGATGACGATAGGAACATCCTCATTGACTGTGGCCCTGATTTTCGTGAACAAGCACTTCGCCTTCCAGCCTTTGAACAGATTCATGGTGTGCTACTCACACACGAGCATTATGATCATGTAGGAGGTATAGACGATTTGCGCCCCTACGGACGTTTTGGAGATATCCCTTTATTCTGTCAGTCTGATGTGGCCGAGGCCCTTAGAGTGCGCATGCCCTATGCGTTGGTAAGTCATGTCTATCCTGGTCGTCCACGTATTTATTTGGAAGAGGTAGAGGTGGGGCATTCCTTCTTGATAGGTGAAAATGAAATAAAGCCTATACGTGTCATGCATGGTTCTCTTCCCATATTAGGTTTTGTGATTGGAGGTAGGTTAGGATATGTCACTGATCTATTGACTATGCCAGAAGCGTCGTTTGAGGCATTGCGTGGGGTAGAGGTTCTCGTAATAAATGCGTTGCGCCCTCTAGAGCATCCTACTCATCAATCCGTCGCTCAAGCGATAGAAACTGCTCGTAAGATAGGGGCACAACGCACTTACTTTGTACACATGAGTCATAGTATAGGCCTGCATGATGAAGCATGTTCTAAATTGCCTGAGGGCATGAGCTTCGCATACGATGGCCTAGAAGTGTATTTTTAGAACGGAAGGTCATCCTTCTCGTCGCCTTGAACAAATTGGGCACTGGCAATTTGGTCTGCTGGTGGGAAAGGAACGTCTGCACTAGGTGCTGGTTGTGGGTTTGTTGCTTGTTGCGCGTTTACTCTGTCAACTTTCCATGCGCGGATGGAGTTGAACCAACGATCTTGCCACTGTCGTGCATCTATGTCGAATGAAACAGTCAATTCCTCTCCTAATTGAATGGCAAATTGACTGATGCGGTCTGCTCCAAATACCTCAAAACACATTTTCTTGGGAAATTGACTGTGGTCTTCAATTACATATTCTTGAACCTTCCATTCGTTGCCTGTAGTTTTGCTTACACCACCACGTTCTTGTCCTACGTGGATAATCTTTCCTGTAAATTCCATAGTCTGTATTATTAATTATAAAACTGACGCGAAGTTACATCTTTTTATGAAAATACAATGTATTTTCGCACAAATTATTTTGGAGTAGACAATAGTTTTTGTAATTTTGTTGTTTGTAAAAGAAAATAACAATTTAAAATAAAATACCTATGAAATTCGTAGTATCAAGTACCGCTTTATCATCCCATTTGCAGGCTATCAGCCGAGTGATTAACAGTAAGAATGCTATCCCTATCTTCGATTGCTTTCTTTTTAGCGTAAAGTCTGATAAGCTTTATGTTACTGCTTCTGATAGTGAAACCACACTGACCACTTCGATGGATATTCTTGAGAACGATGTGGAAGGTGATTTCGCTATTTTGGCTCGTACGTTGCTAGAAGCGTTGCGTGTGGGCTCTGACCAGCCATTGACTTTCGATGTGAATATGGAAACACTGAGCATCACTGTAAGCTATCAGAACGGTAGCTATAGTCTGATGGGACAGGCAGCAGATATCTACCCGACAACTCCTAAGTTGGGAGACAATGCTGTAAAAGTGACGATGGAAAGTGATGTGCTGATAAACGGAATCGGCTGTACACTTTTTGCAACAGCAAATGACGAATTGCGTCCAGTCATGAATGGCGTATTTTTCGACATGACTACCGAAGATGTTACTTTTGTTGCTAGTGATGGCCATAAGTTGGTGCGTTGCCGTACTACTAAAGCAAAGGGTGACCAGAATGCATCCTTTATCTTGCCAAAGAAACCTGCAGGCTTGTTGAAAAATCTGGCTCCAAAAGAGACCTGTATGATAACTATAGCTTTCGATAATCGCAATGCTGTGATAGAACTGGATGAGTATAGAATGGTATGCCGCCTGATTGAAGGACGCTTCCCAAATTACGGTTCTGTCATTCCTCAAAACAACCCCTATAAATTGACTATAGATCGTGCCTCTCTGCTCAATGCTTTGCGTCGTGTTTCTATTTTCTCTTCACAGGCTAGTAATCTGATTAAGCTGAATCTGACCTATAATGAATTGCTTATTTCTGCTCAAGACATTGATTTTTCTACTTCTGCAAAAGAAACAATGGCCTGCCAATATGAGGGTGATGAGATGAGCATTGGTTTCAAGTCGGTGTTCTTGATCGATATATTGAATAACATCAGTGCTGACGAGATCTCCTTTGAACTGGCAGATCCTTCAAGAGCTGGAGTCATTGTTCCTGTTCTTCAGGAAGAAGGAGAGGATCTTCTGATGTTGCTCATGCCTATGATGCTTAATGACTGATAAGACATGGAACTGAAACTCAAAAAGCCTTTAGTCTTTTTCGATCTAGAGACTACAGGTACAGACATTGTTCATGATAGAATAGTGGAAATCTGTATTTTGAAGGTTTGGCCTAATGGAAACGAGGATGCTAAAACTCTTCGTATTAATCCGGAAATGCACATTCCTGAAGTAGCTTCAGCAGTGCATCATATTACGGATGAGGATGTAAAGGACTGTAAAACATTTAAGCAATGTGCTTCAGAAATTGCAGACATGCTGCAAGGTTCAGATTTGGCGGGATTTAATTCTAACCGATTTGACATCCCTCTTTTGGCAGAAGAATTCCTACGTGCTGGTGTAGACATTGACTTGAAGAATCGTAAGTTTGTTGATGTGCAGGTGATTTTCCACAAGAAGGAGCAACGCACGTTGTCAGCGGCATATAGATTCTACTGTGACAAAGATTTGGGCGACGTGGCTCACTCTGCTTTGGGAGACACTAGGGCTACTTATGAAGTTTTGAAAGCACAGTTGGATAGATATGTCGATGATCCTGATATTGAGAATGACGTCGAGAAATTGTCAAAGTATAGCAGCTTCACTCGGAATGTGGACTTTGCTGGGCGCATCGTTTATAACGATAGTGGAGTAGAGGTATTCAACTTCGGTAAATACAAAGGGATACCAGTAGCTGATGTATTCAAACGTGATCCTGGTTATTATAGTTGGATAGAGAGTAGTGACTTTTCTTTGGATACGAAAGCAACGCTTACCAAACTGCGATTGCGTGAAATGACGAAATAAAGGGGAATGCTGCAATCTCTCTACATAAAAGATTATGCTCTTATTCATCAGTTGCAGATAAGCTTTGAAAAAGGCTTTTCTGTCATTACTGGTGAGACGGGTGCTGGTAAATCTATCATGTTGGGCGCCATTGGTTTGCTATTAGGTCAACGAGCCGATGTGAAGACAATTCGTAAGGGAGCTTCCAAATGTATTATCGAGGCCCGATTCTTGTTGGAGGAAGGACGATTGGATACTTTTTTCGATGAGAATGAATTGGAGTATGATCCAGAGTGCATTCTTCGCCGTGAAGTATCTATCACGGGCAAAAGTCGTGCTTTCATTAATGATACACCAGTCTCTTTGTCGTTGATGAAGGAACTGGGTGATCAACTCATAGATATTCATTCCCAACATCAGAATCTTTTGCTTGGAAGAGAAGACTTCCAACTAGAGGTATTGGATATTGTCGCTGCTGATACCGAACAATTGTCTGCTTATCGTGAGAAATATAAACTGTGGAAAAACAAAGAACGAGAACTGAAAGAGCTTAAGGAACAGATTGCTCGAGATAAGCAAGATGAAGATTATGTGCAGTATCAATTGGATCAACTGGAAGAAGCAGCACTGAAGGATGGGGAACTGGAGGAATTGGAGCTGGAAGCCCAAACGTTAAACCATGCAGAGGAAATAAAGTCTGGACTTTTCAGAGCTGAGCAATTACTGATTTCTGATGAAGATGGACTGCTGAATGACTTACGCAATTGTCGCAATAGTCTGCAAAGCATTCTAGATGTTTATCCAGCGATAACAGAGCTTTATGAGCGTTTAGATAGTTCATATATTGAGCTGGAAGACATTGCTCAGGAAATAGAACGACAAGAGGAACGATTGGAGTTTAATCCACAAAGATTAGAGCAAGTAACCAATCGTTTGAACTTAATCTATTCCTTACAACAGAAACATCACGTGCAAAGCGTTACTGAACTTCTTGAGTTGCAAGCTTCTTTCCGTCAAAGATTGAATGCTCTTAATCATTCCGAAACAGATATTGAAGCGTTGGAAAAGGAGTGTAGCATGCTTTATAAAGAACTTGTAAAACAAGCATCTGATTTAACAAATCGAAGGAATAAAGCTTCCGAACAATTTGAAAAACAGATGGTTGATGTCCTTATACCTCAAGGCCTCCCACATGCCCGTTTTAAGGTTTTGATTAGTGAACGAAAAGAGTTGACCGAAACAGGTGCTGATTCTGTCAGCTTCTTGTTTAGTGCTAATAAGAATGGAATGCTCCAACCTATTTCTCAAGTAGCATCAGGAGGTGAGATCTCTCGTGTCATGCTATCTGTCAAAGCATTGATCTCTGGTGCGGTATCGTTACCAACCATTATTTTTGATGAGATTGATACGGGTGTTTCTGGGAGTATAGCAGATCGGATGGCTATGATTATGCAGGAGATGGGTGCCAAAGGAAGGCAGGTTATCAGCATCACTCATCTACCTCAGATTGCTGCTCGTGGAAAGGTACATTATAAAGTTTATAAACAGGATACAGAAACAGAAACCATCAGCCATATCACTCGTTTAGATCATGACGGGAGAGTGGAGGAGATTGCTCATATGCTCAGTGGGACTTCACTCACTTCAGAAGCATTGGAAAATGCTCGTGTGCTGTTGGAAGGAAATGTATCATAATACCCTTTAATATGAAACATAAGTTTTTGCTACTTTTATTATTAAGCGTAGTTACCCTACATAGTTGGGGACAAGCTCCCAAGTGGTTAGATAAGACTCGGAGTGCCGTCTTTTCACTGATAGCTTATGATGCAGACGGAAAGATGTTGCACTCGGGTAATGGATTCTTTATTGGTGAAGATGGGACTGCCATAGCCGACTATTCTGTGTTTGAAGGTGCTCAGCGTGCTGTCGTTGTTGATGCGCAGGGGAAACAGATGGAGGTGGAAATGATCTTAGGAGCCAACGAGATGTATGATGTAACGAAGTTCCTTGTAAATACAGGTGGTAAAAAAGTGACTGCCCTTTCTGTGGCACAAGTGGCTCCTGCTAATAATACAACTGTCTTTCTCCTTCCTTATTCTACGCAAAAAGGTGGTGATTATGCCATTGGAAATGTCCAACGTGCAGATAGGGTAGAAGGATCCTATAACTATTATACATTGGCGCTGGCATTGAAAGACAAGATGGTGAGTTGCCCGTTGGTGAATAACGACGGACAAGTCTTTGCTCTGGCTCAAAAATCTTCTGGGGCCGATTCTACAACTGTTTGCTATGGAATGGATGTGAAGTTTGCCAACAATCTGCAAGTGTCTTCACTTTCTTTCAATGACAATAGCCTTACTAAAATAGGCATCAAGAAAGCTCTTCCTGATACAGAGGAAGATGCCTTGGGCCTTCTGTATATGGTCTCTATGCGTCTTTCACTGCCTGATTACTTGCAGTTGCTGAATGACTTTCTAGAAAAGTTCCCCAATAGTGCCGATGGTTATCTGCGTAGAGCCAATGTACAGTTGGCTATCGATCAGTCGGATGATTCCATGCGAAAGGTGGAGGCCGACTTGGATAATGCCTTGAAGTCGTCTTCCAGCAAGGCTGAAGTATACTATAACAAGGCCAACATCATCTATAGCTATCTGGGAACCAATCCCCAATCGCCCTATAAGAACTGGAACGTGGACAGTGCGGTATCCGAAGTAAATAAAGCTATCCAGGAGAGTCCGCTTCCCATGTATTATCAGTTGAAGGGTGATATACTTTTTTCTAAAGCCGATTATGCTGGCGCTTATGAGGCTTATGATGCAGTGAATCATAGCTCACTGGTCTCTGCTGCTTCTTTATATAGCGCTGCTAAGACGAAAGAACTCATGCAAGATAGTGAAGCTGCTTTAGCATTGATGGATAGTTGCATCGCCAAGTTCGCTCCTCCTTATACCACAGAGGCTGCTCCTTATTTGTTGGAGCGTGGACGTATGCGTGATGAGGCTGGTCAATCCCGTCAGGCTTTATTGGATTACGATGAGTATTATCGTGCTGTAAGTACGCAAGTGAACGATGTATTTTATTATCTACGTGGCCAAGTGGCTTTCCGTGCAAGGGTTTACCAACGTGCTTTGGACGACTTTGCTGAGGCCATAGAAATGAATCCACAGGAATTGACCTATCGTGCAGAATTGGCGGTAGTCAACATGCGTGTGGGAAGAAATGAGGAAGCCCTGAATGTCTTGGCAGAAGCTGAGAAGATAGATCCTTCTTATTCAGAGATCTATCGTTTGAAAGGTTTGACACTCGTCCAGATGAAGCGGAACAATGAAGCCTGCGAGAATTTCAATAAGGCCAAAGAACTCGGAAATACAGAGGCTCAGGCATTGATAGATAAGTATTGTAATTAGTTTAGAGTTTAGAGTTTAGGGTTTATAATATAAGTGATTATGAAAGAGGTTATCAGCAGTAAGAAAGCTCCAGGGGCTATAGGTCCATATAGTCAAGGAATCAAGGCCAGTGGATTGGTGTTTGTTTCTGGGCAGTTGCCCATCGATGCTGCTACAGGCATCATGGCAGAGGGTATTGAACAGCAGACAAGGCAATCACTGACTAATATCCAACACATTTTGGCGGAGGCTGGCCTTACGATGAATGATGTCGTAAAGACGACGGTTTTTCTGGCAGATATGTCTCTGTTTGGTGATATGAACAAAGTGTATGCCACTTTCTTCGAGAATGATTGTCCGGCACGCTCTGCGGTTGCTGTAAAGGCATTACCGAAGGATGCGCTTGTCGAGATTGAGTGCATCGCCTCCTTCTAAAAGGTCGGCAACGATGAAGTTACTGCCTCCTACGAAGATAAAATCTTCTGGGAGGCTGTTTTTTTGTGCTGCCTTTACGGCGCTGACCACATCTGGATACACCTCTCCGTGTAAGCCCACTTCTTCGGCGACTGATTGTAGGTCTCTTTCGTTTAGAGCACGCTTTACACTGGCTTTGGTGAAATAATACACAGCCTCATGAGGCAAGAGTGCCAGCATACCTTTCACGTCTTTGTCGCTCACTACCCCGATAACGATGTGCAGTTTACGGCAGTGTTGTGCTTTCAGCTGGGCTGCGATGTACTGATAACCACCCACATTATGTCCTGTATCACACACCAATGTAGGAGATTGGCCTAATGTCTGCCAGCGTCCCATCAATCCTGTCAGTTCAGTGACATGAGCAAAACCTTGACGAACCATCGGACCATCGAATCGATAGCCTAGATCTCGTAAAATAGTTAGTGCAGTGACGATGGTTCGCGTGTTCTTTTGCTGGTAGTTGCCTTGCAACTCAGGAGAAATGCCCTCAAAGTCCGCTCTTCCATTTTCCTCAGCGAAATAGATAGGCGCTTTCATCTCTTGAGCTTTCTGTAGGAACACCGGTTTTGTTTCAGGAGTAGTTTCTCCGATCACCACAGGCACCCCCTGTTTGATGATGCCCGCCTTCTCACCCGCTATCTTTGACAACGTGTTTCCAAGGAATTGGGTATGTTCCAAGCTGATGTTTGTGATGATGCTTAAGTCTGGAGTAATGATATTGGTGCAATCCAAACGTCCACCAAGTCCCACTTCAATGATGGCCACATCCACCTTTTGTTCAGCAAAATAGTTGAATGCCATTGCAGTGGTCAGTTCAAAGAAAGAAGGATACAGAGGTTCGAAGAAGGCTTTCTCTTGCTTCACAAAGTCGATGACGTATTGCTCTGTAATCTTTTCTCCATTGATACGGATACGCTCACGGAAATCAAGTAAATGAGGGGAAGTGAAGAGGCCAACCTTATAACCAGCCGTTTGTAGGATGGCTGCCAATGTGTGCGACACAGAGCCTTTACCGTTGGTTCCTGCCACATGGATGGTGTGAAACCTTTTGTGTGGATGACCGAAATGCTCATCTAGCGCATACGTATTATCCAATCCTGGTTTATACGCAGAAGAACCCACGCGTTGGAACATAGGCACACTGTCGTAAAGGTATTGTATAGTCTCTTGGTAGTTCATCTTATTTCTTGCTGTAATCCCGTTCTCCGAAAATCTTTGTTCCCACCCTGATTAGCGTACTGCCTTCCTCAATGGCGATGGGGTAGTCATCGCTCATGCCCATGGAGAGCTCCTTGAAGGTTGAGACATCCTTGAAATATGACGCCTTCAGTTCCTCGAAGAGGGCATGCAGCGTGTGGAACTCCTCCCTGATTTGGGCTTCATCATCCGTGTTGGTCGCCATACCCATCAGACCACAAATCTGCACATGATGTAGTTCGGAGACGATGCCCGATGAAAGCATTTCCAGACATTCTTCCCTACTGAAGCCAAACTTCGTTTCTTCGGTAGCGATGTGTATTTGGAGCAGGCAAGGAATCACGCGTCCTGCTTTCGCACCTTCTTTGTCCACTACTTTCAGTAGCTTTGGCGTATCTATCCCATGAATCAGTGAGACAAAGGGGGCAATATATTTTACCTTATTGGTTTGCAGATGCCCGATAAAATGCCATTTTATGTCACTAGGAAGGCTTTCATGCTTCGCAATGAGCTCTTGGACATGATTCTCCCCGAAAAGGCGCTGGCCGGCTTTATAGGCCTCTAAAATGGCCTCGTTGGGGTGGAATTTAGAGACCGCAATCAGTCTGACGCCTTCTGGCAAACTTTCTTGGATGGATTTTATCTGCTCACTTATCATGTTTACACTTACTATTTCGGTAGTTCTTCGTAGAAGTACACGTCCACAATGGCGGTTTCTGCTACTTGAGTCACTTCGAAATCGGCCAACGAACCTTTCATTCCTTCATCCAGTTTCTTGATGGCATCTTTGAGGTTGGCAGCTTGAACCAACTTCCATGTGGTGACCTTCTTTTCCACTTGCTTCTTTTCATCGATGATGACGGTAGCCAATTTTATCTTATACCAACGGTCGGCAGTCTCTTCCTCACAAGGGAAAAGCTCTGAGAAATTGGCACGCTTGATGTCAGCCACACTCCATTCTCCACTCATAAACGGACTCATTTCCTTAATGATACGCGCCTCTGCTTCCGTAAAGCTCATCGCATCTACCAAATAAGGTTCCGTTACTTTCTTTATTGTTCCGTTTTCTAATGTCTTATCGTATCGAACTTTACATTCGAACCAGTAGCCCATTGCCATAGTATATATTATTTAATACAATTAATTTTTCTTCGTTCCCTTATATATCAGATACCCCACAATCAAGACACCTATGGCTAAAAAGCAATAGCCTATTTCGTGGCTGTATTTCGTTACTTGTTGTAATAATTGCTCTTCCGTCTCTATGCCTGGAACCTTGGACAAATAGTAACCAAGAAAAGCCAGAATGGTATTCCAGAGTCCAGATCCAAGGGTTGTATAGAGAATGAACCTTCCCAGATTCATCTGTGCCAATCCTGCAGGAATGGAGATCAACTGGCGCACCGCAGGGATCAGTCTGCCAATAAAGGTGGACATGGCACCATGTGCATCGAAATACTCCTCTGCGTGGCGTACCTTTTCCTCCGTAATGAGGCACACATGGCCGATGCGACTGTTGGCAAATCGATAGATGATCGGACGACCCAGCCACTTTGCCAGAAAATAATTGATCAGTGCTCCAATATTGGCGCCTAAAGTGGCAAAGAAAACCACCAGCACCACGTTCATTTCACTGCTTGAAGCAGCTTTCCATGCTGCAGGCGGTACCACCACCTCAGAAGGGAAGGGGATAAACGAACTTTCTATGGCCATCAGCAGAGTGATGGTCCAGTAGTTCAGATTGTCCAGACACCATTGGATAAAGGCTACAGATTCCATGTCATTACCTTAGTTTATTCGTCCTTATCAACGTTTTCTTTCAAGATGTTCGTGAAAGCTTCCGTCAGTTGTTCATCACTTACTCTCGACAAAATCTTCTTATACTCCCTGGCTTGTTGCTCAGAAAGTGGATGATTGCAGACTCTGTTATACTGATGGAATTTCTCGTCATTCCCTAAGACCAGGTTCAGAAGCGCCAAGATCAAGTCCACTTGCTTGTCTTCTGGCCTGATCATCTTCACTTTCTCGAAGCAAAGCTCCATATAGTCGAATCGTTGAAGTGCCAGACACTGGTTGGCGATATGCTCCCAAGTCGTATCAAAAGGCTCCAGTCTCAGAGCTTTCTTCCACTTGTCTACAGCAGTCATCTCGTCGCCTTTCTCAAAAAAGAGTCGTCCTTGCAACACATAGGCGCTGGCATTCTTCTCATCCAATTCGATGGATTTTTCCAACCAGTCCATGGCTTCATCATTTTCTCCCATATAGGTCAGACACAGGGCATACTGAATCATGGCCTCTGCGCGGTAAACATCGGTTTTGGAGAAGTCGTTCACCTCACTAGAGAGGATGATTGCCGCTTCTTCCCATCGGCTTTCGTTCATCAGGTCTTCCAGATTGAAGACTTTCATGAAATCCTCACTCAATGCTTTCAGCTGAAGTGCTTTCTGATAGTTCTCACGCGCTTTATCGCGATTGCCTAGATGCTGGAACAGATCTCCTCTCAAGGCATAGGCATTGCCGAATTCATCATCACTCACGATCGCATAGTCCACCGCATCCATCGCCTTGTCGAAATGCTCCTGCTGATAATAGCACATCGCCAGTCCGTACCAGTAATGAGCGGAGTAAGGATCTAGGTCTATCAGCTTATTCACGATGACAATGGCCTCGTCGTACCTCTTCAGCGCCTGTAGGCAGTCGCCGAGGGCAGCCAGGTAAGATTCGTCTTTCGTTTCTTTCTCCATCTTGCCCTTCCGAAGCCATACCATCGCCTCTTCAGGGAGGTTGGTTTCTAAGTACATATAAGCCACTCCAACGATGTCAATCTCTCGCTCGTTGAGTTGAAGTAATTCTCTAGCTTCCTCCTTTTGCCCTTTCATTACCAGTAACTTAGCTCTTAGGATAATAGCCTCCATATCGTCGGTTTCCAGGATACTGTCAGAGATGCGTGAAGCTTCTTCTATCTCGTTGGTTTCCAGCAGAAGGTTGGCTTTTTCCACCAGCAATACGGTATTGTCCGGATGCATCAGCAGACCATGATCCAGTACTTCCCATGCCTCATCAGGTTGATGATTTGTGAAATACCAGTCGGCCAGGTCGGCCAATTCATCGGCATCGAAATAGAGGTCCTCATCATTCAACAACGAC
>JAEEGH010004614.1_pt1 | contig 35214 bp, 32 predicted proteins | sample 9134181 | NCBI WGS metagenome assembly JAEEGH01 (sample SAMN16246544, study PRJNA631951) | gut metagenome | biome: gut microbiome; feature: rumen; material: DP-attached | host: Bos | place: Iran: Karaj | collected 2018-10
GCTTGAACAACCTACATTGTATCGGAAAGGTGATTATCTTTGTATAACATCTGTCGCGCACCCGCATAGCGGGTGGTTTTTTGTCTCGCACGCTTCGCGAGCTCGACGGAGTCACGACTCCCGTAAATATGAAAAGAGGCCGTCTTCCAAGACAGCCTCTTTTTCTTTTTCCATTCTTTCAAAAACTCTAACGCAGATGGCAAATACTGCGGAGATCGCCTCACTATTCTTCATCTATCTAACAACCCCGTCCTAGGAGGAAACTCGTCACAAAAAAGTTCATGGGAATGAATCGGTTTTCGCTACGAGTAAGTTTACGGCTGTTTGGCTATCGCATCTGTTAAAAGTCGACATCAAACGGCATACGGATATGCCTTACACACTCTCTTTTTCATTGTCTCCCTTTAGACACAGTATTTGCCATCACCTCATCTTACCATGCGGTATCTTAGGGTGCAATAAGAAAATGCGGGAATTCTCAAATACCAAATGACTTTATTCCAGGAAGCGACAATCTGCCACTTTCTTCTATGCTATAGTCACGATAAATACGACTTGAAGGCGCCGACAGGAATGCTGAAGAAATTCCAAAGACACGCATCGGAAAACCCCTGCGTGTCTGTTTTCTTTTTCCCTTATTTCTGCTAAACTACGTTACTGGGCAGGGTAGGAAGTACCACTTTAGATGTCATCAACAGGGATCACATGAAAAAGCTAACGACTCGAGATATTTCGTTCAAAGACCATTTTACGTATGGCAGCATTTTCCGTTTCGTCATGCCGACGATCCTCATGATGCTTTTCACTTCCATGTACGGAGTCGTCGACGGACTGTACGTCAATAATTTCGTAGGAAAACACGCCTTTGCCGCGGTCACTCTGATCACTCCCCTTCCGCTTCTGATCGGCGCATTCGCCTTCATGATCGGCGGTGGCGGTGCCGCGCTGATCGCGCAGGAACTGGCCCGCGGTGAGAAAGAAAAAGCGAGCCGCTATTTTACTTCTCTTACATGTGTATCCTTTATCGGCGCATTCTTACTGGCCTTTCTCGGTGAATCTTTTCTGGAGCCTCTTGCGAAGATCATGGGCGCTGATGAGGAAATGCTCCCGGTGTGCCTCAACTATGGCCGCATCCTGATCTTCAGTGTTCCTTTCTATGTTCTTCAGAATGTTTTCCAGAGTTTCCTGACAGCAGCAGAACGCCCGAAGATCGGTCTTTCCATCAACCTTCTTTCCGCTGCGGTCAACCTCTTCCTCGATTATCTTTTCGTCGGAGTCATGGATCTCGGTGTCACCGGTGCCGCGCAGGCCACCGTGGTTTCGCAGGTGCTCGGCGGTGTGCTTCCCTGCATCTACATTATCGCAAGCAAAAATTGCGTTCTGCATTTTACCCGTCCGGAATGGATCGGCTCCATCATGGGGCAGGTATTCACCAATGGTGCTTCCGAGTTCGTAAGTGAGATCTTCCATCCTCTGGCCAGCGTCATGTATAACTATAAACTCATGCAGCTCGTGGGACTGAACGGTGTCGCTGCCTACGGTGTCCTCATGAATGTCGGATTCCTCTTCGGTGCGGTATTCCTCGGTTTTGCCGTCGGTGTCGCTCCGATCTTCAGTTACCAGTACGAGGTCAAAAACTATACGGAGCTTCACCGGACATTTAAGCAGAGCGCGATCTTCGTCGTCGTTATGGGATTTGTCCTTTACGGCATTGCCCTCTGTATCGAGGGACCCTTCGCCGCCCTTTTCTTCGGCAACGATGAAGCCCTCCTTCACATGACAGAAGAAGGATTCGCTCTGCACAGCAAATCCTACATGGTGATGGGCCTTGCCGTCTTTACTTCGGCCTTCTTCACCGCACTCCACAACAGTAAAGTATCGGCGTTTATCTCTTTTCTCAGAACGCTTCTTTTCGAAGTGCTGGCGATCATTATCCTGCCGCATTTATTCGATCTCAACGGCGTCTGGGCCGCAAGCCTTACCGCCGAACTTCTTGCGCTTTGCGTGACGGTCACACTTCTTATCCGGTTAAAGGAGAAGTATCACTACTAAAGCGCCCATGAAATTGTATCGAAAAGATCCGCACTTTTATAAGAAAGTCTTCGTCCTTGGGTTCCCGATCGCTCTGCAGACGCTTGTGACCGTCGGTGTCGGCATGCTCGACAACATCATGCTCAGCCACTATTCGCAGGACACTTTTTCGGCCGCTTCCCTGGCCAATGCCTATGTCCTCATCTTCCAGATCTTCTGCATGGGACTCGGCATGGGCGCATCCGTCCTGGTCTCCCGCTACTACGGCATGAAGAAGGCACACGATAACGAAGAAAAGGCGGATATCTCCTTAAAGCAGACAGTCTGCCTGATGCTTCGTCTGATGCTTCTTTTCGCGACGATATTTGCCATCGGCGCGGTCCTTTTCCCGAAGCTCATCATGGAATCTTATACCGATAAGACCGAGCTGATCGAGCTGGGCATGACGTATCTTAGATACTCGACGCTGACCTTTTTCTTCCTGGGACTTTCGCTCGTTATCGCCATCGTCCTTCGAAGCGTCGGACAGTCCCGCCTCCCGCTCTATGTCTCTCTCGGCGCGCTGATCGTCAATCTTCTGGGCAACTACATCCTGATCTTCGGTCACTTCGGCGCCCCGAAAATGGGCATCGCCGGTGCCGCGATCGCCACCCTTCTCGCCCGTATCTTCGAGGCCGCGGTGGACCTCATCTATCTGGTCATCTGCGACAGGAAGATCGGCTTTAAGATCCACCATCTTTTCATGAAGACCGGGACTCTTCTGTCCGAGTATTTCCGCGTCTGCATTCCGGTCCTCGTAAGCGACGCGATCCTGGCTTTCGGCAGTAATGCCGTCACCATGGTCATCGGTCATCTCGGTGGGGATTTCGTCGCCGCCAATTCGATCACGACCGTCACACAGCAGCTCAGCACCGTCCTCATCCAGGGAGTCTGCCAGGCCGGCGCCATCATCACGGGACAGTCTCTCGGCAAAGGACGAAGAGAGCAGGCCGAGGAACAGGGCTGGCTCTTCCTGGGTATGGGGTTTGCGCTTGGATTCCTGTCGGCGCTCTTTATCTTCTTTACGAAAACACCCGTTATTCTTTCCTATGGTGAGAAAACGACAGCGGAGGCGGTCTCCATCGCCTATCAGCTTCTGAATGCGATCAGTCTTATCATCATCTTCCAGGCGACGAACAGCATCATGACCAAAGGCGTTCTCCGCGGCGGCGGTGACACCAAGGTCCTCATGTTCGCAGATAATATCTTCCTCTGGGCGATGGCTCTGCCTCTGGGAGCACTGGCCGGTTTCGTATTCCATCTTCCGGCATTCTGGATCTATTTTTTCTTAAAGTCGGATCAGATCGCCAAGACCATCTGGTGCGTATACCGTCTGAAAAGCAGGAAGTGGATCAAGAAGATCTCCACAGGAAAAAACTAATTCTTCTTCTTTATTCCGCCTTTTACGGATCCTGCCGATGTCTCACTCGTCTGTGAAGAACCATTTGAGGGGGCCACGTCACTTTCCTCCGGAAGCTCCGGCATATCGATCATGACTTCCTCCTGAAGGAACAGATTGCCCTCTTTGGTCGTAACTTCGAGCGTGATCTTCTCGCCACCCTCGAAGAACTCCTCCGGCTCCCAGGTAAATTCAAACGTATCCGTATATTCTGTAATGCTCATTTCCCCTTCGAAAAGGACCTGTCCCTCTTCATCGAGGAACCTGTAGACCAGATCCAGATCCTTATAGAATTTCAGCGCCTGGGCGTGGTAGATAAGATGCGTCACATCCGCCGGATAGATCTCGATCTCCTCCCCGTATTCACTTCTCCAGCCGGATGTCAGAAACCAGGTGACCGGGAACGGGACCGGCGTGTCATCGTTATAGATACCGATCCGGCTGACGTAGAAATTCTCTCCGGACGGTTCATAAAGGCGGCACGTGATCTTCCCCCTTTGGAGGGGCTCTGTCGGATACCATGAGCAGGCGATCCAGTCGGTACTGTTCTTCATAAGGAAAGAATTCGTATAAAGGACATCGCCTCTTTCGTCTTCGTATTGATAGCGGATCTCGACGTTGTTATAGGTGTTCCATGTATAAACATAAAGGCAGATCGCTCCATCGGAACAGTGATATCCGCCCGTCTCCTCTCCCTTCGTATCGACCCAGTAGGAATCGTACACGGAGATATCCACTTTATTCGTCTGCGGGAGCGTCTCTTCGGGGACAGCTATAAGGTTCGACACCTTTAAGAATCCGAAAAGCATTTCGAAAAGAGTGTCCGTGCTTTTTGCATCGAGTTTCCATGTGTCATCCGCTTTTTTGACCTTGAGGGAAAGATCTTTTTCCGTAAGAGGCGCAGAAGAGATCGCGTCAGCGACCTTGTTTTCATCTGCAAATCCGTTTATCTCCAGCGCTTCCTTCAGAACGGCCGTATCGTCACAGCAGGTGATCTTCAGTTCGACTGTCGCGGACACTTCTCTTACGATCACCTTCCCGACCGTCATGCTCACACGGCTGCAGGCGGTCTCGAGCGACTTGTCTCCGGCACACTCGATCACGGACTGGATAAAAGCTTCCGCCTCAGAACTGTCTTCGCAAAATGAGTAAATCTTATCAGTCCTGGCGATCTTGATATATGAGAAAAGATCATCGAAAGTATTCCGGATCTGCTGCTCGGCGACCTGCGTGGCATTCGGCGTGGTTTCAGCCGGTTTTTTCCGGCATCCTCCGGCAAAGCACGGGAGCAAAAGTATGGCACAGCCGATCCCTGTGATTTTCCGAACCAGAGGTCTCATCGCCGTGACATGAGACGGATCGCATACGTCTGCCAGACTTCCTCGCTGATCAGGACGTATTCCTCTACATACTTATGGTACATCGTCTCCGGGTCCGCCACATAAAAGTACTTCCTTACGGAGTTTCCGTTCGGATCGATGAAGGAAAGCATGATCCGGATGTACCCGTTCTTAAAGAAATATCTGTGACCGTTCTCTTCGATCTCCGCGAAATCCTTGATGTCCTCCGGGAAGATCCACTTCTCGATCGGCACAGACGGAAGGCGGACCGGAATGCTCTTGGTCGCATCCGGATTGATCGGAGACGGAAGATTGCTTCTCATGATCTGACGGCCTTCATTACTGAGCTGACGGCGGAAGCACTGCTTCTGCTGCTTCTTCAGATCAGCCAGGCCCGTGTAGCACTCCATCGGGGAATGCGGATCGTTGTTCACCTTCTCGGCGAGCTCTGCGATCTTCTCTGTATATTGGGCATATTCTTCGGCAAAAGCTTTCTTATCCTGCACCAGAAGTTCCGCCGGGATCAGCTTGGTCTGCTTCGTAACGGACTGGATGCTCCCGAGGATCAGGTTTTCAAAATCTTCCTTGCAGCACCAGGTGGAGTCCTGCATATCTTTTCCGAGCTGGATCGCAGCGACTTCCTTCCAGTTCGTATTCACTTCCTTACCGGCACGTTTTCCGTCCGGAAGATAGATCTTGTCGATATGCGGGAGGATATAACGGTTCACCCAGCTTCTCGGTGCATGAAGGATCTGACAGATATCCTGCACGGAGATCGTATGGGTCGTATTCAGGGCATGAACCGCCTCCGGCCATGTGCGCAGCTGCTCCCAGCTCTGTCTTGAAGGCTTTAAGACTTCCTGCGGATGAGAACTGTCCTCTTCTTCCTCTTCCTCCGGATAAGGGAACCATTCCTTCGGATACACGCCGAGGAAATCCGCGATCTTCTGCGCATCCTCCGTCTGCGGGATACGCGATCCCTTGAGATATCTGGACACGGAACATTCGGAGATCCCCAGCTTCTCTGCCATCTGTTTCTGCGTGAGGTTCTTCGCCCGAAGTATTTCCTTAATGTTCTCATTTAAAGCCAACATTACCTGTGACCTCCCCAAAATAAGTCACATGAATTATACCAAAGAAGCCCGTTCCGAGTCGAAACGGAATGAGGCATAAAATGAAACAATTAGTGAACAAAGGAGAACACACCCGGACGGAAAACTTCCCCCGTCATGTGGCTGAAATCTCATTGCGGATGAAACTGTTTTTGCGGTATCATGGATGTATTCATTATTACGATACAAAGGAGTACCGCTTATGGAAAACAAACGTCCCGAGGAAATGGAAAGAATCACTACCCGCGAGCTCGCCGATGCTTTTATCGCCGAGCAGATCGAGGCTGTAAAAGCTCAGGTCGGTGACAAGAAAGTACTGCTGGCGCTGTCCGGTGGTGTTGACTCTTCTGTCGTAGCCGCTCTTCTTATCAAGGCCATCGGCAAGAACCTGATCAATGTACATGTCAATCACGGTCTTCTCAGAAAAGGCGAGCCGGAACAGGTCATCGAAGTATTCAGAAACCAGATGGATGCTACCCTCGTTTATGTAGATGCGACCGAGCGTTTCCTCACGAAGCTCGAAGGCGTAGATGAGCCGGAGAGAAAGAGAAAGATCATCGGCGAAGAGTTCATCCGCGTATTCGAAGAAGAAGCCAGAAAACTTCCGGACGTTGACTTCCTTGCCCAGGGCACGATCTATCCGGATATCCTCGAGTCGGGTCCTGTAAAGGCACACCATAACGTAGGCGGTCTCCCGGAAGATATCCATTTCGAAGGTCTCGTTGAGCCTCTGAAGTTCCTCTACAAAGACGAAGTACGTGTTGTCGGTGAAGCCCTCGGTCTTCCGGCCAACATGGTATACCGTCAGCCGTTCCCGGGTCCGGGTCTCGGCGTACGCTGCACCGGCGCGATCACCCGCGACCGTCTCGAGATGGTCCGCGAGTCCGACGCGATCCTTCGTGAAGAATTTGCTAACGCAGGTCTCGAAGGAAAAGTATGGCAGTACTTTACTCTCGTCCCGGATTATAAGTCCGTCGGTGTAAAGAACAATGTACGTGCTTTTGAAAACTTCGTAGTTATCCGTGCAGTAAATACACGTGATGCCATGACAGCGACCATCGAAGAGATCCCGTATGAACTCCTCGGCAAGATCGTCAACCGCATCATCACAGAAGTACCGGGCGTTAACCGTGTACTCTATGATCTGACACCGAAGCCGACAGGCACGATTGAGTGGGAGTAAATACAAAAGCCCCGAAAGCCCTTATTTTTCAAGGACCTTCGGGGTTCTTTTTAGCTTTTTGACCCAACATTGACCCAAATTTGCCATAATTGTATAATAAAAACATCCACAGAGCATTTTCAATTTATGGTAATTATACACGATTTGCCATTCTATGTGAAGGATAGTAGATATGAGAATTGCTTTCAAGACAAAGACGTTGCCGATCATTTCTTTCACGCCTAACGTCAATATCAAGAAATCGATTGACGCCTATCGTAAAGCACAGGTGCCAATGCCACGTCTACTATCTAGTTTCTTGGCAATCAAGACCGACCCGGAAAAGCTGACCGAAGCAGATAACCCTTGGGTATATTATTGGAAAGGGATTGAAAAGCATAAGATTGAAAGCGGGGTTTCCCGAGATGAAACATTATTCTTGTTCGCTACGATGAATCTAGTAAATGAATTGCCTACTGATGTAATAAGCGCCGCTTTTTACTCTGATAAAAGCAGAAATGACTCTGATTTTGAGATTGGCTATCTTTTACCATTCTTCATTCGCCACATATCACCAAGCGACAATGTCTTATTTGTTAATCCGACTCCTGGCATGATTCGTGCCTTCGAAGAATCTCCTTGCAAATGTCAACAACGATTATACTCTGTACCTGATAAAACGGTCGCCAAACTATACCAACTTCAGTTTCCCAAATCGCGATTTCTTACGTTTGATCAACTTCAAAATGTCAAAGAAATCGATGCCGTGCTCCTTGCCAATCGTGACCAGAAAGTAGAAACTTCCAACACTCTTCTTTCTTGCTTATCAGGCTGCAACGATAACGCCAAGGTGGTAGCATTGATTCCAGATGCATGGTTTGACTCCACAAAAAACGGTGCGCATTCAATACTCTCCAAATCCCGGTTTTCGATTAAACAAGTTCTTCTACTTGATCCAGCCACCACCAACTCAACCCCGAGGAAGAAAATGCTTGTGGTAATGGAAAAAGGCGAGAGATCCACTATCGAGGTTGTTCGTTCATCCTACGACCAAAAGGCCCATGTATTTAGTATCTTAGGCGAAACTGCTCAAATAGATGAACAAAACTATCTCGAAACTGATAAAACCATCGTTGCATGTTGGAACGAAGCAGTCTCACCAAAAGATAACATATCTAAACCCGTATACAAAAAGCCCGAGGAATATAAGTTTTCTGAGGAAATCTCTCTCTTCTATAAAATCTATTCTGAACGCAAAAACAAGTTCGCGGGAGTTGCATACTATAAAGAGATTACAACAATCGAGCCGAAAAAATGGGGCAAGAAGGTTTCTCCTGACGTAGAAAAAGGATTGAGAGCTGACACAAGAGAAAGTGTCATCCGTGCAATTGAAAACACTGTATTCGATGACAAAGTATACCCGGTTATTCGAACAGATATCGAGAAACATTACATTGGAAGGGTTCCGGTCACCTTGAAGACCTTGTGGTTTTATTGTTGGAGTAGTATCTCAGGTTCACAGAAATACGATCACAAGTTCATGTGTCAATTCTTCTTGGATTCGACAGCTTCTAATGTTATTCCTCAAACACATTCAGGGAAAACCATTCTCGACAGTTTGGCCAAGGATCTGTCTGTTAATCCAGAGGATATTCCCTTTTATCGCGTTGATCAGATTCACTTCCTTCTCCAAACAGCGACAAATCTTGGTCTCATTCCCTTCAATCCGTTAGATTCATACATGGCGGAATACTCTAACAGGGCATCCGAAAGGCAGCAGGACGTAAGAAATGCCCTGGTAAAAAAACATTTCTCCGAAAAGGAAGAACTGGCAATCTTCTTTGGGATTATTGGAAAACATGCTCCCAAAAAACTACTCTGTACGGAAAAAAGCATATTGCTTGCATCTGCAATCAGACTTTTCACAGGGATCTCCCTGCGAGAAACGGCAGCTTTGAAGTGGTGTGATTTTGTTCCGATCAAAGGTACAAGTGGGTATCAGCTCCTTATCACCAGGTTTGTTGATCAGAATGGAAAACTCATGCAGCACGCAGAAAAACAGAATTGGAAACGCTTTAGAGTCATCCCCGCTGCCAAAGCACTATCAACCTTGCTTCTGGCGAGGAAACAACACCTGATTGATCTCGGAATCAATGAAGAGTATTTGTCGGATTGCCCGATCGTTCTTGGTGAAGAGCGTATTTCTGACATGAAGGGCTTGAAGAGAATAACCCACTGCAAACCATCTATCATCAGCAAGTCAGGAAATGAACTGATCAAACTTGCGGACATCCCGGAAAACACAATCGTTTTGCCCGATGAAAGAAATGATCTGATAACCGACTTTAATCGTTATCACGGCGATATTTTCCAGACAAATTTCCGAGATAAAGCCAATCACAACGCCTTTTTAACAAATGGGGAAATCAATTATGTTCTGGGAGTCGATGCTCCGGACACTTTCTCTCGTTATTACTGCGATTACACAAATGATTATGTCCAGTTAGGAATAATCCAGAAACTCTGCCGTTGGGAACTGTGTTATGAGCAGTTAGTTACCAAGCATACTGTGACAATCCCATCTTTTGAAACTCAGATAGGAGACCAATACATCGAGGTTGGTCCCTTTAATGACGGCATAGCATCAGTCGATCTGATAATCGAGAACCAGTCAGATGAAGACGCAGAGGTAGTCATAAAGAGCATTCACGGATTAGAAGTGAATACTACTATCTATAGGGGGAACTATGGCAACCACGCAGATTAACGAAACCTGGACAAGGACAATCATTTCCCAAGATGGCGAAAAGTACACCTTCTGCGGGGCACTTGAACATCGATATGGGCATATCGCAACGTATTGGAATCATGAAACCAGAAAGAAATATGGAAGAGAGTATAACGACATCATTCTACCAGCTTTGAAGAACCATAACGAGAAGCCTATCGATGCGTATACAAAAGATGATTATGAGACTGCTATTGAGCAGATACGCGAAAAGGGATTCATTCGTAATGGAATCAGATATCAGTATGCAGAATCAACGATACATCATTTTCAGAATCTGATTTATGTCGTAGTCTTTCATTCATCGGTCTATGATTTATGTGAGAATGTGCTTTGGGGAACCACATTCGTTATAGACGATCTCGGAGAAGAAGAAGAAAAAGAAGCCCGGGTTCGATTAAAGAAGTCGTTGAGTATAGAGCAAGAACTGTCTCTTGGGCAGGAATTGCTTTCTGATCCTAGCGAAGAAGGATCTTACGTTGCCTTATTACTTATGTGGGGACTAGGATTACGTAACGCGGAAGCCTGCGGCCTTAACTATAGCGACATTAAGCCAATAGAAGGACATCCTGACTGTTATGTGGCATGGATCTATAAAACAACTAAGATAGACTCGAATGAACTGCAATCCGGAGGTAAGACATTTAACACTGGTCGCATCGTTCCTGTTCCGGATAAAATCGCATCTTTTTTATTTCTAAGAAAGCAGACTATCCAGAAGCTTATTGTTGAGCAGAAGATTGATGTGGATGTCGAGAACCTTCCCATTTGCTGCACCGGCTATATCGAACATGATTCAGATGCATACTTAACTAGATGCAAGTCAGATGATGTAACAAAAGCAGCCCACGCTACATTTGAGAGAGCAGGAATCTCTTCAGAACAGGTGGCATACCTGGATATCGAATTGTCTGAGGGAAATGTAGCTTCCATTCTTAAAGAGAAAGAGCCTACCGCTTATCTTTTGCGAAGGAACTATGCCACTCATATGAGCATCCTTGGTCTCACAAATGCTGAAATGCAATATCTTATGGGACACAACGTCGAAGATGCATACGAATCCCGCAACGAATTTGTTGACAGCGAAAGGATATTCATCATGTATCGCAAGCTCAGTAATAGACCTCTACTGAATAATCGTACCAGCAACGACAACACCGATCAAATCCGTATCCATAAACAATCAACAATGAGGATTCATGCCTCAGCAGTAGAGCCTACTGACGCTGTTTCCATCAGGATAGAAACAAAAGACCCCGAGATGGTACAAACCAAGTGCTTTGAGTCCGTCCATCCCGGAGCCTATGCTCGTACAATTAACAACCTAGAGCAATATAGCTCTGGTTATCAGTCATCCGTTGGGATGAGATAAAGCTGCTTTGAATTCGTGAAGATTGCCTGGTACATACCCACGCACTTCCCGCATTCGTTTTTCCCACAGTTACCCTTACATTGAGGAAAAGAAACAAACTCCCAGTTGTCGCATGCCAGCAAAACGTCCTGCTCATCGTGGTGTTTCACGAATCGGGTCAATCCATTCTCCTTCTCGCGAAAGTTGCCAAACTTATCACGGTAGGTAAGAAACTGCTTCTTACTTGTGAATACCAGGCTTAATCTAACCTTGAGGGTAGTACAGAACAGATCAAACAGTAGGGCATTGCTCTCTCCCTTGTATGCCGCATAACGACAGTGAACGATTCGAGCACCAAGATTAAAACCTTTTCCCGTGACGACATTCTCTGCATTGCGAAAGGAGAGAAGAAACTCGGATACTCTGCTTACATCAAGATAGTCCATCTCGTTAGCGATCTGTTTGAGTGATGTAAACGGCGACAACTTAATCTCGTCACCATCTTGATCACTCGGATCACCGTCACCCACACCGCGTGGTCCAGTGCCATCCTGGTTATCCTTCTTGGAAGCGACTCGGCACAAGGAACAGATGAATCTCTCGGGGTCGAGGGTTTCAAATGTGTGCTTTCGGCCTCTCTCATACGATACACACTTGCCATTGGTGTGCTGTTCGCCAGCATTCCTCGCGAAATAGCGCTTGCCGCACTTTGATGTCACAGCGTGCATCTTACACTCACACCCCGGGCAGAAATACTTTTCACCGCCGACTGCATCCTCGGCTGAAATGTAGTTACCGTTGCCGTCAAGAGCATAGAGTAGTCCTGCTCTACCGTCTTCTTTAAAACCGCTGAATTCATTTGATTGTTTATTCATATTAAAAACCTCCTAAAAAAGTATTTGCACTTTTACCCAAGCAAGTGCATGCTCGCCCCCTGATATGACCGTCAAATGGGGATATAATGACGGAAAGCCGATAGGTTCCTAGATAAAGGTCTGGTCGCACCACATAAGCGATACGACCAGATCAACTCCGTTTTCAGGCAATAAAAAACACTTACCGATGCGATAAATGCTCATCTTCCTTTTTATTCAATAATCAGGGTTTTGGGCGCAATACGACTATTGCAAAAAATCAACGTTGACGCTTAGAAATACACTAAAAAAAATCGACTTTAGTGATAGACCATGAAATACACTCGTGAAGCGACACACAAGTTTTTGTATTTCACTCACGTCTATCTGACTTCAATTTACCATATGAATCTTATTAATGCAAGAGATAACCGGAATCTTCTCTGATTCCTCTCATTCGGCTCATCACAATGAACAGAAAAATGACTGTTCGCAAAGTATCCTTTTATTCTTCAGATATACCTAGATAAACGGTTTCACTATCGAAAACCATACTAATCGGATGATTATAGAGATTATCAAGCATTTCTATGTTTTCGACGAATGGTCTCACGCAACTAACCTGTCGATCTGCTAGTTTTCGAAGTTGCTGTACCGTTCTTTGATCTTCCAGGCGATCCAGCTTTGTCCCTGCTCCTATCAGCGCCTTATCTACAGGTGCCTTATTGAGGACGGGGACTTTACCAATTGCTTTTCCTGTAGCCTTGCTTGCAGTTTTCAAGCCCTTGAGGAGTGTTGACTCTATGGATGATCCGAAATACGCTTCCAGTTGGTCATAGCATTTCGTATATAGTTCCCGATACTCGAAGGAATAATCCTCGATTTTCTGCTTTATTCCGCTTAGATATTCAGAATCATAGTTGCCTGCCAGCATAACATCCAAAAACGAAGAAAAACCAAGCGTATAGAGTGCCAACTGATACTCTGTAAAGGATGATTGTACAGCATCGATCTGCTTCTTTGCATCCTTATCACTATGGAAGAATGACTTCTTCTGGAGCTTGGCCGATATCTGCTCTTGGTAGAAAAGAATCTTCTGCTCTGCAGTCTGACGAATATCAAAAACTTTGTTATGACTACTGTTCACGTACCTATCATTGTTCCAGTTGAACCTGTAATTCTTCATGATATCCGAGAGAGTAACTAAATTGCCGCGCAATTCTGCTCGCTCCTTTTGGACAAGGAAATCCATCATTTCCTGCTGAAGCTCCTGAATCGAATCAAGTTTTTTATCAACATTCGCAAGCGCTGCTGCCATGAAAATCATAGCCGGATCGCATTCGAGAGGATTGAGAACGGCTTGCCCGGAGATTTTGTTGTTGGAATCCAAGACAGTTCCCAAATTTCCGGCCCCATTCTTGAATTCTGCAAGATGAGTTCCGTTAGGTATGGTAACCTTACATAACTGCGTTGTTGAACCGGTTCCACCAAACACTTTCTGCACCGCAGACGCAATCGGTTCAAAGGCTGTCCCAAGTGCCGGAAGTCTGGAAAGTGGCAGCTTTGTATATTTTTTCAGAGAAGGCTCATCATCGAAAAATGCAGGACTTAACTCCATATTGCTAAAAGCCTGCAATGCCATTTCTTTTCTTTCGCTAAGTTCATTTGACATATCTGATCCCTCTCCTAGTTGGACTGTGTCGATTCTTTACTACTCTCAACGAAGTATACAGGAAACTCACAGCAAGTCCCTGATTTCATCATAATACTCATCAGGATGACAATTCTGATAGTTTTTGAATTTCTTAATCAGCTCACGGAGCTCCTTAGGCTGGATGAAAGCTACCGGATTATCATCGGCCACAACGTCTTTATATATATTCTGGAGGTTCACCAGTGACGTTTTCTTAAGCATATTGTATTGAGATTTTTTGATAATCATATACTTTTCTCTGTTAGCTGGATATTCAAAATATTTCTCAACCTGACTTGTCAGCGTCAGAAAATACATATATTGATTGTCATCTGATACCGCGATTGCAATCATAGCGGGGTGTCTACCCCTAGGATCCGGAGTAGCAGTATCCTTGAAAACTATACCTCTTTTTTCTATCACGGTTCCTTTATCATAGCGCATCAATAAATCACCAACTCTCCATCTCCATCAAGATAGATGGTCCAAGTATCTCCTTGCTGCTTCTCGCCAACCTCATATAATTTGTACGCATATTTCTTAATATCCACGCTTCCTTTTTCAAATAAGAATTTGTTGCCGTTAATCATTACGGATTCCTGTTTAGGATCATCCATCGTTGCATCGATAATCTCTATGAGCGAGTCAGCTAGATTATCATCGTCCTCTTTTATTCTTTTAATGGTTTTATCAGCTGCCGTCTCTGTCATATTGTCAACAAGCGTTTCCAGAGAACGCTTCTGAGCATCTGTCAGGTTCTTATTTGCAGTTTCTAATAACGAACAATATCTCGCCAACAATTCTTTGTTTAAAGGTTTTTCACGTTTTTTCTGAAATTCTACAGGGATTTGCACTCCATCTATTTCAACAATAAAGTCATGTAAATAATCCATATCTATCAAACTCCCTAAAATCTCTTTTTCGCTACCATAATCTATAATCTGTTCCTACTTAAACGAAAGATTTCTCAAATTGATCTTTACCATAATCGTCTACTCTTTTAAATCGATTATATGGTAATCATTTGTATATGTCATCCATATAAAGCAACGGAGAACACCTAGAAATAATCATTCTTGCAGGGTTTGATGCAGTTTAGCCTCTTCAGCCTCAATTTCAGCCTTCATGCCGCGTTTGTCCATGACCAGATTTCAGCCGTGCTCCTTATCTCCCTCATAGAGCATAACTCGAGCCGTGCTAGTGTTATTCTCATAGGGGATGGCTTCATTTAGGCCTTGCACAATGACTTCAAATACTGTTTTATTCTTCTTTTCCATCGTTTTCACCTATTCCCCACTTTCAGCAAGCGTTTCTCGCAGTCGTTGTAGCCTCGCTTTGAACTCCAGCATCTCTTTTTCCGTTTTGAAAGTAACCGGCACCGGAATATCAATTCCTTCTTCCGCTGCAGCGCCAAACCATGTTCTCTTAGCATCGATAGCCATCTTACACGCATCTTCAATCGTCTCCGCACAAGATAAACAGCCTTTTAGTTCCGGGAAACTGATAACATAGCCGCCTTCGTCCGGATCAACCTCAAACACGAGTTTGTACGGCAGATTAACGAAATAGTCCAAGTTTTGATCAAACCTGGATTCTCTCTCCATTGCCTCGCGTAAAGGTATACTGTGTGCATATGCAAATTCAGGAGCAACATCGAATTTACCATCACCCCATGTCAAAACACCATTCTGAACTACCGGATCATAAGGGATATCACCATTTCTGAGTGGTTCAAAAACCGGCCCCTTCAATGACGCTACATCAAACACACGCGTTTCTTCTTGGGAAAATGTTACCAGAATCCGACCTTCTCCCAGCGGTTTTGCCTCTACAACATGCATCAGAGATCCTTCGCCATAGCAGATTCCATCAATTTCGTACATATCTTCAGTCTCCTATTATCATTAATACCACAGATCCCAGAAGTATTCCGAGAAGAGTTCAAAAAATTCTTTTCTGCATTCATTTCTGTACTCGCAGATTTCATCATATGAATCACTCCACTTTTCATAAAGCTCATCATAAGTCGGGTAGAGGTCTGGAAAATCAGACGGGAAGTACATCCTTCTTCCGCCAGATACTTCTTCCTTCTCAAGTTCTGATGGGCTCTTTGCTTTTTCGCCGAAGAAGCCGTATTTCCTGCGGAACTGCGCATCTATCCGATGCTTTTCTTTCTCATACGGATTCTTCATAGAACATTTATCCTCGTCCATTTCGTTGAGAAGAAAAATCATACGGTCCAGGATGCCATTCCATTTTTCAGAAGCAGCCTTCTCCTCTTCATCCGTCGGATTGGTAGATTGAAGAAATCTCGATGGATAACCATCCTGATGCTTCTTAAATGATTTCAGCATCTGAGGCATGACTTCCAAAAACCATGCATCTATGCTCCACACGTCAATGTCCGAGAAGCATCGCTTGGCACGCTGCTGACTCTTCTTCAAAGCCAACATTTCCTGCGTTCTACAATACTTCGTTCGGATTCGAAGGTTCCTCGCAAGTTTTCTGGTGATGTCACTGACATATTCCGGATATGGATATTCATACCGATCTTCGAAATCCTTTTTGAAGCGCTCGGAAGGATTCTCCTTGAAAACCTTGTAGCGGAAGCACTCGATGATCAATTTTTCTATCCCACCTGTAATCCCCGGCAGGTCTTTTATCTCGTTGTATCTATCAAGAATCGTCTTCGTACCAAAGAAAGCCTTCTTTGTTTCTGTACAAGAAGTCTCAGCTTCAATTCCTTCCGCTTCACATACTGACAGATAATCATCTACAGCCCCATGGAAATCTTCGATTAACTCTTCGACAGAAGCGCCTTCGTATGCAATGAGTGCCTTGATTCCAAGTACCTTGCCATAATAGGTATTATCATCCTGAGACTCAACGCTTCCGATATAACCCTTATATTTCAAATTCTCCCGCTCATCCTTATATTCCATTTCATTTCTCAAATACACCGATAGTAACTCTCTAACAAATTGACGCGAGGGTTTTTCCGGTTCTCTTCCGTGAGCTTCGCACATGCTCAGATAATCATCAACCGCATTATGGAAGTCCTGAATCAGAGAATCCATGTCTTCTCCCTCAAAAAGTATCAAGGACTCTTTTATTCCAATCACTTCTCCCGAGAATGATCCGGATTCCTCAGATTTAACAATTCCTTTATAGCCTTTGTATTCAAGAATGTCATTCATACTCTTTATCTCCGTCATGGTAATGTGCCGCTTGCGTCCGACGCGAATCATCTGCTTAAGCTGCGCATCCGTCTGTGCTGGACAATCCTCATCATATCGAATCGGATGTTTGTTCATCTCTTCGAGCATTTGCTTCTGCTCGGGTGTCAAAGGTGCGGAAATATTTATCTTCTTTCGAATTATCATTGTTCGTGCGTAGTAACTCTGCGCTGTAAGGATTGATGAGGTCATTATATCACTCCATGGAGGCATTTTATCTCGGATTCTGGCTTATATCGGAGCCTGGTAGTATAATAAAATGGCAAAGAGGGCAGGACCTGAATTGAAATGTTCAGGAAACCGTCCTTTTTTGTATCTGATATGAAAGAAATGAGAACTATGGTATAATACACAAAAAAGAGGTGGCCCCTACCGTAAGTGGGAATGAAAAAAGCGGTGTACCCTACCGTAAGTGGGAGCGAAAAAAGAAGTGTACCATACTTTGAGTTGGAGCGAAAAAAGATAAGGGGAGGATCAATGTTCTCCTCTTTTTTCATTAACTAGCTTAGCTGCTGCCAGATATCCACCGTCTCCCCCCTATGCTGTAAAAGCTTACTCGTCCTTACAATTCTTCTCTTACTTGGTCTGTCTGATCTGCGCGTCCATCCTCCATGTAATCATCGGAGAACGTTTCTATCGCTTTGGCTATAGGTAGATCGGCAGCCTCATATGGCTTTGGAAGCGGGCACCATGCGATGATTTCACACTGAAATGCATCCCATAAATAGTCAACTACCCCGCACCAATGAAAAGTGCCATTTTCTTTATCAAGGATAAGTGTCGCCAGCCCATATCCGTATGATTCATTGCTGAGCCCTCCCCAAACCAGAACCTCTTCGCTTTCGTACATCTCACTGCCGTCGTCGGCATAGTAGCAGTCCGGTTTTAAATCCGGCAGTCTCTCGGAACATGGTATCCATTTCATAATTACTCCTCTCTCTACGTTTCAACGCCACCTATCATTGTCTCTAAAGCACTTATCCTCTCTTCCAGCTCTTGTATGCGTTTGTTCCATGATTCCCATTCTCCGCTATGTGACCAACTTTTTTTACTTTCATTCAGTCTTCTTGCCTCGAATTGCTTTGCTTTTTCAAGCGAATTCACACCGTTTGACTTCCAAAGTGATAATCTTTCGTCTATATTTTCTACCGTGATTCGGTTCATAAAGCGATGGAGAACTGCGTAAGCATACCGTATAACTTCCATATCCCACTTATCCCTTTTTGCCCATTTTTCAATATACTCGAGGTCTATTCCATCGAATCTTTTTCGAAATAGTTCACCGCAGGCGGAAATCATAGGAGGCAGTGGATCCTCTTCCTGTTTTCTCTTAAAATACTCATCAGCTTCCCAAACAGAATAAATCTTCTGGTCTACCAATTCCTTTATGATACTATCTATATCCTCAAGCTTCACATTGATCGTGAGCTCCTTCAAACGCAAATATGTATGAATCCAGGCAGGCAGATCAGGCTCGATGCGATACTCTATAATCCATTTTTCGATGAATTCATAATCGTTTGCATCAAGCAGTCGTCTTCTTTTTTGTCTAAGAAGCAACGAGCAACTCTGGATTTTTTCTTTCTCACTTTCACTGTACTGATCCAAGCGCATATTAATCCTCCGATAATTATCCTTTTCTTACATCCTTGATATCTCTTGACCTCTGGTCTTTCTTCAACAACTGGCAGGGTGATAGGATCGCATAATCCTTTCCATATCTTGTGATGATAATAGTTTTTCCCTTAATAACTTCATCCATGTACTTTCCGGAATTCTTCCTGAATTCCGTGATAGCTACCCTTTGGGGTAGGTTTCTTACCTCTGACTTCAAGCTGTCATTTGAGCGATGCGAGGAATCCCACTTGTAACCGAGCATTCTGTGGATCGCATTACGGGCAGAAATAGGTGTTTCTTTTTGTTTGTGAAAAGTTTTTTTCACAACGCGGGTCCCTGTATCAGAAATATCGTAGCTGTTGTGATAAAGAATCACCTTACTTCCTACTTTTTCCCACATCCACCTCTCTCCGTTTACATCGAAGGTCATCTGGGATACATCGTGAATCTTAACTTTCACATCGTTATCAAGGAATAGGCACTGAAGCATCTCATTTGACACATATGTTTCACGGAAAAAGCGATCGTAGGCCGCAATATACTTCGTATCATCCCCCATGCCAATCCTGATCCATGCCCTTCTTCTACAGAGGCTACACATAGCCATTCCCGGTATCAGCTTATTACTCATCTGAAAGCAATCATCGCTTATTCTCGAAACCCTCTTGCAGGTCCGATCGTGAATGATTCTTTCCTTCGTTGAGTATACATACCCATTTCGGGGATTGGATAGTTTGCCGGCCCTTTTGCGTGCCGCCTGGCTTACCGCGTCTGTCGGGGTTTCGCGTTTTTTCTCAAGTGGTATTTCTCGAGTAGAAGAATCTGATTCAGGTTCGCTGCCGCTGCCCTGAAGTGATATAAAAAGATTATCATAATCGATATGCTTCTTCTTTCGTCGATTCATGACTTCTCCTTACATCAGTTATTCGACACCAAGTCAAAATCAAAGGCAATGCAAACAACCCATTCTTTTGCATTTTGGGAAGCCCATCGAACTCCATCATACAACATCCCGTACTTGTATTCTCGATTTATCTCGCCTACATGTATGCGAATATCTTCGCCACTGATGCTCTCAAATTTAAGATCAGGACACACAATCGCCCCACCGATTGGAAATATCATTGGTTCTGTTTTCATATTGTTCTTCCTTTTTTCTTAGCGCTTTTCAACAAAATCCTGAAGTTCTTTCGGCACGCACTTCTCATAAAGTGCGTCGATCATCTTCTCCATTTCATCTTCAAAGGAAGTATTGTTGCGTTCCAAACAATATCGCAGGGCTACTATTTTCTCGCTGTTGTACGGAACCTGAATAATTACTCGTGCCATAACAATTTCTCCTCGCTCTTCATAATGGATAATGACTATATCCTTCATTTTTTGCGTTTTTGTGATCTATCTGAATAGTAGTCAAAAGTCCTATCTTGAATCGAATATTTATAGCGGTCTCTATCCTTATTCATACGTTCTCGCCTAGCGGCATACGACCAGTAGCGTGCTATTTCTCCTCTTTTCGATTTTGTTGTACTTCTTGTTGAAGACGGTTTCTTTGGTACAATAATTGGCGTCCTCATATAATCGCACGCATCCTCATAGTTAGTAAAACTTTTAAAAATCGCGCCTTTGAAGCCAATAACATAGCTTTTCGTTTCTTCCCAAGTAGTAAAGATTCCTGTTTTTCTGCCAACTTTTATCGCATAGTATTTCATTTTTTATTCCAAATTTCTTAATTCATCATTTTCTATTTTTCATTAGTCGCGCTACGTAAATTGTACGTAATTTTACGTAAAGTTTCAAGTATGCAAATGCGGAAATATGAGTATTTTCTTTTTTTACTATTTTCTATTTCTTAAAATCCTAGATATCAAGTTACGGATGCGATATGATTATTTTGATTCTTATTAGACAAAACTTTAAGTTTTGTCATTTCACTTGAGCCAAGCTGGCTCAGAAAGGACCTCAACATGACGCTCAAGGAGCTACGCAGAAATAAGGGGCTTACACAAAAAGACTTAGCAGATAGAATTGGTGTTCAATCAAGCATTATTTCAAGATATGAAAATGGTATTCTCAAACCAACTGCTACAAAACTACAAGCCATGGCCGATGCTCTAGGCGTTAATTCTTCAGATTTCATAATCTTTGACTTAGCTTCCAACCATAATAAACACACGATAACAATTAATTTCATTCCAGAAAACGATGCTACACATATTCCAAATTATGAGTTTTATCGTAAAATGCTCATATTGTTGGCTAAAGGACACTGTGAACTTTGTCATCAAACTGCACCTTTCTTAGATAAGGATGGGCTACCCTTCCTCGAAATTTTCATGGTTGAAAATGATGATATTGGCGAAGAATATCAGAAGAAGCTTGTCGCACTATGTCCAAACTGTTTTAAGAAATTAACTGTATTACAAGACTCAGAAGATATCCTTGCCGTAACGAAAATAGCTGAAAAGCATATTTAACTCATCCTAAGTTCAGAGACGTAATCTTCTTCACTTGCCGGTAGGATTTATGTGCCGAATTAGGAATATAAATCCAAACCACAAGTTCATGTCTTACTTTTTTCATTAGTCATTCCCCAATATATCTTCGCCACGAGATTTATTGTCTCCGTCAATTCCACACTGACCTCTCCGGTGGTGCTGATTCTGATAAGCTGCTCATAGATATCGTCCATCTTTGTACTGAGTTTCTTGAAAACCCTTGGATTGCCGACTACGACGACATCCCGATTCATGAGTTTTCTGGCAATATACTCCCTTTTCGTGAGTCCAGACAGTTCTACCGCCTCGTTAATCGCACGGCTTTCTTCCTCTGACACTCTGAACGAAACATCGATATTGCGCCATCTTCCGTGATTATCTAATCTTCTTTCAGACATATTAGTTCTCCTTTTCATCATTCATGAGCTCGTTGAGCTTGTTCATCATCTGGTTCTGTGCGTTGGGAAACATGTGAGCATACTTCAGTGTGATGGTTATACTCTCGTGTCCGACGCGTTTTGCTATATCTACGGCGCTGAATCCGAGATTGATCAGCAAGGATACGTGCGAGTGGCGCAGATCGTGAATGCGGATCCTTTTCACGCCTGCTCTCTTGGCTCCGCGCTTCATAGCCCTGGCAAGCATGGCCTTTCCTGTGGCAAAAGCACGCGCATCCTCTTTGTCGTAGCACATCTTGAAGTAGTCTTTCATCTCCTCAACAAGCCTATCCGGCATCTTTACTACGCGCTTTCCTCTTGCCGTCTTTGTCGGCCCGATGATTTCCTGTCCTTTGACCACCTGATAAGTCTTTGTGATAGATACGGTCTTTTCCTCGAAGTTGAAGTCATCAAAAGTCAGTGCCAGAAGTTCCCCTTCTCTCATTCCTGTCCAGTAAAGCACCTCGAAGCAGTAGTAGAAAAACGGTTCTTCCATCATGCTGTCAGCAAACTTCGTGTACTCGTCGAGCGTCCAGAATTGCATCTCTTCTGCGTTATTAATGCCAATAACACCGACCTTCCGGATCGGATTGTCCTTGAGATCATAGTACTTCACGGCGAAATTGATTATGGCACTGAGCTGGTTGTGAAGAGTCTTCAGATAGGTCTTAGCGTATGGCTTTCCTGTCTTGGGGTTGCGATATGCCAGAAGCGAGTTCTGCCACTTTACTATGTCCTTAGCCTTTATTTCGGTTACCTTGAACGAGCCGAAGTATGGAATGAGCTTGGTATCGATGATATGATCTTTCCCTGCTGCCGTGCTTTGACGGATCCTGGGGTAATGATCTTCCCGATAGACATTTACGAACTCCTCGAAGGTCATGTCCAGATTCCCGGCAATATGAAGTTTGAACTGGCTTTCATACTCTACCGCTTCACGCTTTGTTGCAAACCCTCTTTTAGTAGTGAATCTGGTTACCCCTTTCCAGTCCTTGTAGCTGAACTTGGCATACCAGGTGTTCTGCTTCTTATCTTTGTATGCTGGCATAAGATCACCTCCTTCACATTACAGAGGCACCGTAAACCTTCTGTTCGAAGTACTTACGGCTGATCTTGCCGGATACAATGATGTAGCCCTGTGAAACAAGCTCATCGTTCAGTTTACGGATGATCTTGTAAGCCATCGGTTTAGAGATGCCCATATACTCTGAGACATCAGTTGCATTGAGAAAACGTTTTTCAGTAGTCATTTTGACTTCCTCCTTTAATTCTCCGAGAAAACAAAAAGCCGTGCAGGTATTATCACTACACGACAGAAGTTTCTCCGAACTGAGGAAGCATATAAGGAAAGATTGTCTTGAAAAAGATGACAAGCTGACTGTATACTTACTTTGCAGCGCGGATTATCCGTTGGTAGGTGTCGCATCACCTGCTAGGTACTGAAGAGGCCCTAATCTCTTTAGTACCGCTGTTTTTTATTTTCTAGTTTCGTTGTTATAAACATTATAAAACATATACATGTATATGTCAAGGAGAAATATACATGTATATGCTCTAATTGTTCTTGTTATGAATAACGGCTGAAGTCTCTGCCAGTCTCACTTACTACGGTTCGCATCCCATTCTCGCAACAGAGGAACAAAGACATCATAGAACTTCTTGCTCCATTCCGCGTGGAATTTCGCCATCTGTGTCCAACTCGTCTCATCGCCCATGCCGACAGTTTCTATAGTGTAATCAACATAGGAGGACTTTCCTTCAAAGCGCCACCAGTTCAAACTAATTCCGAGTTGTTTTTCGATCTCATCCTTTCGAGCATACAGATAGTCATAAGCATCTTTGTTAACGTCCCGATTTGACTTACCTAAGACTATCTCCACAGATGCCTTTCTCCACTTCGCTTCACAAGTGATATTAAAGCCGCTGATACCAAATGCTCCGCTAATCCAATACTGCTTGCTCGTTGTTACATTCCTAAACGAGCCCTCGTTACCATGAGCAGATTTTATGATTTCCAAGGCATATGCCCAATACCTGCGCCGAGTCTCATATCTTGTTCCGGCCTCATCCTCGTTGATATCGGCGTTCTCATCCTTAAGATAGAAAACTAATTCTTCGGGATTCTGCCCATATGCCTTAAAGAACTTTCTAAGCATAGATATCTTCGTGTTAGTGCTAGTATTGCGTTCTAGATAAATACCCTCATCTATCTCCAAAGCCCCTCGCAAATTAGAAGGATTACTACTTACATAATCATTAAGATCATCATCTGGATTTTCAATATTAGCCAGATGCGATAGTACCGACTTATCTTCAGTATGAAGCATTTTTATCACACGCTCCAGCATGATAATCCAGCTTTCAACCGGCTGTTCGGTATTTTTGTATCCAAAACGAACTATCTCACGTCCGCTCAGATCCACATCATCTTCCAGAGTATACGAGTCATACTGCTTTTCAGCTGGCTTAAAGGACGTTTCCGGAATTGGCCAGATAGTTAAGGAACGCGATACCATAAGATTGCTTCGTTCCTCCATCTCCGCCAGTGTCCACTTGTCCTTATTTGCAATCCACGTATTCATGCGAAGGCCACTCTCTCGGAAACCTTTTGCCATGTCTCGCTTTTCTACAAAGGCATTATTGCTATATTTCGAGTTATAGGCCGTCAGCGTTAAGTTTCCGAGACGGTGGAGCCACGTCTCGTGAATTTCCTCGTAATCCTCGCCAAGTGCCTCTACCCAAAGAGGCGACAAGTGTTGCGGCATAATATGCTCTATAGAGTATGTACCCTCATCCAGATGTGCATAGATTTCTTTATCCTCATCTATCCCATAGTTTTCAAAGCGTTCCATGATATATGCTTTGTTTTTGATGTTCATTAAATATATCTGTCGGGTCCCCATCGCCTCAGCAAATTCATCATCCCGAGGGAATCGGCCACGTTCCGTTTTTGCCAACAGAGCATATTTGAACTTCTCCAGATAATTCTCGGCTGTCCCGTCATAGCGTATAATTTCTCGGTGCAGCATGAGGAAAATCTTATTCAGGGCATTTGTTGGCAAATCACAGATATTTCTTCTAAATAAGTAATTCTCCGTAAAAATGAATATCTCGCGCACACTATCAATTGTACTCAAGAATCCTTCTTTCTGCATACGTAGCACTTCCATGAAGAACGGCCTAGTAATCGTAGTCTCCAAGCGATTGAGACGATAAATACACGCATTAAGTTTTTTATCCGTCGTTTTCCCCTTGAGTAGCAGATCATAGAACTTGGCATATTCAAGAAGTTCGATAAGTAGTGGCTCCGTTTCAAGACCCTTTTCTTCCACATAAGCCTTGAACGTGACATAAATCTTGCTCATCGAAGGAATTGCCTGCTGTTTCACGCTGAGGTAATCTCTCACAAACAAGCTCACATCATAATTCGTGCACAGTTCGATTCTATTCCAGTATTTCTCGTAATAGTCATTCTGCAGGGATGCCGGAAGACCCATAAGAATGTAGTTTCGGATCTTATCACCTTCGCTGAGCGCCATACCTGTTGAGTTCAAGCTCTCGAAAATCAACTGGGGATCATCATCCGAAGTCAGTTCAATATTGATGATTTCCAGTGCGAAAAGTGCATCATAGAGTTCTTCAATCGAGATTTCTTCTTTCTGTATACGGTTATAGAAGTATTCATAGTTATAGGTCAGATTTGACTGCTTATCCTTTTCATCATCGACATCAAACAGTTTTTCAAATGCACTTCTATCATTCTTAACGGGCTTTAGCTTGACTCTTGTTTCCTTTGGCTGGTGCTTATCCACCAGATAATCTTCGAAGATTTCCTGAGCCATCGTCTCCGTCTTGGGAACAACCTTTCCCTCTTTGATAAGCCGGAACATTGCAAGCAACAATAGGGATACCGTTGTGAGCCTTTGCTGTCCATCTATCACCAGATACTCTGTATAACGGCCATTCGGTTGATATGAAGAGACGATACTACCAAAAAAGTGGCTCTTTCGGGAATTCTTTACTACCTTTATCAGATCATCATAGAGCTGCTTGCAATTCTCTGTTTTCCAGTCGTAATTACGCTGATACACCGGAATCACAAAACGTTTCTTAGCGCCTTCCATGTATTCCAGAAGTTTAGTTTCAGAACCCTTCATACTTCATCCACCCCTCTATTCTTCTTTTATATCATCATCAAGCTCGACTAGATAATCTTGCGTCTCTTCGCTTGCATCTCCTCTGTTCTGTCGGAAAAGCGAATAGATTTCTCGCAAAAAGACTGCCGCGAACTTTTTCCGAACCTCTTCGTTGCTAAGCAACAATGTGTAAAAATCCACATTCTGATCAAAGCCCTCTATTAAAACTTCCTGAACACAGTCATCATAAGTAAATCTGAATTCCTTCAATTCATTTGTCCTCGCGCTCTTCTCCAAACGCTCGCGAATAGCAGGATTTTTCAACAGAAGATCTCTTATTTGAAGCGCTGCTTTTGTTGTAAAGTCAGGCTCATAATCCTTGTCATATAGCGCGTTAACCTCAATAATAATCTCTGAGAGTCTTTTCTTTTGTTGCTCTTCCAACGATGCTGGCTTGGGCTTTTTTATCTTCACCTCTGGTTTAGATTCAATTGCCCCTCCTTTATATTCTTCAATCTTCTTTTGTCTAAAATCACTCACGGAAATTTTATCCGCTATGTCAAAGTTGTTTCCTCCATTGCCCGGATTAAGTTCCTTAACCAGATACGACAAAAAGTTGTACCTCTTATGGAGTTCCAGGTTTTCATAACATGTTGCTTGAATCAGAAAACAGTATCCTTTCAAAAAACGTCTGATTGTCTTTTTTATCTGCCGTTGTTCATCCTCGCTTCTTTTGTCAAACTCACGAACCGCATTATCTAGCAATCCCCACATTCTTTCTTTATCTCGCGATGTTCTTTTTTCTTTATACAAGAATGTGTTAAACTCCTCAATATCATCCCAATCTAAGATGTTGTACTCATCGATTTCCCGATCCAAGTCACGTATATCAGATGGAGAAACTGTTTCAAACAAAACTGTATCCTTGTAGAATGGCTCGAATGCGGAAATGATATCCTCATAACTATTCTTGAAATCCAATACAAATGTTGACTTCTCATACGGAGGGCATATCCGATTAAGTCGCGAAAGAGTCTGAACAGCAGCTGTTCCCTTTAATCTCTTATCAACATACATTGCACACAACTTAGGCTGATCGAAACCGGTCTGGTACTTATCCGCTACTAACAACACTTGATAACAACTTCTGTCAAATTCATACCGCAACTCTTCCTCTTTGATTCCGTTCATTGATGATTCTGTATATTCTTCACCATCCAGTTTCACCTTGCCTGAAAATGCTACAAGCGCTTTAATGCCAGTATAGCCATTTTCTTCAATATATCTGTCAAACTCTTGTCTATACTTTACAGCTGCCGGGCGAGAAGACGTAACAACCATTGCTTTAGCTTTGCCATCTAGACATCCCGCAACATTAGCTCTGAAGTGTTCAATTATGATCTCCACCTTCTGCGTAATGTTCGTATCGTGAAGATCAATAAAACGGGCCATCTTTCTTTTAGCAGAAATCGTTTGAAGCTCAGGATCATCTTGTATGGTCTTATTAATGTGGCAATATGTTTTCCAGGTGACATAGTTATCTAGAACATTGAGGATGTACTTCTCTTCAATAGCCTGCTTCATGGAATACACGTCAAATGCTTCTTTATGACCTTGTGCGTTAAGAGTGCCAAATAACTGGATGGTGTCAGCTTTAGGTGTTGCTGTAAATGCTACCATAGAAACATTTTCCTGCTTGCCGGATTTCTGAATCTCTTCAAGCATCTTGTCTTCTTCTGTTTGAGTTTCTTCCTGCTCCTCACTGCCGAGAACAGTAGTAACGGATTGCATATACACACCTTCTGTCGAAGAATGCGCCTCGTCAATAAGAACAGCAAACCGCTTAGTCTTCATATCAGAGAGAAGACTATTATTCAGAATATAGTAAAACTTATGTATTGTGGTAACTATAATCTTTGTATTTCCCTTTAGCGCAATAGCAAGGTCATTCGAATCACATTTATCATCCATAACCTTGACTTGACCACTCTTGTGTTCAATTCCCATAATCGCATCTTGCAACTGTCTGTCGACAATGATTCTATCTGTTATTACAAGAACAGTATCGAAAATGTTATTGTTTTCATAATCATGGACCGTTGCTAGTATATGAGCCAACCATGAAATCGTTTCTGTCTTTCCAGAACCAGCTGAATGCTCTATCAGGTAATTGCAACTTGAATGATTTATGACGACATCTTCCATAATCCTCTCAACTGCTCGGAGCTGGTGGAATCTCGGGAAAATGAGTGTTTTTGTCTTTTTCACTTTTCCGGTATCCGGATTACGATACTCTTTCTTTTTGATGTATATGAATCGTTCAATCAACAAGAGAATCTTATCCTTTTTCCAGATATCTTCCCACATATATGAAACACTAATACCCGTTTCTTCATTATGTGGATTACCCTTACCAAAATTGTCTCCAATGTTAAATGGGTTAAAAAATGTGTCTTTACCTTTTAATTCCGTAGTAAAATAGACTTCCCGAAGATCCATAGCGAATGCTGCAAATACACCCACTCTTGCTTTGAACAATCTTGTGGTGGGGTCTCTTCTATCACGATATTGCCGGATTGCATCTTCGTAGTTCTGACCCGAAGTATTGCACTTTAATTCCACAGCAAAAATTGCCAGCCCGTTGAGAAAAACAACTAGATCTATCCGTTCATCTTCCTTGTGATAGACTTCTTCCATTACAGAAAAAATATTGTTCTTATAATTCTCTACAGCATGCGTATTAATTGTGCTATCTGGCTTTCTATACATTAAATTGAGCGTAGTACCATTATCAAACTCTACACCATGTTTGATAACATCTATCAGTCCTCTGCTCTCTTTATTTATCTCGGTATTAATGAAGTTAACAATTGTTTCTTCTGTTCTATCCTTATATATTTTCCGGAGTTTATCCATGGAATCAGACTGAGTCTTTTCAAGAAACTCAAACAGCATATCTGTATCCATAGCTAGACCAGTCCTATAAGCCTTGTTCGGTCTGATTCGAAAACCATTATCTTGCTTAAGACGATCTAGAATTAAACGCTGATAATCTTCTTTCTCTCTTAGTTGGTCAGCTCTTATTGGCATGATAAACCTCCTTGCTTAGTTGGTGTATCCTGTAACGCGTTTTTTACCAGTAACATATTCATAGATTAGCGATTTTTTATGTGCTCTCACATCGCTTAACTGTTTTTCTTTTATGCTAATAATCGTATCGATATCTCGGCACAACTTATTTAGAAAATCTTTAATTCGAATTTGCTCGTCCCTATCAATTGGGAAAGCTATAACTATTTCCTTGGCGGCTCCCATATAAAGACCATCTTGTGCTGTTTTATTTATCAGAAGGCTTTCTTGAGCAATTGTAGATTCAGATTGTAATGCGTAGCACATATACTCTGAATCAATCAGATAATTGGGACGCAAAAAGATGACACTTCTTTGGAATGCTTCCGGCTCATCAAGATCGTAAACACATGTTCTGCCCACTGTCCCAACGCAACAAAGCAACACATCTCCTTTTTGTGGGTATCCATTAGACACAATTGATGCATAGTCTTTATCTGATATTAGGCTTTCAGTATCACCTATATGAATCCCATCAAAAAAGACATTTTTCGCACTAAGTAGATATCTACCTTCATCAACGCGATCATATGTACCATGTGTACCATCTTTTATTCCAGATATCAGATATTTAATTCGCTTTATCTCCCATCCAACAGGAATCTTTCCAATGAATGCATCTCCCGATTCTATTAATTTAACTCCTCTATCTATTCCTTTAGTTACTAACTCTGTAATACGAGATTTCTTATAAGCGATTAAGGTTTCAATCTGCTTCTCAATATTCGCTATAATACTATCTATTTGGGAACAGCGATTATCGAGAAAGTCTGCTATGGCAAGTTGTTCCTGCTCCTTAGGGAAGGCATAGACAAACTCTGCAAAATCTCCTTGATACAGGTGTTGAATTGTACTATTCCCAGCATTTTTGTAATTAAACCAGTTCCAAAATACATCTGATTGAAGAACCCAATACAAAAATCTGCGGCTATATCCCTCATATGTCATTATGCGCAACACTCCACTATTAAGTGAAGTTTCTCCAGGCATGTCGGAAACAATGGCAACTTTACCGATAGTTCCATCTTTGGTAATTAATAAATCTCCATTCTCAATCTGAATATCTTTTGCTTCTTCCCAACGATTCTTGGGAACATGTTCGCAGTTTTCCCAATCTATTCCGCCATTACTGAAATCAACGCCTGTAATAAGAAAGGCTCCCTCCTCTTGATATTCCTCCGATGTAAGCCCTTGCCATCCTATTCTACCTTTAAGCGTTGCAAGATATTTCACTCTCTTGGTTTCCCAAGTATTTGGTATATCACCAATCCATACACAGTGACTGTCTTTCATTTTTTCCATCAAACTGAATCACCTTCTTGCAATTTGCGGATCATATCCGTTAATGATGATTCAAGTTCCAAAAACGCCGAGAGCAATCCATCGGCGTTTTCCGGTTCATGATACTCATAAAAATACCTAGTAAACGGGAATTCTGCACCGAGTCTCTCTTTATTGGTGTTGCTTTCAGGTTTCGATTCGTCAAATTCGTATTGCCATACTGCATCAGGAACATGAGGAACAACCTCAGACTTCATATAAGAGTCAACGTCTTGATTTAATTTAATGATTTCTGTGTCTTTCGTTGTCGTATCAAGAATAACTTTGCCCTTTTTATCTTTTTGCACGACTGCAGACTTATCTATAACAGACATTTCCATAGCAATGCCAGTAAGTCTTGATGGTGTTATGCCTTCAATCTCATTAAGAATAACCTTGAGACTATCTTGGAACCTCCCAAAGTCCATATATATCTCATCAGATGTATTCTGATTAAGTTTTGCAATGACAGATTCCGTAAACTCCTTACCCTTAATTTGCTTCTGAAAAGCTTTTTCATCAGCGTCAGATCTAGGGTCGGTTTCAGCCAGCTCTTCGTACTTTGCCTCATTAAAAATATTAGTGTTGGCAGTAAAGTATGCACTTGTACGCAATGATTCTATCGACTCAGAATTAATGATTCCCCTTCTTTGAAGTGGCTGATATACTGACCATTCTTTATACAAAAACTCGTCTCTGTCAAAGATCCTCGACTTAATCACACAATCAGTCTTTCGTTTTTCTGAAAACTGCTTTTTTTCACACGCTTCAAATGCTGCATATATTTCAGTTATTAATCGAATCTGTTTTTTTGATACTTCTCTACGTTTTTTGCCCAAAGATCGCTTTAGTGGCTCCCACATATCTGTCGCATCAATCAATTGAATCTTGTTAATTCTTTCTTTTCGCTTACCTTTAGACAATATAAACGCATATATTGCTATATCAGTGTTATAGAATAGCTGGGAAGGTAAAGCAACAATCGCTTCAATGAGATCTCTTTCGAGCATCATTCGCCTGATCTGGCTTTCTCCACTTGTAGTATTGCCAGAAAACAGCGGTGATCCGTTACTGATAATCGCTGCTCTTCCATTACCTTCCTGCATTTTATAGATCGCATGTTGCATAAACAGTAATTGCATATCACCGGTAGCAGGGAGGCCAGCACCAAATCTGCCATTTTTCCCTTTTTTGTATTCGTCTCTTACAGCCTTCTCAACACCATCACCAGCATCTTTTCCACCCCAAGCTTCTCCAAATGGCGGATTAGCGATTACAAATCGCATAGAAGTGTTTTTGAAACAATCTTCTTTCATCGTATCAGCGAATCGAATGTTTTCCGATGCCTGGTTTTTGATAAGCATATCTGCAAGGCATATAGCATGTGATTCGTCATTATTCTCTTGCCCAAAAAGTCTGACATTAGCATTCGGATTCATTCGAACGATAAAATCATGAGCAGTGGACAGCATTCCACCTGTACCGCAAGCCATATCAAGGACGGTTATCTCGCGGCCTTCATTAAATATGTCATCACAGCCTTCAGCGATAAGAACATTTGTCAGAAGCCGAATTATCTCTCTGGGAGTATAATGATCACCAGCTTCCGCATTTTCTGAAAATCGCCTTATGATTTCTTCGAACATATAGCCCATCTTGTGTCCATCAACAGTATCCGGATCAAGGTCTAGTTCTGAAAACTTCTTTACTACACCCAATAGTCTGTTATTCTTATCAAGGTTTTTGATAGTATCCTTAAACTTAAGTTCGGCAAATATGGATTGAACATTTGGGGAAAATGAATCAATGTAGAAATTCAGATTCTCAACAATAGCAGGCGCTTCATTGAGCAAACTCTTCATGTCAAATTCACAAGTATTATAGAACTGATATCCAGATTTCTTACATAGAATCTGCTCTGGGGTATCGGGTTTCTTCTTATAAGCCTCGACCACTGCTTTCTTGTTTTTAGCTAGAGCACATTCAAGTCTTCGAAGAATAATCATTGGAATGATTACATCCTTGTACTTTTCAGGTCTATATGGTCCTCTCAATGTATTGGCGATAGAAAAAACCATTGACACTTCCTTAGAAGCATCAATTGATTCATCATCCAGCATTACTTTTGTAATTCGATTCTCTGCCACAGTGTGTACCTCTTATAATATTTATATAATAAGTCTATCACACCAAGGCTTTCATAGCTTAATCCCAAATCAGGTTATTTTGTAAACAAATTGTTGATTTGGATATCGATATATCAAGCAGACAACGCTATTGAATTTTGCTGATTGAAATTTCGCGGATAATCTAGTTATGGTCAAAATATGCATGTATATGTTATAGTATTCTTGTAATTCGTTAGATAAAAGGTCTGGGAGATTGTTATGCCTTACGGAGAAGTTGGCCGGAAAGCCACAAACAAATATAGATCCAAATATTCCATGCTCCAGGTTCGTGTTGAGCCAGCGGAAAAGGAAGCAATTACTCAACATGCTAAAGAACGCGGAGAATCACTTAACCAGTTTATTAATAGAGCAATCCAAGAAACAATGGAACGAGATAAGAATATCCTGAAGCCAAAATCTTGCGAATAAACAAAACACACAAAAAGCGTAGGGAAAGAGAAAAGTATGCCGACAACCGATACCGAGAGGAGTAAAGCCCTTAAACAGACGTGTTCATTTTCATTAAGCGACTTGGAATCACAAAAGTCTAAATTTTCGTTCGTTCCTGATAATATAATTAAGGCGGCTATATCCGCCGATATATTTCGTGATCTTATTTCCTTTTCACCATCTTCCACCAGTAATCTCGGAGAGAAATTATCAAACAAAGCAAAGAAACATATAGATGAAATAGTTCACGATATTGTATCTGCTCTCAATGTAAAAACAATCTACTTCTATAACAGATTCGAGTCCAACAAAGACAATGTGGTGGACTTGACCCATAATGTATTAAACAACAGTGGCACCTTTATGTGTCTTCACTGTCCTAATTCTCTTTTGGAATCTTTGTATTCCTCTATAAGAAATGCATTAGCTCATGGGAATATTGCGCAAAAAGGAAAATTCTACTATTTGTATTCGGTTTCATCACAAGATGGAGAAAAGACGCCTGAGACACAAAAAAAGATTACTTTTCTGCTTAAAGTTCATTCACTTAATAATCTAAACCTTAGAGCATACTTGGACGCGTATAAAAAATACAACTAAGACCATTGAAGTTGTGACCAAAATTTGACCAAAGGAGTTTTTCGAAAAGAGGAAAAACATGATAAAATATATACATGCATATATAATTATATATACATGTATATGTAATATAGAGAGGTTTTAATACATCTCTATCGAGTGGGAATAATTGAAAAGTCATTTTTCGCGGCGCGGGTCCTCCGCGCTGCGCTTGTGCGGAGTCGCCTCTAAAAATGCTTTTCAATTACTTGTGGGGTGTGTCGAAAGATTCACTCCCGTGTAAGGCGTGGGAGTCACACAATTGCATATGAATTATAAAGACCGGCTGAGGGAATTCTTGGCCGGTCTTTGTCTGTTACCTAATATTCATCAGATTCATGACCAGTGTGATCATGATCTCCTTATCTGACGGATCAGATTCCGCTATCATGAGTGTAATCGCAACCAGAGTTCCATCACTTATCGTCTTTTCACCATTCTTGAACAAACAGCCGTTTCGATTCAGAAACTCTAAAAACAGCGATGCGGCAATTCGTTTGCATCCATCATTAAAGGGATGATCCTTTATGATGAAATATAGAAGATTGGCCGCCTTCTCTTCCAAAGACGGATAGACCTCTCCACCAAAGACATCCTGATAAACTGCGCCAAGAATGCCCTCCACCTTGCCGGCTTCCTTCTCAACACCAAATACATCTGATTTGTATTCCGTTTCCAGGCGTGAGATAATGTCTCGACAGTCCTTGTATGTGAGTTTGTATAAAGGCTTTGTTCCCTCAGGTTTTTCCAGATCATGATGATCATATTGATCAAGAAGCAACAATGCTTCTGTATATTGACTCACCGTTCGAAGTACATCCTGCTGCTCAACCGACAACGTATCCGCGAGCATCCTCGACTGAATCTCCACAGTCTTCTGAAGGGCAATAAGTCTCTTCTCATTTATGGCATATCCGTTGATGATATACTGCTTCAATACTGAATTTGCCCACTGGCGAAATTCAATACCGCGCTGAGATTTCACTCTGTACCCAACGGAGATGATAACATCAAGCGTATAGAATGGCACTCTTTGCTTAACACCATCAACACGCATTTTTTGCGTGTTGTTTTCTTTGTTTAGTTCTTCCTCTCTAAATATACTGTTGATATGTTTCCTGATCGTCTTCTCATCACGGTCAAAAAGTAGCGCCATCTGATTTGCACTCAACCAAACAGTGTCATCACCCACAGCCACACGAATACTAATCTCTTTGTCCTTTGTTTCAAATAAAACCATCTCGTTTTCCATACAAATTCTCCTTTCATATTTGCTAAACAAATGGTACAAAAAACGCCGTCCGTATATACGGACAGCGTTAATAATTAAGTAATCATTAATTGAAAATTTTAACTGGATTTTTCCCACATTTTTAGTCTTACAAACTAAAGGTTTAGTTTTACAAATCCAGTAGTTTGTAGATAATGTTCCTTGGCTGTCTGACCAGAAAGGAGCAGACAATGAGCAAACATCTAAGCTTGACTGACCGAGCAATCATCGAAAAATACTTGGCCCAGGATATGTCATTTGCCTTTATTGCAAGAAGATTGGACCGCTCTCCTACAACTATTTCCATGGAGATCCGGAATCACCGCTGCTTTGTTAATGGTTACCAGTACACATCAAACGACTGTGTTGACTATCGTTCTTGTCTGAGAAGGAATTTGTGCGATCAGGAAACGATTTACAGCTGTACTCACCGTTGTAAGAGGTGTACGGAATTCGATTGCAGGACAATGTGTCCCTCTTATGTGTCCATGCATTGTTCTCTTTTAGACAAGCCTCCATATGTGTGTACGTGCTGTCCTGAGGAGAAGACCTGTAGACGCAGCCACGCT
>JAEEGH010004618.1_pt1 | contig 35181 bp, 25 predicted proteins | sample 9134181 | NCBI WGS metagenome assembly JAEEGH01 (sample SAMN16246544, study PRJNA631951) | gut metagenome | biome: gut microbiome; feature: rumen; material: DP-attached | host: Bos | place: Iran: Karaj | collected 2018-10
TTGCATTTATGTCTCTTCCAAACGTATTCAATTCAATGGGACCTGTTGCAGGACGTATTGTTGGAGCTTTCTTCTTCCTCTTTATGAGCTTTGCTGCACTTTCTACAGTAATTGCAGTATTTGAGAATATCGTTGCATTCCCAATGGATAAGTTTGGCTGGAGTCGCAGAAAGGCTGTTCTTATCAACTTTGCAGCTATGCTCGTTTTGGCTACTCCTGCTGCTCTTGGTATGAACGTTTGGTCTGGCGTACACTTTGGTGCTCACATTGGTTCAATCGATGCTTTGGAAGACTTCATTGTAAGCCAGAATCTGTTGCCACTTGGTTCTATGTTATTCCTCCTTTTCTGTACTCTTAAGAAGGGGTGGGGCTGGGATGGCTTTATTGCCGAAGCCGATGCCGGAGAAGGAATTAAGTTCCCTAAGAACAAGGTTGTTCAGTTCTACCTCCGCTACATTGCACCGCTTATCATCCTGGTAGTATTCATTGCCGGCTACTTCGACATTTTCGGTAAAAAATAAAAAAATGGGAAGTTTTGCAAAGCAAAACTTCCTGCGAAGGCAGTATGATTGGTTGTTTCCAGTTAGTATTCGCCTTCGCTTCGGGCTTGACCCGAATATCTGTAGAAGGGTTGCTCTCGGGCAGCCCTTTTTTTATTTAACCATTTATGAGAAAAAAGTGTAAAAAAAGTTAAAAAAAATCGTTTTATCTACAAATTATTTTTGCGAAATAAATAAACTAATCACAATAAAAAGCAACTGATAGTAGCATTTTGCATTATTTGCGAGAAAAACTCTATTTTTACGTTAAACCTTTTTAATTGACGTATAAAAGCTAGGGATATGAAATTGGTAACGGTGCTGCTGTTAAGTTTGAGTTTGATACAGCTTATTCTTCTGTAACAAACAGTCTTGCAAAATATACTATCTATGTAAAGAATGCAGAAACAGATACTTATTCAGTAAGTACAGCTGCAACAGAAGGTGTTGATGAAAATGGTACATCACTTGCCGGAACTGGTGGTGTTACTACTTACAGACTTGGTCGTGCTTCAAAGACTTACGTTTCAACTGCTGCCTTAGATGCAGATGCATTCAAGTATGGTGGACATGTAAATGTTGCAATTGTTAAAGAGCTTGATGGTGTAAAGACTGTTTACAAGGCAGAACTTTCTGATGGAAAGGCTTCTGAACTTACAAATATTACAACAACTCCAGGAACCACAATTACTGGATTCACACAGATAGATTCTACACGCTATAGAACAAATACAACAAGTGTTGCTCTTGAATGTGATGACTCTACAACAAACCAGGCTCAGAATATTGACTTTGTATTGAATCTTACAAGTAATGAATGGATTAAGACTGTAACAGCTACTGTAGCAGGAAATACCAATACAAATGCAGGACTTGGTTCTGGAGATCACAACACAACAGTTGCTGACCCTGTAGTTGCATACAATACTTCTAATCCTAATGTTGCAACAATTACATTTGAGGATGCTTACTGGTACATTGATGACGAAATCACAATTACAATTAAGGATACTTCAGATAACGAAGCTACTTACAAAATTACAATCAAGTAAGGTTTAATCTTAAAGTTTCAAACTACCTGATTTTTTAATCAGATAGTTTGATTTTTCCAAATAAAAAGCTGCCTGACTTTAGCTGGGCAGCTTTTTTTTGTGCCCCACTTTTTCTACCGCAACTAATTTGCTATACTGTTTCTATGGTTAGTAGTAAAAAGGCAGAAAATGTACGAGATGTAATCCGCTATCTCCAGAAGTTTAAGAATGCTCTTATTGTAATTTATCTTGACGATAAAACTATTTCTTCGCCACTTTTCACTTCGCATATCCGCGATATTGCCCTGCTCCACGAAGCCGGTCTTCAGGTTGTAATTATTCCCGGAGCGCGAACCCGTATTGACGAAGTTTTAAGTGCAAACAATATTACCTGGACTTACCGCGAACACATACGAATTGCTTCTGCTCAGGCTATGCCGCTTATTAAAATGGCAGCCTTTGACGTTTCAAATACGATTATGACAAGTCTTGCCGCAAACAATATTACTGCGGTAATCGGTAACTGGGTAAAAGCCCGCAGCAAGGGAATTATAAACGGTTTTGATTATGGTACTGCCGGCGAAATTGAACGTCTTGATTCTGACTCCCTGCGGACAGTTTTGAACGATGGTTTTATCCCTATTTTCCCGTGCATTGGCTGGAGTACGGTCGGTCATCCTTATAATATTTCTTCCACGGTTCTTGCCCAGCAGGTTGCAATTGCACTCAAGGCCGATAAGCTTTTTTATGTAATGGAAGACGGCGGCTTTAACGAAGCAGATTTTAAGGCACTCGAACAAAATGAGCAAAACGGTTCATCACTGGCAGAAAATCATTTTACAGTTTCAGAAAATGGAAAGATTGCAGCTCTGGATTTAATTCAGGTTAACGTGCTTCTTTCCGGCAAATATGATAATGCCAAGGATTTGACTTTCCTGCGGCTTGCTTCCGAGGCCTGCCGCCAGGGTGTTACGCGTGTTCATTTTGTGGACGGTAACCTTGATGGTGTTCTTCTTACCGAGATTTTCAGCGATTTTGGTTCCGGTACAATGATTTACACAAACAATTACGGCAAAATCCGCCCGATGGCCCAGACAGACATTCCTTCTGTGCTTTCGGTTATGCGTCCTTTTATTCAAAGTGGAAAGCTGTTACCGCGTACTCAGGAAGATTTGGCAGTTGCGCTTGAAGATTACATTGTTTACGAGCTTGATGGCGGTATACATGCGTGTGCGGCCCTTCATTTTTATGAAGATGGTCAGGCAGAAATTGCGGCGGTTGCTGTTGATGAAGTTTACAGCCGCATGGGAATTGGTCCTAAAATGATTGAAAAGCTTATAAATCAGGCAAAGGAAAAAGGTGCTGCATCAGTTTTTATAATGACTACACAGGCAATCGACTGGTTTGAAAAGCTTGGATTTACCGAAGATTCAATCGAATCACTCCCGCAGGAACGCCGTGCAAAATGGTCTCCAGACCGCAATTCTAAGGTTTACAGATTAAAGAGGTAATAAAATGAAACTTTCATCATCAGATATAAAATGGTTCGGACGTACTCTGGACCACAACGGCATACGCTATTTTGATTTTTCTGCAAGCGGTTTTGAGTTTTCCATTAAGGGAAGAAAAGCCACCTGTAAAATCGTGAGCGATTCTCATCTTCTTGAAGACGAAGCAAAGGGCGTGCTTGGAGTTTTTGTTCAGAATCTGGACGATACAGAAACTAAGACAACTTCAATGAAAAAGGTTGTACTTGAAGAAAAAGAAAACAACATCATCCTTTTTGAAAGTGCAGAAGAAAAGAGAGTCCAGATAAAGGTAATGCGGTTAAGTGAAGCGGTTTATGGTTATTCCGGCTTTGCGGGTGCAGAAATTATTGGTGAACTAATAAAAGACGAGGTTACAGGTTCAGATGGTGGATTTGATAATCCTGTAAGACCATTAAAGCTTGAGTTTATTGGCGACAGTATTACCTGTGGTTATGGTATTGAAGGCGTGTGGGAAAAAGATGTCTTTACAACAAAACAGGAACGCCCAGATTTAGCCTATGCTTATCTTACTGCAAAGGCTCTGGGAGCAGAGTATGAGGTAGTAAGCCGTAGTGGAATAGGACTTATTTCCTGCTATACAGATCCGCTTACTGTAATGCTTCCAAATACTGCAGAACCTCTTATGAGCCAGCTTTGGCCTTATACCGACCGTTTTCTTTCTTACAAGCTTGGAATTGAGCCGGAAGTTTGGGATGAAAGCAGATTTTCACCAGATATTGTAGTTATAAATCTTGGAACTAACGATACAAGCTGGGTTCGCGGCCTTGAAGACAGAAGAATCAGCTTTGTAAATCTTTATGAGCAGTTACTGGAAGCCATTCACCGTCGTTCTCCAAAAGCAAAGATTCTGGGCTGCCTTGGTGTAATGGGACAGGAGCTTTGTGATTCCGAAGAAGAAGCCTTTGCCCGCTTTGCAAGAACGTTTCCGAATGTAAAGACAAAGTTTGTACGTTTCCCGGTTCAGGACCAGGACCACGATGGCGTTGGCACCGACTGGCATCCAAGTGCTAAAACTCACAGAAAAATTGCTGAGATTCTGGCAAACGAAATAAAAGACTGGAAGTAGGCTACAAAATTAACCCCTTCATAGCTTCAATTGAAGTGTAGCCTTTGCGTTCCATAAATGCTTTAAGACCATCAATTATTTCAATCATTGCAAGCGGATTTGCGAACGTAGCGGTACCAACCTCTATTGCCGAAGCGCCCGCCATAATGAACTCAACTGCATCCTGCCAGGTAGCAATACCGCCAATTGCAATTACAGGCACGCGCTGTTCAGCAGGCAGTGTGTTTATTGCCTGAACAAGCTCGTACACAAGCCGTACGGCAATAGGACGGATTGCAGGACCACCAAGTCCAGCTTTAACCTTATCAAAAACAGGGACAGCCCTTTCTATATCAATTGCAATTCCCTGGAAAGAGTTGCAAAGGCTTATTCCATCGGCACCTGCTTTAATACAGGTCAGGGCAACAGCATTCAGCTCCAGAGATTGAGGTGTAAGCTTTACAATAAGCGGCTTATCGGTAACGGCACGCACAGCTGCTGTAACTTCACTTGCAGCGGCACACGTCATTCCAAAGGCAGCACCACCTGCACTAACATTCGGACAGGAAATATTAAGCTCAATCATAGGAACATTGGTTTTCTGGAGCAGCTTTGCGCCTTCAACATAAGTTTGCAGCGAGCTTCCCGAAAGGTTTGCAATTGCAACAGGTTTAAGCGCCATCATCTCAGGCAGCTCTTTTTCTATAAAATGCGGGATTCCTGGATTCTGAAGCCCGATTGAGTTCATAAGGCCACCTGGAGTTTCCCACACACGGATTCCATCGTTGCCTTCGCGCGGTTCGAGTGTAAGTCCCTTTGAGCAGATTCCACCAAGGCGGTTTACATCAAAGATTGTGGAATATTCAGTGCCAAATCCAAACGTTCCTGAACAGCCAATCACAGGATTCTGGAACTTTACGCCTGCAATTGTAACAGATAAGTCTGCGGTAATGTTTGTGTTTGCTTTCTGAACAGCAGCCTGTTTGTTACCATTTGTCTTGCTGTTATCGTCCGCTTTTTCACAGCTTTCCGGGAACAGAATCCTTGAATCAAAAACAGGACCTTCCTTACAGCAGCGTTTTTTGCCTTCAGTTGTATCAATTGTACAGCCAAGGCAGCAGCCCACACCGCAGGCCATGTGCGATTCCATACTGAGCCAGCAGGGGATTCCGCATGCTTCTGCAACCTTTTTTACATATTTAAGCATTGGAGTTGGTCCGCATGCATAAACTGCACTGTAGTTACCATCCCGCAAAGCCTGTTCGGTAAGCGCCGCCGGCAACATTCCGTGAACACCAACCGAACCGTCATCTGTAGTAATAACAAGTTTGTCAGCAGCTAAGTTTTCCAGCCCATACGAGCCAGACTTAAAAGAAGCATAAAAATCGTAGCTTTTTGGTGCTAATCCTTCTGCAAAACCTGCAACCGGTGCAACACCAATTCCGCCGCCCACAATACAGATTTTTTTGCCGGTAGAAACCGCGCAATCCAAACTGTCATTGTCGGGTTCAACCCGGCAATCCAGGCAAAATGTGTTTCCGCACGGTCCCAAAAGCTGGATTTTATCTCCATCACGCAAGCCGCAAAGCTCTGTTGTACCTTTTCCCTTAACAAGGATTAAAAACTCAAGAGCAATTGTTCCATCTTCCTTTTTTTCTGCGTGATAAATGCTTATCGGGCGACCAAGAAGTGTACTGCTTCTTACAGCATGGAGCATATAAAACTGCCCCGGAAGCGGCATCTGTGTCTGTTTTGATTCAACACTCAATTTATAAACGCTGCCAGCCGGAACTGCTCCATCTACAGCTTCACAGCCACAAACTAATCCTTCACAAAAAACGGGATAAGGTACACCTTCGCAATCTTTATACATAAAAACTCCAACTTTTGCTATTTTGTTAAATCTTCTTTACTGAGTAAGCTTGCTTTTGCTGCAGAATCGGCTATGTCCGCAAGACAAAGAGTGCCTGCTTCTATTTTGGCTGCTAAATCTTCATCCTTTTTCCAGGCACAAAGAATACCGCGGCTTGAATTAACTGCACCGCCGGCTTTTTCAAGCAGGGTTTTACAAATTGCAGCAGCACCGCCTTGTGCACCGTAGCCCGGAATTAAAAAGAATGTCTGCGGATATTTGTCGCGAATCCAGCGTGCATCTTTTTCCTGAGTTGCACCAACAACTGCACCAATTGCACCGCAAGTCTGTTCACCGTAAATTGCTTTGTATGTTTCTTTGAGTTCTTCGTTTGTTCTGGCAATTTCATCGCCAACCTTTTCCAGCAAGAGTCCGCCAGACTTTAATTCCTGGTGTTCAATATCAACCATTCCCGGATTTGAAGTACAGAGAAGAACAAATGCACCTTTACCGCCAAGCTCCGGGGCAGCATATTTTGTAAACGGCTTGAGCGTATCAAAGCCCATATATGGATTTATTGTGATTATGTCTGTTTCAAAATCGCCTGTAAAATGAGCGCGGGCATAAGCATCTGATGTGGCGCCAATATCACCACGTTTAATATCTGAAATTGCAATAAGTCCTGTTTCACGCACGAGCTTTAATGTTTCGGCATAAACCTTTAAGCCTTCAAGCCCCATTGCTTCGTAATAGGCAATCTGTACCTTAAAACAGCATGCAGAATTATCGGCAGCAACCCGTCTGATAATTTCGCGGTTATAGGCAAGAACAGCCTGAGCCGGGGTTGCAAAGTTTTTAAGTACCGATTCCGGTAAATAAGAAGGATCGGTGTCTAAACCAACACAAAGTGGGCCATTTTTAGCTGCAAGCTCTTGTAAAAGCTGCATATTATGATTTTTTTTCTGATTATTCATTGCTTAAATATAAACGAAAATGGTAATATTCACAATGGAGTAACAAATGAAAAAGAATTGTAAAAAAATTAGTGTATGGTCTGTTGGTTTTGTTTTAACAATTGTTTTTACAAGTTTGCTGGGTATTACTGGTTGTAAAGAAGTTCCGCCTGATATTACGGCATACAATCAAAATTATGACCACACTTTTTGGGTAAAAATAAACAATTCTGAAATGGATATTGATGCCGAACAGACAGGTTATGTTTCATCTGTTACTGCACGTGAAAGTGAACTTAAAGATGATTGTGAAGAAATTGTTGTTCACAAGGCACAGGATTCTAAGGAAAGTTTTATTGGATATGAAGATTATGTAAATCATCATAATGATTATCTTAAAACCGATGAATGGAATCATGCTTTTTTAAAAGAACAGCGTGAAGCACACAAAGAGGCTCAAAACAGTAAATCAAGTCAGCGTGCTCGGGAAGAAAATGTTGAGCCACAGGCCGAAGAAGGCTTTCCTTGTGAGGTTGTAAAGAAAAATTACAAGGTTGGGGATGTAAAAAATATTTTTCTGCTTGATAATAATAATTCAATGTATGCACCTTTAGCTACCTGTGAATATGTTTCTGATAATTGTTATGTCTGGTTTGTAGATTCAAATTCGAGTTTGATTCCAAGAAGAACATTTATTGAAAAGCAGCTGTTTAAATCTATTGCAAACCAGTTTGAAAGAATAATAGCTCTGGAAGAGCAGCTGGCAGGTTCACATATTTATACTACAAAGGCAAGTCAGTCCTTTGCAAATCCTACAGAGAAATTAAATATTGTACTTGCAGACCTTTATAATGATGCTAATCAGAAAAGTGATGTAACCACCTGGGGATATTGCTGGTATAACGATTTTTATGATTCACTTAGCTCTAATAAGGGTGCTTTTATTTATCTTGACTCTTATTGTTATTTAATGAACGAAAAATATATGTACTCAACTGTAGTTCATGAATATAACCATTATTTGAATTATGCAAGTAAAACTGTAAAACATAATATTTATTATGAAACCTGGTTTACAGAAATGCTTTCAATGGTAATGGAAGATTTATTCCAGAAGAAATTAGGTCTTGCAAGTTATGATTCTTCTCAGGGCAGGCTGACAACTTTCAATAAGTATTATTATGCGGGTTTTACAAACTGGCGAGAAGGTGAAGATGTTCTTGCTTCTTATGCCTGTGCGTATGCTTTCGGGGCATATCTGGTACGTAATTTTGGTGGTATTGAACTTTTTCACCAGATGCTTACCAATGAATATGTAAATGAAGAATCTGTTACACAAGCATTAAAAGCCTGCAATCAGAAATATGTTGATGAAAAGGGTGTTGAACGGTATGCAGATTTTGACTATGTTTTTGAAAACTTTTATAAAATCCTTATAAATAATAAATCAGCAGATAAAGTTAATGATCCGAATTATATCACCTTGAACAGGCAGATTGGAAACTCTTCTGATGCCTTGTATTTTACTCCAATTGATATTTTTAATACCGGTTTATATTACTATGGTGAATTGAGTGTACCGTACTTCTATGATGCTTCACAGGAAAATCAGATGCCTATTGGAGCACATGGCTTCTGTATTCATCATGTTGGAGCACAGGTTGGTTCCTACAGATATGTTAAGCCTAAAAGCTCCAGAGTTAAGAATATATTCTTTACAAAATACTGGAAGGATGTGCTGAACTAAGTAAGCAGGAATGGTTCCTCGTCAAAGGTTGCCCGAATGAACGGTCTGGCGATTATTACCTGGTCGGCGCCGTAATACAATGCAGTTTGTACATCGGCGAGAGTGCGGATTCCGCCGTCTACCCAGATTTGTTTGCAGTATTTTTTGAGTTCAGCGGCATGTTGGGCTAAAAAATCACCGGTACTGCCAATTCGGGTTTCTACGCGGCCACCGTGGTTAGAGATGTAAACAACATCGGGTTTAACCTGGCGGACAAGCTCTATATCATCATCTGTAAAAAGGCCTTTTATTACAAACGGTACATCAAACTCTTTGCGGAAAGCGTTTAATTGAGCGGCTGTCTTTTTTTCAAGGTTTACAAGGTTTCGCATTGTTACAATGTTGTAGGAGTCTATGTCTATTCCAATGTATTCGGCGTAGGGTTTAATCCAGGTGAGTCGCTCCAGCAGGCGGTCTGTAGGGTAGGGTTTGAGGAAAAATGCCGCCGATTGTCCAAGTGCTTTTACGGCGTCTATTCCGTAAAGGAGTTTTTCGTCGGGGCAGCCGTCGCCAACGCAAAGACCGTGGCCTGCTTCGGCGGCATTTTTTAGATAGGGGTAGTAAAAGTCTCTTTCGTGGGTATAACCAATGTTTTCTACAGCACCGGTAACCGGACCGCAGCGGATTTTGTTGGGAGTAACTGTTATCTGTTGCAGTTCATTAAGTTTGCCTTCGAGTTCAGCCTTTTTCCTTAAATCACCCCAGGCAGCGCAGTTGAGCTGAAAGTTTTTGCTTTCAAATACTCCGCCAAGGCCCGGCATATTTCCAGGACAGCCAAATCCGTCGCAGACAGGGCAACGGTGGCATTTCAGCTCGCCTTTAGTTGCAGTTTCCAACTTTTAGTCTCCAAAACATATTCCAAGTGCACGTGCTGTTTTAAGCATGGCACTGTCTTCTGTAACAGTTTTAAGTTTATCGGCAATATCACAAAGCGGAATACCTGTAATTGCACCGTCGGTTATACCAATGAGCTTTCCAAAATCCTTATTTGCAAGGAAATCGGCAGCTGCGGTTCCAAGCTCTGTTGCAAGAAGAATATCATAAGCAGATGGAGAACCACCACGCTGTAAATATCCGAGAACCGAAGTTCTTGTTTCTATACCAGTTTCTGCTTCTATTTCCTGTGCAACACGGTATGCTACAGATTGAGGCATTTCAAGTCGAGCCCGTTTAAAATCTTTTTTGCCAAGCTTAGCTTCCTCAATATCTACGGCACCTTCTGAACACGCAATTATTGCATATCCCTGTTCGTCATAGCGTTTTTTAATAAAATCACCAAGCTTTTTAATATCATAAGGAATCTCTGGAAGAAGAATAATATCTGCATTACCGGCAACTCCTGCATAAAGCCCTAGCCAGCCAACCTTGTGGCCCATAATCTCTACAACCATTGCTCGTCCGTGGCTTCTTGCTGTAGTTCGAATTGCATTAATTCCCTCTGTAGCTATATCAATTGCTGTATGAAAACCAAAGGTCTGCTCTGTAACTGCAATATCATTATCAATCGTTTTTGGGAGCCCTATTACATTAAAGCCTGAATCGTAAAGAAGGGACGCGGTTGTGTTTGTTCCGTTACCGCCAAGGCACACAAGAGCATCAAGTTTATTCTTTTTAAAGGTTTCTTTGATTGCTTCTACAGGGAAAAGTCCGGTTTTTGGGTCCGGTTTAGGATTTTTAAAAGGCTTTACCCTTGAAGTTCCAAGAATGGTTCCACCTTCAGAAATCATCTGGGAAAAATCCATTTTATCCATCTTAAAGGTATCGTTATCAATAAGACCGCGATATCCATCTCGAATACCAATAAACTTCATTCCGTACTTGTTTTTGCCGGAAATACACAAAGCTCTGATTGCTGCATTAAGGCCAGGAGCATCGCCACCAGAAGTTAAAATACCGATTGTTTTGATAGATGATGTTTTCATACTTCTATTATACTTTTTTTCCAATAACTAACAACTAAAAACTAAAATCTTTTTTTTATTTTCCGATAATGGAACTATGAAATCATCGAAAAATACTAGAAGTACTATTAGAAATAGCTATCGAAATAATTCAAGTGTCTTAACAGGAAGCATTTTGCTCGTCCTTTCTGCGCTGCTTTCCATAAGTCTGCTGCTCCAGCTGCTGGATTTTGGAATTGGTGGTCCCGGACACAATAATGTTTTCTACTTTTTAGGAAACATGCTTTATACAGTTTATGGATTTTCAAGCATAATCATTCCTGTTTTCCTTTTTATTGCAGGAATGTCCTGTTTTGCAACTAAGTGGACTAGCCAGAAGACTATGCGTTTGCTTACGGCTTTAATTCCATTCTTTACAGCTGTTCTTACAGAAAAAATCTGCCGTTCAATCCTTGCAGTTAGCTCAAACTCTGCTTCTACTGTAAAAATTATTATTACTGTAGTTACCGGTCTTATGCTCATTATCATAGAGATTTTGGGTGCGGGTGTTATTGCCGAAAGCGTAAATCAGAAATTGTTCTACAAAAACGGTAAATCAAGATTTGCGGACAAAAATGGTTCCGGCAACGGTGAGTTTGGCGATGAATATGAAGTTTCTGAGTATTCTGCAAAGGAAAGTGGTGGTGGAAATGGCTCCGGTTCTAATGAAGAAGGTGATTCTGATGATTCAGATTCTTCAGAAGAAGAGGATGAAGAGTCTGACGATGAAACAGACCAGAGCTTTAAATACGAACCTATTAAGAAAAAATCTGTATTCGATAAATCTCTTTCAAAGGTAAAATACGATTTTAACAAGGATGAATCATATAATTCGTTGAAGGATGCGGCTGCAAGTCTTTACGAAGAAAATGTACCGTCAATTGAAGAATACGAAAATGTTGATAAAAAAATGATGGAAGAAAAAGCTGAGACTGAAATTGTAACTGAAGCTGCACCAGAAAATGAAACTCCATCGGAAGCCGCACCGGAAACTGATGCTGCACCTGTTGCTGCACAATCAATCACTCCATCAGCTGAACCTGAAAAAGAAATTAAAATCAGCGAAGATGAAAAGGCTGCCGCATTTGCTCTGGCTGTAAATCCTCTTGATTATAAAAAGAATGCTGATGCAGAAAATGCAAATGGTTTTGTTTCACCGGCAAGTGCAAATAATTCTGCTGCTTCAGAGGGTGCTGCATCTTCTGATGACGACGAAATCAGTTCTGCAAATCCTGCTTCAATCATCACACAGGAAGAATATGCTGCTTTAATCAGCCCTGATGCAGATTTACCGGAAAGCAACACAGAACCGGAAGTTGACGAGATTGAATGGGCTAATTTACCACCTGCTCCAAAAACTTTACCGCCTGAGTATATTGATGATGAAGGTCAGGGTAATCAGAAAACTGAAGCTGAATCAGATGACGATGATGACCCGACTCTTGCTTTCCCTCCAAAGGATGAGCTTGAGCAGAACGGAGAAGAAATTGCCCGCCGAAACGAAGCAGAAGATCTTTTTGAAGAAGCTGTAAATGCCCGCAAGTTGTCTGATGATGAAGATGAAGAAGTTGAAGAGTCTGCGGAAGAAACTGGTACAGAAAATGGTGAAGCCGTAGAAACTGATGAAATAATCGAAGACAATTTTGATGACACTTTTGCTGATGTGTTTATGGAAGATGATTTTTCGGAGCCAGCACCTGAGGAAGAAATTGTAGAAGAGTCTTTTCCAGAATCACCAGTAAAACCTGTAAGAATTATCGATTCAAGCGTACATCCTAATCCTGCATATCCGTATGGAATTACTCTGCATGATGAAGTTGAACCAGAGCCTGTACAAAAAAAGAAGGAACCAACTGTTCCAAAATATCCGACAAAAATCTCTCTTGAAGAAAAAGTACAGGAAGAACCTGTTATGACTGAAGCTGTAAAGACTGAGCCTGCTACATCAGACCTTCCTTACATTCCTGATATTGCGCAGGAGTATGAAGTTGAAGAAAACAAAGAAGAAGATAATGATAATGCTTTAGATTCAGATTTCTATGATATCGATATGAATGCTCAGCCTGATGACGAAGAGCTTTCTGATGATATTAAAGAAGTACCTGAAGAGTTAAAGCCAACTAACGAAGTTTTCAAACAGATTTATGCTCAGGAAAAAGGTGAGGTAAAACTAACATCTGCAGTTTCTGATGTATTCTCTGATATGGAAGCAGACATAAGAAAGGCTGCTGGAACTACTGGAGTGGCAGCTTCAACTGCAGCCATTGCAACAGAAACACCAACTCCATCGCCAGCACCAAAAGCAGCCGCTCCATCATCAGCAAAAAATACTTTGGAGACCGGACCAGAAAGTTCACCGGAATTAAATCCAAATGCTAACACTGCAAAAAATCTTACAGCAGATGAACTCACAGATTTCTTTAATGCACAGCAGGCAGAAAATACTCCGGTAACACACGTGATTGAAGGCAACCTGCCAAAAACAAATCGTGCTACAAGAAAGGGGCCTTATGTTGTACCTTCTGATTTGCTTACAGCGTACAAGGATGACCAGTATTGGATTATTGATGATAAAACAAAAGAAGCTTCCATAAACTTAAAGCAGACCTTGTCTGAGTTCAATATTGATGCTGAAATCATTGGTATTAAAAAGGGACCGGTTGTTACAATGTTCGAACTGCTCCCGGCACCAGGTGTAAAGCTCAGTAAGATTGTTGCACTTCAGGACAATATTGCGTTGAGTCTTGCTGCAAGCTCTGTTCGAATTGTTGCGCCTATTCCTGGAAAACAGGCTGTTGGTATTGAAGTTCCAAACAAGAACCGCTCAATCGTAAGCTTCCGCGAAATTATAGAAATGGATTTGCCGGAATATACAAAGATGGCTGTACCTGTTGTTCTTGGTAAAGATATTCTTGGTAAAGCTCAGCTGATTGACCTTGTAAAAACACCTCATATGCTTATTGCGGGTGCTACCGGTTCTGGAAAATCTGTTTGTGTAAACTCACTGATTCTTTCTATTCTGTACAAGCGTTCTTACAAAGATGTTAAGCTTATCCTGGTTGATCCTAAGGTTGTTGAGCTTAAGCTTTATAATAATATTCCACACCTGCTTACTCCGGTAATTACTGAACCTAAGAAAGCTTTGCAGGCATTACAGTACTGTCTGTGCGAAATGGAAAGACGTTATGCCCTGCTTGATGGTCTTGGTGTTCGCGATATTTCAAGCTATAACCAGAGAATTAAAGAACGTGATATCTGTACCGAAAAGCTGCCGTACATCGTTGTAATTATTGATGAGTTTGCAGATTTGATGGCTACAAGTGGAAAAGAGCTGGAATCTATTGTTGCCCGATTAACTGCTATGAGCCGTGCTGTTGGTATTCATCTTGTACTGGCAACTCAGCGACCATCTGTAAACGTAATCACCGGTTTGATAAAAGCAAACATTCCTAGCCGAATTGCATTTATGGTTGCTTCACGAACAGACTCTAACATTATTATCGATAGCGTTGGTGCAGAAAAACTTCTTGGTCGTGGTGACATGCTTTATGCTTCTGCTGTTGATCCATATCCTGTTCGTATTCAGGGTACATTTGTAAGCGATTCAGAAGTTGAAAATGTTGTTGAGTATGTAAAAGAATATGGCGAGCCGGATTACATCGATGAAGAAATCTTTGTTGAAGATGAAGACGGCGATGATGTTGGAACTGATTTGTTCGGCAATTCTGTTGGCGATGATCCGTTGTATGATCAGGCTCTGGAAATTGTTGTACAGGCCGGTAAGGCTTCTGCATCCTATATTCAGCGAAGGTTGAAAATCGGTTACAACAGAGCGGCACGTCTTGTAGAAGAAATGGAAGAGCGTGGTATTGTAGGCCCGGCTAACGGAAGTAAACCTAGGGAAATAATACATATGCCATAGCGGACCTGAACATCGATTGGTAAGCGAACATTTGTTTATGGTCCGCTTCAAGTTTTGCTACGCAAAACTTGGGACACTAAAAGGATTTATTTTTTATTATCCATTGATAGTACCAGATGTTATCTGTGCAATTGGTTATGTCATTTGTTTTGCATGCTATTTCTACTTCAGTTTGAGTAATTTCTAATATTGTTATTTGGCCGTCTTTAAGCAGAGTCTTTTGGGCGGCCAATAATTTTTTATAGTATTCAAGATTTTTTTGAAGTAATTCAAGCTGGTTCTCGGAATCAGCTAAAAGCTTTTCAAACATTTCTTTTTCGGCAGACATGCTACTTAAAAGGTTTTCTGTCTTTTCTTTATTTGTAAGTTTGTTGTTAGTGTATTCTAACTTAGTTCGTTTTGTGTCTTCAGAAGTTAATGGCGAAAGATTCAGTGATACAGAAACGGACCACTTTTTTGCATTGCTGCTCTGGTATGCTCCTATAAAATCAGATTCATCATAACCGTTGTGAATGGGAATGTTTCCGCTGAGAGAAAGTATAGGAGAATCATTTTGCTTTGATAAAGTAAAACCTGCATCAAGATTCTGGGACTGAAGCTTTAAGCTTTCATAATTCGGATTTACAGAAAATATCGGTTCAACCTGTGATGGGAGAGGATGGTTAGGAAGCACTAACTCTAGTATTTGGGTTGGGGTATTTTTACTCTGTGATGAAAGACATTTGTTTATGGCAAGCAGTGTGCTTTCTTTAGAACTGTTATATGACTGCAGGTCATTCATATATTTGTAAAGCTCTTCTTCTTTGGAAAAAATATCTGACAGAGAGATTTTTCCCTGCTGGTATAATTGTTTTAAAACATCTAATATGTTTTGTGTAAGTTGAATTCTGTTTTCTACTGAATTGATGTTTCTGCAAATAATTCTGTATTGAATATATTTACCGGTTATTTCTTCCAGTGTTGATAAAAGAACAATTTTTGAATTAGTAGTAGCTAACTTCTGGCTGATATCCTGCATTGTTTTCTCGGGGTCTTCAATTCTTTTCCGTCCTGTTTTGTTTTTTTTTTGTAGCCAATAGGGCAGGACCCTTTGAGATACAGAAACCGAAAGCTTTGTTTCTTCCATTATTTTTGGTTTGCCGGCTGTCAGTTCTCGTGAAAGATTTACATTAGGGGAAAGTGCAAGGCTAAGACCACCGGGGAGGTTTTCTGAGATTGTAACCGAGGAGGTTAGGGATTCTGGTATTTGGGAGCTTTCGGAAGAAGGGTCGGAAAAAGTTGAAGAAGAAGAAACAGAAATGGATGGAAGGAACTTCCGCCAATAGTGATTGAAATCGTAATCGGAAAGCTCCTGATTTCGTGAGGCAGCCTGAATATCAATGTTATTCTGGATGGTCAGTTTCCAAAGCTGCTCTAAGGCGGTATCCTTTGAAAAAGATTCTTCTGCCATCAACCCTTCCGCCAACAGAAAAATGAGAAACACAACGAATAAGTTTTTTGAAAACAATTGTTTTACATTTGAATTGTTCATTGTATAAAATCCATTTTCCTCAGAATAAAATGTATCACAGATATTTTCTCCAGAATGATTCTTGCACTAACTTCAATTCCCGCCCTGAGAGGATACTCAATTCCTTTTTTGTTTTTAAAAGAAACCTTATCTATATCTGAACACACCCGATAAAACAGTTGTCCGTTATTTCCCTGCCGAACATCCGAATCAATGGAATCAATTACACCCTCAGCCCCACGGTATTCAAAAAAAGGAAAAGCCGACAACCGGTACTTAACTTCCATTCCAGCAGTAATTTCACCAATGTCTTTTGTAGGAACATCCAGTTCAACCTTAAAATTTTTTGTATCATCAGGAACAATTACCAGAACATTCTGGTTTTCCACTACATAATCTCCAACATTCAATGATGATACTTCCTGTACAAATCCAGAAATAGGAGCCTTAATCTCAATAAAAGAATACTGTTCTTTTGTCCTGATTAATTCCTGTTCCAGCTTTACAAGATTCAATTCCAAAGCTTTTTGCTTCTGTATGTTTTCCGCCAAAAAACTTGCCTTATACCTTTCAAGCTCCTGTTGACTCAGCTTCAATTCAAGAAGTGCTTCATCAAGTTCATATTGATTAAAAAGTATTTCAGGCTGGTCTCTTAACTTCTGATAATGAAAATCATAGATTGCAATCTGCTTCTGCATGTAATCAACAGTATTAAAGTATTCTTCAAGTTGTGAACGAACAAATGTATCTGTGTTGTCAGGAACAAGTGCCCTTGTCGAACGGTTCTTTAAACAATCTTCAGAACAATGTATCAAAGTCTCTGTACAATTCAATTCCTTTTTAGTATCAGCAATCTCATTTTCCAGATCATTCATTACAGTCTGATAAACATCTTTTTTCAAAGAAAAAAGCACGTCACCTTTTTCTACAAATTGACCAGGCTTATAAAAAATAGTTTCAATCTGCCCTGCAATAATATTGTTCACACTGGAGTTATTTGTTTCCGTTCTTACTATTCCGTTAACCTTTATTACATCGTTAATCTTTAATGTCAAAAGCAAGGCAATCAAACAAACCACAAGAGAAACTATCGTATAAAACATAAGGTTTATTTCTCTGGGAACATAAAGATGGACAAGCTCTCTTGAATGATACATCATGTCTTTATGCTCAAGCACAAGTTGTTTTCGCTTCATACTGCGCCCTCCATAATTGTTTGTACATACCATTCTTAGCAAGTAAATCATTATGATTTCCGCTTTCTACAATTCTTCCTTTGTCCATAACAAAAATCTTGTCGCAATTGCAAACGGTAGACAATCTGTGAGCAACCATAATAATCGTCCTGTCTGTAAAACAATTAACAGTGTCCATAATTGCTTTTTCCGAAATGCTGTCCAGACTGGCAGTAGCCTCATCCAGAATAATAATTCCAGGATTTCTCATTAAGATTCTGGCCAGAGCAATCCGTTGCCTTTCTCCTCCCGACAAAGTGGCACCATGTTCTCCAACAACAGTCCTGAAATTATCAGGCAAAGCCATAATAAAATCATAAGCCTGCGCAGCTTTTGCAGCCGCAATAATCATCTCATTTGTAACCGAATCCATACCCCACGCAATGTTTTCTGCAATAGTCCCACTAAACAATAAGCTTTCCTGCGGTACATAACCAATCAGGCTTCTGTATTCTTCAACTTTCAAATTACTTATATCTTTTCCATCAATAAGAATGTTTCCTTCTTCGCATTTGTAAAACTTCATAAGAAGCTTCAGCAAAGTTGATTTCCCGGAACCAGATTTCCCAACGAAAGCAATCTTTTCTCCTTTTTTAATTTTAAACCCGATGTTCTGAACAGCCCTCCCGCGTGTTCCATAAGCAAAAGCAACATTCTTAAACACAAGTTCATCTTTAAAAGAATCAATGCCTTCAAAATCCGCTTCATCTTTTGTTTCTTCGGCAATGTCCATTATGTCAGACAAACGTTCTGCTGCAACAAATGCTTCCTGCAGATTAGGCTGCATTGTAAGCAAACGGCTGAGAGGTCCAAGAAAAAATCCAGATAAAGTGATAAAAGAAATCAATTGGCCCAGAGAGATTTCTCCAGAAAAAATCTTATAGCTTCCAATCCAGTAAACAAGTAAAGTTCCGCAACTTGAAATAAAGCCTTGAACAGAACTATTAATGTTCGCAAAAGTTTCCAGGCGGACACACCTTCTTATCGCTTCTACAATTCTTGCTTCATTCCGTCTGAATGCGTTTTTCTCTGTAGATAAAGCTTTAATAGTAGCAATACCATTTATCGTTTCATACATAGAAGCATTTTTATCAGCTTCGGCAATCGCACGATTTTTAATCAATCTCTTAAAAGGCTTGGCTATAACCCAGACAATAATCGAAGAAATAAAAATCGGAATCATCGAAATAAACAGCAGAGACGAGCCCATCTTAAACAGGAAGATACTACCAAGAACAATCATAATTGAATCCATCATTACAGAAACTGTAGTAGAGGAAATTGTGTTTCTTATAGTCTCGGTATCTCTTATTCTCGAAAGGATTTCGCCGGTTTTTCTTGATGTAAAAAAAGACAGCGGCAGTCTCAAAAGGTGATAGAAAAAATCACTCACAAGAACGGCATCGATTTTTGTACCAAGATAAAGTGTTATCTGATTTCTGCAAAATGAAAGTATTCCCTGAAATATCAGTACAAGTAGATAACAGATTGAACAGATATCCAGAGTCGCTTTTACTTCAGAGTACAAAACTTCATCAATCAGAAATCTAAAGTAGAATGATATAAGCACTCCAAAAACAGTCAGAATAATACTTGATACGATTATTTTTGAAAGCAATAGTGTATGTGGTTTTAACAGAGAAAAAAATCTGACGATTGGAGTTTTATCTTCCTTTTCTTTTTCAAAATTATCACAAGGACAAAGCAGAAAAAAAACTCCAGACCACCAGTTTTCAAAATCCGACAGAGGCATTTTATCAATACCGTCTGCCGGATCAAAAATCCTGACTTTACCATTCTTTATGGAATCAACTACAACATAATGTTCTATAGATTCTTTGCGCATATGGAAGATTGCCGGAAAAGGAATGTTTTTTAAGGACTTTTTTTCAGGGTCTGTAAAACCTTTGCACGAAAGCCCATATTGTTCTGCACAAGCTTTTATTCCATAACCGGAAGTTCCCTGTGTATCAGTTCCTGCTGCAATACGAAGTTTTCGAATGCTTACAGCTTTTCCATAATATTTAAGAATCATCGAAAGACATGCAGCTGCACAGTCCGATTCATCATGTTGTAATTGAATTCTCAAATGCATAAACTCTCTCCGGAATTAGTCAGATTACATTACAGCTTTATTTTGTTGGTTCAAGAGTTGCCCAATAACCTCTTTTGTCTGCGCCATATCCATCACCAAGAGAAATTGGACTTGATACAACATTTGTTGGATACGCTGTGGTTGTTGGTTTCTGTGGATTATATGCTGTTGTTACAGGAATGCCTCCACTACCACTAGATGTCGGTCTGGTATATGGTGGTGGATTTGTGATACCTGTACATCGACCTGATATACCAGGATATCCAATGCCCTCGCGTCCAGTAATATTAACTCGATTACAACCGCCATTTACGGCAACTAAACCATCAAATCCTAATTCTTTACAATTAGACAATAAAAAACTCATACTTCCCTCCTTGTGTTTTTTTGTCTTTTTTTGAGTTGATAATAATTTGAATAAAAATACGTGACTAAAAAATTGAGTTTACTCGAATGAATTAACTATACTTTCCCACGTTTCCTGAAACTTAATGACATAAGCCGGTAAAGATTTTTTCTTTGTAACCATATCATCATAAAAGCGGTCGGTTTCTTCGTAGGATTTCCAGTAATAGGTTGTTATTTTTCCGCGTTCTTCATACACAAAATAGTCAGGCATCTGCTTACACAATTTATCATCATTGATGTATGAGCAAGGATCTGCCAGCCAGTAATGATAAACATTACCGTCTCTGGAAATAACATCCATTGAATATCCACCGATAAGGTTTGTTTCATAATGATAGTTTCTTGAAGAAAAGATTTGCTCAATCATACAAGACTTTTTTTCAATTATTTTTCTTTTTGTAAAGTCTACAGTCCCACCTAATTCATCTCGTTTATCCTGTCTGTAACATTCAAAGACTTTTTTTAAATCAGGTTTTTCAACTTTATAAAAAGGGCAATGATAACCAAGGCTTTTTTTCTCATCATAGAAAAATTCATCAAAAGATTTCATGCTGACAAAAAGTACAAGCTTTCCTTCATCGCAGGCTTTTTTCATGATTTCTTCATCTTCAGCAACATAAGCATTGTGATAAATGATGTACAAATCCTTGTTTGTTTCGAATTGTGTAAACATTTCAATTTTTGGTGTTTGTTTTAATTCAAAACAAAATACTTTTCCAGCAAGCAGAACAAAAGACAGCAAAAAAATAACAGACCTTTTTTTCATTTTATTACTCCTTATTTTGTAGTGCTGTATGTCAAATAACGATAAGCAGATTTTATTCCCTGTTTATCAGTCCATTTTGATGTAAGGGTTAAATCATTTATGTTTCCAATTTCGTTTGTGTATGGATCATAATATTTACCATTACCAATATCATTTACAAAATGATTATGATAGCCATCATAATTATCTTTTGCAGTATCGATAGAAATAATTGTTGAGGTAGCTTTTGACGCATCCGTTGTATAGCTCCAGGTTCCCTTCATTCCAAGTGCTTTTCCTATTGCATCAGCAGCTTCGCCCCAATCATTTACAAACGCATCTGTTCCATCAATTTTTCCGGCTTCAACAGCTTTTTTCACAGCAGTAATTACTTGTGCATCAGTTAATGTTTTTCCTGTTTCTTTTGTGTACTGCTCTGAAATCTCATTTACGATAGAGGTTGTTCCACACGCAGTTTTTGCAAATGTAGATCCATCTTTCATGTTTTTATCTGTGAACATAAGCTGAGAATGATAAGAAACATAAGATCCTGAACAACCGTTAGTAGTACTTGGCACAAATGTGTTAAGCTCTTTATCATTATTTGGATTCATATTTGAACCAGAAGATACACTTGTTTTTGAATCAGATGTTCCGCCACAAGTTCCGCTGCTGGTACTGTTTGTATAGACAGTTATACCTTCAGCTCCTTTTCCAGGATTAGGTACTCCCTTTGGACTACTATCATCTCCTTTGATAATTCTGTCGATAATAGTTTTGATACCAGTAGGGGTCACTTTGCTGACAGTACCAGCACATCCGCCATTAATCTCTACCAATTCATTATAATTCAGCTCTTTAAAATCTCCTAATAAAAAACTCATATTTCCCTCCACTTTGTTTTTATTAGATTTTTTGTTTTAGATAAACTCTCCCAGTGTTTTACTCTCAATAAACTGTCCCCAAACCACATAGGTTTTAATTGATAACCTGCTGCTATAGCGTCCAAGTTAGTTTTCGCTAATACACACCTTCAGCCCTTTGCATAAATACACTAATCTCTTCATTCCTGTATCCTAAAAAAGCCTGTAACGTACCCTTGTACCAATAATAACCCTGCACAGGAATCCTGAAACTTTCAATTACCTGATGAATATGCTCTTTTGTTTTATCAACATAATTGTCCTTAGATAAAGTTTTAGAAGAAATTACTCTTCCAAAACTGTTATTTTCAACTAACTTACAATTCTCACTGAAAAAGTCCGGCAGTTTTTTAATCTGAGCTTTATAATCAATAGGAATAATTGCAATTGCATCAAGAAGCTTGTTGCTTCTGGTTTCTTCAATATTCAATATCGAAATATAAAGCTGTTTATCAAAGCTAACATTCTTTTCCGTAAGCCATTCCATAATTCCATTCAACTCAAGTTCAATCTTTGTTAATGTTCCTTTAACACTGCATGCAATACCTTTTTTCACAAAATAACTTTCATTAAACAAAATGCTTTCATCAATTCCAAAACCAATCCTCTTTGCAAACTCAAACAAATCAACACCAGAATCAATCAACTTATGAACAAACTGAACACTCATCTCCTTCATAGCTTTATTCAATTTACACTCAACGGTATCAGGCACCGAAATGTCGTCCATGTTTTTCAATGAGTTAAAGAAACAAGTACCCCCGCACAAATATTTACACCAGCAATCTTTACAGTTTCCTCTTTCATCTACAAAAAGTTTTCCGTTGCAAACATCCTTCACTTCTGGAGAAGAAATGTTTCCACGCAAATACTTTCTGTTGCCAATAAAATAATCGCAGGGATAAATGTCTCCATCACTATCGAAAATCGTGTCCTCGTTCCATTTGCACCTTTTCACAATCCTGTTTTTTCCAATCAACAATTTGGTACCCGCAAAGACAGCATCATCCTTCAGCAAATCAATCAAAGAATAATCACTATTAAGCACATCGCAATAAATACGCTCAAACAGTTCTTTGTATCCCTGAATCAATTTGTCGATGGAGTTCTCATCAAAGCTGGCTCTTGATCCGGCTCGTACAGCATTGAAATCCATAGAATCGACCTTCAATTCCTTAAAGTATTCGGCCAGTTGCAGGGGAAAAGGATAATCTGATGTAAGCACAGCAGAAACCGAAACCTTCAACCCGGCAGCCTTAAACTTTCTAATATTCTCCAGGATAAGTTCATGCGATGCAGAATTATCGTTAAAGAATCTGTGACGGTTATGAACGCCAGATGGACCATCAAGACTGATACAAATCGTATCAAGCTTAATCTCTCGGAAAAAATCAACAACATCATCATTGTAGACTGTTCCATTTGTACATATATAAAACGCATAATGCGGTTTTCGCAAAAATGTTTCGGGGAAAAGACATTCCAGAAACCGGAGATTAAACTCCATCAAGGAATAGCCACTCAGATTCTTCAAGTTTCTGAAACGCTCAGCTTCCCAGGCCGGTAGACTCATACCATCAGGCAGAGGAAAAAAGCTGACCATATTTTTCATACTCAAAATTGAATTAAGCAACTCCACAACAGATTCAACATCCTTATAATCTTCAGGATTCTTCACAAGAGATTTTGGAAAACACGCCAGATGATTTCTTGCATCAGTCAGATCTTTAAAATCTTTAACCGTGTAAGTCGGAGAAGTCCGTTCATCAATGTAACGCTTAATTTCTCTAATCTTGTTAAGCTCCACCAAAGATTCCGACGTCAAATTAACCGAGAAGGAATACATCCAGACATGCGGTGAATACACATCCACAATGTAATCAATAATCTTCCTGGCCTTTGCGACATCCGTCTGGATATGACTTTTCTTATCCCTGAAACAATAGTCACAATTCAGATTACAGGTCGTAGACATATTCAGCTTGAAAACATTTTCATCAGACTTAACAAAAGCAGAACCCCTTTCAGGAATCAGCATTATCTGACTGATAGCTTCGTCAATTTTTCCCTTGTCACGCACGTGATGCAAATTCCCAGTCTCCCTATCATAAACTAAAAATGAACCACTACGCTCCGAAACAAAAATCCGACTCTTGTCATAGCCTTTAAGTTCCATAACTCTCCAATCCTTTTGTAACTTAAAATCGAACCAACAGGCACAGCAAATCGCGCCAGTTACGTCCGGCAGGATCAAAAAACCTACACTATAAATATTGCAATAATATGAGATTTCGGACCACGGATTGAAAAAAAAGTTTAAGAAAATGCAAAAATTCTTGAAACATTTGTATAGTAGTATTTCTAAAATGATGGATGTGCTATAATCCTGTTAAAAAGCAAAAAGGGGCAGGGAACAAAATGCGTTTTTTATTCATTCGTCATGGTGAACCAGATTACGATAATGATTGTCTTACACCAACAGGAAAATTACAGGCACAGGCAGCAGCAAAGCGGCTGAAGGATGAAAACATTTCGGAGATTTATTCGTCACCTTATGGGCGTGCAGTAGAAACAGCAGAGGCTACTGCAAAGGAGCTTGGGCTGAAAGTAAATGTGCTTGATTTCATGCATGAAGTTACTTGGGGCGGAAATGTCCCTGAAGATGGTCATCCGTGGACGCTTTCCGACAAAATGCTTTACGAAGATAATTTTGATTTTTACCACAAGGACTGGCGCCAACATCCCTATTTTAAAAACAATACAATTCTTCCATGCTATGATGAAATTGCAAAATCCATAGACGAGTTTCTGCTTACTCAGGGCTACCGCCACGAAGGCAACCGCTATTTCTGCTCTCAGGAAAATCAAAAAACAATCGCCCTTTTCAGCCACGGCGGTTCCGGAGGAGCTGCACTTTCACATCTTCTTTCGCTCCCATTCCCATACTTCCTTTGTGTTTTTCCCTATACCTACACTTCAATCATCTCCCTGGATTTCCCCTCTATCCCCGGTCACTACATCCACACTCAAATGGAACTCTTCAACGATGCTGCCCACATCAAAGGTTTAAACGAAGGTTTAAAACTCCAGCAAGTGAAGGATTGAATCATTGTCCGAAACTGTAATATCGACTATACTTGATTTTGGAGTCACAAAATGAATTGGTCCGTTTATTTTATTATTCTATTCCTGTGCATTTTTCTGCCGTTGCTTGAGAATCATCGGAGAAGGCGCAGACACATCAGAAAGCTTGTAAGGATGAGAAGAGGAGGAATTAAAATGTCTACAAAATTGCTTTCAGAGTTTATTGGAAAACAGGTTACAATTTTTATGGAAGGTGGAGTTGCCGGTTACGTTGCCACTCTTCTTGAAGTTGATGAAAACTTTATCAAAGTAGAAGATAAAAAAACTATTAAAGTTCTTAACACAGATATGATCAGTCAGATTTATGTTAGGAAAGACAAACAATAATTTTATTCGGTAACAGTTTTAATAGCACCAACAGCACCAGTAGTTTCAGCAGTATCGGCAGTTTTAGGAGTGCCTGCAGTTCCCGCCTGTTCCGAAGTCTTGCGTTTAATCTCAGAAATAAAAAGTCCGGTGATTGTGATGATTGTACCTAGTGCTCCCATCCAGGTGATTTTTTCGCCAAGGATAAAGAAGGCAAAAATGATTGTGACAATTGGAATAAGGTAAAGTCCCTTTGTGATTTTTACAGTTCCAAGTTCCAGGCATGCTTTGTTCCAGGCGGCAAAACAGAATCCGCTGGCAATCAATCCTAAGAACAAAAGATAAATGCAGTTGAGCGGCTTTGAAAAACGAAGCTTATTCACAGCACCAGATAAGGTAACAATTACAGATCCTGCCAATCCATCATCAGCAATTACCCCTTTGTTTTCTATCGCACCATTAACGCCCACGCCGGCCAATACAAGCGGAATCATCAATAGCACTGCAAAAAAGAAAATGCGGCGAGTTGCACAAATTGAGTCGTAACCCTTTTTGTTAAGCAGCGAAACAACCATTGAATAAAATCCCCACGAAATTGAAGAAAGCAGGGCAAGCAAATCGCCTTTAGGATTTATGCTCAAATCTGTTCGTCCGTTAAGACTAACTAAAGTAACGCCAAAAATACAGAAAACAAATCCTATTACAAACCATAAATTAATGTGCTTTTCTTTTAAAAATATTTGAGAAATGATTGCAGTAAAAAGAGGACAGGTGCTCACAATAACGCTGACGTTAGAAGCCGTTGTATAATTAATTGCAATGTTTTCCGAAAACTGATAAATAACAACACCAGTAAGACCGGCAAGCGCAAACAAAAGGTTATCTTTAGCAGCAATTTTTTCCCATTTTGGCCTCATAAGCCAGAGTCCCAGGTAGGCAGCAAGGAATCGAATAAATAAAATCTCAAGCGCCGAAAAATAGTTCAAAAGAGATTTTGTACAGACAAAGGTAATTCCCCAGAAAAAAATTGCCAGTACTGCCAGAATGTAACCAAGAAGCTTTTTGTTATCCATAATGGTATAGATAATAGCGGAAATGAAGATAAAAAAAAAGTGCAAAATGAAGTTTAATAAAAAAAGAAAAAATTATAAAATAAACTGTATGTCATTAAGATTATGTTGGGATGACTTCCCGGAACAAACAGATGATAAAGCTTTCCTCGATAATCTTTTGTTAAAGCCTGAAGAAGAGGCTTGCAATAATTCTGACTGCAATAAATCAATTGCAGATTCAATTTTGAGTTCAAGTGTTTTAATCAAAGGAGATAACTATCCTGTTCTTCAACTGATGAAGGATGAATTGTTAGGAAAGGTTAACGTCATTTACATCGACCCCCCGTACAATACAGGAAATGCTTTTACTTATAAGGATAATTTTTCAACATCCGATGACCGTCATTCTGCATGGCTCAGTTTTATGAACCGCAGGCTTAAGCTTGCACGCGAAATGCTTTCTGATGACGGATGCATTTTCATTGCAATAGATCAGAGTGAACTTTATGTACTTAAGCTTCTTTGCGATTCAATCTTTGGTGAAGACAATTTTGTGAATGATTTTATGTGGCTTCATGGCAAAGGAAAAAAAGATACGTGGAGCCGTACTCTGCAGCAGAATACATTGTGTTATGCGAAGAATAAAACTAAGCTTAAATCTTTTACGGAAGTTGAATCAACAGATTGGGCAAAAACAAATGCTGATGATGATCCGCGCGGAAACTGGTTCAGCGGAAGCGTTTCATTTACAGAAAAGCGTTCAAATCCTAAGCATAAAAATTATTATTCTATTACATCTCCTTCCGGAATTGTGTGGACCAGGCAGTGGCAGAAGAGCCGCGAAGAAATGGAAAGGCTGCTTGCCGAAAACAGGATTTATTTTGGGCCTGCACCGGAGTACAACAGTGTTCCGAGAATTAAGATTTTTAATGGTGAACAAACCGAAGTTATTCCGCGAAACATAATTGACTGTGTTGACAGTACCAGAAAGGCGCAGAGACATTTGGACAAGCTTCTTGGTGTGAAAGGTGTTTTTGATAATCCAAAGCCGGTTGAGTTAATTTCGCATTTAATTGAAATTACGCAGATGAAACGCGATGCAGTTGTGATGGATTTTTTTGCCGGCAGCGGAACCACGTTTGAAGCTGTAGCTAAAGTGAATGAAGCTGACGGCGGAACAAGGAGGTGTATTCTAGTGCAGAGTGGCGAGGTAGTTGAGACTAACAATCAGTTTAGAACTATTTTTGATATTTGCAAAAAGCGTTGTGAACTAATTGCTGAAAAATACAAGCAGACCTTAGAGGTTTGGAAATTGGTGATAGAGGCTGCCCCGAGCGTGGAGTGCCTGCGTAGCAGTTCCGAAGCATAGCTGAGGAATGAGCGATAGCGAAGCACGGAAGGCGAGTTGTGGAATTAGGCGGGCTGAAAAAAATAGTTAGCTTAAATTACCAAATCTTAACCTCAAACTTACCGCGGGAGAAAACTGGAATCTGATGCAATGGAGCTGAGGCTTGAATAGTTTGCCCACCAGTGTAAGAGTTGCCAGATGCAGTATCATACCAAAGTTCATCAACAGGAAGAAGCGGGAGATAAACTTGGCGACTTGTTGCTTTTGCCTGGGTGATAGGGCAGACTAACAACTTCGGTCCAAACATGTATTGGGTTTCTGTAGCTACGGCAAGCGGGTCGGTGTAAAAATCATACATAAGAGGGCGCATTACCGGGGTGCCGTTTGTGTGAGCTTCCTGCATGAGTGTTTTGATGTATGGTTTAAGGCGCGTGCGAAGATTAAGCAGCTCAACTAAGATTTTGTAAACATCATCGCCAAAAGACCACACTTCGTTATCCTGACCGCTTTCCATCTGTTTAATCTGGTGACCGCGGATTTCGTGGTAAGGCTTGTCTAACACTTTGAATGGCGGGCGTTCACCGTGAAGGCGCATTACAGGGCAGAAGCAGGCCCATTCAAACCAGCGGATTAATAGCTCGTGGAAATCCGGGTCTTTAATGTCGCCACCTAAGAAGCCGCCGATGTCTGTTGTCCACCATGGGATTCCTGCAATTGCCATGCTCAAGCCTGCCTGAATCTGATTGCGGAGTGAACGGAAATCGGAATGCACATCGCCACTCCAGACTACAGTACCAAACTTTTGTGAACCAGCCCAGGCGCAGCGAATAAGTGAAAGTGGGGCTTCATCTGTTTGCGAGGTGGCCTCATTTTGTGCGGTTTGCTTTTCTTCGCAGAGCCCGTCGTAAAATGCTTTGGCGTAAAAATATGGATAAATATTTGAACACTCCATTGCAGGCCCGATGTGATATTTGTAATGTTCAAACTCATAAAGTCCATATTCGGGTTCTGCTTCATCAAGCCAGAAAAGCTGGATTCCTTTTTTGAAATAATTTTCCTTGCATTTTTCCCACACGTATTTTTGTGCCGCTGGATTTGTTGCATCGAAGAAAACGGTGTTGCCCATCCAATCCATGTTGAATCCGTTTTTGCGGTCAAAGCTGATTAGCAGTCCGTTTCGTGACATTTCATCAAAGTTTTCGGAGCGCTCATCGATTGTTGGCCAAACGCTGACCATTAGCTTTACGCCCATTTCGCCAAGTTCGCGAACCATCTGCTCCGGGTCTGGCCAGTCTTCGGGATCAAACTTAAAGTCGCCCTGACAGCTCCAGTGGAAAAAGTCTATAACGATTACGTCCAGCGGAAGATTGCGTCGGCGGTATTCTTTTGCAACTTCGATTACTTCCTGTTGTGTCCGGTAACGGAGCTTGCATTGCCAGAAGCCCATTGCAAAGTCTGGCATCATTGGTGTGCGACCTGTTACGTCGGTGTAGTTTTTTTCTATTTCTGATGGTGTGCCGCAGGTTACCCAATAGTCGATTTTTTGTGTCTGCTCAGCGGTCCAGGATGTGCCGTTTGTGCCGAAGGTTGCGGTGCCGATTGCAGGATTGTTCCACAAAAAGCCATAGCCCCTTGTTGAGATGATGAACGGTACGGAAGCCTGGCTGTTCTTTTGTGCGAGTTCCCAGCTGCCGCCTTTTTTGTCCAGGTGCGAATCCTGATACTGGCCCATACCGAAGATTTTTTCATCGTCGTAGGCTTCGAAGCGGACTGTTGCCTTGTAGTTAAAGGTTGCCGGATTTTGTTTGAGCTCGCGGCCCGGGTTGTTGGTCGGAACGCAGAAGCGGTCTATTCGTGCGCGGTTGCGCCATTGTTCTTCAAAGAGGAGGGAAGTGCCTGTTTCGTTCAGCTGCCAGAAACTGATCCAGCCTTCATGATTAACCCGAACCTGCAGACGGCCGTTAGTAAGGGTGGCGGTTTGACCCGTGGTTTTTTCTACGTTGGCGAAGTGTTCGGCCCATGGGTAAGTAGTGTCTATATCATTGATCTCAATAGAACAAGCTGGGGCGTTATCGGGGAGACTTTCCCCTCCTAAAGCCCAGTCATTTTTATCCATAACCCGGTCGGCGGTCATGCGGATGCGGACAGAATCGGTGCCCCACGGCTCAATCCAAACCGTGCCAAAATTGTCGTTTATAATAAGGCGATTATTTTCTTTTGCAAACATATTTTGATTGTAAAGGGAAAACTGTTTTTTAGCAATTTAGTTTTGAGTTAGATTTTTGCACGATTAAATGCGAAAAATTGCAGGATACGGATAAAATGGTGAGGAATCGAGAAAAAATCCGTAGTAATAAGATGAGAAGGCGCAGGAATTGATGTGAATTGAATGCGAAATGGGGGGTACTACGGATAATTAGAGTGATTTGGCACAAAAAATCCGTAGCTTGGGATGAAGGATAAGCTGATGAGGAAGCAATTGGCAGAAAAAATGGATGTCTTACGGATAAAAATATGAGATGTTGAAAAAAAATCCGTAGTCATACCAAAAAATCATAAAAAAACTTGGCATCTCGACGGGAAAAAGTGTAAGCCCTACGGATAAAATTGGCTGAACACAACAAAAAATCCGTAGTATCAATAAAAAAAATGCAAGAAAAAAGAAATACCACATGGAAAAACTGGTATACTACGGATAAATTGTTCTCCCATAGCCATTTAATCCGTAGTTGTCTATAAATTTACTAAAAAATCACTTTTTTTCCTTGCCACTTTATCAAATCAGAGTTATTTTTGTGTTATGCAGTTTACAAAAAACTTTGAGAATGAGCAGCTTTCTCCAATTTATCTTGAACCGATGCTTGATGCGCGTTTGAAAGAATTGAAAGCCTTGCTGGCCCAAAAACAAAAGGACCTCAAAAAAGCTCCAGAAGGTACATTGCGTGTTTCAGAAAGCAACAAGGTTGTTCAATATTATCACAGGACAAAAAACAGCAGCGCGAATGGAAGATATATCCCCGTGAAGAATCTGAAGCTGGCAAAAGCATTGGCACAAAAAGATTATGATAAAAAAATTATTGCTGCACTGAAAAAAGAGTTGCAGGTTTTGCAAGCTGCATCGAAAGCGTATGAAGGTTTTGCGAAAAAGTCACAGCTGGTAGAGGCTGTTTATGAAAAATGTCGCAAAAACCGGTGGGCACTTATAAAACCGGTTCGGTTACCAGATGAACAGTTTGCAGCGCTTTGGCAATCTGTTGAACATGAACGAAAGGCTTTTCCTGTGGAAGGGCCGGAATACTTTACAGCACGCGGAGAAAGAGTCCGCTCAAAGTCAGAAATTATAATTGCAGATACTTTGAACCGACTTAATATACCGTATCGGTATGAGTTCCCAATCAGCATTACTGTGGAGGATGGTACGAACCGCACGTTCTTCCCGGACTTTGTTTGTTTGAATCTGCGTAACAGACAGGAGTTTATCTGGGAACATTTTGGAATAATGGATGACGCGGAATATGCTGCCAGTTCAGTACACAAGCTTTTTCTTTATGGAAAAAATGGCCTGCATCCCGGGAAAAATCTTATAATATCATTTGAAACTGCAGAGAATCCCATTAATGCACGCCAGGTCGAAAAAATCGCAAAGGAATATTTGAGTTAGTTTTATCTTAAAGTGCCACCGTGGAAAAAGCATTCGTAAACTTTTGTGTTGATATAAAAGATTTCTTCGTAACCCTGAAACCAGGTGAAGTCTCCTGTGACGGTGCAGCGGTATGTGAAGCCGGTTAGTTCAGGGGTGCTGGATTGATAAAGCGATGGTCCGCGATAAGGCATTTTTTGGTCGGCGGCACGAAGGGCTTCTTTTAGAAAATCACCGTTGAACTTTTCATTTAGAACACGGCCCATATAATTCATTGCATATAAGGCGGTGTTGTTTTTCCAGACGGCTTCTTCGCCGGCAAACTGTTCGCCGCCAACGTAAGTGTCATGGTAAACATAATCGCCTTTTGTGTATCTGAAATCGTGGGAGGTTAGTCGTGTAGAGGCAACTTCGTTTTTGTAAGCAGCGTAAGTATTTACATTTGCTTCGAGTCTGAATGCGATTAATTCGTCAAGATTGATTTCAATTGCTGGTTTCATTTTTAACTTCCTTATTTTTTTCAGCAAGATTTACAACCCACTTTTCTTTTTTAAGCCACAGGTGGGCGATTATGATTTTTGGCACTTCCACAAACTTTATGATTACGTACATGGCAACCGGTCCAACAGAGGTGCATTTTGCCAGAAGAAAAATCCCGGGAATAACAATGCCAAGATTTCCGATTCCGTCGACAAGGACTCCCATTGTGGTGTCGCCACCTGCACGGCTTATGGCAAACTGCCCGTTCATGTAAACCCAGATTGGCATGTAGATTGCCATAACTAAAACCATGTGCCTACAAATGCTCTGTGAGTTCAGGCTCAGGTTTCGGAACACAACCGGAACAAGCAGCATGCACAGCAAACCCACTCCGGTAAAAAACAATCCGAAAATCTTGGCACCATTTAGAATCCAAACTTTTTCGCGCCGTGCCTTGTCCAGTTCACCGCTGCCCAAATCTTTTCCAATTATAACACCGGTGGCGGTAATGATTCCGCTGAACGCTACAAAGAAAAGGTTTGAAATTGCAAAGCTTGAAGACATCCCCGAAACTACATCTGCACCGCCGCGGCCATTGTACAAAGCTGTAGTAATCGTTTCTGCAATTGCCCACACCATTTCGGAAAGCATAATCATCCAGGCTTTTTTGAGAATGTCGCCAAAAAGCCGGAAGTTCAGGCGGAATAAATCTAAAAGCTTAATTGCAAAGTCGGGCTTGTTTTTGAGCATCCAGATGATAAAAATCACAGCTTCCACAGTGCGCGCAATTACGGTTGCAATCGCAGCACCACGAACCTCCAGACGCGGAGCACCAAGGTTTCCGTAAATCAAAATCCAGTTGAAGAACGTGTTCACACAGGTTGCAATGATCGAAATCACAAGCGGAACCTTTACTTTTCCAATCTCACGCAGAGACGAAGAAATCATGGCAGAAATCATCCACGGGATTCCCATAAAGCCAATTATCCGAATGTATTTTACACCTTCGTCCAGAATCAAATCTGCCTGTGAGTTGCCCCTAACCATCAGGCTCAAAATCTGCCGGGGAAAAATAAAACATACAGTAGAAAAAACGGCAACAACAAACAGTCCGGTCCAAAGCTTAAAACAGAAGGACTGCTTCATTCCGCCCTTATCTTTTGCGCCGAAAAATTGAGTAAGGAAAATGCCGCCAGCCATGGAGATTGTATTCATAAAAACCATGAACAAAAAGATGATTTGACCGCAGATGTTTACGCCCGACATTTTTACATCACCGAGTCCTGCAACCATAAAGTTGTCAATCAGCGAAACCAGATTTTGAATGAGCATCTGGGTCATTACGGGAATTGCGATTTTCAAAGCCTGTGCGTAAAAGCTGGCCGGGCCAAATTGAGTTGATAAGCGTTGCGATAAAGTGTGATTTTTCATAATTGGGTGTGGTAATATTTTATACTAGAGTAAGATGATGATACAAGAGGGGGAAGTCTCCCCCTGCGCTCGCACTTTCGTTGCGAGCTACCCTCTCTCCTAGGCACAACCAAAGCAAGTGCGTATGGTTGTGGCCCTAAAATCCGCTTCACTTAATTTACAAGTCAAACGTTGAGTAATAATTCAAAAAATATTTAAAGATCATCAAATTTCTTTCCAAAAAATGGTCCGAAATCTCAAATTAAAGAAATATTAATGGCGAGAGGTTTTTATGAAGATTTTTTCGTTTTCGCCCTTTGGGTATGAAGGTGCTCTGGTAACGACTGAGGTTGATTTGCGGCGCGGGATTCCTGCAATTGATATTGTCGGATTAGCGGACAGCGCGGTAAAGGAGTCGCGTGAAAGGATGCAGGCTGCAATCAGAAACTCGGGATTTGATTTTCCGCCAGAAAGGATTTTAATCAGCCTGTCGCCTGCGGACTTGAAAAAAGAAGGTGCAGGTTTTGACTTGCCGATTGCGCTTAGTGTTTTGGCGGCAAATGCGGAGTCTAACGGTGAAAAAAGTTTTATTACCGACCCGATTCTTGTAATGGGCGAGCTGGAGCTTTCCGGTAAGGTGCGCCCTGTAAAGGGAATCCATGCGGCGGTTTCCACGGCGGCTGCGGCTGGCATTATGCGTTGTATTGTTCCTGTTCAGAATGCGGATGAAGCAAGGGAAGTTACCGGCGTTCAGGTTTATGGAGCCGATTCTCTTGAAAATGCATTTCGTGCCCTGAAGGATTATTCTTTTTATGAAACAAGAGGCATCTCCGGTTCAGGTGATGATAATTACCTTCCTCCAGGTTGCATGGAATATGATGGAGTTAAGTTTATTGAAATTTCTCCCGGTTATGAATTTGCAGAGCTTAAAGGGCAGCGAATGCTTGTCCGAGCTTTGCAGATTACGGCTGCCGGCGGACATAATCTTTTGGCGTTGGGTGCCCCAGGTTGTGGTAAGACAATGGCGATTCAAAAGTTCCCTGCCATAAACCCGATTCTTACACTTGAAGAAGCACAATCGGTAACAAGAATCTGGTCGCTAGCCGGGCTTATAAAACCGTCTGAACCTTTAATCCGAGTTCCTCCGTTTAGAATACCGCACCAGACGTCTTCGATTGAGGGTATCTGCGGTGGCGGCGTAAATTGCAGACCGGGAGAAATTTCACTTGCACATAATGGTGTTTTATTTCTGGATGAAGCGGCAGAGTTCCGTTCTTCTGTTCTGCAGATGCTAAGGGTTCCGCTGGAAAGTGGCAGCATTACCTTGTGCAGAGCGGGGCGGAGTACAAATTATCCGGCTCAGTTCCAGCTGATTATGGCGGTAAATCCCTGCCCATGCGGAAACTATGGTTCAAAAACAAAGATGTGTCTGTGCAGCGGAAAATCGATTGAGCAGTATTGGAAAAAGTTTTCAGCCCCGTTGCTTGACCGTGTAGATTTGCGAGTGTTTGTTGAGAATAACAGTGATGGAGATGCCGAAGCAGAAAAACGGCCGGGTCTGGAAACTACAGATGAAATCCGTCGCGGTGTAGCAGCAGCAGTTAAGGCTCAGCGAAAAAGACAGGGAATTAAAAATGCAAAACTGAGTCCTCAGGAAGTTCTTGATTTTTGTCCGGTTGATTCTGACGGCCAGGAGATTTTGAACTCAGCAATTCTGCGTTTTGGTTTTTCACCTCGTGCTGTTTCTTCCTGCATAAAGGTAGCTAGAACAATTGCAGATATAGCCGGCAGTAAGGACATAAAGTCCGAACATATTACAGAGGCGGTGGAGTTCCGTAAACTCTGCACAGATTTGGTCCCTGAATTGTGATGGGGTTTCTCACAGAGCGTACAGAGTTCACAGAGAAGCAGTGTGCGATTAAGGTAAAAAGACCAAACAGTGCAAGGAGAAAGAGTGTAAGGAGAAGAGACTTGAACTAGCCTATAATCGAAGAACCGTTAAAAACAAAGCGCGACAGCGGTTTGTTTAGGTTCATCGAAAAAACGGCTCCGAGCGAGATTAATCGAGCGAGTCGCGAGGGCTCGTCCCCGAGCGGAGTTCAGTCTCGACTTTACATGATACGTGGTTAAAGAAAAACGACTTCCTCTTACGAAGGAAGTCGTTAGATACCGGAGAAGAGACTTGAACTCTTACACGATTGCTCGCAACAGATTTTGAGTCTGTCGTGTCTACCATTCCACCACACCGGCGTGATTTAAAAAATATA
>JAEEGH010004620.1_pt1 | contig 35175 bp, 48 predicted proteins | sample 9134181 | NCBI WGS metagenome assembly JAEEGH01 (sample SAMN16246544, study PRJNA631951) | gut metagenome | biome: gut microbiome; feature: rumen; material: DP-attached | host: Bos | place: Iran: Karaj | collected 2018-10
TGGCACTAATCATGCCTGTACTTTATTACCTGTTAGGCAAGAAACGCCTCTACAAGATGATAGCCAAAGGCGAATATGATGCAGCAGTGGGCTATGAACATCTGATTTCAGACTTTCCCGAGGTGGAGAGCGTGAAGGATGACGAGAAACGTCATGGCGATATCGTTTCAGGACTATTAGATACATAGGATATGCGACCGTTATCAACAAGAACAGCAGGATTTACCGATTCCGTTATCCGTAGGATGACCCGGATATCAAACAAATACGGAGCCATCAATCTCTCACAGGGATTCCCGGACTTCGACCCTCCAAAGGAGATCACAGACCATCTGGCAGAGATTGCTCCCCATGGCCCTCACCAGTATGCGATTACCTGGGGAGCGCAGAACTTCCGTGAGGCATTGGCTAAGAAACAAAGTCACTTCACTGGTCTGGACATTGACCCCAATAAGAATATCGTGGTGACATGCGGATCTACGGAGGCCATGATGGCTTCCATGATGACCGTTGTGAATCCTGGCGACAAAGTGGCCATCTTTTCACCGTTCTATGAAAATTACACGGCAGACACCATCCTGAGCGGTGCTGAGCCGATATACATCCCGCTCGTGCCGCCTACGTTCTCTTTCGATGCCAACCTGATAGAGGAAGCATTCAAGCAGGGTGCCAAGGCATTGGTACTCTGTAATCCGTCTAACCCCTGCGGCAAGGTCTTTACACGTGAGGAATTGCAGACGATAGCAGATATTATAATAAGGTACGATGGCTATGTGATTACCGATGAGGTCTATGAGCACATCGTCTATGCGCCGCGCAAGCACGTCTATATCTCCTCACTTCCAGGCATGTGGGAGCGCACCATCTCATGCAGCTCGCTTTCCAAGACCTACAGCATCACAGGTTGGCGACTTGGCTATGTCATTGCCCCGGAACGCATCATCGACCGGGTGAAGAAGGTGCATGACTTCCTGACAGTTGGTGCGGCGGCTCCATTGATGGAGGCTGCCACAGTTGGACTATGTTTCCCAGATTCCTATTACGAGGGCTTGCAGGCACATTATACTCACATGAAGCATCTGTTTTGTGACGGGCTTCGTCAGTTCGGATTGGAGTTTACTGATCCAGAAGGTGCCTATTATGTGATGCTTGATGTCTCGAAGTATGGTGTGAATGATGACCTGCATTTCTGCGAATGGCTTGCTGAGCATGTCGGGGTGGGAGCCGTTCCTGGCAGTTGTTTCTTCAAAGAGGATGTGCATCATCTTATCCGTTTCCATTTTGCCAAGCGCGACGAGACATTGCAGGCTGCCCTTGACCGCCTTTCAGCCCTTGATAGCAAGGCAAAAGACTACAAATAAGTGAGGCTTACATGATTAACTAAGTTTAATGCTGTTATGGGTTTTACATGTAAAAGAAAGGGAACTCCCATTTCTGAGAATTCCCGTGTGTCCTTTTTTGAAGGCATATATAGAGGCAAAACGTGCTCTTTATCTGCGTCCGAAGTGACCTGCGTTGCTGTGGCCGTGGCGCGGAGTGTTGCTTGCCAAGGTGTGGTTTGTAATACCGTGACGCTTGCCAACATTCACTGGAGCCTTTGGGTGATGCGGAGCATGTGCATGATGCACAGCTGGAACGTGGTGATGTGCTGCGGGCTTGTGCATGTGAGCATAGTGTGAGCCGTGTATCCTGTTGTGGCCGCCCTTGTAGGTCACGAACATTTTTTTATTAGTGAGCATTTCGTAACTTTGTAGCGTCCAAAGGACGTTGAGAGCATCTTAACGAACTTTAACAAAGGACGCTGAGACAAAAATTAAAGAACAAAGTACAATTAGTAAAATTACAAAGTTATGAAGACGAACAACGAAAACAAGAAGGCGGTGATTTTCGCCAGAGTGAGTACAGAAGCGCAGGACTACACTGAGCAAGTGAACAGAATGACAGCCGTTGCAATTGCTGACGGTTACTCAAAAAGTAATCTGGTAGTCATCAGCAACAAAGAAAGTGCTATCAAATTATCGGAAGACGAGCGTGAGGGCTTGCAGCAGTTACAGTCTGCAATAGCAGCAGACAGCAGCATTAACGCAGTCTATGTTTTTGAGATTTCACGTCTCGGTAGACGTATGGACGTTATTTGCAGTGTCTTGTCGTGGCTTACTGACAATCATATCCAGTTAGTGTGTGACACTCCTAACGTCAGACTGTTTGACCGCAATGGAAATTTAGATTTTGCAGGACAGTTGCTCATTTACATCTGTGGTGTAATGGCAGAGCAAGAAATGAAAATCAAGAAAGAACGTTTTGCCAACGGTAAAAAACGCGCAAGGGAGCAAGGCAAATGGACTGGCACACCCGTAATGTTTGGTTACAAAATTGTCAATCAGCGTGAAGTCATTGACGAGATTGCAGCAGAAGTCATCAGAAACGCATATCAGATGTACGTCGGTGACGAAAACCGCACAGCACAGACAAACGTAGATATTGCAACTTATTTGAGAAACAACGGTATCTGCAAGCGTTCTGATAAGTTCTTTTCCGCTGGCCGTGTTGCATCGTTTATTGCACGCGAGAAGTATCGCGGCACAATCGTCAGTGAGGAACTCTGGGACAAGTGCAACGAAATCAGACTCAAAAATTACAATGGTAGTAAAGAGCGTAAGATGGCATTTGCAGAGCGTCTTATCAAGTGTCCAGACTGTGGACGTAATTATCAACTATCACACCGCAGTTATATTTGTGCAGCACACAAATCAGAGTACAAAGACAGTGATATGTACTGTGAAAACCGCATTGCACTGCATCGTAGGTTTGTCGATTGCAGTCTTGTCGAGACGGTTGCTGTCTGGTGGCTTGAAGAGCAGAAGAAAGACAACTCAGAGCGCAAGCAGCAGACACAGCAGTCAATTGATAAACTGAGCGCACGTCTGGCAGACGCTCAGAGCAAGTTGAATAAACTCACAGACAAGAAAAGACGTATTGGAAAAAACTATGAAAATGGGATTTATTCAGATGAAGAGTTTGACAAAGCAATCGAGACTGTCAATGTCGATGAAAAGAAAGTGAAAGCAGACATTGCAAATCTCTCAGCACGTATTGCAGAGTTACAGAGCCAATTATCAGACTTTAGCGAGTTAAAGACCTGGTCTCAGCAGTGGCAGTCTTTCAACAGCCTCACACACGCTGAAATGTACGAGACTATTCATAGACTTGTCAGCCACGTCAGCGTAAGAGTTGAAGATGGTAAGAAGTTCTGGACTATCCACCGCAAGGATAGCAACGACGAAGTGACTTATATGATATGTGGATATGGTCGCGCCGTTAAATTGTACGGTTACGTTAACGGCAAAGCGGTAGAACTGACAAAGAATCCCGATTTTAATGTCGATTATGACAAAGACAGTGAAATGAAAGACGCTGCATAACAACAGACAGAACACGCAAAGAGAGCGTCAGAGCCGACAAGACTCTGACGCTTTTTATATATTGAAAAGACTGCATCAGCATCACTATGACAAAAACGACCAACGAAGACTTTCCGAAAATAATCACAGAATTGATGCAGTCCTTATGAGATATTTATCTCTCGTCTCGTCAGTTATTATCTGTTTTCGAGGGCGGTGACTCTCGCAATCAGATTTAATATGCTACTGTCGTGTTGAGTCAGTGCCCGAGCGACTACCACCTAATATTCATCGAAAGCGTCGTAATACTGCCCGAGCGAACTATCAAGACGAGTATTAAACTGATTGAGCGAACTATTTAAACGATTTCCGTAAACAGTCAATGTGTCGTGGCAATATGCAGACGTGTCAACAGCCAGACTTTCAACAGCGTTAATGCGTGCTCTGTCTTCACTCAAAATCGTTGTTACAGTCGTATCAATATAGTTTGTCAGACTGACGATAGAAGCGTCAAGACGGTTGCGCTCTGTTTGCAGATAAGAGACAGAAGCGTCGAGGCTGACGAAATGATTACGTACAGACGTATCAAAGTCGTTTAGGTGGCTTGTCAGTGTGCTTGCGAGTGTGCTAACGTCAGACCGTAGGGACGTGTCATAGATGACTATCAAATTATTGGTTGCAGACACGTCGTTTCGCAGTCCAGAGATACTGGAATTTGCAGAGAGCAAGCCGTCAGACAGTGACGTTATGCTTGTATCGTGGCCGTCGAGTCTTGACGTATGATTTGCCGTCAGCGTCTTCAAATTGCTAACGTCTGAAACAGTCGTATCAAAGTTTGTCAAGTGCGTTGCAAAGCGTGTCGAGACATCTGCAATGTCTGTCTGGTTCTTACTGGCTTTTGCACTTACATCAGACAGACCGCTTGACAAGTCGATAATCTTATTATTGACAGCCCCGAAATCAGTCGTAATTGTCTGGTTAATCAGTGTGATTGCATCAGCATTTGTCTTGACTCTGGCACTTACGTCAGTGACTTTCTGGTTAACATTGTTATAGTCAGTGATATGCTCTGCAAGACGTGACGAGACATCAGCCATATAATCAGCGTTAGAGGCGATTGCACCTTTGACGCTTACAATGCTTGCGTCTGTTGTTTCAATAGAGGCAGAGAGCGCGGAAACGCTTTCTGCAAGACGATTGCTTACGTCTGTGACTTTCTGATTAACGCTGTTATAGTCAAAGATGTGCTCTGCAAGACGAGTCGAAACGTCAGCCATATATTCAGCGTTAGAACTGATTGCAGTTGCATTGTTGCTGACACGGGTGCTGACATCTGAAATCGAAGCGTCTAAACGTGTAAGATGTGCGCTCTGTGAGGCGATTGAAGACTTAACGCTTACAATGCTTGCGTCTGCTGTCTCAATTGCGTCAGCAAGTTCAATGATGCTTGCGTCGTGGCCGTTTAGCCTCATTGTATGAGCAGCCGTCAGCGTTTTCAATGCAGAAACATCAGCGACAGTGCTATCGTGGTCGATAAGATGCAATGCAAGACGATTGCTTACGTCTGATACATTAGTCTGGTTTAGATTTGCTTTTGCTGACACGTCTGCTATACGTGTGGCATTGTCAGCGACGTTGCTTGTCGTATAATAAAGACGAGTCGAAACGTCTGAAATATCAGTCTCGTTTTTGTTCGCTTTCTCAGATACGGAACTCAGACGAGTACTGACGTTTGAAATGCTCAGAGTCAGAGTCTCACTTAACGAACTGACAGAAGCGTCAAGACGTGTTGAAATGTCAGACGTTACAGTCTGCAAATCATTGATGCTGTCTGTGAGTCCTCCGATACTGTCAATCGTCAGTGACTTGATTGATGCGTCCAGATCTGAAACAGCGTTTTGGAGCGTCGAGATACTTGCATCTGTGGCAGTGCTATACGTTGCGAAGTTAGCCGATAAGTCATCAAGTGAGGTGCGTAACTCTGAAATCTTTTCGCCAGTGATTTCAGTGATAGAAGCGTCAAGGGCATCAAGCGTGTCAACCACCCTTTGCAGTGTGCTTGTCTGGGGTGTTTCTTGCACTACGATTTTTAAGACGTTATCGTCGTAGATGTTTTTTTCGTTAGTGTTCATTATGCTGTTAATCAGAGATAGTTTTCAAGAAATAACAAGTGTTGACGATGTTGGTTTGTGTATATTCACCGTCTGGAAACTTATCGTCAGTCAGAGACGTTAAGATTTGCAGTCTGATAATGCCGTCTTGCAAGTATGAGCGTACAGCACCATTATTGAGCAAAAGTCTGTCAGCAGGTATGCGGACTAAATTGTCATCGGGGTCAATAAATTCGGGTTCCACGACATAACAAGTCGCTGCATCAGTCGTAAAGACGGAAATCTCAAAATCGTCGAAATCTGACAAAAGAAACTCTGTACCGTCTTGACGTTCTATCTGCAAGCGATAGACAATATCGTCAATGCCACGTATAACTGTTTTCATTGATGTGTAAGATTAATCTTTATCATATTTATTTTGTTTTGAGACAGACAGATTTAAAGCAGATAAATACAGAAAAGACATCAGATAACAATGAGACATTATATAAGATGCTTTGAGTCTGAGGCAGCATATACAGCCTACAAAAACGGTAGCGATAAATGGTTACCGAGAGTGGCATTTATTCCATCAACTCCGACAGCAGTCAAAAACATAACAGTCAATACACCTGGCAGACTTGTTTTTAACGAACTCGGAAAACATTTCATTGAGATTTGCAATGGTGGTACAATGTACTTTTGGGACATTCAAGACCCGACGCTGGCTAACGATGCTGCAAATAATTATGGTTGGTACAGAGCACAAGTCATTGACGGTGAGTTACAGATAACAACACCAGAAGGACAAGCAACGTTTGACAGTAGTACGGGAGTGCTGAACTTTACGAACTACCCAGACAATGACTACTGATTAAATAAATATAGTAAAGTCAAGAGGAATCCTAAAACGATATCTTTTAAGCGTTTAATGCTCTGCTATATGATGGCAGAGCATTTTTGTTTCAGTAAGTAAGATATGAAATCAGATAAAGCACCCTAATCGTCTTTCACTGGTGCAGCAGATAAGTTTATCAGATAAGATAAGAAAAGCGGTTAGGGACGCTTAGGGTTTCTAATAAGATAATATATCAGATAATAACGTCGGCGGTACGTCGAGCGCACAAAGCGCGAGCAGCCGACGAAGAAAGAACAAAACCAACCCAAGAGCGTAAGCGAATAGACTTGGCAGACACGTCACTGTACGGCTCTGCCGTTATACACGTTTATAAGATTATTATCGCTAACGCTATTTATATTATTATGCTTGCGTCAGCCATTACACTATATACTATCTTATATATTAATTATACTATATATTGTATAGTGTAACTTTGGCACAACTCTGGCACAAATTTTGGCACAAACTTGGCACAAAAAATGGCACAAACTCATTTTGTGCCAAAAATGGCTTGATATGTAAAGTTAGACTATATATAGCGTAAGTTTTGGCACAACTTTGGCACAAACTTTTTTATCGTTTTTGTGTCAAAATTCAAGCCGTCTGGAGATACAGCCGTATAATAAGTAGGATAAATAACTTTGTAGTAATCTGAAATATTCATATATTTTTGAACGTTTACAAATGCCTTCGTCGGGAGACGCGGGCATTTTTTTTAAGTCTCCAAAAACTTTTCATCGGATTTCTTATATAAATAGTGTAAACGTATCAAACTTTATAATAATGAAACTTTCAGACTACACATTACAGGCAGCGACGGTTATAGTCCAAGAGGTCGAGAAAAAAGCACGTGAAATCATATTTGATTATACAGCAGCAATCAAGCGCGGTGTTAATCCTCCAGACGTTGTAAGAATATACAGCGAGCGTCTCACAGATTTAAACACCATGTGGAAACAGTGCGTCAGGCATCACATACGCTATGGCAGACAAACGCAATCAATCTACATTGATAGTTGCAATCATTACGCAATGTCACATTATATTGCAGAGCGTTTCAATTTTCAGATACATCACGGCAACGATTTCAAGCGCATTAACTACAGTTGCGACAAGTTTCTTGATTTGGCACAAATGGAGGTTGCTTTTCTTATCTCGAAATATAACGAGGTCTATAAATTTGAAATCGAGATTGCAGTTTTGCAGTTGCTATTTCATTATTTCTGCATATACTCTATAGATGGGTGGAATGGTGGATATTGCTACAGCATTGACGCAAACGACATCTACAAAGTAATAACAACACTTGACAGCAACGATATGCAACTGTACGAAAGATATGCTAAGAGGATTGGCGATTTCAGACCTATGATGCGGCAACCGTCAGCAGTGAGAGTTAAGAAGCCAAAACCAACTTGCAAAGAAGACATTGAGCGTTGTATTAATAATGATATGACACAATCAGAGATAGCGGAAAGCATCTGTGATAATTGGGACGTATCAAGACGAACAGCATACAGACTTATGACAAAGTACGGCTTTACCCGTGAGAAAACGTCAGCGGCAGAACGTCCAGATCTGGCAGAAGTTCCGACAGTTGAGCAACAGCAGCACGTCGATACTTTCAACCTTCCCGACAATCCTTATGTCTTGAAAACGATGCTGCATAGTTGGCAATCTGAAAACAAGAAACTCAAAGAGGAAATCGAGCGACTGAAAGCCGAAATCGAGCGTCTAAAAAATTCTGATAAATAATTATGAAATTAGGTATATTCAGTTTTAAACTTTCATTTTATTTTTGTGAGGGCTGTCTTTGCAGCCCTTTTTTATTTCGTGGATAAATACTGAAACGTAACCAACGAAAAAATATGAGCGACAAAGTTATTATCTCATTAATTCCTCATTTCTCAAAGTATGCTGTCAGCACCGAGGGCAATCTGTACAGAGTGACGAAAAGCGGCTCTTACAAACAACTGAGCAACAACGTCAATTATAATGGGTATGTCATCAATCGCATTGTCGGCGATGACAAGAAATTACACCAAGTTTAGCGAGGTATTCTTATATTGGCGGCTTTCGAGTCTTGCACTCATTTCGACGGTGCGGAGTGTGACCACATCAATCGCATAACGACAGACAATAGGCTTGATAATCTGAGATGGAGCAGTCACCGCGACAATTGCAGAAATCGTCACTTTACTCGTCGGGAAAAAGACAGAGCGTTATATCTGATTTACGACGATGGGACAGTACAATATTATGAGCGACGCAAACAGACAAACATACCGTCACCGACACTGAGCCGCATTTTGTACGGTGCGCACTCTCAGAAATACAAGTGCAGAGGTTTCTATTTTGATAAGTTGCACGAACAGACTGACGAGACGAAACAGAAAGTCAGAATGAGCATTGCAGATGCTATCTGTGACAATCTGTTTTTCAAAGACTGTGGCGGTACTTATCACAAACTATTCGATTTTGAACACAATGCCTAAAATCATAACACTGGCAGACATTAACAGAGCGAGACGGCAACAGCAGCCGTCTCACTTTAGTAATGAGATAAAGACATATCAAAGCAGCAGCGACGTAAGAGCGTCTTATTATCAGTTACCACAATGGAAAGCATTACGAAGCGAGTACAGACGTTTGCACCCGCTTGACGAACTTTCTTTGCTTTCTGGCCGCGTCGAAGCAGCCGAAGACGTTCACCATTTAATCAGTCCGTTCGGAAGCGGCTACAGCCAGACACAGACTCTTTCTCTGCTGTTAGATGCTGACAATCTTATCAGTCTGACGAAACAGCATCACGGATATATTCACGGCAACACGTCAGCACTCACAGACGAGGAAAAAGAGTATCTTAATGAGCGTACAGAAGCAGTCAGAAAAAAGCATCAATTTGCATAAATAAAATATGGAACAGCAACTAATTATAAACGGCTTACCTACGCAGCAAATCAAGAAAGTTAAAATGTACGTTCGCATTGTCAGCAAACGTTATGCAGATGACTTGAACACTATCGCGGAAAATCAGCGTAATTGTGTAGCAAGTCATATCGTCAACTTTATGCGCTCAATCTATCTGGCAGAGCACCCATTTGACGAACTTGATTTGTGCAGCAATCTTTTGACAGAAGCAGAGCACGTCGTTAATTTCTTATATCTGCCAAAGACTGCAAATCTCGCCAGCCGTGTTGCTGTCTGCATTGACTTTGATAATATGCTGTCTTTGAACAAAAAGCATTATAAGAATTATCAGAGCAACCGTCTGAGACTTTCAGACGTTCAACAGTTGTTTGTTGAAAAGAAACAGTCTGTCATCGGCAGTCGCTATCATATAGACAGCAGCAGACTATTGGAAGCACCGACGATGACTGAGAAAAAGAAATTTCAGCATAACCGTGAAGTCTTACAGATAGACTTTGACGGTGTTGTCTTGCACTCATTCAAGACACTCACAGAAGCAGCGAAAGCAACGAATATCAAACGAGAAAATATCTACAGTTGTCTAAAGCACTGGAATAACAGCGCAGGCGGATTTGTCTGGAGATACGCAGACGATGACGATTTCTGACTTTCTGATTTCTTGACAATCCCCCCGAGTGGTGCTCTGAGTCACTTTTTCACGGCATCTCGCGCCAAATTCCCTTGAATATTTACACGCTGTTTCTGGCTTGCTGGCCCACCCCCGAAAATTTCTGGATAAATACAGAAAAATTTATCACAGAAAAATGACAGACAGACGAGTAACGAAGTACATAAACGCGGTTAAGCGTCGTATCACTGACGATTACGGCTCGGTTCCTGACGAGTGGAGTGCGCAATTACAGCAACTTGAAGACGTTTATACAATTTATCTGAGAGCGTCGGACACTCAGAAAGATGCGGCATTAACTGACGTGACAAATGGCGGTAGGACTTTGCAGAAATCTTTGTATTTCTCAATTATGACTGAGTGCTGCAATACGATGAAAAAGATAATTGCAGACTTTGGACTTTCGCCGCTTGCAAAGTCAAAAATCAAAAAGCCAGTTGCAACAGACACAGACGATTTCACAGATAACTTTCTTTCTGATTGATGACAGTACCGAGCAAATATCTAAAGTATGCCGAAGACGTTACGACTGGTAGACAGATTGCTTGTCAGTACGTCAAAGACGTGTGCGCTCGTTATCTGAGTTGGTTGCAGCGTACAGATATTTGCTTTTGTGCTGATAAAGCAGACAGAGTGATTAACTTTGTCGAGCGTCTTGAACACTTTCAAGGCAAATGGGCGGGAAAGAACTTTGTACTATCTGAGTGGCAGAAGTTCATAATATACTATGTCTATGGCTTTTATTTCACTGGTACTGATAAGCGTGTAATATAGCACGTTATATTAGATTGCGCACGTAAGCAAGGAAAGTCAATGTTTGTTGCAGCACTCAGTCTGTACGCTCTAATCGGAGAAAAGGAGTCAGCAGCAGAAATTGACATTGTAGCGAACAGCAGACAGCAAGCGCACATCTTATTTGATATGTGTGCTAACGTTGCAAAGCGTATGGATAAGAAAGGGCGGCACTTGAAAAGCACTTTGAACAGAGTCAAATTTGCAAAGACTGACAGTTATATACAAGTGTTAGCGTCTTGCGCTGCAAGCCTTGACGGTTACTCGGCCAGTATGTTTGTCGAGGATGAAATGCACTCGGCAAAAGACACGCAATTATTTGACGTTCTGAGCAGTTCTTAGGGTGCTCGTATTAATCCGCTCAGTTGGATTGTAACGACAGCGGGAAAAAACCCGCTATGTCCGTACTATCAAATGCGAAAAAGTGCAATAGATGTGATTTAGGGACGTGTCGAAAATGACAGTTTAGTCGCTTTCATTTATACGCTTGACGATGGTGACGAGTGGACTGACGAAACAGTCTGGCAGAAGTCCAACCCGAACTTAAACGTAACTGTCAGCGTCGATTATATCCGTGACAGAATAGTACAAGCGCAAACGTCCTCACTTATAGAAAACGACGTGAAAGTCAAGACGCTTAACTGTTGGGTGCAGTCAGTCGAAACGTGGATTTCAGACACATATATCACGAAGTCGATGCAGACAGTCGATTTGCAGCAATTCAAAGATGCAGAGTGTTATATCGGTGTAGATTTAGCAGCAGTCAGCGACTTGACTTGTTGGTCGGTTCTGTTTCCACCAGATGCAGACCGCCAGATCTGGCCCGACAAATACATTTTCAAGACTTTCGCATATCTGCCAGAAGACACAATCGCAAAGAGTGAAAACGGGCATCTTTACCGTCGCTTTATCTCACATAAAGAGTTAATCAGCACGTCAGATAATGTCACAGACTATGACGTTATACTGCAAGACATCTTAAAAGTCAATGACATCTGCTATATTTTGTCAGTTGCATACGACAGATGGAACGCCACACAGTTTGCTATCAATGCAACAAACGCGGGTTTAATTATGTAGCCTTTCAGTATGTCGCTCGGTAATATGAATCGTCCAGTCAAGGAACTCGAAAGACTCATACTTTCTGGCAAAGTAATCATTGACGTTTCTGATTTGGTTCGGTGGTGCTTTTCAAACGTCCGCATAAAGTCAGACCATAACGACAATACAACTGTAGATAAAGCATAGAAAGCACAAAAGATTGATGCAGTCGTTTCAATTGTTGAGGCTCTTGGCGCATATCTGAGCCGTGTGTCTGGTTTTGATGTTTCACAGTTGCTTTCTGACGTGACAGAACAAAGATAAATACAGCAAAATACATATCTCATATATGGCATTTTTCGACTTTCTTAAACGAAACAACAAAGAGCAAAGAGCACTGACAGACGATTACTGCCAGACGGCTCTGAGCGGCTTGAACTTGGTAAATTTTCACTCAAATAACAGTATGTCTTTGAGTGCGATTTACAGTGCAATTGAACTTATCAGCAATACACTCGCAGAAATACCGATTGAAGTCAAGCAACGTGACGAAGACAGCAAGACGCATACACTGAAACAGCACTCAATAAAGTTTGCTATCAATAACAGCCAGTTAACGAGATTTATGCTCATTAAATGTGCTGTTAGTGATATGCTCAGACACGGAAACGGGTTTATTTACTTGAACAGAGCAAAAGACGGCATCGTTACAGATTTGGTGTATATCCCCGCTACAGATGTAACTATCTATTACAACAAACGCACACGAAAGACTTATTATCAGTGTCTCAATATCGGAAAAGTCGAGCCGAAAGACATTCTGCATTTCTATCTACGCAGTGAAGACGGCATCAACGGCATCAGCGTATTTAAGTATGCAGCCAGAAGCATCGAAACTGCAAACTACGTGGAAAACACCGCACTTGATTACTATGCAAAATCTGGTATGACTACGGGACTGTTGAAAGCGAAAACCGCACTGATTGGAAAGCAAGCAGCAGACGCAATGAAACTTGTATAGGGCGAAGTCAATACGACGAAATCAAGCAATCTGATAAAGTTTATACCGTATGACTTAGACTATATACAACTTTCGACAAATCCGATTGACTCACAACTTAATGAAAGTCGTAAATTTAACATCGAAGAAGTTGCACGTTTTCTTTGTGTGCCTCTGCCGCTGTTGGACGGCTCACAGATTTCAAACATTGAGTCTGTTAATATACAGTTCTTATTGCAGTGTATTCAGCCGATTTTGACACTGGTAGAAGAGGAAATCAATAGAAAGATGCTGTCAGCAGCAGAGCGAGAGACTATCTTTATAGACTTTGACGAAAATGAGTTGTTACGCACTAACAAGCAGAGTACAGCATCTTACTTGCAGACACTCACAAACGCGGGTATTATCACACGCAACGAAGCCAGATCAATGCTTGGTTTGAATGTCAAAGACGGTGCAGATAATCTTTCAGTTTCTTACTCAGACATCAATCAAAATACAATAAAAAACGATGCTGATAAATAATACTATGATAGACACAAAGCATATTGAAATCAGAAAAGCCGAGATAAGTTCTGCAAGTGGCAGAACAGTCAGCGGCTATGCTGTCAGATTTGAAAGTGAGTCTGTTAATATGGGTTTCGTCGAGATTATCCATCGAGGCGCAATCACAGACGAGACAATCAAATCGTCAGACGTGTTTGCTTTACTCAATCACAATGAAAATACAGTCTTAGCACGTTGCAATCGTGGCACTGGTTCTTTGTCGCTGAAAGTTGACAATGATGGTGTCTTCTATGAGTTTGAGGCACCGAACACCGCAAACGGCGAGGAACTTTTGGAGCACATCAAACGCGGTGAAATCTCACAGTCTTCATTTGCTTTTACTGTCAGCACTGAAGACGGTGCGGAGAAGTGGACAAAACGCAGTGACGGCACTATCGTCAGAGAGATTTTCAAAATTGAAAGACTGTACGATATTTCGCCAGTCTATCAGCCTGCATATACAGAAACGACGTGCAGCAAACGAGCCCAAGAAAAATTTTCAGAATTAAAAAATATGGAAGATAACAAAGACTTGCACAACGATGCAGACTTGCAAGAAATTGAACTGTTGAAAGCAATTATCGATGAGCAAGAACAAAAGATTAAGGAACTGCAAGACGCTCAGAATCGTACAGAAGACAATGACGAAAAGAAAGATGACGAGACTGACGAAAAACAGACTGAGCCAGAGCAGATAAATAATAGCGAGTCTGAGCCAGAAGCAGAGCCAGAGCCGACAGACGAGAGCACTGACGCTGACGAGACTGACGAGGACGATGAAAAAGACAAAATTAACGATAGAAATATTTCTAAAATGGAAAAGTTTTCACTAACAAAGGAAATCCGCAATGCAATTGACAGCGGTGTAAATAAGATTGATATGCGTGCTTACACTGTGAGCGATGAGGGTACAGATGTAGTCGGCACTGACGTATTTGACATTTTTGCTCCATTGCGTGCAAAGAACGTCTTGACCGATGCGGGAGTGCGCGTTATCTCTGGCATCAAGAACAATGTGCAAGTGCCAGTATTTGGTGTGACAGAGGCTAAGTTTGCAAACGAGACAGCAGACGCAAGCGACGGCAGCGGCTCAATCACATCTGTTAAACTTTCGCCAAAGCGTGTGACTGCAAAAGTCCCCGTTTCTCTGGAGTTGCTTGCACAGGACTCCGTCGGCATCGAAAATATGATACGTGAAGACTTGCAGAACGCAGTCTATGCGGCTGTTGAGGACAAAGTCTTTGGACGTCAGGCAGAAAGCACAGACGTTTACGCTGGACTTATCAACGGTGTTGCAAATGCAAGTATCGCAGACGTTTCGACTTTCGCAGCACTTACGAATATGGAGGCAACCGTCGAGACTGCAAACGTCGATATTTCTAAGTGCAAGTATGTCGTATCTCCGTCCGCACGTGGCAAACTCCGCGCAATGCCCAAGAGCACTAAGACTACAGAACTTGTTATGCAGCAGGGTGAAATCGACGGCACTGAGGTACTGAGCACTGGTCATCTTAACGACGTGTCAGTCGGTGTGATTTATGGCGATTTCTCAAATATCGTTGTAGGTACCTGGGATAACGTGCAGATTGATACCGTGCGCGATACTGCATCACTGAGCAACGGCACTGTAAATCTTATCGTCAATGCTTACGTAGATGTAAAGTGCGCACGAAAGAACGCTTTCGCATTCGGTAAAGTGTCTTGATTATGATATTGCGCAAATTCAGTCATTTATAATTTTAAAAGGGTATTTTTTCGTCAACTCTCTCAGCAATTGTTGAGAGAGTTTTTTATTTCCGCCAGATCTGGATAAATACAGAAAAGTCAAACGTCTGATTGTATGTACATAGACACTGTAATACTTAAAAAGCATCTGAATATTGACGAGTCCTTTATTGACGATGACGAGTACATCAAAGCACTCTGTCTGGCAGCAGAGCAAGCCGTCGAAAATCACATTGCACGTCCACTGTCTGAGATAGTTGACGAGCGCGGGAGATTGCCGTCATCTATAAGACACGCTATCTTACTGTTGGTCGGTCATTTCTATGCTAACAGAGAAAGTGTCTCATTTGCGTCAGCGTCAGTCATTCCGCTTGCGTATGAGTACCTTTTGCAGCCGTATAAATCTTATGCGTTTGACACGTCGTTTGGAGTATGAGAGCAGGGAGTCTTAACGAAAATATTGAGATATTGCGCTCAGTCAAGACGCGTGACGAGTACGGTATTGACAAAGAGACGTGGCAGTCTTTCGCAAAGACGAAAGCAGCAGTCAGATATATGTCTGGCAGCAAAACAGTCGATGTGCAAGAGGTGTTCTTTGCCGAGACAGTCGAGTTTACTGTGAGATACTATCACAATATCAAGCCGACAGACCGCATCAAGTATTACAATCAGATATATCGTATCATTTCAATCAATCCAGACAAGCGGGCAAATAGTCAAACGTTAGTGACAGAGTTAGTTAATGAGTGATTTTGCGTCAAGACATAGCAGTTACAGCAAAAGAAAGTCTGTACATAACAAGCAAAACGTCGGCATCTATGCAGAGACAGACGAAGTTGAAGAAATGCTCAGTTTCTTCACGTCCGAGCAATGTACAGACTTATACTCAAAAGCACTTGGAACAGTAGCCAGAGACTATAAAGAGACTACAAAAGACTATTTCAAACAGTCTATGCCGTCAGCGAGTCGAAGCAGTCAGCACGGTTTCAAAGACAAACTGATTGATGCAGTCAGAGTCTCAAAGATAAAAGTCGAGGGTGACGAGATAAAGACAGCCGTACACGTCTTAGGTGTTCGCAGTTCTGGAAGTGGAACGTACCGCGCACGTTTCTTTGAAAATGGGACGTAGCCACGAGAGACAAGCAAAGAATATACAGACAGTCTCGGCAGAACGTACAAGAAAGGAAAGCCACTCGGACGTATCAAAGCACTCAATTTCTTTCAGAAAGCACAAAGCGTTATGTCAAATCTGGCTGTCTCGCTTGATAAAGTGATAAATGACTTAATCAATAAAAACGCACCAAAATAAAGACAATGAAAAACGCACTGAGCATTAACAAATATATTAATAAGTTTCTGACTGAATCAGAAGCAGTGACAAGTCTTGTCAGCGTCCAGAACATAAGACCGTTAATCTTAGCACCGACGATATTTCCGTATGTGTCTTTTATGCACGGAAACATCAGCAGCAGTTACACTAAAGACGGGTGGAGTGAAGACACTACAGAAGTCACTATCATAGCAGTCTCAGACGATTACTCGCAGACAGTCGATATTGCAGAAGCAGTCAGAGAGTTGCTTGATAACAAAGCGTACAAAGACGAAGACATTTATATCAGTGAAATGAGACTCAGCGGAGCAACAGAAGACCAGATCGAAAATGTCTTTGTGCAGCGTCTCAGTTTCACAGTTAAAATCAGTGCTTTCTAAGCAGAGATAAATATTAAAATTATACACGCATAATATATTATGACTAAGGGAAATCAGTTGCAATTGTTTTATCACAACGGCACCAAGTACACGACCTTCGGCCACGCAACAGCAAACAGTCTGCAAGTTTCAAACGAGACTCAGACAGTGAGCAGCAAAGATATGGGACTCCACCCGCTTGTAGAGACTACTGGCAGCAATTGGAGTTGTAGCGGCTCAATGCTCTTTACTACAGACAATGCAGCAAAAGTTATGGGTATGGCTGCAACTGGTCAGCCGTACACAATCGCTTTCGCCACTATTTCAGAAAACAAGTGGCAAGACGGTTTAAAGTCTGTCACAGACATCAGCACTAACGTTTCTTGGACTGTTGGCAATGGCTTTGTGCGCTACGGTGACGCGATAGTCACATCAGCAAGCATCACAGCCAATGACGGGGAAACTTGCACTATGGACGTAGAATTTACCGGTAGCGGTCGTTTGCTCACTACAGCACCCGCAACACCGAAGAGTTACACTTAATCGGTCATTGCTGATTGAATTAAAATTGCATTTTTTTAGTGAGAGTGACAGTCTTTGTCACTCTTTCTTTATGCTGATAAATACAGAAATAAAAACAGATTTGATAATGACGATTAATTACGACGGCAAAGAAATTACACTGAAATTCTCATTTCGCTCTGATATGCTCTTTGAAGATGCAGTCGGGCACTCATTCACAGCACAAAGTGAGTCAGAATGGTTGCAATATATGTTCTGTACGCTTATTGCACTGACAAAAGACGAGTCAATGAAGTTTGACGAGTTTCTTGACTGGATTTCAGACCACCCGACAGTCTTCTATGACTTTATAGAGTGGTACAGCGATTATCAGCAGAGCGTTATGACTCTGAGAAAGAAAGCAGAGCCAGAAGCAGAGCCAAAGAGCAAAAAAAAAGTGAGTCGAAAAAAGAAATAAAGTGCAGAGTTAAGTATTACTTTCGCTTGCTCTGTTTCGAGTATAAAATTTGCTCTGTTGCTTACTTTCTTGACGAAATGCTCTTATCAGAACTGCAAGACATACTTGATAACATTCAATATGCAGACCGCTCAATCTGGGAAGCACTTAGGATTAACTCATTTATCACTTGTCAAGTCAACAGCAGAAAGAAACTGAAACTGCAAGACATCTACAGACTACCATTTGACGAGACAGAAGAAAAAGAACAGATGACGAAAGACGATTTTGAACAGATGCAGCAGCAGTCAAAAGCACTTGAAGACTACATCAATAGTCAGCAGCCGACAATGACAGACAAAGTTTAATAACACACATATAAGATGGCAAATTTGAAAGTCGATTTAAGTCTTAACGACGGTAATCTTAAACAATAGATAAACGCTGACAAGCAAGCAGTCAAAGACTTTGGAAAGTCAGTCGGAGAGCAAGCCCAGAACTTTGCGAAAGTTGCGGGCGGCATCACTAACTATAAACGCAAACTTGCAGAACTGAGCAAAGAGGTCGTAAGTCTGGAAATGTCATACAAGTCACTTTCAGACGAGCAGCGAAAGTCTGATTTCGGTTAGGCACTCGCAAAGCAACTCAATGAGGCAAAGAACAAAGCCGCAGAATTTAAAGACCAGATAGCGGACACAGCAGCAGAAATCAAACAGTTATCGTCTGACTCATTCAAGACAGAAGCATTGACGGCGGGCATCCAGACAGTCAGCACGTCAATGAGTGCTTTTGTCGCGGTTACAGATTTGTGCGGTGGTTCTACAGAGCGACTTGAAGACGCTATCAAGAAACTTGTAATAATACAGTCTGTTAGTGCAGCGTCAGTCAGAGTGATTAACGCTCTGCAAGCGCAATCCGCTTTGATGCTTGGAGTCAGAAAAGTACAAGAAGCAGCACTCACAGCAGCAATCACAATCAGAACAGCAGCAGAGACACGAGGAACAGCAGCAGTGAAAGCCGCAACAGTGGCGCAGGCCGCTTTGAACGCAGTAGCGAAAGCAAATCCATACGTCTTGCTTGCGGGCGCGGTGGCGGCTGTTGCAGGTGCTTTATTTGCTTTCTCTGGTAAGAGTAAAGAAGCGGCAGACGAGACAAAGACGCTGACGGCAGAAATGGAACTGCAAAAGAAACTTGCAGAGACTTACACATCTACACTGAGCAGCACTTACAGCGACTTGATGACTCGTTACGCTAAACTACAAACACAGTGGCGGTCTCTTACAAGCGAACAGCAGAAAGTCGAGTGGATAAAAAAGAATAAAACAGAACTTGATAATTTAAATCTGGCTGTCAATAACGTTGCAGATGCAGAGAAAGTTTTCAATAACAATACAGATGCAGTCGTACAGTCGTTTGTACGTAGAGCGAGAGCAGCCGCGAGAGTGGCACAACTAACAGAACTGTACAGAAAGCAGATTGAATTACTTGACAAGAAATCAGAAACATCAGCAGCAATTTCAGCAGATGCGGCCAGATCTGGACGAAGTGCGAAAGAGGGTGATTTGATACCCGAAAATGGCGGTTGGCGAAACGAGACTTACGGCGATGCAACGTCTGGAAAGTGGCGATTTAGCGCAAAGGGTGCAGCACTTTACAGCGGTCAAGACACCTCAAACGCTGTTGCTATTCAGAAAATAGACACAGAGATTGCAGCCAATGCCGCAGAGATAGAGAAAGTCAAACAGGCAATTGCATCTGAATCAGATTTGATTTCTGTTGGTGGTGGCTCTGCAAAGACTGTCAAAAATGGTGGTGCTAATACGTCAAGCAAGCCATCGTTTGCAGCGGGAAGTCTCAGCGACTTAGAGCATCAATTATCAGAGTTGCAATCGAAATATAAAGACGGTTTGATTTCGCTGACTCCGACAGACTATCAGCAGAAAGTCGAGACACTGACAAAAGCAATCGAAGCAAAGAAAATTGAGTTAGGCTTGTCTCTGCCAGAGGACAAAATCTCAAAGCAGTTGCAGTCACTCAATGAGAAAAACGCTAAGATTGCACGTCAGCAGACTTTCAGCAGTTTTGACGTGGCTGTTGGAAATGATAAGCCAAACTCAGAACGTGACTTGTCGTATATTCAGCAACAAATGAACTATAACGACAGTCTGATTAAGCAACTGCAAGACTTACAAGCAGAGTACGCAAAGTTAGGCGAAAAAGGTACAGACTCTTATACTGCAATCGGCGAGGAAATCGAAAACGTCAAGACTCAGCAAGCAGAACTGTCAGACAAAGCGAAGCAATACACAGACGAAAACAAACGCATACAAGAAAATGCAGAGCAGTGGGGCAAAGTCGGCAGTATGGTCGGCGAGGTCGGTAGTGCTTTCAGCAGTCTCGGCAGCAGTTTCAAAAGTCCAGAACTCAATATCGCGGGTATCATAGCGCAAGCAATCTCAAATTTGATTGCAGCATATACGCAAGCGTCTGCAAGTCCAGCAGTCACTGGCACTGGTTGGGGCTGGCTCGGCTTTGCGATTTCTGGACTTGCGACAGTTGCAAGCGTAATCGCTCAGATACACAGTCTTTCGGGCTATGCTCAGGGTGGTGTAGTCTCTGGCGGTTCTTACGTTGGTGACAATCAGATTATCAGAGTCAACAGTGGCGAGGCTGTCTTAACGTAGAGTGACCAAAACAGATTTATGAGACTGTTAGACGGTGGTACTGTTGCAAACACTGGAGGCACTTTACAAGCAGTCGAATTTAAGTTAAGAGGCTCTGATATTTACGGAGTCTTAAAGAACTATACGGGCATACAGTCGCAAGCAGGGCGAAATAAGAAAATATAAATCAGAGACAAGCAATGTACAGACTAAGATATTACAGTGATTTCAAAGACAATGATAATAACTCGTTACGTCTTGAAATATACATTGACAGCAGTGCAGCAGTCACGTCAGAGGAAATCAAGTTACTCTCTGACGCAATCACTATTGAGTACAGTGCCGAAAGTCTATTTGAGCCACTGAAAACGTCCAGAGCATCTATCAGCATATTGACAGAAGACTTGATGACAGATTTATATAGCGGTGGTCTCTTTGGCACTGCAATAAAGATACTGAAAAACAACTCTCTTTTCTGGACTGGTTACGCAACACCTTGCATCTATCAGCAGTCTTATGTCGGGAAGTGGGACATTTTAACTTTAGAGTGTATTGACTCAGTTTCTCAGTTGCAGAACATAGACTATACAAATGCAACTAACGATGACAGCGGCATTGCATCTTTTTTCACTGTCATTGCACACTGTCTTACGTAGGTGGACCCATTGCACGCTGTCACAAAACTCTATGTCGATAACAGTATCACACTTGGAAGCAGTCAGCCGATATTTGACGCTCTGCATATCAAAGAGCGAAACTTTTACGACGAGAAAAACGAGCCAGAGAAACTTGACGAGGTAGTCAGCGCGATTTTGCGCTATCTCGGACTGACTTTAATACAGTACAAACATAACTACTATATTATCAATCAAGAAAAGACACAGCAGCAGTCTTTCGGTATGCGTCGTTATCAATTCACAAACGGGAGTTGGCAGTCAGAAGCGACGAGCACAATGAGCATAACGAGTTAGTCTTTCAGCCAGATCGGGTTAGCGTCTGACGATACGACGATTTCACTTGATAGCGTTTTCAACAAAGTCACTGTGATTGCAAATAATAATCCGCTTTCGTCTGTACTGCCTGACTTTGATGACACAGATGACTTAGTTAATCAGCACGGCGAGCCGTCTTATTATGCGACAGAGAGTTACACGGGTACTGATGGCACCAATTACACACTTGTCAGCGGCTTTTTCAAGTCAGATAGTAACTGGAACTATGCGCCACCTGTAGCGGGTGACTACATAATACCTACGCCAGTAAGTGAAGTTACTATTTACAACAGAGACAGCATCGTCGGTGGTGTGTTCTGGCAGAAAGTCTTTGATTATGAAACTGGATATGAGCCGAGCAGTCCAGACTGGCACACATATATAACTATGTGCGGAAATCTATGGTACACTCCCCCTGGTGCTATGCTAAGTCTGCAAAACACTCAGTCAATGATACTTGATGGCGGTTATTTAATCGTCAATCTGAAATACAAACTTTCGACAGAAAAAGCGGCTCACTCTGTTGTAGCGTCGAAATACGACAGTTTCAACACTTTCGGTTATTGCAGTGATTTGACGTGGGACAGCAACTCAGACCACATCGGAAATGGACGCTGGCCTAATAATACGATGTTCCCCGCAAAGATAACGATTGGTGACTGGCTCTTTAATGGTGAAACTTGGATTTCACAGACTCAGTTTGCAGCGAAACGAACACACTGGAACACTCTTTACAGCGGTTGGGGTATTGATATGAGCGGTGGCGAAAAGTACTGGTATGCTCTGCCAGACTCAGTGTATAATGACGAGTTGGAATTTGTGCCGAAAAGCGTATATGATGCGTCTAACAATGCAATGAAACAGACTGGCAAATGTGCAACAGCAAACGCAAGTAAACTGTATCATAGAAATTATAACGAGTGGATTTTCATTTCTGAGGAATTTTACAACAAATACTATTACGGTGACAGATGCTTTCTCACACATATCAATAAGACAAACGAAGCAATCTATGACGTTGAATATTCATTGACGAACACTGTTAGTTATAAGTTCAATATCGTTGATGCGACAGACGGTGTTGCTATACCGTGCCCGACAAATAAGAGTATGTACGGAAATCTGACGTTTGACATATATTAGCCGATTAACTCACAGAAAGGAGTCATTTTGGGTGCAAATCCGCAATATCGCTCAGACCACGCAGCGACTACGTGCAGAGCCGTACACATTTCTGATTTGTCGATACAGTACAAGAAATCTACAGACTATAAAGACATATTCAGCAGTGCGAAAGTTGACCCAGATACGTTGTATCAAAATACAGTCTCACAGTCGTATTGTAAAGAGTTAGACGATATAACTTTGAAAGTGAATACGGCAAACGATTGGGCAACGTCGTACAGTTACGCAATCGCTCAAAGCGGCAGTGAATACTATTATATAAAAGGTGTGCAGTTTGACGGAGTTGAAAAGAAGCCAGAGGAAAGACTCGTCGAGCGTCTTGTCAATCACTACAAGACACCGAAATATAAGATGACAGCGACAGTCCACGATACAGTTAGCGTGCAGCCGTTCCACCCGATTACTGAGACAATCAGCGGAGTGACAAAACAGATGGTGACGAACTCTGCAACGTATCACATCAGCGCGAACACTGTGACAGTCGAAGCAAACGAAATCTAATAACAGAGTATGGAAATAGTAAGCACTCAGATACCTCATATCTTTAGAAATAGATTTCTCAGAGACGGTGACTCTTTTATGATGACCACTAACAGCGGTGGCGGAAGTGGTGGAAGTTCTGGAACGTTTGCACCACATTACGTCTGGGGACAGTACGAAGACGGACAAACAGACATCGTTGGAGATTTCACGTCAGAAGCAAACGTCAGCATTGGCGGTGACTTGCGTGTCGATAGTTCAGTCGATATATACGGCAATGTCGAGATAAGACGTAACGCAAGCGTAGGAGGTGACTTGTACTGCAACAGTTCTGCAAACATTAAAGGACGTTTGTCTGTTGGTGGTAATCTGATAACTCATACAGTTTTACCATCAACACCGACAGCGTATAACATCGGCTCTGATTCGTCGAAGTTTGGAAGTATTTACGCAGTCAGAAATTATGTAAATTACGTGTACGTATCAAACGACGTTTCAGCCTGCAATATCTACCCCAAAACTACAGCGACGTATAATCTTGGCAGCAATGATTTGAAGTATCTGAATTATTACGGAGTGAACGTCAACAGCGTAAACGTGACTGCATCAAACGTAATTGTTGACTCTGTACTCACGGCACCCGTAATCAGTGAGATACAAGACAAACTCACAGAACTTGAAAATATGATATTAGACGTGTCAAGCCGCGTCGGGAGTTAAGACAAGTACAGAAGAAAAAGACAGTCACTCAGTGGCTGTCTTTCTTTAGTTCTGACGGCAGTGTCAAGCACTCTTTTGGCAATGATAGTTTGTAAGTACAATCGTCTTTGCTTGAATTGATTGTGTACCATTGTATAATATCAATGTCATCAGTGTTAAAACCGTGCTTTGCAATTGCATCTATTATTTTACTATTAACGTCCGCAATTCTTTTCACAATGTTTTTTGACGTTATATTTGATTGATGCGTCTTGTCTGACAGACGTTTAAGAATAATATCAAGACCGCTATTAAGTTGACTTATAGTTTTGTCATTCAATTTAAAAGCATCTGAGTGATAGAAATAAAGGTACAATGCCAGTTCAATAGGTGTGAAATTCAGATTAACCGCCACATTGTTATATATAATAGATGCAGCGTATTTGTTTATCTTTGGTTTGCCTACACGTCCAGAAGTCAGTTTGATTTCTTCTACTATGATTTTGAACGGTATGCAATTTCGAAAGAAGTAGCACCAATCAGCACCCTCGGCGATACATCTTTCTACAGAGTCATACTTGTCTGGGGAGTAACGACGTGTAATCTCAAGCAGCCCTTTAAATTTCAACTTTTCAGAAGCCTCACTGATAAACAAATCATTATCAGTGATTGCTAATTTCCGCAATCTTTCGATTTCTTTTATAGCACTTTCTTTGTTGCTGATATAACTATCTGCTGACGGGTGCTTATTCAGTTGATAACTAATCAAGTGATTATCTGCATCAGCATTTGTGTGAGTAGCAGCAAGTAAAGATGCAGCGAAATCAGTGTCATCAAGCAGACATTTATAGACGATATTGAACAGATTAATTTTCATACATAAACAGTCATTTTTACGGATTGCAAAGTTACAAATAATTTAGCGGATTATCCGTAAAATTAACACATTTTAAATGTTTATGCAAAGTGATACAACTTTAATTTTTAGTGCATATCTTTGCAGCAGAAATCGAGCGAGATTTTCCGTTTTAAATAATTATAGTGTTTAAATAATCTGAGCCACCTGTGAAGGCCGCTCAGTTTTTCAAAGACAGTTCACTTTATTATTAACATAAGCCCTACGGCAACACGGTCAAGCCGCTATTAATGACAATAAGAACAAAAGAACAGATTGAGCAGATGACAAGTCTGACAGTCGAGCAGAAAAAAGAACTTTGCACGTACTTAGGACGTGCGCAAGGTCGTAACGCAGACTATGCGATTGAGTGTGACGGTGACGATGCAGCAGCATTATTGAACTGGTGGCAGCAGCATCAAGAAAAAGCCGCTAAACGTGCAGCACGTAAGAAGTCACAGCCAGAGCGTCAGCAGCAGTCTTTATCTGAGCAGTGCGAAACAGTTATCAGAGAACTCGCCTACGTACGCGGTATGACAGTCAAAGAGGTCATCAAGCAACTGCAAGCGAAAATCGAAACTGTCAGAGAGCAGGAGCAGCAGAAAGCGTTTGACGCGGAGAGAGCAGCAGTCGCAAAGATTAAGGCTTTCAAAGAAGCACACCCCGAATTTATTGCGGAGTGGGAGCAGTTGCAGACCGAGCAGCAGAAACAAGCATTCAGGTGCAGCACCCTTTCAACTCAGATTGCACAAGCAAAGTATGAGCAGCGCAAGCGCGGACGCTCAAAGAGTGAAGACGTGAAAAGCGTTGCACTATTCTAACACAATTAACGAGCAACCGTCAGCGGTGACGGTGGCAGGTTGCTCACATTATCAATTTCAAATATTATAGTTATGACAGACAAATTAAAAAGAATGACGCTTGCAGAAATTGAGTTGCACATAAGTGCAGAGATTATCAGACAGATGCAAGTTAAAAACGTTTCTATTGTGTCAATCAAATGCGATTGGCTTAGTGCCGATGCGAGTTTCAACTCATTTGAAGTCTTTGCAAAAGTTGGTAGTAAAGACGTAATCATTGAAATGCAGTACAGCGACGAGAAAGAATTTACCATCGACAAAGTTATTGAGAGTATAGAGTCATAACAGTAACAATCAGAGCACCCGTCTTTCGGGGCGGGTTGCATTAACACAAAACATTATGGATATACGACAGTTTAACGCTGGTAACGTCGGAGAGTTAGCAGCAACAATCGAAAGCAATCTGATAGCAGACAGATACTTTCAGCGTGGCGAGGCTACAATGATAGAAGTTGCAGCAGTCACGTTTGATCTGGAGCAAAACAAAATCATTGCTAAAACGTTACAGACGGACATACACGGCAGCAGTTACGTCGAGGTAGAAATTAACAGCGATTTAGAGCGAGCCGATGACGATTAAAAGAGACAGTCTTTTCGATTGTCTCTTAATAAATACATAAAACGACTAACGATTATATGAAAGACTATAAGATTACTTTAGAAATGACTGTCACAGCAGCAGACGAGTCAAACAGTGACAGTGTTTTAAGTTCTGTAATGTCACGTCTGGAACTCAAAGCCGTCACGGGCATTTCACTCAAAGACATTTACTATAATATTGAGCCAGTTGAGCACTTAGAAGGTATTGACGAAATCGTCGAACTGATTAAGCACGAAACAAGACGCTCTGAGTATTTCAACAGCAAAATAGAAGCGTTTACACGTTCTATGGGTATGACTGACGAAGACTATAAAGACAAGCCAAAAATAAAGCGGCAGGGACAGCCAAAAGCAAGCATCAAGGACGTTGCAACAGTCTGGCAAAAATGCAGCGTCAAAGATAACGTCTTGCATCTGCCATCTGAGCAACTTGACAGACAGATTTACGACGAAGTTAAGAAGCAGTTAGAAGCAGTTGGCGGGAAGTGGAAAGGTGGAAAGACTCAGGGTTTTGTCTTTCCAGATACTACAGACGCAAATGATGTGCTCAGTCAGTTACTCAATGGCAAAGACTATCAGCAAGAAAAGAAAGACTTTCAGTTTTTCGGCACACCTGAAGCAGTTGCAGACAGAATTGTCAGCCATATAGACATTATCTCTGATAGTTCTAAAGTATTAGAGCCGTCCGCAGGTCGCGGAGCACTTATTAAAGCAGTGCGCAAACGCAATTAGACAGTTATCATTGACGCTTTCGAGGCAATGCCCGAAAATAAAAAAGTGCTGCAAACGATGGAAAACGTCAATATCATCGGTGACGATTTCTTGAAGTCTGACACGTCAGTCAAATATGATATTATAGTCGCAAATCCTCCATTTTCAAAAAATCAAGACGTTACGCACGTAATGAGAATGTACGACCATCTTAAAGATGGTGGTCGTTTAGTGGCGATTATGTCACCACACTGGCAACACTCACAAGACAAAAAATCTCAGCAGTTTAGAGATTTCTTGCAGTCCGTTAGCGGCGAAGTTCACGAAATAGACGAGGGAGCATTTGCAGAGAGCGGCACGAACATAAAGACATATTTCGTGGTGATTGATAAGCACTCAGAGACAGTGCAGCAGAAACAGCCAGAACAGATAGAAGTTAATACACTATTCTAACAGTAAAGAGACAGTCTTAATCGGCTGTCTCTTTGTCTTTCCAATAGTCTTTGTACTCAGTTTCCCTTTCCTCTTTTGGTGGCTCAATGACTACCACCGAAGTGCCACATTTTGAGCACTGGAAATGATGTGTCAGTGCATCGTCTTTCTCGTCGTAATCTAAACAGTCAGCGGCTTTCTCGTCGTTTAGCCAATACAAATTGGCAGTGCCGCAGGTGGGGCAAATTACTAAGTTCATATTAAAATATCTGTGATACGTTTTTATCAAAATAATGGTTGGATTTCGGGGTATGGTACAGCATCTTTTTTGCAGAAATCTTTCGTCACTTGCTCAATCGTTTTAAACTCGTTTGCTTTGCTACGTGTGAAGTTCACCAAGCACTTTCCGAACTCCTCAGATTGCTAAGTCTTGCTGTCATAGAACTGAGCGCGATTGCAACCACCCCAGATTTTGTGATTGCGTAAGAACTCTGTACCGCAACACTCACAGCCGCAGCCATATTTTCCGTCATCAATGAAATTGTCTGCATTAAAGAACTTGATACCGTATTTCAGTGCTAAGTCTGTGTATAGTTTCAGCACACGTCGTTTGTCTTCTACACTGTAGCAATAGTCACCAAATTCAGTCATTCCGTTACGCTTGAAATCAGATAAAATGTCAAAGCCAAGCACTTTGCCGATACGACTGTACACCGCTTTTTCTTTGTCGCTCATACAGACACGCAATTTCAAGCCCTCAGTCTGGAAAGCCCAAACACCGCAGTCAGCGAGTGTCTTGACAAAACGCTCTGCAACTTGCTCTGAGTACGGCAATATAAACGGCTGCATTCGGACTGTGATTTTAAAACCCATTTCAGACAGTTTCTTAATAGCAGCGAAACGTCTGGTCGGACTGATTGCACCGCACTCAATCTGACGTGCAATGTCATCGTCACAGAATGAGCAAGACACATTGAGGGCGATATTTGCACCGACGAAATCAGAAGCGTAAGACAGAAAGATTTCGGGGTTTTTCGTACTTATCTGTACGGGGTAATCGTATTTGTCAAAGATACGTAAGCAGTCGTAAGTGATACGCTCTGTTTTTTCGATTATCGGGAAAGGGTCGGCAGTTGCACCAATCTTTACGGGCAGTCTTTCTTTAAATGCAACCTCTTCGGCTTTCGTGTAGTCATAATTGTCAGTGCTCAAAACTTTATCAATCCACTTTTGCAGTCCTTTGGGGTCGTTTCCTTCCAGATATGACTGTGTGCGTTTGTCCTCGTCTTGATTGCGTCTTGAAAACTCAATGAAGTCACGGGCAAAGCAGAACAGACAACCATAAGAACAGCCGCGATATGTGTCGAAATGAAATGGAATAGGACACACGCAAAATTGAGACGTTACAGATGGCCGCCAGAAATTTCTTGTAATTGTCATCGTCGTTTTCGTTAATCGTTTCAGTATTTATCGGAAAAGTTTTGCGGTTCCAAAAATATACGCTAACTTTGCAGCAGTTAAAATTTAGAGCGTATGAGAAAGTTATTATTTGCAGTCATCGTTGCAGCCGCTTTCGTCGGTTGCTCAAAGGACAATGACAGTGAGCAGTCAGTTTCTTCAAATTGTTATTTTGATGCTTTAAGAGTGGCTAATGGTATGCCACAAATTTCAAATAGTGGACGTTACAAACAAATTGAATATGATTGCCTGCTTGATACGATAAACACAAATATAAGTGTCACAAAACAGTTACCCACACTTAATCCGTTAAGTGATACTGAAATCTATTTCAGAGCCGTTTTCTATTCAAGTCGCTTTAAAGTAGAAGACATTAATACTTACGAAACACTTAACGAAGTTTATACCGTCAATTTCAAAAATGGTGACGCTCTTATTGGTGACGTTAACGATACGAAAACAACGATGAAAGTTAAGGTAAGATTTCAGTGCAAACATTAAAAAAGCCGTTTTTCAAAGTTATGAAAAACGGCTCTTTTTGTAATTTCCTACATTACATTTTATGCCTACGCGGGTACTTATTACGTGAAAAATGCGTTTTTTTATTGCTCACTGATAAATTTTTCTTCACGAACACCGTTGGACGGTCATTGTAGAAATGGCCTCTGTTGTAGTGAGAGTACACTGCGAATGTCCAGCTGCCTGCCTTCCAAGCCACAGGACGATAGAAGTGTGAGAGTGCCACATACTTGTCGTACTGCCAGCTGTTCAGGACATAGCGGAGGTCAGCGTTACGGCGATCCCACCAGATGCCGAAGACATCACCGTGTCCGTTCAGGCTCATCAGGTAGTCGAGATTGATCTCATAGACTGCCTCGTACTGTGCAGCGGTGAGGTTGAGCTCGTAAGCCATCTTGTCAGAGAGGAAGAGGGCTTCGTTCTTTGCTGCGTTATAGCTCATTGCGTTGGCCGAGATAGTCATGACCATCATCACTGCCAGGATCATCAAATGCTTCGTGCTCACGATCATTTTCTTCATATCTTAATCTCCTATTCTTTAAAATGAGACATTAATTTCTTTTTCTCGGTGCAAAGTTCGGAACTTTTGGCGAGGTTTACAAAGGAAAAATCATAATATGGAGGGGATTTTTCCCTATTTATGAGTAGGGAAAACTCTTCATATCGATTTTTATTCGTACCTTTGCACCCGTTATGGTACATCAAATTGAAATAACCCTGAAGCCGAAACGTCGCGGCTTCCATTTGGTGACAAGTGAGATAGTGAGCCAGATGCCGAAACTGCCGAAGATTGGCATTGTGAACATCTTCACGAAGCACACCAGTTGCGGACTGAGCATCAATGAGAATGCAGATCCAGATGTTCGTGTGGATATGGAAACCATCTTCAACCGACTGGTTCCTGAGAACCGCCCAGAGTATGAGCATACCTTGGAAGGTGCCGATGATATGCCCGCTCATGCCAAGTCCACGTTGAGCGGTGTCAGTATTACTATTCCCATTACAGACGGACGTTTGAATCTTGGTACTTGGCAGGGCATCTACTTTTGCGAGTTCAGGAATTATGGCGGCGCTAGGAAATTAGTTATAACGATTATAGGAGAATAACTATAACTTTCTCGGATTTAGCAAAACCTGCCGTGCTGATTCTCATCATTTATGCAGCATATGTTGCGTAAACAAAGAATCGTAAAGACAAATTCAAATAGTGAAATAAAGATGAAAAAGCATCCGCACCACATTTGGGAGGTACGGATGCAATGTTTTTTAGAGATATTTCTTGTAGAATGCCTCCATCCTGTCGAAGGGGATGCAGTCGAGGTTGTCGTAGAGATCGGTATGGCTGGCACCGGGGATAATCATCAGTTCTTTGTTGTCGCCTGAGAGCTTTGAGAATGCTTCCTTCGAAGCTGGCAGCGAATAGGCTTTTTCGCCGTGGATGACGAGCACGGCAGAACGTATCTCGTCAGCATGGTCAAGCAGCGAGAAAGTGAGAAAAGGCAGGTCTGCAATCTTCTCCCAACCGCCATTGGAGTTGACGCTACGGGGATGGAAACCACGCGGAGTCTTGTAGTAGTCGCGATAGTCTTTCATGAAGTCAGGGGCATCATCTGGCAAATGGGCTGGCACACCTCCGCTACGCTCGTTGGCGCGACCGGCCAGCAGGTCGGCAGTACGCTGTTCACAGAGCTGTCGGCGCATCTCGTAACGCTGCTGCTTGTCATAGGGGTCGAAGGCACCCATTGTCGACGAAACCGTAGCCTTTATGCGCGTGTCCATCACGGCAGCATTGATGCTGATGCCTCCGAAACCGCAGATGCCCAGGATGCCTATGCGCTCGCGGTCCACTTCGGGCTGGAGGATAAGGAAATCGACGGCAGCGCTATAGTCCTCGGTATATATTTCACCCGAAGAGATGTATCGTGGCTGACCGCCACTCTCGCCGCTGTACGACGGGTCGAAGGCCAAGGTAATGAAGCCTCGCTCGGCCAGTGTCTGTGCATAGAGACCGCTGCACTGCTCCTTCACGGCTCCGTATGGGCCACAGACGGCAATGGCAGCTGTCTGGCCTGAGATGTTCTGTGGGATATAAAGGTCGGCAACGAGTCGGATGCCGTAACGATTGCTGAAGCTGACCTTCCTGTGTTTCACTTGTTCGCTCTTAGCGAACGTCTTGTCCCAAACGGGTGTGTCGATGTATCTTGTTTCCTGTGCCATAATTGTATGGGGGGTTGTCAAGGCGAATGTCGCCATAAATAATAATGTGATAACTGTTCTCATTTTTTCTTCTTAGAATGCGTAGGTGCCGATGCCGCGGACGGTAGCCAGGTCGTTCTCATCGTAGATGGGACTCTTCTCTGTGTTCAGTGCGGCGATAGCCTCCATGTCCTGGACGGTCAGCGTGAAGTCGAAGATGTTCAGGTTCTCCTCCATACGCTCCCTGCGCACACTCTTGGGGATGACAACCACACTGCGCTGGTTGAGCCAGCGGAGGATGACCTGCCCGACGCTCTTTCCGTGCCGCTGTGCAATGGCTGTCAGTACGGGGTTCTGGAAGATGCCGTTCTGTGCCTCGGCAAACGGTGCCCATGCCTCGTGCAGGATGCCTTCCTTTGCAAGGAATGCCCCCGAGGCTTGCTGCTGGCGGAAGGGATGAGTCTCTATCTGGTTGACGGCAGGCCTTATTTCATTGTGCAGGAACAGGTCTTGCAGGCGGTCGTCCGAGAAACTGGTCACGCCGATGGCACGTATGCGTCCTTCCTTGTACAACCGCTCCAGCACACGCCATGCAGCATAGTAGTTGCCGTAGGGCTTGTGGAGCAGATAAAGGTCAAGATAGTCCAGTCCGAGACGCTTCATCGAGGCATCGAAGGCCCGCAGGGCATCGTCCGTCTCATAGTGCTGCACCCAGAGTTTGCTGGTTACAAACAGTTCTTCTCGCCTGATGCCACTCTGACGGATGGCATTGCCCACTTCCTGCTCGTTGAAATACGACTCGGCTGTGTCTATCATCCGATAGCCTACCTCCAATGCTTCGCTTACACACCTTTCTGTCTCTTGCTGCGGAATCTGGTAAACACCGAATCCCACTGCCGGCATCATCACGCCGTTGTTCAGTCTTACTTGCTTCATTTTCGTCTTATTTTAAATTGCTGCTGCAAAGGTCGGCATTTTTTTTGGTATTTATGTTACAATAATCTCCGTAAAATTTTCATTTTTCGTAGTTTTTGTGTAACTTCGCACCCAAAATGATGTTTGAATGATGGAAAGAGATGATTCTTCGCCCATAGTCTTCTCCGATATGCTGTCCAACAGCAGCATGCGCCCCCGCATCGGCTATGTGATACATGTCCTTTGCACAAGAGGCAGTCTGAGCTTCACGCTGCACGACACGCGATACAACGTTTCGCCGGGCGATTATGTCATACTGCCCAATGGCATGCTGGTATCGGAGGTTTCACAATCAGTGGATTGCCACCTGATTGTTATGAGCTTCGAGGAGTCATTTGTGGGTCAGACAACTTTCCGAAACGACTACGGCATCATTGGCCAGCTGTCACTGATGCAGAACCCTGTTATGAGACTCACACAGGAAGACTTCCGGAAATGCCGTGAGGACATGCTGCGCCTCAGGGAGCGAAGTAACGACCGTGGGCACCTGTTCCGCGAGGAGATGCTTGCCACACTGCTTAAAGCTCATATCCTCGATCTCTACGACATCCATGCCCGCGGTGTGTCGCCAGCTGTTGTTTCTTCCCGTCCGGCCACCCTGATGCGCGATTTCATCAGCATGCTGCTCAGCGGTAACCATCTGCATACCCGTAACCTCGACTATTATGCTGACCGGCTTTGCATCACGCCCCATTACCTCTCGGAAATCAGCAAGCGTATCAGTGGCCAGCCCGCCACCTACTGGATAGACCGTTTCCTGACAGAGGCTGTCATAAGTCTGCTGCTACAGCCTGAATTGACGTTAGAGATGATAGCCCACCGTCTGAACTTCTCGTCCGTGTCGTACCTGAGCCGCTATGTGAAGAGCAAGTTGGGCATCACCCCATCAGATTACAGACGATTTTCTAATATGACATAACTCTTTTTATACCATATATAATACGCTAAAGATAATGTTAGAACCAGGACTGAAACATACAAGTGAATTGTCGGTGATGGAAGTAGTCACTGCCATTGCTATGGGGTCAGGCGACATGCCTGTACTCGCCACACCTTCCATGATGGCCCTGATGGAAAATGCAGCCATGCTTGCCGTGAAGGATGAACTGCCAGAGGGAGCAACAACCGTAGGTGGCCATATCGAATCCTCTCACCTGAAGCCCTCGAAGATTGGGGACAAGGTATCGGCTACAGCCGAAGTAACCAAGGTTGATGGCAGAACGATTGAGTTCAAAGTCGCCGCCTACCAAGGTGATGCGCTCATTGGCGAGGGAACACATCTGCGCTTCATTGTTGACAGGGAACGGTTTATGTCAAAACTCGGCTAATTATGGCAAAGCGACAATACATACAGGCCAACAAGGACTGGCTGGAGGCAAAGGCAAAGGAAGAAGGTGTAAAGGCTCTTCCGAAGGGTATCTATTACAAGGTGCTTGGTGAGGGCAATCAGGACAGTCCGAAACCGACAGCCCGCAGTATCATCACAGCCCACTACACTGGCCGCACGATAGACGGCAAGCAGTTTGACAGCAGCCGTGGCGGTGTGCCTCTGGCTTGCAGGCTCTGTGACCTCATTGAGGGCTGGATTATTGCCATGCAGCAGATGCATATCGGTGACAAGTGGGAACTGTATATCCCTGCAGAGATGGGCTATGGCAAATTCTCTCAGCCTGGCATTCCCGGTGGTTCAACACTTATCTTTGAAATAGAACTGTTAGGCATTGCATGACACTAAGAGAACTCATACAGTCTGTAGATTCTGAGCAATACAGCGATTCTGCTCTATATCAAAAGCTTCGTGAGACGAAGCCTGAATATGGTTCCAACAGACATATCCAGGTCAAGTTAATTGACGGGGGAGTTGCTGTCACCAATGCCCATATAGGCTCTTTGGGCGATATCCAGACTTACCCAATTGACGTTGAACCCGACTTGAATATAACGAAGGTACAGCTTTTGGATGCCATCCTTCATGAACTTTCCTCCAACGGGTTTAGTGAAACAGAAGAATCTGATTTCTGGAGTGACTTCGACAATCTACAAAAAGCTAAAATAGTACGATGAAACTACCGAAGTTTATCATTACCATGGACGGTGTTTTCCGTCTTGGCATGGTTGACCAGCACAAGCACTTGCTGAAGCCGGGTGACCAGTGCATTGGTGGTGGCTATTATACCTTCGACTTCGTTTCCAATCGCATCATCCTTGACAGAGAGTCATACGACTTTGGCCGTCCCAAATGGCATCTGCTGGAAACATTGAAGGTTCCCTCTACCTATCGTGGTCTTCGTATTGTTTACAAATACGATGATGGATTCCATAATGATTTCAATGTCAGCGAAGAACTGCAAATAGAATACTATGATTGACTTTGATTCCATCTGGCGCACTCAGGACGAGATAAGGACGGTTGTAAATGCCGTTCTGGGTGAATGCATCTGGAACCTGGCCTATGATGAAAGACGTAGTGCCATCGTTCTTGAACTGTCTGTTACCCTTGAAGAAGATGCTATCAGTGATTTGTGCTGCCAGTTCCCAATACCGGCTGACTATGACGGGGTAGGATCGAGGGGAACGAAATTCGTTTTTTACTTATAAAAGAAAAGGGAACCGTATTCTTGCGTCCCTTCGGTAGCAAGCGAGCAGAGCTCGAGCGTCTACGATTCCCGAGAGTCCTCTTGCGAGGCATATAGTAGAGTAAAGCGGAATTACCTGTGAGAGAAGTGTCCGTGCTTACCACCACGGTTATTCATCGCAATGTGGCGGTCT
>JAEEGH010004621.1_pt1 | contig 35175 bp, 28 predicted proteins | sample 9134181 | NCBI WGS metagenome assembly JAEEGH01 (sample SAMN16246544, study PRJNA631951) | gut metagenome | biome: gut microbiome; feature: rumen; material: DP-attached | host: Bos | place: Iran: Karaj | collected 2018-10
ATTATGGCAACCCCAGCAGTAGAACTAGGACTCTCGTTATAGGTGTACGAAAAGACCAAAAAGAGATTACGCCACTTGAGTTATTCCCTGACAGACAGGAAGAGCAAACACTTCGTCAGACGATAGGACATCTGCCTCATTTGTCATATATGGGTGAAATCTGGGACCAAGACATCTATCATACATTCCGTCCGTATGCTCCTCATATGCAAGAGTGGATTGAAAATATTACGGAGGGACAATCCGCATTTGACAATAAAGACCCTAATCGCATTCCTCATAGAGAAAAAGATGGAGAGATAATCTATAACCAGAATAAGAATGGTGATAAATATACTCGCCAGTATTGGGACAAAGTGCCACCATGTGTACACACTCGTAATGACATCCTCGCAAGTCAGAATACTGTTCACCCTACAGACAACCGTGTGTTCTCAATTCGTGAAGTTATGTTGATGATGTCTGTACCAAAGGAGTTTGAATGGAGTGCAATTCCATATCAGCAACTGAATACGCTGCCCTTAGAAGAAAAGCAGAAATATCTGAAGAAAGAGGATGTAAATATCCGTCAGAGTTTGGGTGAGGCCGTTCCCACTATCATTTTCCAGCAGATTGCTCACAAAATAAAAGAGAAAGCTGCTGAAAAAGAACTAACTGAGCAGGAGGCTAATATGATCATTGAGAAGAACAATCTGACAGATGTTGAAACACTCCTGAAATATGTCAAGAAGAACAAAAAGATGGGCTTCGTATACTTGGCTAAAATAGCAGAATATGCCAACGGTGCAAGAACGGAAACAGCGGCATATTATACTCGACAGGACATTTGCTACTCTGTCGTTAAGAACTTGCCAGACTATCCTGACTCTAAGATTCTTCATGTTCTTGAGCCAGCAACAGGTGTTGGCAACTTCCTGCCATCCCTATTCCTGAAGTATGCTAATGTTGCAGAACTGCATATTGATGTTATCGACATTAATCCTGACAGCATCGCATTACTTCAGCAGATTTTGCAATCGATACCACTTCCGGAGAATGTCCGTTTAAACTTCATCAATAAGGACACACTTTTGGAACCATTCCCAAAGAGATACGATATTGTAGTAGGCAATCCTCCCTACATGAAAGTAAAAGACAGGGGATTGTTGTCTGCTTACAAAAAGTCTGTTGTCAATACAGATACGAGCAACATCTTTTCGTTCTTCATCGAGAAAGCAATGCAACTTGGTGATGTCGTTTCGCTGATAGTACCCAAGAGCCTTATCAATGCTCCAGAATTTGGAAAGACTCGCCAACTGATGAATGAGAAAGCCATCACTCACATCGTTGATTTTGGTGAAAAGGGATTTAAGGGCGTCAAGATAGAAACTATCGCTTTCACAATAAATCAGCGTGTAAAACGGAATCTGACAAAGGTTGAATCCTACATAACAAACTCTGTAGAGATAAAACCACAGGACTATATCACTGACCCGTCATTCCCATACTGGCTTATCTATCGTAATAATGATTTCGATGAGACTGCAAACAAGATGACCTTTGGTATATTCAAGTCATTCCGCGACAGAACTCTTACAAAATCGAATACTGCACAACAGGGCAAGGTTCGAGTACTGAAGTCTCGCAATATTGGAGACAATACGGTTATAAACATTGAAGGCTATGACACTTATATTGATGATGTCAGCGACCTGGAAGTTGGCAAATATCTCAACCATACCGAGTGTGTCTTAGTCCCAAATCTTTCATACTATCCTCGTGCCTGCTTTATGCCACAAGGATGTATAGCAGATGGTTCTGTGGCCATTCTCACCACAATAAATGGTGAGCAAGTAACCAAAGAAGATTTGGCTTACTATGCCACAGAGGATTTTAGCAAGTTCTATAGTATTGCCCGCAATCGTGGAACTCGTTCTCTCAATATTGATAATAACTCCGTGTTTTTCTTTGGTATACTAAAAAGTGAATAACTATGACGAATATTGAAAACTATCTCAGTCAATTCAACGACTTCGATATTCGACAAACTCATGATGCGAGGTATGTTGACCAGAAATGTACTCCAGACATTGTCTGTTTTATAGCGGATTGTATCCTTAATACTTCCTGTGCGACAAAGACGTTCACAATAAACGACCTTTGGGATGAGCGATTCTTTATCGATAACTGTCGCGTCATTTTTGGCAAGCCGTCACCTGCAGACCCTAGTGCAAGGAACGAGTATAACAAAGTCCTTTGTCAACCTTTAAAATTACTGGCTTATGCTCATATATTGACAGTTAAAAAGGATGAGAGGACATTGTACTTTTCTGTTGCAGACGTGGAAATGCTTGAATATATTTCTGTTAAGGAGCGAAACGCATATAACTTTATGCTCAAGTTCTTTAGGAAAGTTATATCTGATAGCGGTCTAATGAGAATCTTTGATGAGTATAAAGAGAACTGCAAATCTGACCCTAAAGCCGCTAAAGCAGAGATTTATGCTAAATACCACAGGTTCATTTCTGCCAACACTCCTTCTCATTCAAAAACAGATGTTGATAGGATATTCCACAAAGTGTTTAATCTGTTTGCTTACAACAATATGTTGCCAGGCAGTAATGGGAAAATACTTGACTGGTATGACCTTATGTACAATAGAGTTAACTGGAGAGATAAGAAAAACAAGCAAAAAGCTCTGACAAGACAACAAGCCGTAGCGGCAGAAATAGAGCAAATAAATCAGGATTTCTACATCGAATACCAGGTCAATAAAGCTATTCGAAAAGTGCGAGATAAACAAGGGACTATTAGTGAGGTTCATGATGATTTGGCAAATGGCGTTGCAACAGAAGTACATCATATATTTCCCAAATCTGAATTTCCAGAATTGGCTTCGTATTTTGAGAATTTGATTTTACTCACCAGTAGCCAGCATAGACAAAAGGCTCACCCCAAAAGTAACTTCCACCTAATTGACAAAGAATATCAATTGATATGTCTAATGGCTAAATCACGCACAGTTGAAGACTACATTAACACACATGGCGAAACATTCTACTCTAAGAAATCTTTCTTGCTTGTTGTGAATACGGGTACTTCAAGCGATGCTCTTCACGAAAGTGACTCTTTTAATACCATACGAAGGTATATTCATGACTATTACAATCAAGTTTGATAACTTAAAACCTTAGAGTTTATGTACAAATCACGTTTTGGAAGAAATGGTCAGGTAAATTTCTCATGTCCTGAAGATTATTATGAACTTCTTGGATATCTGGCAAAGTCAGATGGTTCGACTTCTATAACTTGGGAAAATAATGAAGACCAAGGAGCATGGGGCAGTGAGGGTAGAATATGTTTCTATTCCAGAAGACTTCCATCTGCCGGTTTTTTGCGTTATACGGCAGGAAATGGTTCCATATACAAGAGAGTTAACTGCAATGATTTTGTTGAGCATCTTTCACGCTATCATGGCTTCGTGCAGGGTAAATACCAGAATATCGAATCTATTCGCAGAACAATCCCTCCTCAGTACATTGGAAACTTTGAACAAGGTTTGAGGAGTTAACTTTATTCGTTGTGTTGATTATATATATATGATTCTGAAATAAAAGGGATGCTTATGACAGAATTGGCGAAATGGAGTTGGCTAATTTTAATTCTCATAATAACAGGTGGAATTGTTGTGGTGCCTATAGTAGTCGTAGTTTGTATTGTGCTTTATTTTTTGCTACAACGTTTTAGACCAGAATGGTTGACATTTAGCTGGGATGAATATGAGAGAATTAAAAAAGAAAGATTAAAAAGAAAGAATAAAAAGAAAATCAAAAAAAAGAATCACGTGGATTCCTGAGTCATGTGATTCCAGTGATTATTTCTGAATGCACAGCGGAACCGACTGCTCTGCACTTTTTCAGTTATAGAGTTGATTATGAATAATTTTACGATTTCTGCTTTATCTCCAAATTCGTAAAAAAACATAGAAGTATCCTTAGCGATGCCTTAGCGATGGCATAGTGAAGGCTTTGCGATTGTTCCAATGTCATCTTCGGGTCGGCCTAGACATTCTTTCCACCCGTTCCGAAGTCATCTACCGCCCGTTCCGACGTCACTTTCACCCCCCAAACTGACGTCGGAACGGGTAGAAGATGCCGTCGGAACCACCTGTAGATGACTTGGGAAAGACCCTAAACTGACGTTGCTTGCAAATAACGTCACCTTATTGGAAAATAACCTGCCATAAGTACAAAAAGAACCGTCCCGTTTGTGTACGATGGCATATGGAGATGAATTTGGGGTGAGTGACATTAACGATGTGTGATGGAAGAAGGAAGATGGATGAGGAAATCAAAATCGTTGGTAAAAACTTAATTTTTAGGTTAATTATTTGGAAGTTTCACAAATAGTTATTATCTTTGCAACAAAATAACTTAAAAGTTAAGGAATGGCTGAGCAACATTATAGGATTGAACTTGTTGAGGAGTACGATAAAGTGAACTTCTACAGCATTCATTTGGATGGCAAAGAATTGACAGAATTGGAATCGTTCTTTGAGAAATTCCCCATTGGATGTGAATACGATGAGGAGATTGACGTCATCGTCGCTTGGATGGATAAAATTGCTGAGACTGGGGCTTTGGAAAGATATTTCCGTCCGGAAGGCAGATATGGCGATGGCGTGGGTGTGATTCCCATAGACGTAGGTAACAAGGTGCGCCTGTATTGTTTGCGATTGTCGGACAAGATTTTGGTGTTCGGGAACGGGGGCATTAAGGATACTGCCAAGTGGCAGGAAAGCGAAGAGCTTGCTCCCTATGTGAAACTTTTGATTGATACGAGTCGTTTTATATCATCGCGTATGAGTGATGGCTCGTTGGTTTTAGTTGACAAAGAGATAATAGGAAATTTAAACTTTACACGTAATGAAGAGGAGTAGTATTTTGGAGGCTCGTCGCAAGTCGGTGAATCCAGAGGTGAGAGAAAGAGTGGAACTGTCGTTCCAAATTGTGGACCGTATTCATGAGATATTGACGGAAAAGGGTCTGAAACAGAAGGACTTGGCCTTGCAGCTGGGTAAGAAAGAGGCAGAAATTAGTAAATGGATGCGAGGCACGCATAATTTTACTATCGATACGCTTGTGTCTATTGAACAGGCTCTTGATGCTCCAATATTAGAAGTGGTGCATAAAGAAGAAGAGGTTTATGCATAGTCACGTTGCAAGATGCGACAACTGAAGATTATGAGAAATAAGTGAAGATTCCGCAAGGCCTCATGGGGCTATGCGGAATCGTGTAATTATTGAGAGCTCTTTTTCTAGTGCATGGCATGGGGAAGTGAAAAAAGTTTGGTAGTTTCAAAAATAATTTGTATATTTGCACCCAACGAAAGGAACATCATGATTCAACTAAAAACAGAAGCTTATGAAAGTAGGAATTCCAAAGGAAATTAAGAACAATGAGAATCGTGTGGGCATGACGCCTGCTGGTGTGGCAGCTATGACGGCCAGAGGACACGAAGTGTATGTACAACATACTGCTGGCGACGGCAGTGGATTCTCAGACGATGAGTATGTGGGTGCTGGAGCGAAAATCGTGCCAACGATTGAGGACGTTTATCGTGAGGCAGAGATGATTGTGAAGGTAAAGGAACCCATCGAGCCGGAATATAATCTGGTGAGGAAGGGCCAGTTGCTGTTCACCTATTTCCATTTTGCCTGTGAGAAGGAGCTGACGGATGCGATGCTGAAGAGCGGAGCAGTCTGTCTGGCCTACGAGACGGTGCAGTTGCCGAATGGTACACTACCCCTATTGCAGCCCATGAGTGAGGTGGCAGGCCGAATGGCTACGCTGAATGGTGCCTACTATCTGCAAAAGACGAAAGGCGGAAAAGGCAAGCTGATCAGTGGTGTGCCTGGCGTGAGTCCTGCAAGGGTGCTGGTGCTGGGCGGTGGTGTGGTAGGAGAAGCTGCTGCGCGCATGGCCGCAGGTTTGGGAGCCGATGTGACAATAGCCGACATCTCGCTGCCCCGTCTGCGCCAGCTCGACATCGAGACACCCGCCAATGTACATACGCTGTATAGCTCGTCGCACAATATCCGCCAACAATTGCCTACGGTGGATATCGTCATTGGTAGTGTGCTGGTGCCTGGCGACAAGACGCCTCATCTGATTACTCGCGATATGCTGAAACTGATGGAACCAGGAACGGTACTGGTGGATGTGGCTATCGATCAGGGCGGATGCTTCGAGACATCACGTCCTACGACACATAGCGAACCTGTATATATAGAAGAAGGTATTGTGCACTATTGTGTGGCCAATATCCCTGGGGCTGTGCCAAACACCTCGACGCTGGCCCTCACCAATGCCACGCTTCGATATGCGCTCAGCTTGGCAGACAAGGGATGGCGTAAGGCCTGTAAGGACGACAGCTCCCTGGCCAAGGGTCTGAATATCGCAGAGGGGAAAGTGGTATATAAGGCTGTAGCCGATGTGTTCGGTCTGCCTTATGAACCTCTGGCGTTGTAACCTTCTCTAACCATATGCAATAAATTTCCGCAGAAAAGTTTGGTGGAATGAAAAAGAATGCGTATCTTTGCCGATGACGAATAACTGAATCTTTTTTTATTAACTAAACAAATACAAAACAAAAATGAAGAAAAAGTTTATTTGCGCCGTTTGTGGATATATCTATGAAGGCGATGCAGCTCCCGAGAAGTGCCCAATCTGTAAGGCTCCTGCATCTAAGTTCAGCGAACTGAAGGACGAGGGTGAAACGACCTATGCTACCGTTCACCGTATTGGCGATGGCAAGCCCGAGGGCGTTAGCCAGGAGATGATTGACGACCTGCGCAACCACTTCAATGGTGAGTGTGGCGAGGTTGGTATGTATCTGGCTATGGCTCGTCAGGCTGACCGTGAGGGTTATCCTGAGATTGCTGAGGCTTTCAAGCGTTACGCTTTCGAGGAGGCTGATCATGCTTCACGCTTCGCTGAGTTGCTGGGCGAGTGCGTATGGGATACGAAGACCAATCTGGAGAAGCGCGCTGCTGCTGAGGCTGGTGCTTGCGAGGACAAGTTCCGCATTGCCAAGAATGCCAAGGCTGCCGGTTTCGATGCTATTCACGACACCGTTCACGAAATGGCTAAGGACGAGGCCCGTCATGGTGCTGGCTTCGCAGGACTTCTGAAGCGTTATTTTGGCAAGTAAGGCAATAAAACATAAGAAAAGCCGTTTTATCTTTAGTATGATAAGACGGCTATTCTTTTTTGTACTGGTTTTCGGTGCATTATTTACGGCTTGTACGGATGATGACACGTTCTCGACGAGTCGTAGTAATGTGTTGTCGTTCTCTGTGGACACAGTCAAGCTGGACACGCTGTTCTCGACGGTACCGTCGGTGACCAAGACTTTTTGGGTGAGGAATAATTCCGGCGACGGCATCCGTATTCAGACAGCCCGGTTGGAGCGTGGCGGACAGTCAGGCTTCCGTGTCAATGTTGACGGTTCGTATCTCGACCCTGTGGCCTCTAATTTTGAAGTGCGTAAGGGCGATAGCCTGCGCGTGTTCGTTGAGGTAACGACTCGTGAGAACGGAACAGATGGTCCGCAATTGGTAGAGGACAATCTGCTGCTGACGCTTGAGAGTGGGGTGGTGCAGAAGATAAATCTCCGCACGTGGAGTTGGGATGCCGAGAAGATAGGAGTGCTTCGGATTAAGCGCGACACGCTGATAGAGTCGTCGCGTCCTGTCATTGTTTACGACAGTATCGTGGTGGATTCCGGCGCGGTGCTAACCCTTCGTAACACAGACTTTTACTTCCATCATGATGCCCATATTACCGTACGTGGACAATTGCAGGCCAAGAACTGTCTGATGCGTGGTGACCGACTGGACTACATGCTCTCGTACCTGCCTTACGACCGTGTAAAAGGACAGTGGCAAGGTATCCGCCTGATGAAAATGTCGCTCGGCAATGAGATGGAAAACTGCGAAATACGCAACACGATGGATGCCATACTCTGCGACTCGGCCAGTCTCAGTATGAAGAATTGTATTGTTCATAATTGCGAAGGCTACGGTGTGATAGGCAGTAATTCGGACATTGAGATAGATTACTGTCAGATTACGAACTGTCTCTCCGATTGTCTCTTGGCTGACGGCGGTATTGTTCATGTCAACCACTCGACGCTGGCTCAGTTCTATCCCTTCTCTGCCAACCGAGGTGCTGCACTCCGCTTTGATACCGGAAAGCGTGGTGTCTCCATTTCCTGCGAGAATACGCTGGCTACGGGCTATGCTGCTGACGTCGTATTCGGTAATAAGAAAGACACAACATTGCTTTACAGATATAATTTTGAAAATTGCCTGTTACGCACAGACTCGATAAACAATCCTGACTATTTGAAGGATATTATCTGGGAGACTCCTAAGGACTCGATAGAAGGCAAGAAGCATTTTAAGACTATTGACGAGGACAAGTTTTACTACGATTTTACCATTGATAGCATCTCGCCTGCGTTTAAGCGCCAAATAGGCAGGATTATTGATTCCAATGGCACCACTAAATGATACATGAATAGCGATTTACTTTCTCAACTGAACGACGGTCAGCGAAAAGCCGTCGAATATTGCGACGGTCCGCAACTGGTAATAGCTGGTGCAGGGTCTGGTAAGACGCGCGTGCTGACATATAAGATAGCCTATTTATTGGAACAGGGCTATCAGCCATGGAACATCCTTGCACTTACCTTTACCAACAAGGCTGCCCGCGAGATGAAGGAACGCATAGGACGACTCGTAGGACAAGAGCGTGCCCAGCGTCTGGTGATGGGAACATTCCACTCTGTTTTCGCACGTATCTTGCGTGCCGAAGCCGAGAAAATAGGCTTCAGCAGTAATTTTACCATATACGACCAGACCGATTCGCGCTCATTAGTCAAGAACATTATCAAAGAGATGCAGCTCGACGATAAGGTGTATAAGCCAGCATCCGTTGCCGACCGTATCTCGATGGCAAAGAACCATCTGCTCCTGCCACAGGTCTACGCATCGAGTCCTTCGGCGGCATACGATGCCGAGCAGAAGCGACCTGAGGTGAAGAACATTTATATAAGATACGTTGAGCGATGTCGTCAGGCTAATGCTATGGACTTCGACGATCTACTGGTGCAGACATGGGTGCTCTTCCAGAATCACGAGGATATAAGAAGGAAATACGTGGAGAGATTCCATTTCGTGCTTGTGGACGAGTATCAGGATACCAACTATGCCCAGCAGGCGATAGTGTACCAGTTGACAAAGGAACGTCAGAAGGTATGTGTGGTGGGCGACGATGCACAGAGTATTTATTCGTTCCGTGGTGCCAACATCGACAACATCCTGAATTTCCAGAGTCAATATACCGATGCCAAGCTCTTCAAACTGGAGCAGAATTATCGTTCTACACAGTTGATTGTGCAGGCAGCGAACTCGCTGATAAAAAGAAATGAGCGTCAGATACCGAAGAATGTGTTCTCGAAGAATGAGCATGGTGAGAAACTGCAGCTGAAGCCGGCTTTTTCAGATAGGGAGGAGGCGATGATCGTGACGCAGGATATCAAGCGGCTGCGGAGGCAGGAGCATTGCGATTGGAGCGACTTTGCCATCCTGTATCGTACAAATGCCCAGAGCCGAAGCTTTGAGGAACAGATGCGAAAGGATAATATCCCGTATCGAATCTATGGCGGACTGAGCTTCTATCAAAGAAAGGAAATCAAGGACGTGATTGCCTATTTCCGACTGATTGCGAATCCCAACGACGAGGAAGCCTTCAAACGCATAGTAAACTATCCCGCACGCGGTATCGGTGATACGACAGTTGGGAAGATTATCCAGACGGCGCAGACATACGGCGTGAGTCTCTGGCAGGTGATCAAGGAGCCCGTGCTATTCCCGATGGACGTGAGCAAGGGGACGATGACGAAGATACAGGCCTTTCGTGAGCTGATAGAGGGCTGGATTGCCCGTGTGACAACGGAGGATGCCTATACCCTTGGCCACGATATCATCATGAACTCAGGCATTAGTAAGGATATCTACAGCGGACGTAATCCCGAAGATATCTCACGACAGGAGAACCTGGAGGAGTTTCTGAGCGGTATGCAGGATTTCGTGGAGAGCAGGCGTGAGGAAGATATGGGCGACGAGGTGTATCTGCCTGATTTCTTGCAAGAAGTGGCACTCTTGACCGACCTCGACAGCGATGAGGGCGATTCGAATGATAAGGTAACGCTGATGACCATCCACTCGGCTAAGGGATTGGAGTTCCCAACGGTATTTATCGTGGGATTAGAGGAAAACATCTTCCCGAGTCCGATGTGTACCAATTCGATGCGTGAACTGGAGGAGGAGCGCCGTTTGCTGTATGTGGCCATCACAAGGGCTGAGAAGCATTGTATTATGACGTGTGCACAGAACAGGTTCAGATACGGACGGATGGAATATGATACGCCCTCGCGATTTATCCGTGATATTGATCCAGAACTGATAGAAGTACAATCAGAAACGGGTGGGGGAAAGACCAGCTTTAGAGACGGTTCCTACGGAGGAAGTCGCAGTCCCGAATGGATGCAGAATCCCAGGCCTGTGGCCACGCAGTTCAGGGCCGATCCCAAACCGAGGGCAGTGGCTCCCAGACAACCAGAGAGGCCTGTTGATCCGTTTGGACCGAATTTCAAACGCGTCTATAATGCTATTGCACCTCGTCCGATGGCTTCTGACCCCAATCCGAGTGATCTGCGGGAAGGCTGTCAGATAGAACATCAGCGCTTTGGAGTGGGAACGGTCGTTAAAATTGAGGGAACGGGCGAGAACACCAAGGCTACCGTAGCCTTCCGCAATGCTGGCACGAAGCAATTGCTGCTGAAATTCGCAAAATTCAAGATTATTGCAACGGACTAAACGGACTTACACGGACTACTTTCTTAAGTCCGAGATAGTCTGTGTTTGTCCGATGCGGAAAACTTAGAGCGACTCATCGTCGGGTCGCTCTATTTGTCGTTTGCCGGTTTTAGGCAAATGTTTTTTCTTTCGGAGCCATGCTGCCTTGCGGGCTTCATAGTCCTCGTGATGTCTCTCTAAGAATCCGTCGGCCATCAATTGTTGAATTTGGCATAGACAACACGCAGTTTGATGGGATCAGCAGTTGTACCACGCTTCAGACGGGTGGTGGTGAGTCCCATCTCATGCACAATACCTGTTGGCGTGGCATTCGTTGATGTGGAGGTAGAACTCGTGAGTATGCCTACGGGCACCAGCAACGCCTTATTCCAGTTTGGATGATGCTCCACCCAGGCAGGATCATTCTTCAGACCATCGCGACGGTCATTATACATCTTGACGATGAGGTTGTTGATATCGCTGCTACTCGAGAAACTGTAGGCATTTTTCGAAAGAGTGGTGTAGAAGGCATACTTGTTGTTGTAGTTCATGCTCTTCTCAAAGAAAGAGTTCAGGCTGTCTTTCTGTATCAGCAGAACCTTACTGGGTGCCGAGAAGGTGTACTTTGTGAGCGGCTCGATGTTGTTTTCACGCTGAAAGGTCACAGACACGGAGAGCAGCGAGTCATTCTTGTGGGAAGACTTTATCTCATCGATGGGGAATGTGACTTCTGTGAAGATGCCTGATGGTGATTTCAGATAGGTATAGGAGCCGTCTTCAGCCATTTGCTTAAGGGCAGCCATGTCGTTCTTGACGGTAATCGTCTGTAGCACCTCGTTGGTGGATGATGTGGCCAGATAGGTGTTATAAGTGACATTGTCTAATTCTTCATCCTGATAATCGAACCACACGGACAACTGTGCTGATTTGAAGTATGACATCAACCCTTGTCCGTCGGTAGTCTCGAAATAGAATCCGGGACATAGCTGATGAATAAAGGTATAGGAGTTCTTGAAATACTCCGGATGCGAATAGTAGTTACGCAGGATATAGGTGCCGTAATTCTTATAAGTCACACCATTCTTGTCGGTATAGGGACCGTTGAGTCGGATGGCAATATGCGGATCGTAATAGCTTGAATTTCTGACGCTGTCGCTTCTGGTGAGATCAGTATAAGTGAACATCTGCGACTGCGAGATACCGTCGTTGCGGATATAACCTTCTTTCCTCGGGTCGAAACTGGAGTAGTGGATGCCATCGGGAACGGGTTTGCTGAGTTCAGAAATCCTCAATTTCATGGCAGCCAGCGTATCGCCTGTCGTCTTGGATTTGTCGAAGAACAGATAGATGATGCAGGAGTCGGAAATGACCTCGCCATTCTCGTCGCGGCTGAGGATAAATTGTTTGCTTGGCAGATGGGTTTCTTCCATCATATTGAACTGCGCCATGAAACTGCTGGAAACCGTTGTGTGGGTCTCTGGATCGGTGACGCACCCCAGATAAAGTTCATTATTGTAGGTATAGACGGAGTCGGGGAGATAAGATGTCGTCAGCACATTGAATTCCTGGGTAGTGACAGAGATTTCATCATTAGAGCTGATAAGCGACATGCCAACATTGTCCGTGCCTTCATCGCAAGCGCATAGTGCCATTGCAAAACCAGCAATCGCTAAACAATATTTGAGTTTCATTTCTTTTTTAGTGTTTATTCGTTTTCACTCTCTGGTGCGGCGTCGGGGCAGATTGTGTCGTAGAACGCCGAGATATGATCGGTGGAGTTTTCTTTTAATGTTAAAACGGGGATATTCTTTTCATTGGCATAGCTGAGCAGATCCTGGTTGACGCCCTTGACAGCCTCTACAATACCATCGCTATAGTCGATGGCTAACTTACCCATCTCGTTGAAATCGAACTGGTCGTTGTAAGGTGTCAGGAGTTCAGCAGTAGCGTCGCGGAATTCCAGGCAGTGCTTGAAATTAGGATCCAGGCCGTTCTGGAGACTATTGGCGAACAGCGAGGTCACCACCTTGGTGTTGGCGAATGAGGGCTCATCGTGATAGGCCGTCTTGATATAGAACGGCACCACGCTACTCATCCATCCCTGACAATGTATAATGTCGGGCACCCAGCGCAGCTTCTTCACCGTTTCGAGGACACCTCTTGCAAAGAAAATGGCACGCTCTCCATTATCAGCATAGTCGTTCCCGTTTTCATCACGCTCCATCAGACGCTTGTTGAAGTAGTCGTCATTGTCGATGAAATAAACCTGTACCCTTACCGATGGAATGGTGGCCACTTTGATGATAAGCGGATGGTCGGTCTCATCAATAATCAAGTTCATGCCCGACAGACGAATTACTTCATGTAACTGTCCTCGGCGCTCATTGATATTTCCCCATTTGGGCATGAAGGTACGGATTTCAAAACCTTGTTCCTGAATAGAACCTGGAAGGTCTCTACCTAAAAGCGACAACTCGTTGTCAGGTACGTAAGGAGCTATCTCCTGATTAATGAAAAGTATCTTTTTTGCCATTCTCTGTTGAATTATGCTGCAAAGGTACTAAAAAAATCGCGGAAAACCGCCAAAAGACGCATGTTTTTTGCAAAAAGTGACACATTTGTACCCGTTTTTATGATTTTTTGGTAAAAAAACTAAATAAAACTTGGAAGTTTAAAGAAAACTTTGTATATTTGCAAAAAATATTTATGTTTTAACCATTTGAAGTATGGCTAAGTATAACATCACAGAGAAAAGAGAAAAAGAGGCTGCCTACCGTAGTTTGGTTAGCCCCAAGCTTATGGACGAGATGCAGGAGAAGATCATGAATATCATTGTCATGCAAAAAAAATACCGTGACAAAGATTATTCCGCTAAGCGATTAGCAGAGGATCTGGGTACAAATACCCGTTATATCTCGGCTGTAGTGAATGTACGGTTCCACATGAATTATACCTCATTTGTGAACAAGTACCGTATTGAAGAGGCCATGACTATCTTGGTAGACAAACGCTATCAGGATCTCCGTATGGAGGAGGTCAGCGACATGGTTGGATTTGCCAACCGTCAGTCGTTCTATGCTTCATTTTTCAAGATCATGGGCATTACACCTCGTGAGTACCGCATTACCCACTTAGCCCAGCACCCGTCGCTGAAGCCCGAGAAGCCCAAGAAACCTGCTAAACCAGCAAAGGCTGCTAAGTCAGCGAAGAAGAGCGCTAAGGCCGCTACGAAGAAAAAAGAAAAGTAGGAGGACGTTTTAGTGGGATTTTTATATCAAGACGAACGCTTTGCTGATTTACAGCTCCTGCGGTATCGTTTGAATGGGTTTGACGAGTTGTCGCTTCGCCAGAAGATTTTAATTTATTATCTGTCGAAAGCGACGATTTTCGGAAGAGATATCACTTTTGATCAGTATGGTAAATATAACCTCCGCATCCGTAAGATGTTGGAGGTCATTTATTGTGATGCCACCATTCCTCATGATACCGATGATTTCCGCGCATTGGAGGTTTATCTGAAGCGTATCTGGTTTTCGAATGGCATCTATCATCACTATGGCTGCGAGAAATTCAAGCCGGTTTTTTCTGCTGTTTATCTGCAGGATATACTCAAGAAGGTGGATGCCCAGAAACTGCCGTTGAAAGCAGGTGAGAGTGTGGAGGAAATGTGCAGGGAGCTCTTTCCTGTCATATTCGACGAGGATATCCTGCCCAAGCGCGTGAATAAGGCTGATGGCGAGGATCTGATACAGACATCGGCTTGTCATTTCTACGAAGGCGTATCGCAACAGGAAGCCGAGGATTTCTATGAAAAGATGAAGCAGGAAGATGAAGAGAAAGATACGCCTATCTCATACGGTCTGAACTCGACATTGGTGAAGGAAAACGGCCTGCTGAAGGAACATGTCTGGAAGGCCGATGGTCTTTATGGCAATGCCATCCAGCATATCATCTATTGGCTCAGAAAGGCTCTTGAAGTGGCTGAGAACGCGTCTCAGAAATCATATATCGAACTGTTGATAAAATACTATGAATCAGGCGATTTGCGCGTTTTCAATGAATATTGCATTGAATGGGTGGGTGAGCATGAGGCATCAGTTGATTTTATCAATGGCTTTATCGAGGTATATGGCGATCCTTTAGGACTGAAAGGCTCGTGGGAAGGACTCGTGGAATACATTGATAAGGAAGCCACACATCGCACACAGACCATCTCTGCGAATGCACAGTGGTTCGAGGATCATTCGCCTGTTGACAGCCGTTTTAAGAAGGCGGTGGTGCATGGGGTCTCAGCGAATGTGATCTGTGCGGCCATGCTGGGTGGTGAGGAATATCCCTCGACAGCCATCGGTATCAATCTGCCGAATGCTGACTGGATAAGGGCCCGCTATGGTTCCAAGAGCATCACTATCAGCAATATCACCGATGCCTATAACAAGGCAGCAAAGGGGAGTGGCTTTAAAGAGGAATTTGTGATTGACGAGGCCACCCTTCAGCTGATAGAAAAATATGGTGACGTGTGCGACGATCTGCATACCGATCTGCACGAATGCTTAGGACACGGCAGCGGACAGTTGTTGCCTGGTGTGGATCCCGACAGCCTGAAAGCTTATGGCAACACCATCGAAGAGGCCAGAGCCGATCTGTTCGGACTCTATTATATGGCTGATGACAAATTGGTGGAATTGGGTCTGACACCTGATCAGGAAGCGTATAAAGCACAGTATTACACCTATATGATGAATGGTTTGATGACCCAGCTGATACGTATCACACCAGGCCATCAGATTGAAGAGGCGCACATGCGCAACCGGGCCTTGATAGCCCATTGGTGCTATGAGAACGGCGATGCCATCCAAATGGTCAAATATCATGGTAAGACGTATGTGAAAATTACGGATTATGTGCAGCTACGAGCATTGATTGCCCGTTTGCTGGCAGAAGTGCAGCGTATCAAGAGTGAGGGCGACTTCGAAGCCGCAAGGCAATTAGTGGAGACATACGCCGTGAAAGTAGATGCCACACTCCACGAGGAGGTGCTGAGTCGCTATCAGAAACTTAACCTCGCACCTTACAAGGGCTTCATCAATCCGATGATGCTGCCTGTGCTGGATGAAAATGGCGAGATCTGTGACATCCAGTTGAACTATAGTGAGAGCTATGCCCACCAGATGTTGCGCTATAGTAGTGAATATGCTACGCTGATTTAGTGAATAGTGAATAGTTGATAGTGAATAGTGACGGATGAAGAGTGAGATTGCAGAGGTGGTGAAGGAGATCAAGCAGTCGTTTCGTCTGATGATGGACGGAGCGGTGGCGAAGTCGATGCGTGACAAGGGATTGACATATAAGCTGAACTGGGGGGCTACATTACCACGTTTACGTGAGAAGGCCGACGCCTATGGCAAGAACTATGATCTGGCCATTGCTCTTTGGAAAGAGGACGTGCGCGAGTGTAAGATCCTGGCGACGATGATCATGCCAGCAGATCAGGTACTACCCGAGGTGATCGACATCTGGATGGAACAGATCACCTCGCAGGAAATAGCTGAACAGGCTGCGTTCAACCTCTTTCAATATCTGCCTTACGCGCCTGAAAAAGCCTATACCTGGATGGCTTCTGAAAAAGAACTCTATCAGTTCTGTGGCTTTCACATTTTGGCCCGACTCTTTATGGATAAGCGAGAGCCCAACGAACGGGGCATCAATGAGTTCCTGGATCAGGCATTAGCCGCTCTGCAAAGCAATAATATGGGCGTCAGAAAGGCGGCTATGGCAGCTGTCAGAAGGTTCTCTGAACTCGGATTGGTCTATGAACGATTGGCGAAAAGCGCACTAAAACAGATTAATTTAGAATTTTTATAAATTATAACTCTTTTATTTCACTGAAAGTTTGTACCTTTGTGCGGTTTTTGGAATAACAACCCATTTGACACCGCTGATATGGTAAAAATAGACGTTTGGCAAGCAGTCTTGCGAATCCTTGACAGTTATCTTGAGATGAACAATCATCGCAAGACCCCCGAACGCTATACGATTCTGAAAGCCATCTATAAGACAGAAGGTCATTTTACCTTGGATGAACTGAGCGAACAGTTAGTGAAGGATTATAACTTCCCCGTGAGCAGAGCTACCCTTTATAACACGTTGAATCTGTTCCTTCAGCTCCGTTTGGTCATCCGTCACCGTTTCCAGGGCTCAACAGTCTATGAGGCATGTTATGACAATATGAGTCATAGTCATCAGATCTGTACGGTATGTGGCAAGGTGACAGAGGTAAAGACGCCAAAGATCTCGAATGCCATCGACGAGACCCATCTGAAGCGTTTCCGCAAGGATGGCTATACACTTTATATCTATGGTGTGTGCAGTACTTGTCAGGCAAAGATAACGAAATTGAAGAATAAAGAGACTAAGGCCAAGAATAGAAATAAAACAACAGATAAAAATGAACAAAGGAAAAGTTGATGTCCTGCTTGGTTTGCAGTGGGGCGATGAAGGAAAAGGTAAGGTGGTCGATGTGCTGACCCCAAATTATGATGTTATTGCCCGTTTCCAGGGCGGTCCTAATGCCGGTCATACCCTCGAGTTCGAAGGTCAGAAGTATGTGTTGCGCTCTATCCCCTCTGGTATCTTCCAGGGTGGTAAGGTGAATATCATCGGCAGCGGTGTGGTGCTGGCTCCTGATCTGTTTATGGACGAGGCGAAGGCTCTTGAAGCCAGCGGCCACGATCTGCATGCCCGTTTGCATATCTCGAAGAAGGCACATCTCATCATGCCCACCCACCGTGTGCTCGATGCTGCCTACGAGGCCCAGAAAGGTAAAGACAAGGTGGGCACCACCGGAAAGGGCATTGGTCCTACCTATACCGATAAGATCAGCCGTAATGGTCTGCGCGTAGGTGATATCCTTGAGAATTTCGAGGAGAAATATGCCAAGGCCAAGGCCCGTCACGAGGCCATCCTGAAGTCACTCAATTTCGACTACGACATTACTGAGGTCGAGAAGAAGTGGTTGGAGGGTGTCGAGTATCTGCGTCAGTTCCCCATTGTCGATTCTGAGCATGAGATTAACAACATCCTGAAGAGTGGCAAGAGCGTGCTCTGCGAGGGTGCCCAGGGAACGATGCTCGATGTGGACTTCGGTAGCTATCCCTTCGTGACATCGTCGAACACCATTTGCGCTGGTGCCTGCACAGGCTTGGGCATTGGTCCCAACAAGATTGGTGAGGTGTATGGTATCATGAAGGCTTATTGCACCCGTGTTGGTGCTGGTCCTTTCCCCACGGAACTGTTCGACGAGACAGGCAAGAAGATTCGTGATCTGGGTCATGAGTATGGTGCTGTAACAGGTCGTGAGCGTCGTTGCGGATGGATTGACCTGGTGGCCTTGCGCTACAGCATTATGGTGAATGGCGTGACGCAGCTCATCATGATGAAGAGCGACGTGCTCGATGGCTTCGACACCATTAAGGCCTGTGTGGCTTACAAGCAGAACGGCAACGAGATAGACTATTTCCCCTATAACATTGAAGAGGGCATTGAACCGATCTACCAGGAACTTCCTGGCTGGAAGACCGATATGACGAAGTTCACTTCCGAGGATCAGTTCCCGAAGGAATTCAAGGATTACATCGCCTTCCTCGAGGCACAGCTCGAAACCCCCATCAAGATAATTTCCATTGGGCCTGACCGTGAGCAAACAATCGTCCGCAAATAATCTCTAAAGTCTATAGTCTACAGTCAAATCTCTATAGTCAAAATGAAACCAAGTATACCCAAAGGAACGCGCGACTTCTCTCCGTTGGAGATGGCCAAGCGCAACTACATCTTCGATACCATCAAGCAGGTGTACCAGCTCTACGGCTTTCAGCAGATAGAGACCCCAGCAATGGAGACACTCGGTACGCTGATGGGCAAATACGGCGAGGAGGGTGATAAGCTGCTCTTCAAGGTTCTGAACAGTGGCGATTTCCTCTCTAAGTTTAGTGAGGAAGAACTCTCAACTCTCAATTCTCAACCCTCAACTCGAGTGGCCGCAAAGCTCTGTGAGAAAGGTCTGCGCTATGACCTCACAGTGCCTTTTGCCCGTTATGTGGTGATGCATCGCGAAGAGCTTCAGCTGCCATTTAAGCGTTATCAGATGCAGCCGGTATGGCGTGCAGACCGTCCGCAGAAAGGTCGTTATCGTGAGTTCTGGCAGTTTGATGGCGACATTGTTGGCTCTGATTCCCTGCTCAACGAGGTCGAGCTGATGCAGATCGTGGATACTGTCTTTACCCGTTTTGGGGTACGTGTGCTCATCAAGATCAACAACCGCAAGATTCTCTCAGGAATCGCTGAGGTCATCGGTGCTGCTGACAAGATTGTGGATATCACTGTCGCCATCGACAAACTCGACAAGATTGGCCTTGACAATGTGAATGCTGAGCTCCGTGAGGATGGCCTCTCTGAGGAGCAGATTCAGAAGCTCCAGCCCATCATCACACTCGAAGGCAGCAATGACGAGAAGCTCCAGACGATAGCAGAAGTGCTCAAGGACAGCGAGGTCGGCATGAAGGGAGTCGAGGAGATTCGTGCAATTCTCTCACCTCTCACCATTCCCGAGCAAAGCTCGCCTACCCGTAGCCTTTCTCACCTCTCACCTCTAAACAATCAGATAGAGCTCGACCTGACGCTGGCGCGTGGCTTGAACTACTACACGGGTGCCATCTTCGAGGTAAAGGCCCTCGATGTACAGATTGGCTCTATTCTTGGTGGTGGCCGTTATGATAACCTCACGGGCATCTTTGGTATGCCAGGCATCTCGGGCGTAGGCATCAGCTTTGGCATCGACCGTATCTTCGACGTGCTCAATGCCCTCGACTGCTATCCTAAAGAGGCTGTCATTGGTACGCAGCTGCTGTTCATCAACTTCGGTGAGAAGGAAACGTCCTATTGTCTGCCCTTCGTGGCACAGGCTCGTGCAGCAGGCATCCGAACGGAGATCTTCCCAGATGCTGCCAAGATGAAGAAACAAATGTCGTATGCCAATGCTAAGGAAATCCCGTTTGTGGCATTGGCTGGTGAGAACGAGATGGCTGCTGGTAAACTGACGCTCAAGAATATGGCAACTGGCGAGCAGACACTCGTCACCATAGATGAACTCATCTCAAGTATTAAATAATTTTTAATCAAGAATATGAGAATTAGAGAATTTCTTTTGGGGCTCTGATGATAGGACTCACCAAAAGTTTGCCTGCTAACAATAATTCTCTAATTCTCAAATTCTTGATAATAAGACATTAAATTGGATAAAATGAAACGACTTTCCATTTTCTTTGTGATAGCCCTGGTGGTCTTGACTTCGGCTGTGCCCGACAAAACCACGACGATATTCGTGATTGGTGATTCCACCGCAGCCAACAAAGACATCTCTGGTGGTAAACAGGAACGTGGCTGGGCGATGGCGTTGCAGGCATATTTCGATGACAACATCCTTGTCGACAACCATGCTGTCAATGGTCGTTCCTCAAAGAGCTTTATCGATGAGGGACGCTGGGACAAAGTGCTCCAGAAGATGAAGCCCGGCGATTATGTCATTATCCAGTTCGGTCACAACGATGAGAAGCCCAAGGCCGACCGTCATACAGACCCGGGTTCCACGTTCGATTATAACCTGGCCAAGTTTGTGCGCGAGACCCGTGAACATGGTGGTATTCCCGTGCTGATGAACTGTGTGGTGCGCCGTAACTTTTTTGTAAAGGCTCCAGAGAACGATGACGATGAGAAACTCCGTACCCAGACATTCCAAGACGGTGTGAAGATGGTGGAAGGCGATTCGCTCATCGACACTCACGGACTCTATCGTGTGGCTCCCCGTGATGTTGCCCAGCGTATGAACTGTCATTTCGTCGATGCCAATCAGATCACTCATAATCTGGAACAAGGTCTTGGCACTGAGGCATCCAAGAAACTCCACATGTGGTTCCTTCCAGGCACCGAACCCTCCGAGCCGAAGGGCAAGCAGGACAATACACATTATTCTATATATGGAGCCCATCAGGTGGCCAGATTATTGGCCGATGCCCTTTGCTGTGAGATTCCCGTGCTGAAGGCTTATCGAACCGATGCTGATATCACCGTCGATGCCAAGGGCCGCGGACAGTATCTTGACCTTGCATCCGCCATTGCTGCCGCCCAAACCCGCAGCCCACAGAAAACGACGATTCAGATTCTCGGAGGCGAGTGGGAGAGACCCCAGCTTCCAAAGAAATCAAAGATCAGATTCATCCTCCGTCAAGGCGCCACGTGGAAATAAAAATCCACTTCGATACCTGCTTCATACGGCGACATCGTTTTCGTCGTAAAATATGTTTACCAGAATCCGAAGAAGTAGAATACGGCGGCCTTATTCCTGTCTGACATCTGTTCAACCTGGCCGATGATGGATCCGCCTTTGCGCACTTCGCCGCTGTTGCTGATGCTACCTACAATCGAGCCGTTGATACGTACGTCACCGTTTCTGTCTATACCGCCTACGATATGTCCTCTTTTCCGTACATCGCCATCAGAACTCAATGTCCCCTCGATGGAGCCACCTACGTAGATATTACCGCTGTTGTCGATTTTTCCCTTGATGGAACCACCCACATAGACCGTACCGTCGGCCAGAATCCTGCCTGCGATACTACCGCCTAAGCGTAGGTTCATGTCACTGCTACCTTTGCCGCCAGAGCTACTATTGCCGAATTTCTTTCCCAGTTCCTTGTTGCTTCTGGCATAGAACTGCTCGTCGGTCTCCTTCTCCGTCATCGTGGCATCCTCGTATGCATTTTTGGCTTTCAATAACTTCTGATTATTGTTCAGGATTCCAAAGACGAGGTAGGCGAATACCTCCTGATCCATCTTGTCTGATGCTTCAGCATAGATGTTACCTGACATGGTTGCCATCTTATGGTTTTGGATGCTGCCGACATTTGTCTTATCAACGAACACGATACCGATGTCGTCGCATCTCAGTTTGTCGCCGGTAGGTGTTATCATCTCCTGACCGTTAATACTACCCACTTTTGTGCCTTCACTGTTTACCACCGTTCCGTCCTTGCCGAAAATGTATGTCTTACCATTGGTTTTCAGCATGCGGGTACCGCGGTCGAAAACACCGATGACTTTGCCAGACTTACGCTCCTTGATGGTCACCTCGCCTGTTTCTGGGATTCCGGCATTGCTCTTAGAGGTTCCAGAGGTTGTATTCACTTTACGTTCGCTGTTTGCTTTCTTTGCCTTTTCGGCATTGGCCTTGGCCTCCCTTTGTTCTCTCTCCCAATAATCGTCACTGCCGTAATCGTCATTCTTAACATTCACTGAGCTGCCCACAACGGAATTGATGATATTTCTTTCAGCATCTTCTTTTTTGTCTCGAATAGGACTTTTCATCTCGTACTCTTTTGTATCGATCTTGTCCTTTACCGCCTGTTTCGCCTTCTTGAGAAGTCCGCCGAACTGAGCGTTTGCGGTTGTTGCGCTTCCACACATGATGGCCATTGCCACCAGAATTCTTACGAATGATTGTCTTGTACTCATAATGCTATAATGTTTAAAGTTGATATATACCTATTTATTATTATGCTCTTTTATCTTGCGGTCGATGGCCTGCTCGATGGCGGGGAGCATCGCCTGCCACTTCTCATCTACTATGCGCTCGATCATCCTTTCATGGTCGGAGAGATACAGCATATAGTCGGTGATAAGCTGTCGGGCTACACGTTGTTTACCAGTTTTTTCTTCCATCGATTCTCTTATTTTTTCCGATGGTGCAAAGTTACGAAGATTTAAGGTTTCGACACTTGACGAATTCTTCCAATAAATTGTAATTATCTTCCAAAATGCAGAAAATCAAGCATTTTTGCTTGATTTTCCACTGCTTTCACTGTTTGTCCCGATACTGAGAAGGTGTTATTCCGTAGATTCGTTTAAAAGTGTGGGTGAAGCTGCTTGCCTCGTCGAAACCACATTTGAAGGCCACATCCACTATCGGCATATCGGGGTGATCCTTGAGCAGTTTTCCCGCTTTCTCCATCTGTATGGCTGAAATGAAGGCCTTTGGGCTCTCGCCTGAAGCTGCCATCAACCGGCGGCGGAACGTCTGTACGCTCATGTTCATTTTCGAGGCTACTACCTCTACGCTCCACTGCTTGTCTATCAACCCTTCGTTGACGGTATCAATCACCCGCATCAGGAATATTCGATCGGCATTCTCCTCTTCTGTGGAGTCGGACGTGTCCTCATCAGGCGTATTCTCCCTCCTCGCTCCACACTCCTCACTCCTCGAAGTTTCTTCCTCATTCCTCGATTTCAACAACTCGATCTCCTTCATCAGGTCGGCAATCCGCTTCTGCTCACGGACACGGATCTGGCGGATGATGAACCATGATATCAGTAGAATGATGATGATAACGATGATAGCGATGATGATGGTGCGCTGATGGGCACTACGCACCTCGGCATTCTCCTGCTGCAATTGGTCGTTGCCAAATTCGGCATTATAGCGGCTCAAGGCCTCGGCAGTGGCGTTGGTATAGAGCGAATCTTTCAGCAAGTCGAAATAATCCAGCTCCATCTTTGCACTGTCGGGGTTGATATTCCAGTAGCTTTCGTATAGGCCACGGTGCGCATGAATCTCGTTATACAGATCGCCCATCTTCGAGAATAGCCCGGCCGCCTCTTTATAATAAGGTATAGCCTCGGCAGGACGCTCCTGACAGAGCAATGACATACCTAAACGGTTGAGGGCGATGGCATACGAGTGATAGTCGCCCATTTCTTTCAGGTCGGGTATAATCTGACGGTAGAGGTCTTCTGCCTCCTTGTAACGGTGAAGTCCCAAGAGTGCCGAACCCTTTTGTGAGAGCCGGATGACAAGTTTGGGTTTGCGGTCCAACTGCTTTTCTATTTCTATCGCCTGCTCAGCATAGGGTAAGGCCTTGCTGTCATCGCCCAGGGTGTGGTAGATTTCTGAGGCCATACCTAAGATGATGGCTTTACGCCCGGGATTGTCGACCTTGTTGGCATGATCAAGAGCCTGTAGGATAATTTCCTCGGCTTCTTTTGCCTGATAGCCAGCCATATAGATGCCTGCCAAAGTGTTCAGACTTGACGAAATCTGGTCGTGGTCGCCACCCTTCATTTCTATCTCCACGCTTTGCTTGGCGTATTGTGCAGCCTTCTTGAAATCACTCAGACGGACATAGATGCAACCTAAGGTATTCAGACAGTCGGCCTTCTCAGGATTCGAAGGGTGATATTTCTCCAATGCTTTTAGGGCATACTGCTCGGCCTGGTCAAACTGCTGTTGGTCGTAGAGCCACTCTGCAGCCCAATACCACACTTGCTGACAGAGGGAATCGACGGGCGCGCCATCAGCAAAGACAATTTTCTCGTCAGTAAACTCGGCCTTGTCCAACACATCGAAGAAGCCATTGGCCGTAGTGGCCGATGGCTTCTTGTCGAACTGCTCCAGCTTTGGCATTACCTGGTTCTGAGCTTGTACCAAGCAACTGCACAATAGCAGGAAACAAGTTGTCAGATGTCTTATTGTCATCTATTTCTTCTGTTTATTAAAGGTCTTCCTTCTGTGCCTTCTTGCTCATGGTGAATGCCTTCTCGCCGTCCCAGATCAGCCAGCCGTGGTTGTTGGTCTTGCGCAACGTGAGGGGCCCCTGAGCACTATCTGCACCAGAACTGATAACGTGGAGTTTGGCATAAACAGTTCCATCACTTCCAGTTTGGAGCGGATCGGCTGCTGCTTCCACCACGGTCACCTTATAAGGAGTAGTGGGGGTGTAGAGATTAGATGGTGACGAACCTGCGAAGAATGAACGCAGACCGTTGACAACGGGATAGCCGTTGGTATCTTTGCCTACGAGATTGCTCTGTACAATGTTCTGCATATCAAGATTAGATACCTGCTGAATGCCATTCTGTCCTACAGTAGCAGTATGGGTGCGCAGGTAGTTGATCATCTCCCAGGCATCGGCACTGTTGTCGGCAATACGGTTCAGACAGCAGATGAAGAGTGCTGTGACAAAGTACTGTGACTCGAAATATTTGCGGTTGTCTACCTCTAAGGTCTTCAGTTCCTCGATGTTGCGGGGCAGGGCGTTGAAGGTAAAGGTGACTTGCTTTTTGCCATTAGTATAAGTACCTTCTTCAGAAGTGACGGTGATGGTCTCTACAGGTTGTGAGTAGGCAGATACCTTCTTGATAGCCAATGATCCGTCGGTCTTGGCCAGTGTAAAGCGGGTCTTGTTGTTGGGAGCCTCGCCGATGTAGTAATAAGCATTCTCATCGACATTGCCCGACAGACTGCCGTGGGTGAAAGGCAGCGAGCCCTTGAAGTCCAGATAGTCGTAGGCCGGATTGAAGAATGTCTTGCCGTCGGCGGCATAGGTTTTCACTTGCTCCAGATTCTCAGTGAACTGAACGCGGAAATAGGTCACACTCTGCTGTGCCATTGCGGCTGTGGTGGCTGCGAAAAGAGCCAGAGTTAAAAACATCTTTTTCATAATGGTTGTATTTTATTGATTTTACTTTTTATCTGTTTTACCTTTTTATAAATTTAAGTGCTTTGCTACCAACCTTCACAATGTAGGTGGCTGCAGGCAGATGGGTTACCGTAATGGTTGTAGTGCCATTGACTACAGGGGCGTTGGCAACCTCGACACCCTTGATGTCGTAGACTGTGGCAGTCGTGGCGTCACCGCATCCTGAAAGCTTAAGCTCGCTGTGTACGGGCGTGAGCAGTCGCAGCATGTTGTCGGCAGCTGGTTGGCTGATGCCTGTACCTTCAGCTCCGATGTTGAAGGTCACATACGATACGCCTGTCAGGTTGTTGCCAGCATGCAGCACCACTTCGAACTTGCCTGTCTGATCGATATTGGCCAACATGGCCACATTGCTCAGTGGTTGCTTGTCCCCCTTGTCAGTGAAGAGATAGAGCGGACCACTCAGTGGTGTCTGCTCGGGCTCGTTATTATAGGGCTGGAATCCGCCTGAGTTCTCGTTCAGGCCGCGGGCAAAGCGCACGTTCTTTACACCAGTGGCTCCCTCACCGTCGCGGGTGACAATCTCGAACTTACCATCGGCATCGACATTGGCCAGCAGCTGAACACGACTCATAGCGATAGAGTCGTTCTGGTCGGTAATCAGACACCAGGGACCATCACCCTGCTGGGGCTTGGGCGTGCTGCCGCCAGTAATCTTCTGGAAACCACCTGCTGTTTTCGAGTCACCGTGGGCAAAGCGAACGAACTGGGCACCGCTGACGTTGGCGCCATCGCTCACCACGATTTCGAAACTGCCAGAGCCATCTACGTTAGCAATCATCTGTACGCGGCTCATGGCAATGGTGTCCTTCTTGTCGGTAATCATACACCAAGGATTGGCAGCGTTGGGGTCTTTGGGCGTCTGTCCTGACGTGATTTTCTGGAAACCGCCAGCCGTCTTCGAGTCACCGTGTGCGAAGCGTACGAAGCTGACACCTACGCGGTTGTCACCATCGCGGGTAACGATTTCGAACTTGCCCGTCTGGTCGGCATTAGCCAGAAATTGGATGCGGCTCATGGCGATGGTGTCGTTGCGGTCGGTTATCATACACCACGGATTGTAGCGGTTAGGATCCTGCGGCTTGGGTTGTGAGGCGTCGATCTTCACAAAGCCACCACTTGTGTTGCTCATTCCACGGGCAAAACGGATGTTGGTGACGCCGGTGCTGTTGGCACCATCGGTGGTCACCACTTCAAACTGGTTCGTCCCGTCAACATTAGCCAGCATCTGCACGCGGCTCATGGCGATAGAATCGCCCAGATCGGTGATAAGACACCACGGACCGGTTGCTGTGTCGATAATCGGTTCGTCGTCGACAGGAGCTACGTAGTCGGACTCATGCAACTCGAACGTGATACTCTTGACCCCCACAGCACCTTGCCCCTGGCGTACAACCACCTCAAAGGTGGCTTGCCCGTCGACGGCAACAAGCATCTCAACACGAGCCATTTCGATGAATTGGCCCTGATCGGTCTTCAGACACCACTGCATGTTTTGCGCACCTATATCAATAGGTACGAATGGCAACGCAAGCAGCGTCAGCATCTGTAATAACCGATTCTTAAATGTTTTAAGCTTTTTCATTGTCGGTTCATTTTCTTTTAATGGTTATACAATTATTAATTAATCACATGATCGTTGTCGAAACACGTTGCAAAGATAGGGATTTTTTTCATATTTCGCTTGTCTTTTCCTTACAAAAATAATCCGTGACTTGTATTTTTCTTCCAAAATGCTATAAAATATCCTTTTTTTACTCGGATTATTCAGATAAATTGCTTATATTTACAATCTATTACAGGCCGGATTATTTGGTAGTTTGGAGAATTATTGCTATATTTGTACCCGCTTTTAAGATCGTTATGAATCAATCAGCTAAAAATATATGAGAAAATGAAGAAGATTCTATTGTTGGCATTTCTGGTGATGGGTAGCGTTGCCGGAGCGCAGAGTGAGTATGAGATTACAGTTGAGAGCAAGCGGCCCTCGGGCATCATCGACGAGATGCTTTACGGACAACTCTTCGAGCACATCTATTTCAGTGCCAACAACGGTGTCTGGCAGGAACTTATACAGGAGCGTTCATTCGAACCTGAGCAGTACCCTGGCATTCATCCGCGTGACGGATACTTTGACGGGTGGTTTATGGATGACGACATGGTGCTGCATTCACCTACCCGTTACGAGCAGCCGCTAAAGATTGACAGCATCAATATTTGTGACTTTGACCTGACCATGGATGTGAACTGGCGCGCATACAAGCTGGCCCGACGCAGTTGGAGTGGGGGATTGATGGACATCCGTTTCGCTTTCCGCAACAAGGCCAACGGTACACCTTATTATATACGTATACACGACCCTTACTACGAGAGCCGCACTTTTACGCCTGCACAGACTCAGGCTCAGATTGATGCAGCAAGGGAAGCAGAAGCACGCGCCCGACTCCAACAGCGGAGCGCCACAGCCGATTTCTCTGTCTGCACCATGGAAGTGCGCGAAATGCAAGGTTTTGGTGGAAGAACCCGTCGTATGAATACGCTTGTGCCTTTGGCATCGGCCCCAGCAACGAAGGAGCAGGTGAACGAGAGTCAGCAATGGCACAAACTGCGCATCTCGAGCCGAGGCAGCAAGGTAACCGTCTACTGGGACGGCAAAGAAGTGTTGACCTACGACGGCTTGGAGCAAGCCGACCGCAATTTCGTGACATTCTGGGTAAACTACACTGAAGCAACCTATCGTAACATCAAGCTCACGTCAGCCGATGGTAAAACGCTTTTCGAAGGTATCCCTGGCGACGTGCAGATTCCCGCTATCGCTCAGCAGTGGATGGCTTTCGGCGATGGTGGCAAGTACCGCCTCATTAAAGATGATGCCGTGAATATGCGTTACTCTCAGGAAATCACGGCAGGAAAGACTGAGGCCGGCATCTTCCAGGGACTGCAGAACATCATCGATGGCGAGAAGTATGTCGGCTCCATTTATGCCAAGGGCAAAGGCGAGCTGATGGTGGGACTGCGTAATGCCGAGGGCCGGTTTGTAGTTCTTGAGTCCTTAGGCAAAGTCAGCAAAGACTGGAAGAAATATGAGTTCACGCTCAAGCCACAGACCAGCTGCGACGGCGACTTCGCCATAGCCGTAAAGAATGGTACGGTGCAGGTGGATATGGCAACGATGACCACTCAAACTGGTCTGAACCTGGGGGGCTTCCGCCCCGACATCCTACAGGCCGTGAAGGAACTGCATCCTACCTGCCTGCGTTGGCCGGGTGGCGGCTATGTGGCTCAGTACGACTGGAAGTGGGGCATCGGCCCGCAGGAGAACCGCGAGCGTTGGGCACATTGGATGTGGATGGACTACGATCAGAACTGCTTCGGTACCGATGAGTTCATCCGTTTCTGCCGTGAGGTTAATTCGGAACCCATCATTGTGGTGAGCGTCAAGTTCGAACGGCCTGCTGACGAGTACGATCGTATTCTTCAGGATGCCGTCAACTGGCTGCGCTACTGCAATGCCCCTGCTACCGATGAATGGGGAGCAAAACGTGCTGCCAACGGTCATCCGGAACCTTACAACGTGAAATACTGGGAGGTCGACAATGAGATGTGGGAGATGGGGATCGACCGCTATGAGAAGTGTGTTCGTGACTTCAGCACCGCCATGCGAAAGATCGACCCGAGCATCAAGATCATTGCCTGTGGTGGATTCCGTGAGGACGAGCAGTTCATCAAACGTAGTGGCAGCTATTTCGACTACCTGAGCCTGCACCATTATGAGCAGCAGGGAGGCTACGCCACCGGCCCCGCACGTCTCGCCCTGCAGTACGATCGCTATGCCCAGATGATTGCCGATGGCCCGAATCCGAATATCAAGCTGTTCATATCGGAGTGGAACCTGAATAGTATTGACTGGCGTACTGGTTTGTTTGCTGGTGGATTCCTTAATATGTGTGAATCCCGTGATGTGGTGGCGATGGGTGCTGCTGCTCTGTTCATACGTCGTACTGATGCGCCCGACTGGAACAATGCCTTCATCAACTTCGATTTTAAGGATCTGTTCAAGGCCCCCAACTGTCAGGTCACTGAGCTTTGGTATGACCATTTCTCGAAATACCGTCTGGCCTTTAGTGGTGAAACCGGCAATATCAGCGTGAGCACCACCCTGTCGGAGAATGGTGCCAATGTGATTGTAAAGGTGGTCAACCCTACCGACGATTCTGCCACGCTGCGCATCAAAGGCGATTGGGGAGGGGTGTCTGGTGCTGAGTTCGAGTATTACGCACCGGGCTCGCTGACTGTGGCCAACAGCATGGAAAATAAGAATGCCGTCGCACTCAAGAAAACGACCGCTACGATCGAAGGCAACGATGTTCTACTCTCTGTACCCGCCCTGTCGGCTGGTGTGTTGACGATTTCTTTTGCAAAATAGTAAAGAAATATCTTATATGACGAACGAATATCAGATACGGGTAGTGCCCGAGGTGGCGGCGCAGGAGGATAGGCTGAAGGCCTGGTTGGCTGATGAATATGGCTTTGATGCAAGAACCATCAATGGGGTGCGTATCCTGAAACGCAGTATCGATGCCCTTCAGCGACAGATCTATGTGAACCTGAAGGTGCGGGTGTATGTGAACGAGCAGCCGCACGATGATGAATATCAGCGGACGGAATATCCGAATGTGGAGGGTAAGCCTCAGGTGATTGTGGTGGGCGCCGGGCCTGGCGGACTGTTTGCTGCCTTGAGGCTGATAGAATTAGGTCTGCGACCGATTGTGCTGGAGCGGGGTAAGAACGTACACGACCGTAAAAAGGATTTGGCGAACATCACCAAGACGCAGAAGGTGGACCCTGAGAGCAATTATTGTTTCGGTGAGGGTGGAGCAGGTGCCTATTCAGACGGTAAGCTCTATACCCGTTCGAAGAAACGTGGCAATACGGACAAGATCCTGAATGTGTTTTGTCAGCACGGCGCCTCGACGGCGATTCTGGCCGATGCCCATCCACATATCGGAACCGACCGTCTTCCGAAGGTGATCGAGGCGATGCGGAATACCATCATCAATTGTGGTGGCGAGGTGCACTTCCAAACGCGAATGACGCGATTGATTATGGGTGACAGGTGTTTGGTGATGGGTGATGGTGGATACATGCGTGATAAAGTAATAGGCGTCGAGGCTATTAGCCAACACCCAACACCCAACACCCAACACCAATTTATGGGTCCTGTAATTCTCGCCACAGGTCACTCAGCAAGAGACGTTTACAGATATCTGGCTGAAGCAAAGATTGAAATCGAGGCAAAGGGCATTGCTGTGGGTGTGAGACTGGAACATCCGTCGCAATTGATTGACCAGATTCAGTATCATAACAAGCATGGCCGGGGGAAATATCTGCCTGCTGCGGAGTATGCGATGGTGACCCAGGTAGATGGTCGTGGCGTATATTCGTTCTGCATGTGTCCGGGTGGTTTTGTGATTCCCGCCGCCACTGACAAGCAGCAGATAGTGGTGAATGGTATGAGTCCTGCGAGTCGTGGGACACAATGGAGTAATTCTGGGATGGTGGTTGAGGTAAGGCCTGAGGATTTGGAAAGTGTAGAATTTGCTACCGCTGCAGACGAGTCCTGCGGAGCTGTAGCAAACTCTCCACTCTCCACTCTCAACTCTCAACTTCGAGTTCTTCGTTTCCAGGAAGAACTTGAACGAGTGTGCTGGCAGCAGGGCAATATGCAACAGACAGCACCTGCGCAGAGGATGGCAGACTTTGTGAACGGCAAGCTGAGCTATGATCTGCCAAAGTCGTCGTATGCCCCGGGCCTGATATCGAGTCCGCTGCATTTCTGGATGCCGAAGATGATCGCCAAGCGTTTGCAGGAGGGCTTTAAGACCTTTGGTCGCCAGGCACACGGGTTCCTGACCAACGAGGCGGTGCTGATTGCAGTAGAGACACGTACGAGCAGTCCGGTGCGTATCGTCAGGGATCACGAAACCCTACAGCATGTGCGTATTCAGGGCCTTTTCCCCTGTGGCGAGGGTGCTGGCTACGCAGGCGGCATTGTGTCGGCAGGCGTCGATGGCGAGCGCTGTGCGGAAGCGGCAGCGCAATATGTTTTGAGTTTATAGTTTAGTGTTTATAGTTTAGTGTTTATAGTTTATAGTTGATTACCGTGCAAGCTGTTAAATCATTAGTAGTAATCATCTATAAACTATAAACTATCAACTATAAACAAAAAAAATCTCCGAAAGCTTTGGTGGTTTCAATTTATTTTCGTATCTTTGTGCCATAGAATTATTTACTAACTAAAATTCATGGCACTATGAACAGGCAGGAGCAATTTATCATCACCATCAGCCGAATGTTTGGTACGGGCGGTCATGAGATCGGTGCAGAACTGGCCCGCAGGCTTGGTGTAAAACTAATTGACAAACAAGTGTTGAATGAGGTGGCGAAGCGTATGAACGTGGTGGAGGAGGCCATGGAGAAAATCGAGGCCCGCAATCCGCTATGGCGCGACGACTTCACCAGTTTCTATCGTAACTACATGAGTAAGGCGGAGTATAACGGTTTGGAGCACGACCGTACATCACATGAACTCTTTGAGGCGCAGGCGGAGGCTATCCGTTCCATTGCTGAGGAGGAGTCATGTGTATTGATCGGACGCTGCGGCTTCCATATCTTCGCTGAACATCCCAACGCCCTGAAAATCTTTATCCATTCGACAGAAGACTGTCGCAAGAAGCGTATTGCAGAGAAGTACGACTTGAGTATCTCTGATGCCGCTGCGATGGTGGTTGACAACGACTACAGCCGTGAGCTCTACACAAAGACGTTTACGGGTAAGGACTGGACGGATGCACGTAATTACGACATCTCCATCGACGTGCGTAAGTTCGGTGTGAATGGGGCAGTTGACTTCATTATGAACTGCATCGAATAAAATCTTGGGAAAAATTTGTCTATATACCGATTTTTTAGTACCTTTGCACGCTGAAATTTCACAGTTAGTAATTACTAAAGAATCGGTATAATGAATATTTCCTACAAATGGTTGAAGGAATACGTTGATTTCGACCTCACTGCTCAGCAGGTGTGCGACGCGCTGACGTCGACGGGTCTTGAAGTCGACGCATTGGAAGAAGTACAGAGTATTAAGGGTGGACTAAAGGGTCTCTACGTGGGCAAGGTGCTGACGTGCGAGGCCCATCCTAACAGCGACCACCTGCATGTGACAACAGTGGACTTAGGCAAAGGCGAGCCCTCGCAGATTGTGTGTGGTGCGCCTAACGTGGCAGCTGGTCAGAAAGTGATCGTAGCCGACCTGGGCTGCGTGCTCTACGACGGTGATCAGGAGTTTGTGATCAAGAAATCAAAACTGCGCGGCGTGGAGTCGAACGGTATGATCTGCGCAGAGGATGAGATTGGCGTGGGTACGAGTCACGACGGTATCATCGTACTGCCTGAGGATGCTGTGGTGGGTACGCCCGCTGCAGAATACTATCACTTGGAAAGTGACTGGCTCATCGAGGTGGACATCACCGCCAACCGTGCTGATGGTCTGAGTCACTGGGGTGTGGCCCGCGATCTGTATGCCTGGCTGAAGAGCAATGGCTACGAGACCCAGTTGCACCGTCCCGACTGTTCAAAGTTCAAGGTGGATAATCACGACCTGCCCATCGAGGTGGTGATTGAGAATCAGGAAGCCTGCAAGCGCTATGCTTGTGTGAGCGTGACCGGTTGCGAGGTGAAGGAGAGTCCCGACTGGCTGAAGAACAAGCTGACGACCATCGGTCTGCGTCCGATCAATAATATCGTTGACATCACCAACTATGTCATGATGGCATACGGACAGCCCCTGCATACGTTTGATGCCGATATGGTGAAGGGTCATAAGATCGTGGTGAAGACGATGCCTGAGGGAACACCTTTCCAGACCCTCGACGGTGAGGAGCACAAACTTTCCGACCGTGACCTGGCTATCTGCAATGCCGAGGACCCGATGTGTATTGCCGGTGTATTCGGCGGAAAGGGTAGTGGTACCTACGAGACCACAAAGAACGTGGTGCTCGAGAGTGCCTATTTCCATCCCACATGGATTCGTAAGTCAGCCCGTCGTCACGGTCTGAGCACCGATGCCTCGTTCCGTTTCGAGCGTGGTGTGGATCCCAATGGTACCATCTATGCTTTGCAGCAGGCAGCCATCCTCTGTCAGGAGCTGGCTGGCGGTAAGGTGTCGATGGAAGTCTGCGACGTCTATCCCGAGCCGATGAAGAATGCTGTCGTCGAGCTCAATTATGAATATGTTCACAATCTGGTGGGTAAGGTGATTCCCGTGGATACCATCAAGGCCATCTGCGAGAGCTTAGAGATGAAGGTGCTCAGCGAGACGGCAGAGGCCCTGACGCTCGAGATTCCCGCCTACCGTGTAGATGTGCAGCGTCCTTGCGATGTGGTAGAGGATATCTTGCGCATCTATGGATATAATAATGTGGAGATTCCCACACAGCTGAAGGGCTCGCTCGTCATCAAGGGCGATGAGGACCAGAAGCACAAACTGGCCAATCTTATCAGTGAGCAGCTGGTGGGTGCCGGATTCAATGAGATCCTGAATAACTCGTTAAGTAAGTCGTCGTACTACGGCGACACACAGGACACGTTGGTCAGGATTATGAATCCGCTGTCGAGCGATCTGAACGTGATGCGCCAGACACTGTTGTACGGTGGTCTGGAGAGCATCCAGCACAATGTGAACCGCAAGCGTCAGAACCTGCGCTTCTTCGAGTTCGGAAATGTGTACACCTTCGATCCTGAGAAGCAGAATGACGACGATCCGATGCAGGCCTATAAGGAGCAGTATCACGCAGCCCTTTGGGTAACCGGTAAGCGAGTAGAGGGCTCATGGGCTCATCAGAATGAGGATTCTACCTTCTACGAGTTGAGTGCCTACATAGAGAATATCCTACGTCGTATCGGTGTGAAGCCCGGTATGATTGTCCGCAAGAAATCGGAGAACCCTATCTTCTCTGCCGGTCTGACCCTTGAGAACCGTGGTGGTAAGAAACTCATCGAGATGGGCATCATTACGAAGAAACTGCAGAAGCAGTTCGGACTGGATAATCCAGTCTATTATGCAGAACTCAACTGGACGGCCCTGATGAAGGTGATCAAGAAGAATGAGGTATTGTATACGGAAGTACCTAAGTTCCCTGCCGTAAGCCGTGACCTGGCACTTCTGGTGGATAACACCGTTGAGTTTGCACAGATTGAGCAGATTGCCCGTCAGACAGAGAAGAAACTGTTGAAGAACGTAGAACTCTTCGATGTCTATGAAGGTGAAAAACTGCCTGCTGGCAAGAAATCCTATGCTGTCAACTTCATCCTTCAGGATGAGGAAAAGACGATGGGTGACAAGCAGATCGACGCGATCATGCAGAAACTCATTGCCAACTTGAAGAAACAACTCAACGCTGAATTGCGTTAATTATCAATTATCAATTGTCAATTATCAATTAAAATAAATAGAAATGGGAAGAGCATTTGAATATCGTAAGGCTACAAAGCTGAAGCGATGGGGCCACATGGCCAAGACATTTACAAAGATCGGTAAGCAGATCGCCATTGCCGTGAAGGCTGGCGGTCCAGAGCCGGAGAACAATCCTACACTGCGTGCTATCATCGCCAACGCCAAGCGC
>JAEEGH010004627.1_pt1 | contig 35157 bp, 27 predicted proteins | sample 9134181 | NCBI WGS metagenome assembly JAEEGH01 (sample SAMN16246544, study PRJNA631951) | gut metagenome | biome: gut microbiome; feature: rumen; material: DP-attached | host: Bos | place: Iran: Karaj | collected 2018-10
TCGGTCGGCATGTCCTTGATGAACGTCGGCTGAATGAGCTTGTCTTCCACGGTGAGCTCGAACAGTTCGAGGATACCGCGGCCGCGGCTGAATTCGCCGTCGAGGTGGCCGCCGAGCTCTTCCATCTTGTTCTTGATGTCGTCGTCGCTCATCTCGTTCACCTTGAGGCCGCCGAACTTCTCGATAGCCTCGATCATGCTGTAACGGGGCCACGGGGCCTTGAAGTCGATTTCCTTGCCCTGGTAGTCAATCTTGGTGGTGCCGTTCGCCGCAATGCAGGCGCGTTCGTAGATGTTCTCGAAGTGCACCATCATGTCGTTGTAGTCGGCGTAGGCTTCGTAGAACTCGAGGCCGGTGAATTCCGGGCTGTGCGTGCGGTCCATGCCTTCGTTGCGGAAGTTCTTGCTGAATTCGAACACCTTTTCCATGCCGCCCACGATGCAGCGCTTGAGGTAGAGTTCCGGAGCCACGCGCAGATAGAGCGTCATGTCGCAGGCGTTGTGGTGCGTGGTGAACGGGCGTGCGTTCGCGCCACCGTAAATCGGCTGGAGCGTCGGGGTCTCGACCTCGATAAAGCCCTTCTCGATCAAGTATTCGCGTATAGCCTGCAGAATCTTGAAGCGCTTGATGAACACGTCCTTCACGTCGTCGTTCAGCGCCATGTCAATGTAGCGCTGGCGGTAGCGGGTGTCCACGTCGGCAAATTCGTTGAACACGACCTTGTTGCCGTTCTCGTCAATCTTTTCCTTCGCGACCGGGAGCGGGCGCACGGCCTTGCTGAGCATCGTCACCTTCTTCACGTGTACGGAGTATTCGCCCGTCTGGGTCTCGAACATGAAGCCGTTCACGCCGATAAAGTCACCGAGGTCGGTCATCTTGACGACTTCGTAGTTCTCCTCGCCCACCTCGTCGCGGGCGCAAACCACCTGCAGGCGGCCATAGCGGTCCTTCAGGTGCATGAAGCACATCTTTCCCTTGCGGTTGAAGCGGACAACGCGGCCAGCAAAAGCGACTTCCTCGCCCGATGCCATCAGGGCTTCCTTGTTTTCCTTGAGCATCTTGGAATCGTGCGTGCGGTTGAACTTGTGCGGATAGGCCTCGATGCCCATTTCCTTGAACTTCGCAAGCTTCGCCAAACGAGCCTGCACCTGGTCATTCATGTCTTGCATTGCCATGTTTATCTAATCCTGTGACATAGTCACTTGAAATTTTGAACGTGGTAAAGATAGAAAAACGACAAAACGGGGCTCTCTCTATGGGAGAATTCGCCGCCCTATATAGGCTATTTCTTACTATCTTTTCGTTTATGGCTGGCATTACTTACGAAATTGACGACAAAAATCTTGTCGAACAAATTAAGAGCGACGCGAAAAACGCCGCAATGGAACTTGTGGAAAAGGCGCGCCTTACGGCGGGCAATATCGTGGTTATCGGCTGCAGCACGAGCTCCACGCTCGGCAGTGACATCGGAAGCCATTCCGCGCCCGAAGTCGGCAAGGCGATTTTCGAAGGCCTGCAATCCGTTTTCAAGCCGCGCGGCATCTACATCGCGGCTCAGTGCTGCGAGCACCTGAACCGAGCCATCATCGTCGAGCACAAGGCCGTCCCGAATGCCGAAATCGTGAACGTTGTCCCGCAACCCAAGGCGGGCGGCTCCTTCGCCACAGCCTGCTACGGAGCTTTCGAGCATCCCGTCGCCATCGAGCATATCAAGGCGGATGCCGGGCTCGACATCGGCGGAACGCTTATCGGCATGCATTTAAAGGAAGTCGCAGTCCCCGTTCACATGCAGCAGACGCATATCGGCAAGGCGATTCTGATTGCGGCACGCACGCGCCCGAAATTCATCGGCGGAGAACGCGCCCACTACAACGAAAGCCTCAAAGACGGCTATCCGAAATTCTAGAGTTCCTTGTGACGACGCATGGCGCGGATGTTCTTCGGCAGAACTTCCTTGTGCCACTTGATCCACTCGTCATAGTAGATATACTGCCGTTCGCGCTGGCGGAATACGCGCCCATGGACGGTCCGTCTCCCGTTTTTCTCTTCCACGGGAATCACGATATGCAGACACTCATGGTAGACCACACCCGCGACGGCATATAGCGGGCAGTTGGCGGCATCGTAGCCGCGGCTGATGCTTATCAGGTGGAAGTTCTCGCCCGTCAGCGGGTCCTTGCGCACGGAATGGAAACTCAGGCCGCCTACGCGGTTGCTCCAGGTGATGCGGCAAGTCAGTTGCTCGTCGAAATAGGTATGGTTGATGGCGGCAAGCACGTCGTCAAGATTGAAGTAGCGGCCGCGCGGCCTGATCGGCGGAATGCGGTTCGTGCTTTCCAGTGGCGCATCGCCACGGTCGACAAGCACCTGGTCCACCACGGCCCAAAACCGAGTCACTAGATCCTTGACGATAAGCTTGTTCTTCTGCGTCTTGCGGCGCACGGCATGCTCCGCCCACTCGGCGGCAAGCTCGCGTGCCTGCGCGAATTCCGGCGCACGCATGTATTCGGGGAGCAGCACTTCGGGATGCCCGAAAAGGAACCCGGCCTTGCAGCGGATGCTGCGCTTCATGCGGCTGTTGTACTTGAAATGGACGAGGCCGTTCGCGGAACATTTACCCGAAGGGCGCGGGACAAGAGTTTCGCTGCGGACTTCGGCCTCGGGGGCCAAGTTCAGCTGCGCGAAAAAGTCCAACTGTCCTTCCGTTTCGTTCAACCTAGTATTCCTTCGTATGCGTTCAGCGATAACAAGCCACCAAAGAAGCTTTCGGGAAGCTCGAGCGCGGCATAGTGTTCCGAAATCCCGAGCAGCGCCTCCTCGATGTTGTCCGGCAGGTATACAATATAGCTTTCGTTCTTCTCGGTCTGGAGCGTCTCGGGCCTGCAGTAGCGCGGATCGGTCTGGCTGAAGTACATGCGGCACGACACCGGGCGGAAAACGTATTCCCCGCAGTCGCCCTTCACGTCGGAAAACGGGCATGACGTCCACTGCGAGAAGTAATCGTGGAGGGCCATATCCTCGGCAGCATCCTCGGAATCGACCTCGTCGAGCCTCTTTACAAACAAACTATTAAACCTCTCGGAGCGGCCCTGGCACGCTTCCATGATGGTGATGAGGTCGCCGCGCTTGCGGATTTCCTGGTACAGGTAGATAAGCTCGAACGGCTCGACGGACATGGGATAATGGTGGCAGCAGTTGCCGCAGGCGGGCCTGCACTGGATGGGCTTTTCCTGCTGCGGCAGCACAGCCTTGAGATACTGGTCGTAGGCGGCATGGTAGGCTTCCGTGAACTCGACGATCCGGGGAAGTTCCTCGCGCAGGTTGTCGGGCCCGATAGCCTGCTCGCGGCCAAGCGAGGCGGCAAGGGCGTCCAGCCGGTCGCGCTCGGCCCCCAGGAGCGAACCCATCTTCATCTCGGCAATGCGGTACGCCCTCGTGGGGAAATAGTCTCTACAAAGTTCCATCGAGCACAAATATATCATTAACACGCGAAATTTGTTCATTTTTTCGCAAAAAAAGAAGATTTGACATATAAATGAGTGTTTTCGCCCCCTTACCCATGCCAAAACGAATTAAAGAAATTTATTTTTTGCTTATTGAATTCATTCGAAAAACATGTTTTTTGGAAGTTGGATTTATGAAACGATTTAAAAGATTCTGGTTGTGTGCATCTGCAGCCCTCGCCATAGGGTTTGCCGGGTGCAACCTGTTCAACCCCACGGAGAATGTAAACATCGCCGACGACGATGTCGATGCCCTCACCTACGAGGCCTACATCCATTTCCGTAATGCGGAATACACCGTCGCGAGGGAATACTTCGAGAAGGTGCTCAAGGCGGATTCCTCCGTCTCCGAAGCATGGTACGGGCTTGCAAAGTGCGTGCTGAACCAGCAGGGGCTGAACGTCTTCGAAATGCTCAAGTACGCAAACTCGAAGGACGGGCAGAGCGCATTCATGAACATGGACGACGAGACCGCCAACCACTACACGACCGCCATTGATTCCGTCATGAAGGTCCTCGACCCGTTTATCGATAGGGATACCACCGGCCGCACCGACGGCAAGGTGACGTTCAAGACCATTTCGGCTAGCTACACGGTGCTCCACCTGACCAAGGCGGCCATCATGATCCGCAACAACGTGAACGACATCACCGGCCTGTTCAGCTTCTCGAACGGTTCCGTCGACATCGACTGGAGCTCCCTGAAAGACCTGGGCGACGCCTCTATCGAAGTTTTCGAATCCCTCGGCGACATCGGTAACGCCATCAAGGCAGACCCCTCCATCGCGACCGAGGTCATCCGTACCTATGTTCCCGAAGCGGCCTACCTCAGCGACTCCGGCCTGACCGTAGCAACCGAGGCCATGGCGACCTACATGGTGACCGCAAGCGACGCTGTCACTGACAACGAAGACGCAATTCTCGCCTACACGAGCATCGGCGACATGTTGGATGGCGACGGCGACGGCTGCATCGACGAAGAAATCGCCGACAACTACGACAACGATGGCGACGGACTTATCGACGAAGACATGCGCCAGAACAAGGCGATGGTCCCCGAAACCGACTTCCTGCACCACAAGTTCGGCCAGATTGCATCGGTCAAGGTTGCTGAAGGCTACGAGAAAATCGACATCGACATGAACGGTGAACCGGCCGACGAAGGCGAATTCACCTTTGTCATTGCCGCTTCCAACGAACGTGACGACAAGGGCAACCACCTGTTCAAGGCCTTCTCCGTGAACTTCGGATTTGCCGAAGCCGGCGAAACCCTCCAGGGAAACATGAACCTCGTCAAGAAAGACATCGACGTCAACAACATCAAGTACGACCTCGACTGGCGCAAGAAGAACGTCGGCGGCTGCTGGGTCAACTACGACGAAGAAATGTTCCTCAAGTGGTTCGAAGGGAGGGACTAAACAATGAAACGACTTTTTGCTACACTCCTTAGCCTCGGACTGGCAACGGCGGTCTTTGCCGCAAAGGCGCCGACCCACCACTCCATGCGCGGCGAATCCATGGGTAACGCGCACGTGGCCGTTGTCGACGACAAGGAAGCCATCTATTACAACTACGCAGGCCTTTCCCAGATCAACCGCCTCGGTAACTACGCGAAGCGTCCGGAACAGGGCTACTACCCACGCAACTTCCTCGGCGACGCCCGACTGAACATCGGTGGCGCAGGTCCGTTCGAGACCTACTTCGCCACCTATAACGTGGCAAAGGATTTGCAGGTCCTCTACCAGAACGTCGCGGATGCGGCCGAGGCTCTCGGCATGAACCAGAACGAACTTCTGATGGACACGCTCGCCTCGCACCCGGAACTGATCCACAAGATCAACTCCTACGACCACAAGTACCTCACCATGAAGGTCAAGTTCGATGCGGAACTCGCCATCCACGGATTCGGCGGTGCGGTCTGGGTCGACGGTAGCGTCGCCCCGTACCTCGACGGCGGCCTCATCCTCCCCTTCCTCGGCGTCGACACTTTCTACGTCGACGGCGTGGTGCAGGGCGGTTTCGCCTACGGATTCACGGACAACTTCTCCGTGGGTATCGGTGCGAAGGCGGCCAAGCGTCACAAGGTCGAGGTCATCACGATCGACATCCTGAACTACGCCTCCATCCAGGACACACTCGAAGACCGCTATGACGACGCGACCCACAGCATCTTCGACTTCGAGTCCATCTCGTTCGGCCTCGACTTCGGCGTACTCTACCAGCTGACCCGTGAATTCCGCGTGGGCGCATCGCTGCGCGACGTGTACTTCAAGGAACTGGCCGGAGACAAAATCACTCCGAACCTGAGCGTAGGCTTCAACTACTCCCCGAGATTCTTCAACAAGAACACCGGCTACGCGCGCAAGTTCAACTTCGCCTGCGACTTCGCCGACGCTCTCAACTCCGAAAAGAACTACAAGCCCCTTTCCCACCTGAACTTCGGTTTGGAAGTGGAGCAGACGCTGCTTGCCTGGCCCGGCTACAACAACGAGCTGCGCGCCCTGAGCCTGCGCCTCGCGGGCGGTTTCAAAGGCGGCTACCCCTCCGCAGGCGTGAGCCTCGAAGTACTCCGCGTCGTGACGCTCGAGTTTGCGACCTGGGCCGAAGAACTCGGCTACTACACCGGTCAGGACGAAGAACGTATCTACATGGGCCAGATCAGCCTCGGCTTCTAGCCACAAGCTTTTCGCCTAGAAACAAGTCCTCCAGCCGATACTGGGGGACTGTTCTTTTATTTTTACATTTCTTATATTTCTTTACAAAAGGTATTGCATGAAAAAAATAGCGCTCTTGTTCCTGCTCTTTTTCTGTGAATTCGGCTGGTCTTTCGACGTGCAAGCCTTTTTGGAGAGTCACTCTTCAAAATCCAAATTCAACATCAAGGACTACATCTACAAGAGCGGACCCTACAAGGGCGAAATCAACTATTCCAGGCTATTTCTGGAACACGAAGCGGAAATAAACAAGGCCACCGAGGCTCTCGGCATCACGTTCAAGAGAATAAACGACAGCACCACTGTTGTTATCCATCCGTACGAAACAAAGACAATCATCGGCGGGCACGACGCCTACATAGACCACCTGAACTACGGAAAATGTGTCGTCACCTCCTGGTGGCCACAAGACAAGCACTTTTACAAGAAGATGAAGCTCGTGACCTGTTCGAGCGGCACTATTTTCGAAATGAACCAAGAAGCTGGGCTCAGCGTCATATACCAGGGAACGTCCATCCAAAGGTGCGTCGAACACTGGAATAATGCGACCAAGAGTTGCAAAAAATTTTTGATTACAGAAAAAGGAGCGGACGACGAACCTGAAGAGGCCTACATAGATTCCCTAACCCTCAGGGAGTACATGCGCAAGGCCTACGGACTCACGCTGCTCGTCACGGAATACCATTCCAACGGTCTTCCGCACATCTACAAGAACGTATCCACGGACAACCAATACTTCGTTGCAGACAGCCTCGGAGATTTCTACAAGATCGTCGAATACGACAACGGCTTCCGATACGACAAGTACTTGCCCATGAAAGAAGGCGATGTCCCCATCATGATAACGGACGACTCCATAAACTTCAATACGGACTATATCTTTATTCTTAACGACGACTTTTCCGCGATTATCGATAGCGTAAAGCGAAAGGACCGTTGATTTTTCATGCACAACCTGAAGTCCATTTTATTTTTTGTTATCGTATTGTGTTCTGCCCTTTGGGCCGGAGACGAGGTCTATAATCTTGACTATATCCAATACCAGTCCTGTTCCTATTCCGCCAAGACACAACATTACTGCAACGATAACGACGAACCGGTTCACAAATCGGGGACCGTCAAGATTGTCTTCTCGGAAGACTCCATGGTCACATTCAGGTTTACCGAAAGATTCACATACCATTTCAAGATTGACAGCATAAGGAAAACCGCCAACAACAACGGCGAAGAAATCGCCCTCGTAACGGGCTACTCCCCCGTGGGAACAAAATTCATGCTCGTCCTTGGAAACGACTACTTCAACCTCGTCAATTCGAAGAAATGGGCCCTCTACTTCCTGGAGAAAGAAAGCAAGAAGAAACCTGGGCGAAACACCATAAAAATCGGGCATTTCGGGAAAAAGTCGTATTCCATCGCATCGCTGGCGACCTGCTTCTTGAACAAGCAAACGAACAAGTTCGACGAGAACTGCGTATTCAATAACTTGAAACAAAACGTTCACATCATTATAACGACAAAGATGAGGCGCGACAACCTCTACCTCAGTATTGACACCTTGCCCGAAATCAGCGTTTCCGACGTACAGCGGCACACTCTCGATGACGGCAGTTCCGCGCTAATCTATACCGGATTCAATACCGAAGGAGAAGAGGTTTCCGTCGTCATCGGAGATACGTATTTCAACGTGGTAGACAACAACATGAAGCTCACGTTCTCGGAAACGGTATACGAAGAGGGCCAAACACAAAATCAGACCTGGACCGGAAGCGGAGTCGCCATCACAAAGGACATCCTGATTACGAACGCCCATGTCATCAACAAGATGAATGAATTGGACATTTATCTTGACGACACCAGGATTTCGACCACCGGATTCGAGGTCGTCGGAGAATTTTCCGAGGACATCCTCGATCTGGCCATCATCCGCGTCAAGGGCGCCAGGCTTGACGCTTGCCCGATGTCTTCCGAGGAGCCCAAGCTGGGAGAAGATGTCTTTGTCTATGGCTACCCGCAAATCGAATATCAGGGAACGGACCTCAAGGTGACAAAAGGAATCGTATCCGGAAAGAAAGGCTTCAAGGGAGACGAATCTACGTTCCAAATCGATGCCGCCATCCAGCACGGAAATTCCGGAGGCCCCATCGTAGCCAACGGAAAAGTTATCGGTCTTGCGACATCTTTCCTGAAAGATTCCCAGAACGTCAACTTCGGAATCAAGTCAAGCAAAATCTATCACCTGCTGAAAGCCTACGGCATTACGCCGAAGCCAACGACAAACGACTTCAGCAAGTGCACCTACATGTTGATTGGGCAATAAATTAAAGCATCAATCCCTAGGCAAAAGGATTGGCCAGTAGCTTTCGGGCTTCTGGTTCAGGTAGGTCAGGCGCGTCCAGGTTTCGTCGCGGAAGCAGCCGCCGACCATGAGTTCGTCAAGCTTGCCCGTAAAGCCGCCCACCTCGAAGTAGGCGCGGACGCTGACAGAATCGCTCCTGTCAGAAGGTTCCAGCGAGAAGACGATATTCGTATCGTCCCAATCGGATTTTTCCGGCGAGGCCGAAACTTTAGCATCGTTCACGTAGAACACCGTCTGTTCGAACGCACGCCTGCTGAATGCCACGTATGTCCATTCACCCGCCTTGATCCCGTCCGTACCCGAAGCCCAAGAAACCTTGTAGCTTGCGGTATCGAGCGCATCGGACGAATCGGCGACATGGTAGACTTCAACGACAAATCCCTTTTCGGGAACATAGCGCAATGCGTATTCCTTCGCCTTCTCGAAGACGGTCTGTTCCTTGTCGAGCGCATCGAGTTCCACCCACGTCGAGAAGCAGAAGTATCCGTCTTCATCAAAAGACATGTTCACTTTGCGCGTCGTATCCATCCTGGCGGAGCTCTTGACATAGAACGAGCCTGCGGAATCCATTTCTATTCCTATTCCGACAACGCCTTCGGTTATCGCATCGGCATCGACCGAGCCAAAAGCCGTGCCGTCAAAGTCCCCCATCTCGGCATAATCCGTCTGGGGAGAAACCGCATAGCCGAAATGCCACACCAGTGAGTAGCTGCGATTCGTGGGGAACACATCGAACGCATAAGCCTGGTCACGCAGCCCGTCGTAGGAGAGTTCCAGCGAATCAGTCACGTTCAGCGAATCCACCCTCACCCAGACCACGGCCTGTTTGGTTTCCACACCGTATCCGGGAGTCGCCAACTCATGGAAGGATACCGGGAGCTTCTTGCTGCGGGAGCCGTCCTTCGAAATGCGAACGGCCTCCCAGCGGCCCGTAATGTACTGCAGCGAATCGAAATTGCAGTTCTCTTCCGTCAGGCGAAGCGCAATCGGGATGTCGGTCACAGAAGACGTCAGCGTATCGACTCCCTCGGGGAGCGAAAGCGGAGCCATCCAGGTATAGGAGACCGAATCGTGCGGAATCACGACGTCCGGCTCAATCGCGCTCGGAATCAAGATTGTTTGGGTATCGCCCGGAGCGACCTCGACTTCATAAACAGACGACCAATATAAACCGTCAAAGTAAATCTGCAAATCAAGTTCACCTGCAGGCAAGCTATCCACAACCAATTCATGAAAATCACGAATCGACGTTTCCCTGCGGATGGTCGTTCCCGGAACAACAACAACGACCTTGTGTTCATTATAAGAATCCACCAATTCAAGCTTTACCACGCCCGGCGCACGCAGCGTATCGCTCACGGCTACGGAATCGTCTTCGGCGACCTTCACACCCCGCACCAAGAGGCGCTTGCCCGACTGTGCGTGGAAAGCCTCGATCGCATAAATCCCATCGGGTACAGAATCCAGGCGGTAACGGCCGTTTTTATCGGTCTCGGTGGAATACGCCGCAGGGAGTTCCGCATCGGTCATGACATCGTAGTTCTCAGGCACGCACTGCACACGGGCATACGCTGCCGGTTTGCCGCCATCCAGTACCAGGATGCCTGCGAGTTCGGGCGACCCCGTCTCGGCACTGTTACCGGCAACGTTGTCGCTAGAAGAACAACCCGAAAAGGCGGCAACCGCCGCCAGCATAGCCAGGATGTTTCTAACGAACTTCATCAATACCAATATAAATAAAAAATGTTAACTTATTGCATATAGCGACGCCTTACAGTGCCTTTTTGAGAATATTCTACCACGATAACGCGGGTGGCGGGCATGTGAGCCGGCATTCTGTCGCCGGAATAGAGCGGCCTACCCTGCATGTCGAATATGCGGTAGAAGCCAGCCTCCGTCTCAGTCGCATGCTGTACCGGGGTTACGACGCGCGTCGTCGAGCTGCTCGATTCAGGATTGTCGCCCGCGCTGCTGGATTCCACGCTCGATGACGATTCCGGTGCATCGCTCGAAGAGGAGACCGCCTCGCTTGAAGAAGAGGCTGCCTCGCCCTCGACCGCGAACGTCACGAATTCGCTCATCCACGTAAGCCCGGAATTGTCCGTCACGACGGCAACCGCAGAATACGTTCCCGGCGCCACGCCCTCGGCACTCACCTGGTAAGGAGCGGAGTTTGCCGTACCTACCAGCGTATTGCCCACGTAGAAGGCCACGCTTTTCACGGAACCGTCGTTGTCCTTCGCGTCGGCCTTCAAGGTGACCGTCGCACCGGCTTCAAATTTCGCCCCCATTGCGGGAGCAGAGAGAGAAACTGTAGCCGCCTTGTTGCTCTGGCCAAATGCCTGGTTGTATTCGGGCATCTTGCCGTAGCGGCCACCGACACCCACGAGGCTCGGGATTTCCTTCGGGATATTCGCCACCGTGCGCTTTTCAAAGCTGTAGCTCGGGTTGAACGTAGCCGCATTCGGAACTCCCTGCGTCACCGTACCGTTGTAGCGATGCTGTTGCTTGGTGCCGCTCCCGAACGTGACTCCACTAAAGTAAACGTAGCCGTTGTCGCCCCATTCGGCCAAATAGCCCTGGCCGTTATCGATATAACTGTTCTCGTAGCGCACGTAGGCCTTCGCGTTTGCGCTGTGACCGTTCGCCCCCGCCACAAAGAAGCGGTTGTAATCCACGTACTGGTTGTACAGATGCACCTGCGAACCGTTGCTTTCGCCAGTGACCTTCGGCACGCGGCCGTAAGTATTGTGCCAGTAGTTGTTCGCGTATGTCAGGTGAGCATCTTCGACAAGCGCCATGTAAGGGTCAGTTCCCCAGCAGTTGAATTCGTTCGCGCCGTCGAAATCCAGGTAACTGATGGTAGCGTCGTCCACGAATTCCATGTCCATGCCATCACTGATCCACTTGTAGCTGATGTGGTCGGCCCAGAACTTTTTCACATGATTCGATGCGGAGCCCACCGTCTCAAGGCCATCGCCGCCTTCGATCAAGTGCGGGTTCACGTCGTAAATGGCAAGATTGCGGTAGATGTGGTTTCCGGACCCTTCGTAGCTACGCACCACGATGGAGGCACCACGCAGGTTCGCGCCACGCCCCATGCCCACGAGGCTCTTGTTGGGCTTGGTGGTAATCCAGTTGCTCCACGCCTGCAGATTGTCCGATTCCTTCACGATTTCAAGTCCGGATTCACCGAGGCTCGCGCAGCTATTTTTTTCGAAGGCGATGCGGTAGAACTTATTCGTCTTGCCCGTCACGCGGTTCGTCTCGCCGCAAGTCGTGCGGCACCAGGTACGTCCGGCCGCATTCGCCTCGGTCACCGCATTGCGCATCCGTCTGAAGTCGTACGTTCCCTCGGGCACAAGAATTGTCACCGCATCGTTACTCTGCAGGTACTTGCGGATGGTCGCCGAATCGCTCGCAAAAACGATTTGCCCCGCATCGCCGCCAGTCGTGTTCGCGCCAAAACCTTCCGCCTTCACGTAGAACGTAAAGAGCAGAACCGCCGTCGGGTCGGTTTCCGCGCCGCTCCAGATCCACTTGGCCTGCGTATTCGCGGCAAATCCCGTAAGGGCAGCCCCGCTCGGGAGCTTGTTGCTCGCATAGTTCAGGGTTGTCGCTCCACCCCACTGGCTAAGGTCACGACCCTTGTTCTTCCAGGAGTTGTTGCTTACCACGGGTTTCGATTTCCAGCCGCTGCCGGAATAGTAGGACTTGTCGAGGTCATCAATCTGCACCATGACACCGGGAGCACCCTGGCCGTTCACGCCCACGACCGAAATCGCGTTCTCGCCCGGCAAGAAAGTCATCGGCACAAAGCGCACGCGGCCCGCCTGGTTGTCCTCGGCAAGCAGGGCCCCGTTGTGATAGAGCCTGTAGCCGCCATCGGCCACAATCCAGATTCCCGGGCCCTCGCCCGCATTGTAGGTCGCCGCAACCAGCTGCGAACCCACCTTGTCACCGCCACCGTAGGCGGCGTCGCCCGGAAGCGACACCACCTCGGAGGGGCTTATCGCCGCGGCGGCAATCCACACTCCGCACGCCACGATACCAAACACTCTCTTTATCATAATACACCCTTTCCCGGACAACGCACCCATTTGCGTCTTTTTCGCCGGGCCTATACAAAATCTACCCAAAAGTGGGAATTTTCGCCACATATTTTTAAGTCGACCGCAATTTAGCGTTGTTCCTGGACAACGCTATTATATACCGCCCAGCCCCGCAAACGGGCTTTTTTCTTACATTTAGGGCATGGGCGAAAAGAAACCGTCAAAGAAAATCTTCGAATACCTGGACTACCGGGAATTTCTGAAGGATTACTACAACGCAAAGAAGGAGGCCAACCCGGCCTTCTCGCTCCGCGTGTTCTCGGACAAGATCGGTTTCAAGGCGAAGGACTTCATCAGCCGCGTCATGAACGGCGACAAGAACCTTTCGAGCCAAAGCATCCCCAAGGTCGCCTCGGGGCTACGGCTCGGCAAGCACGAGACGGAATTCTTCGTTGCGCTCGTCAAGTTCAACCAGGCCGAAACCACCGAGGATAGGAACACCGCATTCGGCGAAATGCAGGCCGTACTCAAGGTCGTGCGATTCGCCGAAAAGCAGCACCTACTCGGGCACGCGCAGTACATGGTGTATTCGGACTGGCGGCACCTCACCATCCGAAGCCTCATCGGCATGTTCGGTTTCGACGGCGACTACGAGGCGCTCGCAAAGAGGGTGCACCCGCGCATCACCGCCGAAGAGGCGAAGAAGTCGGTAAAACTCCTCGAGGATTGTCAACTAATAAAGAAAGACAAGAGCGGCAACTACACGCTTACCGAAAGCGCCATCACTACCGGCGACCGCACGTCGAGACTCGCACTCCGCGGGTACCACCAGCAATGCCTGAAGCTCGCCGCCGACTCCATCGACCGCGACCCTCCGGGCACGCGCCATATTTCGGGACTCACGCTCGGCATAAGCCAGGAAGGCTACGAGCGCATCGTGGAACGCATCAACGCCTTCCGCAAGGAGATTGCGCTCATCGCCGAAGAGGACGAATCGAGCGACAAGGTTTTCCAATTGCAGTTCGCGCTCTTCCCCGTCGGCGGGAAAGACTAGGGCGCAGGCGCTCCTACCGTATCGACACCTTCGAACACGATTTCGTCGATTTCCAGGTGCGAGCCGTTGTATATGAAGATGCTGAAGATGCCGATCTCGTTCGAGATTTCATCCCACGCAACCTGGTAATTCTTGTCGTCCAGCGTTTCCTTTCCAGGACGCAAGACCAGCTCGGTCCACTCCTCGCCCGCCTTCGCAAACCACAGCGCCTTGTTGTAATTGTTGTTCTCGATTTCGCGGTAGTGTTCAAGCGCAACAGCAAACATGCAGTCCCCGCGGACCTTCATTCGGATTGCGGAGAGCGAACTCAGGTCAAAGTAGCCGGAATCGAGCCCGAGGTGCGTCCCGAGCATGACATAGCCCGAATCTTCGATGGTATACTTCAACGAGAGATACTTCCCGCTTGCGTCATCATCTACCAATGCGCTCGCAAAGCCGTCCGTGAAGTTCGGGCTTTCAAAAGAAGCGCCCTTGTGCGGCATGTAGTACCAGCCGTAATTCGGGTAGTCCTTCGCCAGGTTGTTCAGGCTATCGCCATCGTCGAAATCCTCGAAGACATATTCGCGGGTCAATTCCGGGATGCGCATGAGCGTATCGACGGTAGCACCCGCATCGAGCGAGACATCGGCAACAGGCTGATTATCCGCAAGAACCGTATATAGACCCGCCGGAACATGCGAGAAGACAAAGTCGCCACCATCATTTTTTGCCCAATAGGGCGTCGCATCAAGCTTCACGACACTGCGCGAAACAGTAGAATCAGAGGCAGCAGCCCCGGTTCGCACCGTAAGCGAAACGGACGGCAGAAGTTCGATTTCATTCATCGTAGAATCCGCAGCCTTGAGCCTTGTCCACACCATGAGCGAGGAGTCCTCGCCGGCAATTCCCTCGACATAGCACCTTGCATTCTGGCACTCGTCCAGTCGAGTCTCGAACTGCACCTTTCCGGAATCATCCGCAGTGGCGGTTTCGAGCGCGGAGACATAGGACGGGAGGAACTGCGTCACCTTCTGGTTCTCCACGTCTTCGGACGGGCTTTCTGCGCGAACGGCACCAGAACGCTGGTACAGCGTAACGCGTGCCTGCGGTATAGGCTTGTGCGCCCCGTCAAACGCAATGACGGCAATCCCGTTTGTCGTCTCGCTCGTAGCGCCCGCAGTCTCGGACCCGCTGTCGGAACAGCCCGAGAACGCGACCAGCGCAATGCCGAACGCGGCACAGGCCGACAGGCGGGACTTCATCTCCTGAAACACTCTCATCGTTCTTCCTTTTTCATCATCGGGAACAACTGGAAATTTAATTGATAAACGCTGTCGCATATCTGCGCGGGCATCGCATTGACCACGTTTACGATGGCTTTTCGCGTTTCGGCAAGGATATCGCGAATTTTCTGGATCTGGTTCGAATCGAGCGCCATGGTAAGCGTGCTGATATCGCGCTTTTCCTTCGGGGTATCTGCAATCGAATCGCGCGCCAGTTCCGCGATACGCCCCTGGTAGTCGCTGATGGTGGCGCTCAGCCAGTGTTCCTGCGTGCGGAGGTGCGCCTCGGTGGGTTCCACGCGGCCATCCCTGCGGCGGCGGGCAAGTCCCAACTGCAACAAGGCGTCCACCGCCTTCTCGACCTGGGAGGCGGTTAGCTTCGGAATGCACATTTCGCCGAGTGCAGCGGCATCTCGCGGACCACGATAATCAAAGACGTCGAGCGCCGAGCGGATCATCGGGTAGTACCACTGCTGAAAGTAGCGGTAGCGCGCCTCGTCCAGTTCGCGGCATGTCGCGGGGCGCATTTTCTGGAGCGCCTCGAAATGCTTGCGCACGTCTTTGTCGGTCTTTGCCTTGCCGTAGGCGACCATCTCGCGGAAATACTCCGCCTTCGCCTCCTTGAAACGGAAAAATTCAACAAACGGCTCGATGCCCTTCGAGGACACGTGACGTTTCCCCTGCAAGATTTTCACCAGGAGGCTCGCGTCAATGTCCACAGCAGCCGCAAAGACCCGATAACTGAAGGTCGCGTCGAGCGACTTCTCGAGTTCGTAGAAGTCCTGCAGGAACTTGCGGTAGTCCGTGTAGTCGTATATGTTGATCTTGTTTCTTGCGAACATGGTTTACCAACCCCAATAATATAGTTTCTATTGTCAAAATAATCAAATTTTACGGTCTATTTCTGCCGATTTTTTACAGATATGTTGACATTTTTGTCCACACACGGCCGAAAAAAGTCGCCTTAAAAGTCCGCCAGGAACATAAATTTAGGGTACAATGGTGTATCAAGGAGTTTCAATGTTTATAAGAAAATCAGCCGCAATCCTCGCGGCAACCCTCGCAACAACAGCCTTCGCCACCCAGTACGAGGCGGAGTCGGCAACCGTATCCACAGAGGCAAAAATTGTCAACAGCAGTGGTGTCTCGGGCACTGGGTATGTAAGCATGCAGGAAGGTTCAATCACCTTCACGGGCGTCACCGCCGAAACGGCAGGCAAGTACACGCTTACCATCCGCTACAAGGCGGGCGACTTCAAGGCAAACTACCTCAAGGTAAACGGCTCGACCGCAGGCACAATCGACTTTGCGGCAACAACCGGGTGGACTGACCTCGCGACAGCCGTCACGCTCAAGGCGGGCACGAACACCATCTCCATCGAAAAATACTGGGGCTGGATCGACGTGGACTACATCGACATTTCCGCCTACGAATCCGTGGCATTCAAGCTCAGCGACAAGCCCGTCACGCCGAACGCCACAGCAGAAGCGGTAAAACTCTACAGTTTCCTCAAGGAAAACTTCGGCAAGAAGACGATCAGCGGCATCATGACGGGCGACATGAGCAGCTACAGCATCGGCGCAGACGCCAAGACGCACGAGGACGTGCAGATTATCTACAACAAGAGCGGAAAGTACCCGGCACTCGTCGGTCTGGATTTCCTGTTTGCCTCCGGCCCGAAGGCAGGCGAATCCTGGTACATGGAGTACACCGAAAAGGGAATATCGCTCGCCAAGAATCTCTGGAAACAGGGCGGAATCCCCGCATTTACCTGGCACTGGAAGGACCCGCTCGACCAGAAGGACGCCTTCTATATCCAGAGCGCAGCCGGCACAAACGAATATACGGATTTTGACTTCGCGACGGCATTCAAGAGCGGCTCCACCGAATGGAATACCGAAAGTACCGCCTACAAGGGAATCATTGACGACATCGACCACATCGCAGACTACTTCCTCGAACTCCAGGATGCAGGCGTCGCGGGCATTTTCCGCCCCCTACACGAAGCGGGCGGCCAGTGGTTCTGGTGGAGCATCAATTCGGGCAAGCAGTTCGCGGCCCTCTACCGCCTAGTCTACGACCGCATGGTCAAGGTGAAGGGCGTACGCAACATGATCTGGGTATACAACCCCGAAGCGAAGACCATAACGGACTGGGACCCCGGCAAGGAATACTACGACGTGATTTCCATCGACATCTACAACAATGACAACGACCATTCCAGCAACGCGAGCGCATTCGAAAAATACAAGAACGCAACGGGCGCGACAAAGATCGTGGCACTCACTGAAAACGGACCCATTCCCGACGTGAACAACATGCACACCGACGAAGCCGTATGGAGCTGGTGGATGCCCTGGTATGGCACCTGGAGTGGCAAGTGGCCCAGCCAGACAAGCGAATCCGTATGGAAGAGCAACATGGCCGACGAACGCGTGATTACGCTCGAGGACATGCCCGGCTGGGACAAGTACACGCCTAGTTCCAGTTCCGCCGAAGACCCCGGCACGACACGCCTCGTAAAGACCCCGCAGTTCTACGGCACGGCCACGACCGTCGGCATCTTCGACATGAACGGCCACTACGCGGGCAAGAGCCTGAACAGCCTCCCGCAAGGGCGCTACATCGTGCGCCAACGGGTCCAGGGCCGCACAGAAAGCACCCTGTACATCAAGAAATAACTTGATGAGCACTTTTCAACGCTTTATTTTGGGCCCGGTCGTTTTTTATCGAAAAACGGGCTCCAGAATATATCTTTAAGGCGGTTATTGGATTTGTGTATGGAAAACAGGACCTTCTACAAGATTGCGTTCGCCTCAATCGTGGCGATTTCGGCCTGGGGATTTGCGCATGCGATCACCCCGAACAAGCTCGTCTCCGGCGGGATCCCCGCGCATACGGGCTCGACGACCACCGACTACCTGACCGACGGCTTTCTCACCAACTGGAAGAGCAGCAGCGCCAAGGAAATCGCGATAAACGTGGGCGAAGGCCCGAGCAAGTTGCTCATCAACTGGGAATCCTACGGCGATTGCGCCTGGGCGACCGACTTCACGAGCGGTTGCGGGCATAGCGGAGTCGCGCTTTCGAACTTCAAGATCCTGACATCGGCCAATTCGACCGACGGCACGGACGGCGACTGGGAAGTGGCGGCGACCATCGAGAACAATCCCGTGATGGCGCGCGGCGTCGAAATCGAATTCGCGGGCAAGTCGTGGTTCAAGTTCGCAAGCGAAGGCGACGTGGGCCAGATTCTCGAAATCGAAGCCTTCGACATGAGCAACGGCGGCACTGACACGTGGTTCTTCATGGGCACGAGCATCAGCCAAATGGGCATCAAGCAGCAGGACACCGATTCTACCACCGCGCAACTGATACACGCAAGACATTCTCATTTTACCCCTGCGATGTTGCGCGGTGGCATCGGCTGCATCAACAGCACCGAAGTCGTAGAACACCTGAGCGAATACCTGGAATACGCGGGCAACGTGAAGTTCTGGGCCATCGAGATGGGCACGAACGACGCCTGGGGCGGCGGCGACTGGAACCTGAATACCTACGTGAGCAACATGCAGACAATCATCGATTCCGCAAAGGCTCACGGAATCACGCCCATAATCGCGCGGATTATCGCGACCGATTCGTCGAAGGCCGGCTGGCAGGTCAACCCCGCCTTCCTGGAAGCCGTCGACAAGCTCACCACAGACAACAATCTGCCTGCTGGGCCGGACTTTTACACGTATTTCAAGGAACACCCCGAACTGCTCGCAAGCGACGGCGTCCACCCGAATTCCGATACGAAGGGCGGCCAGGCGATGCACCACCTGTGGGCAGAAGCGCTCTCCCCGCTATACGACGTAGTGGATACCGCAATAAGCGACACCGCCACGGGCATAAAGGCAGTGAGCAGCCTGAGATTCAGCGCACCGCGGATTTACGCGCAGGGCAAGAACATCGTCGTCGAAGGAAATTCCATCGGAGCAGCATCCGTAAGCCTTTTTTCCGCGACAGGACAAATCATATCGAAACGCAGCCTTTCGCAGAACCACGGACAAGTGCAATTCGAAAACCTCCCGGCAGGGCAATACATCGCCGTCATCCGGAGCAAGAACGCCGTCCAGACGAGCAAAGTACAGATAAAATAAAATCCAGATCCTCCTAAACCAAACAATGGGGCGCCCTGAACGGGGTGCCTCTTTTTTTATACACGCAGACATTCCCTGTTGACATGTTTGTCCACAGTAAAAGAATTTATACGGCCGGGCCGAATCAGTTCGAACGTATATTTAGAGTGGGTTATGGTTTTGTGCTCGACGGAGGTGCCTATGTATAAGCATTCCTCGGGTGTTTTAGCGGCGACGGTTTTGACCGCTGGGTTGTTTGGAGGTTGCTCGGAATCGCCCGAAGCTGGGGTTTCCCCTGCGGACGTCGATTCGAGCGCAGCGGTTGCCACGGAGTTGCCTGATTCTGATCAAGGGGTTGGTTGGTCGCAGGCATCCTCCGCTGGCACAGCCGCAAGCGAATCCTCGAGCGATGCGTCATCTTCTTCGGCAGCACTTTCCGCAACTTCGACAGCCTCATCTTCCAGCGCAATAGAATTCATCTACGTGGCTCCCGCAAATTTTTCGGATACGGTGAACGGCGCCGTATTCGACATGGTATATGTTGCGGGAGGCACGTACACGCGCGGGTGCGACAACTGCGCCGAACAGGACAAGATTTACGAAACCCCCTCGCACAAGGTGACCGTCAGCGATTACTATGCGGCGACCACCGAGGTGACTATCGCGCAGTGGAACGCCGTGATGGGCGGAAAGAAAAGCGCATGGGAATCGGACAAGGCTCCCAAAATAGGCGTAAGCTGGTTTGATGCGAACAGTTTCGCGTGCAAGCTCGGACAACAGACCGGCCGCCAGTACCGCCTGCTGACCGATGCCGAATGGGAATTTGCGGCACGCGGAGGCAAGGACGGCGTTGCAGACAGTTTCAAGTTCTCGGGCAGCAACAACGTCGATGATGTCGCGTGGTATTCCGAAAACAGCGGGGGCAAGGCGCACGACGTGGCAACCAAGAAGTCCAACAAGCTCGGGCTCTACGACATGAGCGGCAATTCATGGGAATGGGTGTATGACTGGCTCGTGGGCTATACAGCAAACGACAAGGTGAATCCGGTGCAGCTCACGGGTTCGGGCAACAAGACACGTCGGGGCGGCAGCTACGGCGAGCCCGCCGAATTCGCGCGCGTGAGTCGACGCGCCATCCGCAGCCGCGACGGTGCCGCCGATATGGGATTCAGGATCGGGATGTCCACGGAACTTCCGCCGGGAATGATTAGCCCCTGCGAGGCGGCGAGCCCCTCCGCAGCCGTTTGCGATGGAGACAAGAACCGCGATTGCCGACTGATTACCGCAGCCGACGAGGCTTGGATCAGCGACGACTACACCGTAATTATCGGCGAAGACGGCGTTGCCGCAGTTTCGGGTTTCCCGAACGTTTCCGGCCAATGGTACACGCTCAACAACCGCAGTTTCAACGTGGTTTCCAAGAGCGGCACGAAGACATACGCCTACTATGTTTTCAGCGAAGACGAACTCACGATGATCAGCGACGACGGCATTCCCTACCGCCTGTACAAGAGAGCCATGAGCGAGGCGAAGAACAAGGTGAGCCTCCCGACCATAAGCAGTCCGAAGACACTGGAACAGCTGATTGCCGCCGTGGAGCCCGAACGCCTCGTGACCGACGAGCAACTCGCCCACCCCGACACGAGCGTGCGCGACCCGCGCATTGCCGCCGCGAGCGGATACACCTGGTTCTTCGACGGACGTTGCTGTGGCGGAAACCACAAGTACCGTTTCCACCTCGACAGGAGCGGCGACGCCGAATTCGTGGTGATGGATTATGACGACACGCATCACGAGAACATTCTTGCGAAGGGACGCTGGTTCACCGTAGGGAACATCGGGCTACACATCGTATTGAACGGCAAATACTACAACTACCTCTACACCGCGGGCGAACGCACCATGAGCTACAGCGAGTACATGCCCGCAGGCCCCATCTTCTGCCATATTTCATTCCAGAGCTACGAACGGGGCGACTTCCGCATATTCAACAAGACTGTATTCGACGACAAGATCAAGCGCCCCCGCGGTTTTAACGGAGAAAATCCCGTCTACGAGGCGGGCGATTACCAGTGGGGATCGTGATGCGAGCACCATTTTACTCCTTTTTTTCAGGGGCATGCATCACGATCTTCGCTGTGTTAGTCGCGTGCGGCGACTCGAATGTATCTGAATCAACGATTATAGAATCATGCTCATCTGACCTATATTCTCCCGACTCCTGGGAAACGTTTGGGGGGTCATCTGCGCAGGATTCGCCGGAATGGTCTTCGGCGGCATTGTCGTCGGAGGCCGTTCCGGTTTCTTCTTCGAGCGCACATCTTTCGTTCGCACCTTCATCGACGGAATCGTCTTCTTCGTCTGCAATCGCCGAGGCCACTTCGTCTTCGATTGTCAAGGCCACTCCAGAGGTTATTTTGGACAAAGACGGCTTCGCGACCATCGCCGATGTCTACAGGAGCCTCGCGCCTGACGAGAAGGCGGTATTCATCATCCGCCATTCCGAACGCGAAGACGACGTGGCGCTAGAAACGGAACTCACCGCGAACGGAATACAGATGGCGCAGGACCTGGGAGCAACCCTCAAAAGCGACGAGGAATTCACGTACGTCACTTCGGGATTCGTGCGCACGAACGAGACTGCGAACAACATCTCAAAAGGGCGAGGCGAGACTGCTCTCCCGAAACTCATAACAAACTACGACATCACCGGCAACTGGTTTTTGAAAATTTCGGCCGACTCGCTCGCCAAGCACGCGACAGCCCTCGGCCTAAAAGGCAGTTCCATAGAACTTATGGCACGCTGGGCATACGAAGGCGGGTACCCCGAGGCGTTCTACGAGCTGGAGCCCCGCGCGCAGGAATTCATGCAGACGGTCATCCTGAAGAACTTGCCCAAGTGGAAACGCGTGACCGTCATGGTGTCACACGATATCTTCGTGATGCCGCTTGCCGTTTTCGGCTCGCAGAAGAAGGTCGCGCTCAAGTATCACGAGGACTATCACTGGATCAACTACATCGCAGGGCTCGCCGTTATTATCGGCACAGACAACAATATGCGTTATATACCCGTAAAGGGAGCAGAATCCGGCGTCATAGACTATCTCGCCCTATATATGGCGAAGCATAAAATCTAGAACAGCACCTGATAACGGATTCGTCTGTCGAAATGGCGGCCCTTCAGGTCACGGTAGGCCCTGCGGGTTTGAGAATCATGACGAACAGCACGCGGGACAATCGCGTCCGTGCCCGAAGAACTCGAGGTAATCTCAGCGCCACTGGAACTGGAAATCGGGTCGCCGCACGGTTCCTGATTGCAGACAATCTCCCCCGACGAACTTGCGAATACAATGTTCCTGACGATTGCCTCTCCCGAAACGCCGGATGCCGTCAGGAAAAAGTCCTTCACGCCGCCGATGCTCTTGAGGTTCGAGCAGTTCACCGTCGTCCAGCCCTTAGACGTAAATTTCTCGTTGGCGGCCACCAGTTCGCATTCCGAAAGAACGGTCCCGTCCTTCTTGCCGTCACGAATGCTGAGCTTGCCGCCGGTAAGGCTCTTCACCTCGACAGCCACTTCCACGGACCTGATAGAATCCGTCACCACGTTCTCGAAAATCGCGTAGCCGCCGTCCTTGATGGCGAACTCGTCGTCCTTCGTGAGGCGCACGCGGATGCCGTTGTCAAAGCCGTTCGCCGGGATCGTATCGCGAATCACGCGCAAGAAGTCGATACGGTCGAGTTCCGCAAAATTACCATTAGGCGAAGGTTCCAGTTCAATGAAGTTGCCACCGCGCTTGAGTTTCGCAGGCACCATCACCACGGACTTTTCGGGGAAAGTACCCCACTCCCCCGTCGGCGGGAGCGTTACCGTCTGTGACTTGCCATTCACTGTCACCTTGTGCTCTGCGGCAGCATCGCCACCGTTGGCGTAACGGTAACGCAACAAGTAATCACCCGCCTGCATGATGTTCATCGGCAAGCGAATCTTGGAACCTGCGGTATTCACGTACGCAAGGTACTCCCCGTTCGAGGCCGTATTGCTACGCGTAATCGCAAGGTCGCCCGACACCGCACGCGTGAGCGCGCCATGCTCGACTTCGGCACTCAAATAACGCCCGAGGAAGGGCTGTCCCATCTCGGCCCAATTATCATCGGTAAACACGACATCACGGATGTGGATATGGTTGTACTTGTCGCCATTCAGATCGTAGTAATGATGCACAAAACGCACGCGGTTCAAGTCCTGGAATGCTTCGCCACCGCCCGGACCCACGTAGCGCCCGTAGCGTTCCAAGAGAATCGTACCGCCGCCGTTCGCCATGGTGTAACCGGCGCGGTCCTTGTACGGTCCGGTTACTTTGTCTGCACGGCCGTAAGCCGTCTTGTACGTGGTCTGCTCGATGTTTGCGCCCTGCTGGCAGCACTTGTCCCAAGCCGTAAACAAGAAGTATTGCCCGTTATGCTCGATGAGGCTCGGGCCCTCTTCGGCACCGCCGCTTTCCTTGCTCGTGCGGCGCGCGATATTGTAAACCGTCTTGTCATCGCTCGCCTGGTAGCCCGTAGTCGCGTCCAGCTTGATCAGCTGAATGCCGAGCCCGAACGAACCGAAAGCCATCCAGTAATTGCCCTCGGTATCCTTGACCACGTCGGCATCGATGGCGTTATACGAATCCGTTCCCTGCTTCGTATGGAAAACATGGCCATGGTCCTTCCAGCCATAGCCCGTAGTGCCCGGCACAATCGATGTCGTCGCCTGATAACCGATAGCCGAATTGCGCACACCGAATTCCGACACGCAATAGTAGACGCGGTACTCGCCATTCATGTAGAAAATGTCCGGAGCCCAGATGCCCTCGGTCTTGGGCGCGTAGGTGTAGGCCCACTGCGGAACGCCGCTCACGGTCGACTTGTGGTTTTGCCAGGTGTAGGCATCTTCCGAAGTCCACAGTTGCAAATTGTTGTTCGTGCTCATGAGGGCGTAGCCGTCCTCGAAGCGGATCATGCTCGGGTCGTGACCCGGCTGCAGGTTATCCTTCGCATACCATGATTGCGCAAGGGCGGCGGTCGCACCCATCGCGAACGCCGAGGCAAACACCAACTTTTTCCCATTCAAACCCATACGAGAATACTCCCTATAAAAGAGGCCTTGACTATAATATACCTTCTTTCGGGGCGAAAGTCAACAGTATTTTTTATTAAATGTCTACATTTTTAGCGTAAAATTACAATTTCAACAAAATATCAACACTGTTTACGTAATAAAAAGTCTACATTTGACTGTTTTTTTATATTTGCAGCATGTTCATCTTCCTGTTTATTCTTGTCGCAGGCCTCGCCCTGATCTACCTCAATGTGAGTGCCGTCGCCGCGGGTAAAAGGGGCAAGCTGATTGCGCTTGGAGTGCTGGTCGCGATTTTCGTGGGGATGGCATTCCGCGATACGTTCGCGGGTTCCGTCGTGGTGGCGTTTACCTCGGTGTGGCTGTGCCAGGCGCTACTCGTCTATATCCCGTGGGGCATTTTCAGGCTGGTGAGGCGAATCGTGAAGCGCGCCCCGATGGACGCGGGCCTGCTTATGCGCGTGAGCCGCATACTGCTTGCGGCAACCGTCTCGCTTACCGTGGGCCTGATCCTTTACGGCGTTCCGCACAACAGTGAGTACAAACTGATAACAACGAAAGTGGAGTTGCCCGCGCGCTATTTTGCGGCATCCCAGACCAGCGAATCGTCTGAGCCAAATGACAGTACTCAGGTCGGCGAGGCATCTGATACCATCGCACAGCCAGAAACTACCGCGGAATCTCGCGAATTTACTGCCGTTTTTTTCAGCGACATTCACGTGGACCCGCTGTTTGACCGCGCGAAACTCGAGCGCATGATTGCCGACGTGGATTCCATCGCGCCCGACTACCTGCTTTTCGGTGGCGACCTGGCCGACGTGCCGACGCAAAAACTCAACGAGTGGGGCTACGATAGTTTGTTCAAGACGCTAACCTCGAAGGCGAAAATCGCCGCCGTCGCCGTGAACGGGAACCACGAGGGAATGCAGGAGCGCCCCGGCTCCAATCCAGGAGAATGGATGCAGAAAGTCGGGTTCGTGATGCTCGACGATGCGAGCGCCTGCATCGAGAAGGTATGCTTTACCGGGCGTACGGATTCGCAGGTCGCCAGCCGCCGTGGCATAGACCGCATGCCGCTTGCCGCCCTCGCCCCGCGCGATACCGCGCGCCCTTGGCTGCTGCTAGACCACCAGCCGCGGGGAATCGAGCCGGAACATTCCGGACGCCTGCCCGACTACGCACTCTCGGGACACACGCACAACGGGCAGTTCTTCCCGGGGAACATCGTCATCAATTTTGTGTGGAGGCTCGCTTTCGGCGAGGGCTCCCTCGATGGCGTGCGCTGGCTCGTGAGTGCCGGCGTGGATTGCTGGGGCCCGCCCGTGCGCGTAGGTACCGATGCCGATATGTGGGTCCTGCACTTTGTGGCCGGCGGGCGATAAACTGCGCGCAATAAACAATAAAAGACAAAAAAAGCGTGGGCCAAGACATGCCCACGCGCTATGTGCATAATCTGTAATAGAAAACCTAGAGCTACTTACCTCCCTTGAAAAGCTTGCTGGTCGGGTTCAACTGGATCGAACGGTTCTTGTGCACAGCAAGGTACTGCTTGTTGAAGCCGCTCGTGCCGCGGTTGGCGTTCTTCTGGTTGGCGTGGTTGTCACGCGGGGTGAGTTTGGACATTGTCATCTCCTTGTTTGGGGTTAGAATTCGTCGTCGTCATCATCGCCGTCCATGAGGCGCGACATGAGCTCGTCACCGATCCGGAAGGTCACATCGAAGGATTCGAGCCCATCCTGGGCAGACGTTCCAACGAACTTGACCAAGCCATTCGACTTCAGGTCGGCCTTGAACTCCATCTTGGCATAGGTGGTGACGAACGACTTGCCGGTAGACACAAGCATGATCTTGTCGGAACAGACCGTAAGGTTCTCCATGTCCCTGCCGTATTCCTCCGGAATCTCCTCGGGCTGGTTCTTGCCCTTGTCGTACCAACTATCGGGAACGGGCTGGACATCGAGAATATAGGGCATCTCCCCCTCCGGGTTCCACAGGGTCATAAGGAAGGCGCCCTTCAGCCCCTGCCAGACATTCCCCGTTTCCATGGCCTTCATGCCGATGGCCGTCACTTCGTAGCCGTTCTGCTTGTCGTAAGCAAGCAGGCCCTGCTGCTTGAAGAAGAAGAGGATGTTCTTGACAGCGGCCCTGCGGGCCTCGCCGTTGTCGCAGAAGAGGTCGCGACAGATATCCACCTCGTTGGCATGCGGATGTTCCACGATGTACTTGAGGAACGGGCAGATCCACAAGTTCTTCCTGAGGGCGCTGATTTCGCCCTTGATGACGCGGAAAGCGATCTTGTTATTGATATTGAGTTTCATGGTTAGGTCCTCCTATGGATTACAGGTTATGGGTTACGTTCTTGAGTTTCTGGACAATGCGGCCAAGCGCTCCCTGGCCCTTGCTCATGGCGCGCCAGTTGCCGACGTTCACCATCATGTAGCGAGCGCGGGTGATGGCGACGTTCAGGCGGTTCGGGGCACCGATGAAGCAGGTCGCAACCTGGTTGCTGTAGCTGAGGAACACGATGTCCGCCTCGTGCCCCTGGAAGGAGTCTACGGAACCCACGCTGAACGTCACAAACTTCGAACAGTCCTTGAACACGCGCAGGCAAACGTTCTTCAGCTCCTCGGCCTGTTCCTTGTAGAACGAGAGAACCGCGACAGACCACTTGCCATCCTTCTTGGGCTTCGCCTTCGCGAACTCGCGGAACTTCTCCAGTTCGTTCGCAATCCAACGCTGCTCATTCCGGTTGCGGTTCTTGTGGTCGCAGCGCCCCCTGATGTTCTCCCAATGCACATGGTTTTTGCCAAAACGGCGGTACGGCCACTCGCGCTTGCCATCCATGTGCTCGGAACGCATCGCCATGCCGTCGTAGAACTCGTCGGAGGCAAGCTGCGCAATCTGCGGATGGCAGCGATGCTGGTAAGAGAGCTTGACACAGCGCTCATCGAGCATCTTCTCGGGAATCCCGCGGAAAAGGGCGAGGTCCCTGTATTCACCGTAGCCCCTGCTCAGGAGCTCCATGCACGAAGGCAGGTAGATCTGCTCGAAGATGCGGATGCGCTTCTTGCAGGCTTCCTCGTCCCCCTCGGGGATCATCTGGTCCACTTCCTCCTTCAGGCGGGTGAGCGTGCTCTTGTCGGCGTTGACGTCGTTGTCGCGTTGCTCGAACATGCGGATCAGCCTCCACGAAATCTCGTCGTGCCACTCCTTGGGCTCGTTCTCGTCGTAGCGATCAAAGAGCTTCTCGCGGTTGTAGCGTGCGGCCGCCACCCATTCCTGCATACCTTCCGCATGGAGGATGCGCCCGGTGTTCTTGTCGCGGGCCACACGAACGGTGGTCACGCGGGGCGCAATCATGTCACGCTTTTCCTTGAGCGAGGGCAGGGTTCCCACGATAACGGTAGCGTAGGGCAACACATCATCGTACTCGGGCTTATCGGCATCGGCAAAGAGGATGTTGTACTTCTTGGCATACTCCTTGTACAAGTAGGCGTCCATCTCGGATTCCTTCTCCACCAGCAACACGGTCTGGCGCATCTGCTTGCCGGCAGACATCAGCAGCGAATCCGAAGCCACGGTGTATTCGCGCTCCTTGTCGGAATCATCCGGGTAGCAAATCTGCAGGTTCTCGGCCAAGTCATCGTCGCTCACGTAGGGCGGCAGCTGCTGGATATCACCCACGATAATCCAGTGCTTGCAAAGGCATGCCGGAACAAGGAATTCCTGGATAGTGGTCTTGGAGGCCTCGTCAAGAATCAGGTAGTCGAACGGCGGCTCGATTGCTCCTTTCCACTTCAACTGCCTCATCACTTCAAGGGATGCCCCGAAGGTGGTGCCTGCGACAATGGGCGCGTTCTCCTGAAGGAATTCGTACAGCAACTGGTTATCCTTGACATCGCTGTGTTCCAGGAGTTCCTGCTGGACTGCGGTACGCTTGTCTTCGGGAATCCTTTTCAGGCGTTCCTGGAGCGCCCTGGCCTCCGTCTTCATAAAGGGCTTGCCGTTAATGAACTTCTTAGCATCGTTACTGATGTTGGGATTGTCTTCACAACCGTAGCGCTTGACGCAGGTAAGGTCCAAGTGGTCCTTCAGCTTTTCAAGGATGTTGTCAACCGCCACGTTGGTAGAGGCGACAAGCAGAATGCGCTTGCCACGCTTGACCATCTGGATGATAAGTTCGATGATGGCGGTAGTCTTGCCGGAGCCGGGAGGCCCGACCTTGATGGTGAAATCCGGAGTGGAGAGGGCGTTGCAGACAAACTTGCGCTGTTCGTCGTTGCCCGGACGTTCGTTATCCTTAAGGATATAGTAGTCATCATCGACAAGTTCGGTAGGCGTGAAACTCGGAAGGTCCAGTTCCCCCTTCTGCATGATACTGGTAAGGGCTTCGGGAATCTTTTTGGGAATGCCATAGATCGATTCGAAATCGCTCACCTCGCTGCGGGCAGCCATGCCCAGATCCCCGCACTCACCGCTGACATGTTCCATCACCGCGATTTCGGCGGCAATCTGGACGGTGGAAGGCGGAATGCACAGGATGTGCCCCTCCTTGATGAGCTTCTTCGTCCAGAAGTAGACAGTCTTCTTACCGGTATTCTTGCCTTCGTCAACGCTAAAGCGCACCATATCAATCAGGTTATCGGGGTCGAGTTCCACCCTGGGCACCTTGTTTTCGGGCACCATATAGACGCGGGCGAAATTAGTCCCCTTCTTGACAGCCTGAACGAAGCTGTTCTGGATGTCCTCGAACTTGGCGTTGGTGCGGTTCGATTCGGTCATCACGTACTTGAAACCGTTACGATCCTTCCCCTGGAACTCTCCTTCGAAGAGGGTGGTCTGGAAGCCATTGAGGCGGAGCTCGATCTCCTTCTCAAGGGCGTGGAGATAATGCTTGGTCGTACACATAATTGTGGTCCTCCTAGTCAAGTGAAAATCAAACAAAAGGCATTACGCCGCGGGAGCGCATGCCACCTTAGTCTTACGGCCCACCAGCGCCTTGCAAGCGACAGGGTACGAGACGTAAAGGCTACCGCATTCAATGTCCATGATACGGTCATTGACGTCGCCGAGCTCGCAGGCGATTTCGTGGATACGCGCATTGATAGCACGGACCTCCCTGGCGCTAAGGGCATAAGCCCTCCTGGCAAGACGCTTTTCCAGCGTCTCGATACGGTAGACAAGGATACCCTTCATGTTCTTGAGGGCGTGGAGAGAACGGACGGAGTTTTTCATAGTGACACCTCACTGTTGAAAGTTTTTCGTTTTTCGTACCGCGACTGCGGGGAGTTAGCATCTTCGGCCAATCGGCCGACACCGACAATAAGCAAGAAGCGTGCCAAAAGTAATTTTGGCGTTTTTGAGCGAATTTCGCCACTTGATGAATTAAGAAAGCGAAAATAATTTCGCCTAATGCGAAAATTTTTTCGTATATTTATAACCATGACGAAAAAGATTACCGTGCTTACGTGGATGGCGACCAATAACGACCCCGACGCCCTGGAATCGCTACTGGCCAACCTGAAGAAGGAGAACGAGATTGCCAAGGTGCTATACATCTACCAGGAAGACCTGATCCGGCGCAACCCGGTTGCCCGGGAAAGGTTCGAGGGTGCAAAGAAGGTGTTCCCCCTCACCACCATCCCCGTCAGCATCAAGAACCCGACAGCACACAGGGAAATCTTCGACATCGTCAAGGGGAAAATTGTCCCCATGGTCCAGAACGAGAAAAACCTGGTCATTAATCTTTCTTCGGGTACCCCGACCATGCACGCCGTCTGGCTTCTCCTGTTTGCATGGGGGAACTTCCCGATAGGGACAAAACTCATCTCCTCCCAAATCAAGCGCGATACCAATGAAACGACATGCGATGAAGTCGATTTCCCCATAAAGACGCTCTTTACCGAATTACGCAAGTATGAAAAGGAAAATCCGGACAAGCCGTTTTACAGGATAGATGCGAAAACGGAATCGCGAAAAGAAGCCCTGGAAAAAATTAAAATTTATTCCGAATTTCCAAACGTCCCGATACTCCTGCTTGGCGAACGGGGCACCGGCAAGAGTAACACGGTAGAATCACATATAAAGGTGGCGAAACATAAAACCGTCACCTCCCTAGTCTGCGGTTCGCTTAACTCCAACCTGCTGGAATCAAAACTATTCGGCCACAAGAGGGGCGCCTTTACCGGGGCTACTAGTGATGAAGATGGCCTTTTGAAAAAAGCCAATAACGGCATTCTTTTCTTGGACGAAATCCAGGACATGCCTAAACACGTCCAGCGCATGCTCCTACAGACATTGCAAAACCACCGTTACCGTGTACTCGGCGATACCGAGGAACAGGAAACGAACATAGAGCTCGTATGCGCATCGAACCTGCCCGAAAGCGAGTTACGCAAAAAACTGGACCCCGACTTTTACGACCGCATTGCAGTTTTCAAGGTTACACTGCCCCCGTTGCGCGAGTGCCGTGAAGACATCCTTACGGACTGGCAAGAAAAAGTCTGGAAACGCATCCAGCCCCAGCAAGAAGCCCCGATGGATCCCGCACTAAAGAAGTTCCTGATGACTTCTAGTTTGCCCGGAAATTTCCGTACCCTAGAGAAACTTGCCTACCACATTCTCGCATGGCAGGGCAAGAAGACAACGAAAGAGATTATAGAAGAAATATCCTTTGAAGAAGATGCCGTAGACAAGCACACTGACGGCATAAGCCTTGATGAATTCTGCGAAATGCCGTGGGATGATGCAGCCGAGCGCTTTAAGTACCAACTTGCGGAATATGCCTGCAAAAAATTCGGCACGAAGAGTCTTGCAGCAAAAAAACTCGGATGCTCGACAAGGACCCTGCTGAACGCCTTGAAAAATTAGAGCTGCCAACCCCTATTCCACATTAGACTACGTAAACAGTGGTTTACATTCGTGCGGTTTTGTACCTTGTTTAACGGGGTGGATGTCTGCCCCCACAACAAGGAGGCCAACATGAAACGCGTAAACGTTGTTCTGTTTATTGCCTTCGTTCTTCTCGTAACAACTTCTTTTGCCGCAAGGACTGTCAAGTCCAAACAGGGCGACATAGATCTTGCCTTCGAGCGGGGCGGGAGCACCATAGTATGCACAGCAGGATTCTACGACGAACTCACCGTGATCAAGGAGGCAGATACGGATGTCCTCGTGCGCGGGAGTTGCGGTCAGGGCTGGGTTGACAAGTCGAAAGTCGAGTTGGTGGCAAAGCCTGCGGGCGACAAGAGCCTCAGCTTCAACGAGTACAACATTGAAGGCTGGATTGATAATCTTTCGCTGATCGACGTCTTCTCGGACAACGTAGAAGATTTCGACGGGGTGAAGATTGACCGGGACTTCAAGGAGTACCTGACCCAGACGCTGGACCGTGAACAGATGGAGATGAGCCGCGGGGAAAACTGACCCGAGGGCGCGTCCCGAAAAATACCAAGGCCGGGTTCCCAAACGGGGCTTGGCCTTTCCCGTATAAAAATTTTCGCGAGGGGGTGACACTTTTGCCCGGGTCGGGTGTTCTAATAATGTAAATTTATAGGACCCGATGCCTTTACTGATACTTGCGATATTCCTGTTCCTGACCGCCTGCGACTTTCACGGGCCGTGGGAATACTACCCCGACGAGCGCGAGGTCTACACGGGCATATACACGTACGGCCACATCTCCGACTTCACGAATCCGGAAATCTGCTTTTCGAAGGTCTACGAACTAGACGAGGCCTCGGCAGAAAATTTCGCGTTCTACGACAGCGCCTACGTGACTCTGCAGGGCAAGTTCAAGATAGGCGAGAACGAGTACGACACCACGATTGTCCTGTGGACGTGGGACAAGCCGAACTGTTTCAAGGCAAACGAGCACGGAATCCTTGGCGAAAGTTACACGATGGATGCTTACTTTGTATGGGACAGTGCCGGCAGTACGGTAAAGTCTAGGTACACTGCGGTGGCGTCGATCCCCAAGCCGGTCAAGGTTACGGGCCTGAACGTCCCCAAGCAGGACGGCAGTTACGAATGGAAAGGTGCGAACGAATCGGGCAAGTACTCCGTGGATTTCCTGGAGTTCCCGATGGACATGGAGTTCGTGAAGTGCGCGCTGGATTTTGACAAGTCGATTGGCGGCGTGCTTTCGGTGCTGAACTACGACATGGAAACCGAGGAATCGGTGAACACCACCATCAACCAGATGCTCGAGGGCCTGACCGAAGCGGACGACTCGACGGGTTACCGGGGCATCGCGATGCACGACCCGTTCGAAAGGCGACAGAACCTGGGCTACACGGAAAACCGCTGGATTGGTGGATTCAACAACCTGGATACGCTCTACCTGATGAACATGATGTTGCCTATCGGCGTTATTTCCGTAGACATGTACACGACGGACCGCGCGTACGTGGATTACGAGCGCAAGGTCAAGGAATCGGTAGGCGATTCGCGCGTGGTGCCGGAATCGAACATCGAGAACGGCATGGGGGTCTTTTTCGGAATGTCGAAGACGTCGCTGGAACTGCATGTGCGCGGCGAAGGCGTGACCATGGAATATATCGGTTTCCATAACTGTGACTACATCGGGAACGGTGACGAGGAAAGCTGGGAAACGCGCGCCTGCAGGCTGTATCAGGATATCGCCTGTTCCGGGATGCCGACGGATGATTTCCAGTACGACCTGGTCCGTGGCAATGCGCACGCATACGAGTACTACCGCGAAGGGACTATTACCGGATGGCCCAAGACGTGCTACCCCTCGAACGTGAAGGCGGCCATGATGCTCGATACCACCAAGTGGTCGATATTCCTGCCCGATACCATCAGTGACGCGGACAAGTCGGAAGCGTATGCCGACGGGCTCAAGCGCTACTGCGTGGCGAGCAACTTCGAGAGCAACCACATAGCAGACTGCAGCGAACTCGAGGAACTGTGCCTGCACAACACCGAGAAGAACTACTGCAAGGAATACCTTTGGGAATGGTGCGCCGACCGCAACTGGGATATGCTGGAATATGAGCAGTGCCGTAGCGCGTTCGTGAGCCGCTACTACCTGGAAGAGCAGAAGTCGAGCATATTGAAGCGCGAGGTGGAAGAGATTTGCAACTACGCTTTCCCGCTCATTGCCGAAGATGATGATGTAGACGCAGAATTCCGCACCCCGATTTGCAAAAACTGGTGCAAATATCGCGACGGAAAGACTCCTCTGCGCGTTGTATGCGAATAAGCCGGCCCCTATGCCGGACTAAAAATCAAGCCAGCCGGTTTCCATGCCGGTCAAGGGCACAACGCGCTCAAAGCCGTCGCTATTCACGGCGAACGCGATTCCGGTGAGGTAGTTCATCCAGTGCTGCGGCGTAAACTTCATCTTGCAGAAGTGCACGAGCGTCGGCACCACCCAGGCATCGTGCGTCGCGAAGATGTTGAAGCGCGCGGTACCCTTCTCGAGCATGAACTTGCGCACTTCCTCGGCGCGCTCGTGCAGCGGGTAGAATGCGGGGTGATTGTCGCTATCGATCCAGGCGCAAATGTTCTGGTAGAACATCTCGTTGAGCACGTCGAGATACGTGGGGTAATCCTTCACGTAAAAATGCCCGAGGATCGCCAGCGGAGTGACTACCGCGCCGGGCGCGCATCCTGTACCCTGCGGGTCAACGCATTCTGTTGCGGGCTGGGATGCGGTCGAAGATGCGCCTGCGGGTTGGGATGCGGGTTGTGTTGCGCCGGCCCCGTAGCCTGCAAGCGCGCGGCCTTCCGCAATACACTTCGCGGTATCCATGCATCTCCCGACCGGGCTGGAGTAGTACACCGCATCGCCCTCCGGCGGGAACATCTTGCCGAGTGCAACGGCATGCTCGCGCCCTGCGGCAGTCAGGCCCACGTGCGCCCCGTAGTCGACATCTTCAGCCGTTATGTGCGGCCTTTCGGCGTGCCTTATCAGCAGGTACACGCGTTCGGTCGACTTGAGATCTGCAAAGAAGTCCTTAGCCTGTACAAAATCCCGCATCGGTGCCTCCTAGAAAATCGCAATCCACAGCAGGTGCCCGAGCACAAAGCTCAATATGCCGAGCAAGAATCCGCAAATAATATCGCTGAGCCAGTGCACGCCAAAGTACACGCGCAACAGCCCCCACGTGAGCGGCAACAGGAGCATCACCCAGCCGTACTGCGGCACAATGAAGGTCACGGCGCTCGCGACGGCGAGGTTGTTCATGGTGTGCCCCGAAGGGAAACTGTACTTGTCGAGCGGCGGCACCTCCGCCTTGATCTGCGGGTTGGCGGCAAACGGGCGCGGGCGCTTGGTATTGAGCTTCACCACCTCGTAAATCACGAGGCTCATGGCGAGCGCCATCAGGGCCTGCCAAAGTATGGGCAGAAAGTTATCGAACCCGACGCGCCAGAAAATAAACAGCACGAAAACCGCCCAGATATAGCCGTCACCCAGGCGCACGTAAAACTTGAGCCATCGGTCGGTCTTCGGCGAAAAATGCCTGTTGGTCCAGCACACCGAAACCCGGTTGTCAAAATCTGCGATTTTCTTGAGCATCAATTTAAATGTAGTTAATAAAATTCCTATTATTTGATGGCAAAGAAAAAATTATAAAGGAAGCAATAATGCGCGTACTCGTTCTTAACTGCGGCAGTTCTTCGGTCAAGTTCGCCGTCATCGACACCCAGACCAAGGAATCCATCTCTAGCGGCCTCGTCGAAAATATCGGCGTTGACGGCCACGTGAAGGCCAAGGGCCCCGAAGGCAAAATCGACTTCAACTTCGACTGCCCCACGCACGCCGAAGCCGTCGCACAGGTGCAGAAGTTCCTCGACGAGCAGAAGCTCATCGACACGATCGAAGCCATCGGCCACCGCGTGGTGCATGGCGGCAAGTACATCAAGAGCGAGAAGGTCACGCAGGAAGTCATCGACTACATCCGCAGCATCACGCTGTTCGCCCCGCTGCACGAACCCGCACACG
>JAEEGH010004628.1_pt1 | contig 35157 bp, 30 predicted proteins | sample 9134181 | NCBI WGS metagenome assembly JAEEGH01 (sample SAMN16246544, study PRJNA631951) | gut metagenome | biome: gut microbiome; feature: rumen; material: DP-attached | host: Bos | place: Iran: Karaj | collected 2018-10
TTGTAAATTGTAAAATTGTAAATTCTATGACTATCAACGAATTCAATTTTGCCGGTAAGAAGGCAATCGTACGTGTAGACTTCAACGTACCCCTCGATGAGAATGGTAAGATCACTGACGACACCCGTATTCGTGGTGCCCTCCCCACACTGAAGAAGATCCTCGCTGACGGTGGCGCTACCATCATCATGTCACACATGGGTAAGCCCAAAGGTAAGGTCGACATGAAAAAGTCACTGGGTCAGATCCGCGAGGCCGTAGAGAAGGCCCTCGGCGTTCCCGTAGCATTCGCTCCCGACTGCGCTAAGGCTGCTGATGCTGCCAAGGCCCTGAAGATGGGTGAGGCTCTCCTGCTCGAGAACCTGCGCTTCTATCCTGAGGAGGAAGGTAAGCCCGTTGGTATCGACAAGGCTGATCCCGCCTACGACGAGGCTAAGAAGGCCATGAAGGCCAGCCAGAAGGAGTTCGCTAAGACACTCGCTTCTTACGCTGACTGCTACGTGATGGATGCCTTCGGTACAGCTCACCGTAAGCACGCTTCTACCGCTGTCATCGCTGACTACTTCGATGCCAACAACAAGATGCTGGGTCTGCTCATGGAGAAAGAGGTACAGGCTGTCGACAATGTGCTCAGCAACATCAAGCGCCCGTTCGTGGCCATCATGGGTGGTTCTAAGGTCAGCTCTAAGATCGGTATCATCGAGAACCTCCTCGGCAAGGTGGATAAGCTCATCCTCTGTGGTGGTATGACCTATACCTTCGCAAAGGCTCACGACGGTGAGATCGGCGATTCTATCGTGGAACTCGACAAACTGGACGTGGCTCTGGGCGTTGAGGAACTGGCAAAGAAGAACGGCGTTGAGCTCGTACTCGGCAGCGATTGCACGGCTACCAATGGTCTCGACTTCGATACCATGACCGTGAAGCCCGGCGCTGAGATCATCACCTGCCCGGCAAACAAGGTGCCCGCTGGTTTCGAGGGTGTCGACGCTGGTCCTGCTTCTCAGGATGACTTCCGTAAGGCCATCGAGGGTGCAAAGACCATCCTCTGGAACGGTCCTGCAGGTGTCTTTGAGTGTGACAACTTCACTGCTGGTTCACGCGCCATTGGCGAGGCTATCGCGAAGGCAACAGCCGAGGGTGCGTTCTCACTCATCGGTGGTGGTGACTCTGTAGCTTGTGTCAACAAGTTCGGTCTGGCCGACCAGGTTTCTTACATCTCTACCGGTGGTGGTGCCCTCCTCGAGGCCATCGAAGGTAAGGTGCTTCCTGGTGTAGCAGCCATCAAGGGTGAATAAAGCATAAACGCCTACAAACGTTTACGTGGAAAAAATCCCGGTACGCCATACAGCGTATCGGGATTTTCCGTACCTTTGCACCAGTTAAAACAAACTACGAATTAAAATATAAACAGCTATGAGTAAGAAATTTGTTATCGGAGACCGTACAAAGGACGAGTGGATCTCAGTGCTTGACACCGAGAAAAAGAAGCTCGAGTTTACCAATCATCTGGCCAGTGCCAAAGAGTACTTCCTCGAAGAGGATGCCCAGTTCAACCTTCAGAAGATTCAAGAGACCGGCTATTTCAGCGATCTGCAAATCTACATGAAAGAGGACAACAAGGCCTATAAAATTAACGAGAGCGACACCCTTTAAATAAAAATCCCCGCTCCACGCAGGAGTATTACCCCTGCCGCCAGGCGGGGATAATACTTTTCTCCATTAAAAAACCCCGCGTGAGCGGGGCTTTTTTATTTGTCTAACAATATCTTCATCATTTGGATAGCCGAATACGGAATCGGCGTACCAGGACCGAAGATACAGGCGACACCAGCCTTGTACAGGAAGTCGTAATCCTGGGCAGGAATCACACCACCAGCGGTCACCATAATATCCTCACGACCGAGCTTTTTCAGCTCTTCGATCAACTGAGGGATGAGGGTCTTGTGACCGGCGGCCAATGACGAGGCACCAACGATGTGCACATCGTTCTCCACAGCCTGACGGGCAGCCTCTTCCGGCGTCTGGAACAGGGGTCCCATATCCACGTCAAAGCCACAGTCGGCATAACCTGTTGCCACTACTTTCGCACCACGATCGTGACCGTCCTGACCCATCTTGGCAACGAAGATACGCGGACGACGACCCTCCTTCTGAGCAAACTCGTCGGTAAGGCGCTTGGCCTCCTCGAAGTCTTTGTCGTTCTTTGATTCTGAACTATACACGCCTGAAATTGTTCTGATTACTGCTTTATAACGACCTACGATCTCTTCGCAGGCATCTGAAATCTCACCAAGGGTACAACGCAACTGAGCGGCCTTCACAGCCAGATCCAGCAGGTTGTTCTCGCTCTTGCGGCCTTCCTTGAAGTCGCGCACACAGTCGGTGATAGCCTTCAAAGCGGCCTGACAAGCGGCCTCATCACGTGAGCCACGTACCTGAGCCAGACTCTCCTCCTGTTGCTTGCGCACAGCGGTATTGTCCACCTCAAGGATATCAATGGGATCCTCGTGCTCCAGACGGTACTTGTTGATACCGACAATCGTCTGGGTACCGGAGTCGATACGGGCCTGAGTACGGGCGGCAGCCTCTTCGATACGCATCTTCGGCAGACCGGTCTCAATAGCCTTGGCCATACCACCCAGCTTCTCAATCTCCTGGATATGCTCCCAGGCCTTGTGCACCAACTCGTTGGTCAGGGTCTCCACATAGTAGCTACCTGCCCATGGGTCGATCTGCTTGCAGACCTTGGTCTCGTTCTGGATATAGATCTGGGTATTACGGGCGATACGGGCCGAGAAATCAGTAGGCAGGGCAATAGCCTCATCAAGGGCGTTGGTATGCAGACTCTGGGTATGTCCCAGCACAGCTGCCATGGCCTCGATACAGGTACGACCGACATTATTAAACGGATCCTGCTCAGTCAGCGACCAACCAGAGGTCTGTGAGTGGGTACGCAGCGCCAGTGACTTCGGGTTCTTGGCACCGAAGCTCTTCACGATCTTCGCCCACAACAGTCTTCCGGCACGCATCTTGGCAATCTCCATGAAGTGGTTCATACCAATAGCCCAGAAGAAGCTCAGACGCGGCGCAAAAGCATCGACATCGATACCGGCATTCACACCGGTCCTCAGATAGTCCATACCATCGGCCAGGGTGTAAGCCAACTCGATATCAGCGGTAGCACCGGCCTCCTGCATGTGATAACCCGAGATAGAAATCGAGTTGAACTTCGGCATCTTCTGTGAGGTATACTCAAAGATATCAGCGATGATCTTCATCGAGAAAGCAGGGGGATAGATATAGGTGTTACGCACCATAAACTCCTTCAGGATATCATTCTGGATCGTTCCTGCCATCTCCTCCAACTGAGCACCCTGCTCCAGACCTGCCACGATATAGAACGCCAGAATAGGCAACACAGCACCGTTCATGGTCATCGACACAGACATCTTGTTCAAGGGGATACCAGAGAACAACACCTTCATGTTCTCCTCATTACAGATAGACACACCGGCCTTACCTACATCACCCACCACACGGGCGTTGTCAGGGTCATAACCGCGGTGTGTAGGCAGGTCGAAAGCAACAGACAGACCTTTCTGACCAGAAGCCAGATTCCTGCGATAGAAGGCATTCGACTCCTCAGCCGTTGAGAATCCAGCATACTGACGGATAGTCCAGGGCTTGAAAGGATACATCATCGAATACGGACCTCTCAAATACGGCGGAATACCGGCCGTAAAATCGAGGTGTTCCATCCCCTCCAAATCCTCTTTCGTATACACCGGCCTCACCTCAATATGCTCCGGGGTCTTCCAGTTAGCCTCAATATGATTGTCTTTAATCCACTTGGCACCATCTTGAGCCTTGATGCCTGCATAGATATCAATATCTTTAAACTGTTTACGCATAATTCAAGTCTCCTATCATTTAAATACCAAGTTTCTGATTATAGTCTTTCAAAGTCTCGAGCACATTGCACTTCACATGTACATAGTTCTCGATACCAGCAGCCTTCAGGTCTTCCATGCAGGCAGGGGCACCAGCCACCACAAACATCGCACGACCATTCAGATACTTGAAAGCAGGAATAGCATACTCAGCATACTCATCGTCGCTTGAGCAGATCACCACAATGTCAGCCTTAGCCTCCAAAGCAGCATCAACACCTTCTTCCACAGTCTTGAAACCGAGGTTGTCAATCACCTTATAACCGGCACAGGCCAGGAAGTTACAAGAGAACTGGGCACGGGCCTGACGCATGGCCAGATTACCAATCGTCAACATAAAGGCGACGGGCACCTTCGTCTCCTCGGTATGAATCCTCAGATCCTCGAAGTCAGCAGCGAGACGCGTGCTCTCAATGGCCTTGAAAGGACGCTCGCAATCCTCGTGGTTCTTACCACAGCAGCAAGCATTAACAGCCTTCTTACCCTCACTCTTCTCGGTAAAGTTCGGGAACTGATTAGTGCCAAGGAGGAACTCCTTTCGCTTGGCAGCATCACCATGACGCTTCACATTCGTTGCATTGATATCATCCTGGATGGTTCCTGCCTTCACAGCAGCAAGGAAACCGCCCTCCTCTTCTACCTTCAGGAAAATCTTCCAGGCCTCAGTAGCCAGCGCATCGGTCAGATGCTCGATATAATAAGAACCGGCACCTGGATCAACGATACGGTCGAAATGACTCTCTTCCTTGATGATCAACTGCTGATTCCTGGCGATACGCTCTGAGAAATCGGTCGACGCCTCATAGGGGGCATCAAACGGGGTCACCACCATCGAGTGAACACTACCCAGGGCAGCACTCATGGCCTCGGTCTGCGAACGCAACAGGTTCACATACGAATCAAACAACGTCTGATTATAGGTCGACGTCGTGGCGTTGATGATCATCTGGCAGGCACAGTCGCACTTGGGCGCATACTGCTTCACAATCTGGGCCCACAACAGTCTGGCGGCACGGAACTTAGCGATCTCCATGAAATAGTTCTCACTCACGCCCATGTCAAACTTGATGTTCTTCGCTGCCAGGTCTACATCGACACCGGCATCGGTCAACTGCTGCAGATACTCATTACCCCAGGCCAGGGCATAACCCAACTCCTGCACAATATAGGCACCGGCATTGTTCAAGGCATCGGTGCTCACAGCGATACAACGGAACTGGGGATAGTCCTTCAACACCTCGATGAGCTTCGGAGCGGTCTCAAGCAGTGACGTAGCGTCCTTGCCCTTCATCACCATAGCCTTCAACGGGTCAAAGGCGATAGAACCAACCACCTTCTCCTTGTCATAGCCCTTCTTAGCGAAGAAAGCCACAAGGATCTCAGCCAACTCCAAAGCATGCTTCGGACAGGTGGCGAAGTTCACCTCGATACAATCGCAGTAGATACCTTCAAGCAGGGTCTCGACGGTCTCAGCAGACACCAGCTTACCGGGAATCCTAAAGCCCAGCGAGTCGATACCCTTGTTCAGGATGTCCAAAGCCTTCGCATTGGCGGCCTTCGCATCATTCACTTCGATGTTCTGACGAACATACCACACATTCGAGTCCTTCTGGTTACCACGCACAAACGGGAATTCTCCGGGCAGTGCGTCGGGTGTTTTCAGGTTCGCCAGGTCTTCACGGCGATAGAAGGGCTGTACATTAAAACCTTCATTGGTTCTCCATACCAAGCGCTTCTGAAAGTCGGCTCCCTTCAGGTCGACCTCAATCTTGTCCAACCACTCCTGTGTGGTAGGCGCCGTAAACTCGGTAAAGAGCTTCTCTTTGTTAGTCATAAAATAAGTTATACGTTAAATAATTATATAAGTTGTTTGTTCGCAAGCAAATTGTATATTTTCTGCAAAGTTACAAAATAATCCGCATAACGCATAATATTTTAATAAATATTATCATTACTTTTTTCTTATTGAGAACACGGGATGGTCAATAAACTAGCCTAATGTATAGACATAGACCATAGCCAGCACCATGAGGATGGCGATAACTGTCAGGGCTATCTTAAGGTATTTTTCAAACTTACGCCGGAAGACGATAGCATTGAGAGAACGCTCCTTGAAACGGGTGGCACCATCTTTGTGGTGGTGATGGTGGTGATGATGCTGTTTATGTTGGTCGGGCATTGTTACTTTTTCAAAATGTTATAAAGAAGGGAAGTCAAGGAGATAAGAATACTTGTCGAGGTAAGCCAGAGAGTCGTGGACTGACCAATGCTGGAGTTGCGGGCCTTCACCTTATTGGGCTCGACATAAACGATATCGTTCTGCTGGAGGTAGTAATAGGGTGAGCTGATGATATCGGCATCGTTAAGGTTGAGGGTATGGATTTCCTTCTTACCACGCTCGTTCTCACGGATAAGTTTCACCTTGTCGCGGACACCATAGATAGTAAGATCGCCTGCCTGAGCAAGGGCTTCAAGGATATTGATCTTCTCATTGCCCACGATGAACATACCCGGACGGTTGACTTCGCCAAGAACAGAAATCTTATAATTGGACATACGGACAGTAACCACAGGATTCTCATTGACATTGAGATAAGGCATAATCTTGTCGTGTATCATTTTTTCACACAAAGATTTAGTGAGACCGCCTACTTCAAGCGTACCCAGAACGGGGAACTCAATGCAACCCTTGTTGTCGACGAGGTAGGTCTGAAGAGAGCCACCTGTTGAAGCGATACTGCTGGCGGTATTCTGAAGGGTCGGACGGACGATGAGGTTGAATGGTGCTGCAGCCTCGGGGTTCACAGTACTGACGGTGATGGTGAGGACGTCCTTGGGCATGATGCGGGCATCATAAAGGTATTCAGAACGATTAACATCGATGTAATCGCTGTTCTGGAAATAGGCAACGTTTTTGACGGAGCCGCAGGATGCGAGCAGGATGACTGAACACAAAGGCACAAAGACATAAAGTAAAATTTTATTCATAATTATATATTTTATTTTACAATTTAAAACTTCCACCAGGGTTTCTTTTTACGGGAGACAGGAACATCATATTCTTTCTGTCCGGCATAGGCCTCGTCGATGAGATGACGCCACTTCTTGCCACGAGAGACCATGCGGTAGATGGTGCCCCAATCAGGTAGGCCACCCACGTTTCGGTCATCGATGAAGATATCAGCCTTGAGTTTGCGGGTGAAATGGGGATTGTTATCGGTGGTCTCCTCAGGGTAGTCGCGGTTGGCTGCATAGAACTCGACACCGCGTTCACGACACCAGTCGAGTGCGGCATCGAGGAGCTCGCCCTCGCGACAGGTCCATAAGACGAGGCGATGACGATCAGCAATGAGCATCTTGAGGGTCTCAATGGCGAAGGGACGCTCCTGGCCGATCTCAGGGTAACGGTTCTCCACGATAGTTCCGTCAAAGTCTACTGCAATTACCATAAAATATTACAATCTATTTTTTAATGGAGTCATCATCTTTGTTGCCGTAATGGGATTCGGCATACTGGCCGTAATTGCCATAGTTGCCGTAGTTACCATAACCGTACTTACCGTAGCCATAACGGCCATAGCCGTAGCGACCGTACTTACCATAACGGCCGTAGCCATAGTAATAACCGTACTTACGACGCGACATATCGATACCATTGATAACTACACACGGATTAGGCATCTTACCCTCCTTGGCCAGGGTGTTGAGCAGACCGAAGGATGACTTCGGTGTGTAGTCAGCACGGCATACGAAGACCGTTATATCAGCATGCTGAGCTATCTGCAGGGTATCAGTAACCAATCCAACGGGCGCTGTGTCGAAGATGATATAGTCGTACATCTCGCGAAGAAGGGTAACGACTTCAGCGAAGTTCTCTCGTGCCAAGAGCTCAGTGGGATTGGGCGGCACCGGACCTGCCAGAAGGAGGTCGAGGTTTTCGTTGACACCCGACTTGTTGATCTGATGCACCAGAGTCCCTTTGGTCACTTTGTCAAGAGTGAGCAGGGAGGTCATACCCTCAAAACGGTCGGAGACACCGAAAAGCCGACCTAGGGCAGGCTTACGGATGTCAAGACCACAGAGGATCACCTTTTTACCTAAAAGGGCAAACGACACTGCGAGATTAGCGGCATTGAAAGTCTTACCCTCACCCGACGTACTGGAGGTGAAACAGATGACTTTCTCTCCAGCCTTAAGCATAAACTGGATATTGGTACGCATGGAGCGGAAAATCTCATCGATCTGGTTGTTCTTATTCGCCTGTACCACAATACCCGCCTTCTGCTTGACATTGTCGGAGGCGACTGCCACATCAGCGATGATGGGCAGGTCGGTGAGTCGAGCCACATCCTCATGTCCCTCCACCTTATAACGGAAGAACGAAACGAGCCAAATGAACAGGGCCGGGATGGCAAAACCCAATACAAGGGCTCCCAAAATGACAATCAGCGTCTTGGGACTCACCTTTCCCTCATAGAGAGGCTCATCGATGAGCTTACCGTTATCGGCCGTAGCTGCTAAAGCGATGCTGTTCTCCTCGCGCTTCTGCAAGAGGAGCATATAAAGGGTGGACTTGACATCCTGCTGACGCCCCACCTGTGCCAGGACACGCTCCTGGACAGGGGCTGCCGAGACACGTCCCTGGAACTTGGAGAACTGTGACTGGATGCCCTGACGGTTAATGTCCGCCGAACGACGTGCCTGCATGAGGGCGGTCTGGATACTCTGCTGCAACTCGTCGATGGTGGCGGTTAATGTCTGCACCTGCGGAGCCTGTTCACTGGCAGCCTTCAACAGACGATTACGATCCTGAACGGCCTTGTTGTAGCTGTTGATGAGGGCCGTAGAGGCACCATCAGTCACACCAACATTCGATGGGATAATCTGGTATTTGTTACTGGGATTATTGACAAACTCACGCATATAGTCAAGCATCTGCACCTGAGAGTTGGCCTCAGAAAGACGGGCAGAGAACTCATTGGACATCTGTACAGACTGGGCTGCATCACTCAAAGAGGCAATAGAATTCTGCTGCTTGAACTTCTGGATCTCGCCTTCGGTAGAGCCAAGCTCCTGGTTGAGCTTTGCCATGCGATCATTGATAAACTCTTCGGTACGCATGGCCACCTCGTTCTTATCAGCATTCGCCTGACGGTTGTAACAGATATTGATCTGCCGCAGCACATCAATGGCACGACGGATATTCAAATCCGTGAGCGTCAACTCCGCGATTGAGGTGAGCTTAGAAGTAGGCGCAATGGACAAACGCTTGAGATAGTCAGTAGCGACCGCCATCGGTGGACGCAGGGTAACCAGATAGACATGCCCATTCTCCCATTTTCGATCACCATTGGCCGTGAGCGTTATAGTACCTATGGACGTGGTGAAGACAGCCGGCAGGCTCCTCGCCTTGCGGTTGAATGCCTCCACCTGATTCTTCCCATTCATGACACCACCCTGTATAACATATGCGGTATCCTCGCGGAAGATGCGCATACTCAGCCAATTGGTCTTCTCCAGCAAATTGAAGTCGAGGGAGTCGAGATGCTGGGGATCGAGGTCGACATTGACGGGCTGTGTCTGATAGCAAATAGGCTTAATGACACGACCTTCAGTGCGATACTCAGTATAAAGTTTCAGATCCTTCACCACATCACGGAGAAGGATACGTGACTGGATTACCTCAATCTCGTTATCAATACCCGTAGAGTTGGTCAGGAAGCCCAAATCCTCAACGCCCGCCAACATCTGCGCCGGATTATTCTTCTTGCTCTCATCCTTGATGAGCATGCGTGCCGTCACCTTGTAGACGGGTTCAGCATAACGCAGGTAGATAAAGGCACCACAGGCGAAGATAATGAGCGTCAGGAGGAACCACTGCCAATTGAGCACCAGCGCAGCATAAATGGTCTGGAAATTCAACCGGTTGCCTCCATTATCAGAGTTCTCTTCCAACAATTCCTCGATTTCATCGAGACTGAACTTTTTTTCTTCTGACATATTTATATCTCTTGCTCTAGAAAATGTTGTGCAAAGGTACGAATTATTTGGCAAATAAGATGATTTTAATATAAAAAAAAGCAAAATATTTAGTTTTTATTGCACAAAGATGCACTGATTGCGCATTTTTTATGTAATTTTGCAGGCGTTTTAGAGAAGTTAGGTTTGTTATGGAATCATTTCAGTGGTTAAAAGACCTCTTTACGACGACTGACTCAGTGGCGCATATCGCGCTACTCTATGCCATTGTCATCGCTATCGGTGTCTATCTGGGCAAAATCAAGATCTTCGGCATCTCACTGGGCGTTACCTTCGTACTCTTCGCTGGTATCGTGGCAGGACATATCGGATTCACTGCCCCGACAGATATCCTTACCTTCATACAGGACTTCGGACTGATCCTCTTCGTATTCATGATCGGTCTGCAGGTGGGTCCTGGTTTCTTCGAGAGTTTCGGTACACAGGGCATCAAGCTCAACGGACTGGCCGCTTCAGCCATCCTGCTCAACATCCTCGTGATGTTTGCCTGCTACTACCTCTTCTTCGACAGCAATAACCCCACGAACCTGCCCATGATGGTGGGTACGCTCTATGGAGCTGTCACCAACACCCCGGGTCTTGGTGCGGCAAATGAGGCGCTCAACACGGTATTCCCCAATGGAGCCCCACAGATTGCCTCGGCCTATGCCTGTGCCTATCCGCTCGGTGTCCTGGGTATCATCGGCGCTATTGTATTAATAAGGTACGCGTGTAAAATTAAACTCGAAAAGGAGGAATACCGCCTGAAGGCACTCGAAGAGACTAATACGAACAAAAAACCCTTTAAGATGCACCTGGAGGTAACGAACAAGTACCTCGAGGGAAAGACACTGTTGCAGGTTCACGACTTCCTCAACCGCGATTTCGTAGTCTCCCGTCTTGTTCATCAGGGTGAACTGTGCATCCCCAACCGTGATACAATCTTCCACGAGGGCGACCAGATGCTCATCGTCTGTGCAGAGGCAGACCAGGAGGCCATCACAGCTTTCATTGGTCCGAAACTCGACATCGACTTTGAGCAACAGGATCAGCCGCTCGTCTCGAAGCGTATCCTCATCACCAACCCGAAAATCAACGGTAAGACACTGGCTTCGATGCACTTCTCGAGCGTCCACGGTGTGAATGTCACACGTGTCACCCGTCATGGCATGGACCTCTTTGCCTCTGCTGCCCTACCCTTGCAGGTGGGTGATAAGATCATGGTAGTGGGCCCGGAGGATGCAGTCGACCGCGTCGCCAATCAGATGGGCAACTCCCTCCGTCGTCTGGAGGCGCCCAATATCGCCACCATCTTCGTGGGTATCTTTATCGGACTAATCTTTGGTATGTTCCCGTTGGCAATTCCCGGCATGCCAGTGCCTGTCAAACTGGGTATCGCCGGTGGTCCGCTGATCATCGCCATCCTCATCGGACGCTATGGTTATAAGATCCATCTCGTCACCTATACCACCACCTCCGCCAATATGATGCTGCGTGAGATTGGACTGGTACTCTTCCTGGCCTCCGTGGGTATCAAGGCGGGCGCAGGGTTCTTCGAGACGGTAATCGAAGGCGACGGACTACTCTATGTCCTCACAGGTTTCCTCATCACGATTATCCCGATCCTCATCATCGGCCCCATCGCACGCCTGCGCTACAAGTTCAATTACTTCACCATCGCAGGTATGATTGCGGGTACATATACCGATCCTCCTGCCCTGGCCTACGCTAACAGCATTTGCTCGAAAGAGGCTCCGGCTTTGGGCTACTCCACAGTCTACCCGCTCTCGATGTTCCTCCGTATCTTCACCGCCCAGATCATCGTCCTCTTCTTCTGTGGCTAAATCAGATAACTCAGAATACTCGGATTACTCAGATATATAATAATACAACAAAAAAATGAATAAATTCAAAATCCTGCTAAGTGGATTACTGCTGGTAAGTACCTCAGCCGTTCTGGCCCAAGGAGCCAAGAACATCCGACTCAACGAGGTGCTCACCAACAACACCACGAGCATTCTGGATGAGTTCGGTCAGCGCGAAGCGTGGATTGAGTTGGAGAACACCTCATTCACCACCTACAACATCCGTGGTATGTACTTCACCACCGACCGCAACGTACTCGATCCTAACATGAGTGTGCCGGAACGCATCAAGCGCATGAGTGTTGTCCCTAGCGGTGACAGCCGTACGCAGATTGGCGGACGACAGCATCTGTTATTCTACTGCAACTCCAACCCTACACAGGGCAAGTTGCACCTCTCTCTCAAAGTACCTGTCTCAGAACCGTTCTGGATTGGCTTCTACAATGGTAATGCTACAGAACTGATCGACTCAGTGACCGTTCCTGCCCTGGCTGCCGACCAAAGTTATGCGCGTCATGGCAACAAGTGGTCGGTCAAGTCGGCAGAGAATGTCACCCCGGGAATCGAGAACTTCATCCAAACCGACGAGACCAAGGACGCCTATTTGAAGCGCGAGGATCCGCATGGCTTTGGCATCACCCTACTCGCCATGGGTATCGTGTTCTTCTGTCTTTTCCTGCTCTTCGTGTTCTTCTGGATCTTTGGCGCCATCATGCGTCATCTGGACACCGCGAAGAAGGTGGTCAACACCCAACCTATCAAACCGATTACAAAGACAGTGGAGGTCACCCACGACCTGGCACATGCCACGGGTAACATCCTGCAGGATGGTCTGAAGACAAGGGGTAAGGACAAGGAGGTTTATATTGCTGTCATCTCCATGGCACTCAAACAGTACCAGGATGATGTCCACGATGTGGAGTCGGGTATCATCACCATCAAGTCGAAGGATACCGACTGGACAGACGAAGGTAGTCAGATGACCCATTTCTCAACACCGGTCATCCCCACCTCTCACAACGCCCCCCACATCCCCACGGGCCCAGCCCTGAAATAAATTGTAAATTGTAAATTGTCAAATTGTAAATCTCATGAATAAGTATCAATATAAAGTCCAAGGCGTCGATTACGACGTAGAGATCGAAGAAGTAGAAGGCAACGTTGCCAAGGTGAATGTCAATGGCATCCGTTTCGACGTAGAACTGAAACAGCCCATCAACCCCACCAGCTCGCTGAAGAAGGTACACATTGAGGCTCCCAAGCCAGTAGCCCGTCCCACAGTGGCTCCTGCTGCTGCACCCGCAGCCGACAAACCAATGGCAGCTGGTACAGGTTCTCCAGTGAAGGCACCGCTGCCTGGCACCATCACAGAACTCAAGGTGAACGTGGGGGATGCCGTCAAGGTAGGCGATATCGTCATGGTGCTCGAGGCCATGAAGATGCAGAACAACATCGAATCTGAATACGAGGGCACCGTCACCTCCATCACCGTCAAACAAGGCGAATCCGTCATGGAAGGCGCCGTCCTGATGACCATCGGCTAAATTGTAAATTGTAAATTGTCAAATGGTAAATTAAAATGGATCTCGGACAATTCATCATACAGAACTTCCATGAGTTCCTCACATACACGGCATTTGCCAATGCCACAGTGGGAAACCTCATTATGATAGCAGTGGGCGCCTTCTTCATCTGGCTCGCCATCAAGAAGGACTTCGAACCACTGTTGCTCGTACCCATCGGACTGGGTATCATCCTCGGTAATATCCCCTTCCGCGCGGATGCCGGACTGGAGATAGGACTCTACGAAGACAACTCGGTACTGAACATCTTCTATCAGGGTGTGCGACAGGGCTGGTATCCACCGCTCATCTTCCTGGGCATCGGTGCCATGACGGATTTTACAGCACTTCTGGCGAATCCCAAACTGATGCTCATCGGAGCAGCCGCACAGTTCGGTATCTTTGGTGCCTACATGGTGGCACTGGCCATGGGCTTTGAACCGTCCCAGGCAGCTGGTATCGCCATCATCGGTGGTGCTGATGGTCCTACGGCCATCTTCCTGAGCTCCAAGCTCTCACCCAACCTCATGGGCGCCATCGCGGTCTGTGCGTATAGCTACATGGCACTGGTACCGGTGATTCAGCCGTTTATTATGCGCCTGCTCACCACCAAGAACGAGCGTGTCATCAAGATGAAACCGGGTCGTGAAGTGTCGCAGACAGAACGTATCCTTTTCCCCATCATCGGACTCCTGCTCACCACATTCATCGTACCGTCAGGTCTGCCCTTGCTGGGAATGCTGTTCTTCGGCAACCTGCTGAAAGAGTCTGGTAAGACCACGCGTCTGGCAAAGACGGCTGGTGCAGCCTTGAACGATATCGTAGTCATGCTCCTCGGTCTCACCGTAGGTTGCTCGACACAGGCCTCAGAGTTCCTGACCTTCAACACGATCAAAATCTTCGCCCTCGGTGCCATGGCATTCATGATTGCCACTGCCTCGGGTGTCTGCTTCGTGAAGATCATGAACCTGTTCCTGCCAGAGGGTAAGAAACTCAACCCGCTCATCGGTAATGCAGGTGTCTCTGCCGTACCAATGGCAGCACGTATCTCCAACAACCTCGGCCTCGAGTACGACCGCCACAACTTCCTCCTCATGCACGCCATGGGTCCGAACGTCGCAGGTGTCATCGGCTCTGCCGTTGCAGCAGGTGCTTTGCTTGGGTTCCTCTCATGAACAATCGTCCCAAAATAGCAATTATTGACCCCAACACCCTCTCGGCGTTGGGGTTGAAGGCTATTTTACAGAACGTCATGCCCATCATGACCGTTGACACATTTGGCTCTTTTGCAGAACTGACAGCCAACGATCCAGACAACTATTTCCACTATTTCGTGGCGATGAACGTCGTTTTAGAGAACAAGACCTTCTTTTCTGAGTATCGCCGCAAGACCATTGTCCTGACGCTATCCCTCGACTCCATCTCGCAACTCTCAGAGTTTCACAGTCTCTGTATCAACGTCCCCGAGCAGGAACTCATCCGTTCACTCCTGACTCTGGAACAGCATGCCCACGGTCAGGGCCAGAACCTTCCCCCCATGCCGAAGGTGCTCCAGCAAAAGATTCTCACAGATCGTGAGATTGAAGTCATGTCACTCATCGTACAGGGCTATATCAATAAGGAGATTGCCGACAAACTAAATATCGGTCTGGCAACTGTCATCACCCACCGCAAGAACATCATGGACAAACTGGGTCTGAAGAGTGTTTCTGCACTGACTATCTATGCTGTGATGCACGGCTACGTAGACATCAATTCCATATAAGCCCTATTCCCTTCTGAAAAATTCATATTTTATTTGGTTTTTCGCTCATTTCTTTGTACCTTTGCAGCCAAAAGAACAAAAAATGAACGAGAAACTCTCACAAATAAACTTTGAGAATGCCTGTGCCGAAACCTATTGTTTTGACAATGGCACAGAGGTAAAGGAATACCATGCTATGATCCATGTCAGCCAGCAAGGTCTGACATATGCTCAACAGTTGGAGGCTGTGATGAACGCCTACGATGGGTTACGTAACCGTCTGCCCGATACGCAGGCTGTCTTTAAGCGGTATTTCCTGAGTGATGCCGCTAATCAGGCTGACGATATTATCTTAGCCGATATGAGTGACTGTGCCAAGAGTATCATTGAACAAGCCCCTCTTGACGGTACGAAAGTAGCCCTGTGGGTTTACCTCATGACTAACGTAAATACACGACTCACCAACAGCGGACTCTATGAAGTCAGTCACAGCAGTTTCCGTCACTTGTGGAATGCCAGTGCCCACAATCTGGCCGCCAACTCCGAATACCAGATGAGACTGCTCTTCAACGAATATGTCATGCAATTGGCTGAAGAGGGATGCAAACTTTCTGAAAATTGTATCCGTACCTGGCTCTTCGTCAATGATATTGATTTGAACTATGGTGGTGTCGTAAGAGCCCGTAATCAGGTTTTCTTCACTCAAGGGCTCACCGTTCACACTCATTTCATCGCCTCAACAGGTATCGGAGGTCGTCAGCAAGATCCCAATGTTCTCTCACAGATGGACAACTACGCCATCGCCGGCATTCAGCCCGAACAGATACATTATCTCTATGCCCCCACTCACCTAAACCGCACCAGCGACTATGGTGTCAGCTTTGAACGTGGTACCTATGTAGACTATGCCGACCGTCGACATGTCTTTATCTCTGGTACAGCCTCCATCAACAACAAGGGTGAGATTATGTATCCTAAAGACATCGAACGTCAGACCAAACGAATGTGGGAGAATGTAGAGACCCTGCTTGCTGAAGCCGACTGCACCTACGATGATGTCTGTGAAATGGTAGTATATCTCCGAGATATCTCTGATTACCAATTAGTACGTGACTTATACGAAGAACGCTTTCATGGTAAGCCCTACATCATTGTCAATGCTGCCGTATGCCGTCCAGGCTGGCTCGTAGAAATGGAGTGCATGGCTATCAAACAGATAGAGAACAAAGCGTTTGCATCGTTCTGACTTCCCAGATACAAACAACAATTTATGAAATAACATGGCAAATTACATTAAAACAAAGATGACCGGTCTTTGCGGACTATTCGTTATGGGCTTAACAATTATGACTGGATGTAACACGACAACAGATGTAGAGCAACAAGTCAACGAACTCTACGACAAGATGCCTCAGGAAGAGCGTATCGCCCAGTTGAAGAGTATGTATATGGACGATCTCTTCGATGAACAGGGCAAGTTGGATACGGCCAAGTGTCGTGAACTGATTCCCCACGGCATCGGACATTTCTCACAGTTCTGTATGCAACAGCCCCGTGACCCTAACGAGTTGCGTGACCGTGCTGTTGCTATACAGGAGTGGCTCATGAACCATACGCCCAACGGTATCCCTGCCCTTCTCCACGAAGAGGTGCTGTCAGGTGTCAATACCAAGGGGGCGACCATTTATCCCCAACAGATAGGACAGGCGGGATCATTCAATCCCGAACTGGCTGAATTGAAGACGGTTCAGACGAGTACCGCCCTACGTAAGATGGGTGGCATATTGGCACTTTCCCCAATGGTCGACGTATGTCGCATACCTTCATTCAACCGTCTGGAAGAATCCTATGGTGAGGATGGTTACCTGTCGGCTGTGATGGGAACGGCTTTCGTGAAAGGTCTTCAACAAAGTGACCTCAAGAAAGGTGTAGGTGCCTGTTCAAAGCACTATCTCGGCTATGGTGGCGGTGGTGATGCAGAAGAGAAGGAAATGATGGAAGAGATACTGTTCCCCCATGAGGCGATGATTCGTCTGGCTGGCAGCAGATGTGTGATGCCTGGCTATCATGCCGTACATGGTACAAAATGTGTAGCCAACAGTGAAATTCTCCAGGATATCCTGCGTGACTATGTCGGCTTCGATGGTATGGTGGTGAGCGACTATACAGCCATCGACCAGTTGCCTGACCTTGATGATGTGGTACAAAAAGCGGCTGCTGCCATTAATGGCGGTAATGATGTCGATTTCCCCTTCGGTGCAAACTATCAGCACCTGCAGAAGGCCATCGACCAGGGACTTGTGAAGCCAGAGGTCTTGGAACGTGCCGTAAAGGATGTGCTCCGTCACAAGTTCCGTGCAGGACTGTTCGATAAGGGCGCCTACCTCTATAGCAAAGAAGATATCCAACTAGATACCCCCGAGGAGCGTCAGACTGCCTACGATATAGCCACACAATCGGTTGTACTGCTAGAGAACAACGGAGTACTACCGTTGAAAGATGCCAAGAACATCCTACTTACTGGACCTAATGCCAATTCTATCTGGGCGATGTGTGGCGACTATACCTATCCGGCTATGTCGTATTTCTGGAAGAAGATGGAGGACACCCCTGAGCAACCCCATATCGTCAAACTTCTGGAAGGTATGACCTCGCATAAGCCCGAAGGTTTCAACATCATGTATTCACGAGGTTGCGATTGGACAGAAGAGATTGAAACCAAATTCAGCGAACTGGGTGACGAACGTGCTTGGGAGTACGAGATTCTGCACCGAAAAGTTGATTCTGGCGAGAAGGCCGACAAACAAGAAGCCCTCACAATGGCCCAACAAGCTGACGTCATTATCGCCGCTATGGGTGAGAATGTGATGCTCTGTGGCGAAAACCGAGACCGTCAGAGTCTACGTCTTCCAGGCAAACAGGAACAGTTCGTTGCAGAACTCATAAAAACGGGTAAGCCTGTTGTATTGGTGATGTTTGGAGGCAGAGCTCAAGTCATTTCCGGTCTTGCAGAGAAATGTGCTGCCGTCATCCAGGCCTGGTATCCTGGTGAAGAAGGAGGCAATGCCGTTGCCGACATTCTTTACGGCAAAGTATCCCCCTCAGCCAAACTGTCTGTCAGCTATCCTAACACCGAAATCAACGAGGCTATCTGCTATAACTATTCAGCAGAAAAGGATCCCCGTATCCAATGGCCCTTCGGCTACGGTTTGACCTATACCACCTTTGAATACAGCAACTTGAAAGTACAGCGTGAAGCTTCAACTTCCGACCAGAGTATCAGTCTCTCGTTTGAGGTCAAGAATACGGGAGAAGTGACTGCCGATGAAGTGGCACAGATCTACCTCTCACCCTCAAATGCCGACCAGCAGATTCGTCCTATTCAGTTGCAGGGCTTTGCTCGCGTATCTTTGAAGGCAGGAGAAAGCAAGACCGTCAATGTGAAACTCTACACCGAACAATTCGGATTCTATAGTCATAAAGATCAGCGTCAATGGAATATCCAACCGGGCGAGTTTATCATTAAGGTGGGTAGCTCTTCAACAGAGATCAAACTTCAGGAGAATATCACCCTGAAAGGCGAACCCATTAACAAGCCTCTGAGAGAGTTCTATTTATCGGAGAGTTCCATACAACAATAAAATAATCGGGCAAACTCAAGTGGTTTGCCCGATTTCTTATCTGTATCTCTTTCAATTCTACTTTGCGTAAGCCACGCTACGAGTCTCACGGATCACCGTAATCTTCACCTGACCTGGATAGGTCATCTCGTTCTGGATCTTCGTAGCAATCTCACCACTCAGAGCCTCCGTCTCAGCATCACTCATCTTATCGGCACCAACGATGACACGCAACTCACGACCAGCCTGAATAGCATAGGTCTTCGTGACACCAGGATAACTCATCGCGATAGCCTCAAGATCGTTCAGACGCTTAATATATGCTTCCACAATTTCACGACGAGCGCCAGGACGGGCACCAGAGATAGCATCACAGACCTGAACGATAGGTGCCAACAGCGTCTGCATCTCCATCTCATCGTGGTGAGCACCGATAGCATTGCAAATATCGGGTTTCTCCTTATATTTCTCAGCAATCTTAGCACCATAGATAGCGTGTGGCAGTTCGCTCTCCTCATCGGGTACCTTGCCGATATCGTGCAACAGTCCTGCACGCTTTGCCTTCTTGGGATTCAGTCCCAACTCTGAGGCCATCACCGCACAGAGGTTCGCAGTCTCACGTGCGTGCTGCAACAGATTCTGTCCGTACGAAGAACGGTATTTCATCTTACCAATGATACGAATCAGTTCGGGATGCAGGCCGTGAATACCTAAGTCGATGGCCGTACGCTTACCCGTCTCGATAATCTCATTGTCGAGTTGCTTCTTCACCTTAGCCACAACCTCCTCAATACGTGCAGGATGGATACGACCGTCGCTCACCAACTGATGGAGAGCCAGACGACAAGTCTCACGACGTACAGGATCGAAACCACTGATAACGATAGCTTCAGGCGTATCATCGACGACGATTTCCACACCGGCAGCGGCCTCAAGAGCACGGATATTTCTTCCCTCACGACCGATGATGCGGCCTTTCACCTCATCATTATCTATATGGAACACGCTGACGGAGTTCTCTATAGCAGTCTCCGTAGCTACACGCTGGATGGTCTGAATCACAATCTTCTTGGCTTGTTGGTCGGCATTCAGCTTGGCCTCATCCATAATCTCGTTGATATAACTAGCGGCAGCGGTCTTGGCCTCGTCCTTCATCGACTCAATCAGACGGTTCTTGGCATCTTCTGCACTCAGTCCGGAAACTTCCTCCAGTTTCTCACGCTCCTTCAGCTGCATCTTCTCAAGTTCCTCAGCCTTCAGGCTCAGAAGCTTCTTCTCGTTCTCAATACGCTGCTGTTGGTTGTCAAGCTCATTCTTGCGACGACCCATCTCTTCCTGACGCTGGTTCAGTGAGATCTCACGCTGCTTCAGTTTATTCTCACTCTGCTGGATGTGCTGGTTGCGCTGCTGCACTTCCTTCTCCAACTCGCTCTTCTTGTTGATGAACATTTCCTTCACCTCGAGCTTTTTCTTTTCCTTGAGGACTTCGGCCTCCTTTTGGGCGGTCTCCATCATCTCCTTATATTTTCCCGTCAGCACATAACGGAACATCAGATATCCGCCGACACCTCCCAAAGCGAGTGCGCCTGCGGCAATTAACAGAACAAAAATTAAATCCATAAAAAATCTATATTAATAACCATATTCTCACTTCATTGCTTCCTCGATTTCAGAAGTCAACTTTTGGAGAACATCATTATAGGGGACTGTGTCGTTACGATGCTTGACACGCTCATACATCAACGCAATGTCTATCAAGGTCATCAGAGAGATTGTATGTTCTCCCTTCCTTCCTTTATAAGCCTGCGCATAAGCATTATAGCGGTCAGTGATGAGTTTGGCGGCAGCACGGTAGTATTCCTCGTCTTCACGATTTACCGTCACCTCTATCTCCTCATCGTAGACGTGCAGTCTGATATGTAGTTTCTCTTTGTTTACTTCTGCCATCGCTTCTTACTGGTTTGGGTCTTCATCGCTTAAGAGAGCAATGCACTTGTTGACGTCCCTGATCATTTTGGCAACTCTGGCCTTGGCATCTTCCAGATCACCATCAGTGATTTCAATCATCTTGGCCATTTTCAGAGACTGGTAGTCATGATCCGCCTGGGTCAGCTTAGCCTGCAGGTCCTTGATGTCCTGTTCGTTCTTTTCCACCATCTCATAGAGACCTTGATTCTCTTTCTTCAGTTCCTTGAACCGTTGAATCAAATCGCGTATCCGAGTTTGGAAAGTTGCTATAATCTGCTCGTTTGAACCCATGACGTAACTTTTTGTCCTACAAAAGTATATAAAATCCTTGTTAAAGGATTACCACCTCAGTAAAATTTAAGTTTTTTTATACTATTTCTCGTCTGTTTTGGGTCTTGGCTCTTTTTTTGCTAACATCACGACCTTGTAAACGAAGTTTGTTACCCACTGCTGGGAGAATCCCAGACGCTGACTATACTGACGAACAGCGACCACAGATTTCATCACAGCGGGATCAGAGAAATCGTTCTTGTTGAAGATGTCATTCACGGTCTTCTCCGTCATCGTGTATAGCGCCTTCTTCAGGAAGCCGGGCAGACGAAGCTTGAACTTCATAAGATTACCCGTCAACATCATCAGTTCCTGTGTAAAGCCCTGGAATTGCAGAAGATAGGTCTGTGCGTCCTGCATCTTCTTACAACGCTTACGCAGACTCTGGTCGATTTCTTTGAAGAAGTCATCGTCCATACCGTACATTGACTTCAACATATTCTTACAGCGACTGCGTTCACCCACACCGAGTTTATTATTCACGGTGGGCACTTTCAGCGTCGACTTAAAGACACGCAGGTCGGGCAGTGCGCTCAGATTCGTGATACCTAGGTCTGAAGCCATTGCAGCCTGAAAATACACACGGATCAGTGTCATGAAGTCCTCCATGCCACCAACCTTATGGTCGTCGTTCTTTCCGAATAGTTTATTCCAAAATGCCATATTTTTTCTTATTTTGCAGAATTTGGGTGCAAAATTACGAAAAAAAGTGAAGAGTGAAGAGCGAAGAGTGAAAAATTTGCTACCGTACGTGGATTTTTCGATAAAAAAGCAGTATATTTGCAGCGAAATATATATTGCAGTTATGAAAGGAATAGTATTAGCAGGCGGTTCTGGCACCCGTCTCTACCCCATCACCAAGGGTATCAGCAAACAACTGATTCCCATTTTCGACAAGCCGATGATCTATTACCCAATCTCGGCTTTGATGCTTGCCGGCATCCGTGAGATTCTTATCATTTCCACCCCACACGACCTTCCCGGATTCCGCAGACTCCTGGGCGACGGTTCCGAACTGGGTGTCCGTTTTGAATATGCCGAGCAACCCTCACCCGACGGTCTGGCTCAAGCCTTTATCATCGGCGAGAAGTTTATCGGCGACGACTGTGTCTGCCTCGTCCTCGGCGATAATATCTTCTATGGTTCAGGATTCACGGGTCTCTTACGTCAAAGTGTAGAAAACGCTGAGAAAGAAGGACTTGCAACAGTCTTCGGTTACTACGTCAACGACCCCGAGCGCTATGGTGTTGCTGAGTTCGACAATGAAGGCAACTGCCTGAGTATTGAGGAAAAACCCGAGCATCCCAAATCCAACTATGCCGTTGTGGGACTCTATTTCTATCCCAACAGTGTGGTAGAAATCGCCAAGCACATCAAGCCCTCTGCCCGTGGAGAACTGGAGATCACTTCCGTCAATCAGGAGTATCTCGCTCAGCATATCCTGAAAGTCCAGACCTTGCAGCGCGGTTTTGCCTGGCTCGATACAGGCACCCACGACTCACTTTCTGAGGCCTCTACCTTTATCGAGGTGATTGAAAAGCGCCAAGGACTGAAGGTGGCCTGTTTGGAGGAGATAGCCTTCAAACGCGGTTGGATCAGTAAGGAGCAGCTGGCCGAAGTGGCCAAGCCGATGGCAAAGAACGACTACGGCAAATACCTGCTGAGTCTCATCAAATAACAATTATCCCTCGCCAATCGGCGGGGGATAATCATTTTTATTTAGAGAATTCCTGTACGGTCCTCACGAGGGCCTTAGGATTACCCATATCAAACATCCGGCCTTTCAGACGGATGCCCATCATACCACTACGCTGACGAACAGCCTCAAGGGCTGAGGTCAACTCCACTTCCGTCACATGATCGCGATCGATCTCCTTCTGCATGATGTCCTCATGTAACTGCGAGAACACCTCGGGTGTCAGGATATACTGACCAAACACGCTGTAGTACTCCTTCTCCCCGTCCTTATTACGGACAGCAAGATATTCCTCAGCATAGCTGGCCTTGGGCTTTTCCATCATCGTCGACACATTCAAGACCGAACGACCCTTATCTTCCCATACACCGTGCAGGATACCGTAACGGCTCACTTCTGCCAAAGGTATCGGATGGATACTGACCATCAGCGAGTTATAGCGCTCATACTCTTCTATCATCTGTAAGGCACATGGTTTGTTGGAGTCGCTGCGATAGAGCGTGTCACCCAACAACAGCAACACGGGTTCGTTACCCGCAAACTGAGCCGCCTGATACACCGCATGTCCGAAACCGCGTTTTTCCCGCTGATAGACATAGTGCAGACGCTTCCCGATATCGAGGATATGGTTTTCGTATTCCTGGGCCTCCGGATTCAGTTTCCGCAGATGTTCCTCAGCCAAGGGACGCTCGAAATAATCAGAATACAACTGTCGTTCTTCCTCAGAACCCAGTACCAGACAGATTTCCTCGATACCACTCTGGATCAGTTCCTCGAGCAGGATCAAGATCACCGGACGCACCATACCATCCGGACACGGGATGGGGAAGAAATCCTTCTTCAGCGCACGAGTGGCCGGATAAAGTCGGGTACCGAAACCCGCCACAGGGATGATGGCTTTCCGAACCGTATGAACAGGTTTTAGCGTCAGCGTATAGGCCTTCATACCCTGATCGTTCAGATAGACTACCAACTGCTTTTGTGCTTCCTCACTACGGGCCAGGAACTGTACGGAGCCGTCACCATGCGAGCCGACGCCCTTACCGCCCCAAACCAAAGGCTGGATATTAGGATCCTGCAAGACACTATGCAGTTTCGGTGCATAGAGCGCCGATGACATCGGTGCCACCTTCTTGTCGAACAGCGCCTCCGCTTCCGTCATCAGCCGACCCAGTTCTTCGGCATTGCCCTCCGCCATATACTGAATGGCCCGTTCTACAAACGCGATGTTATCTTGTCCAAGTGCTTCATGCTCAGCCCGTTCCGCATCGGTGGTCGGGAAAGGATAGGCTTTGTTCAGATCTGAAAGGATCTTGATGGTATTCTTCTCGGCACAGAGATCGGCAAACACCCAATACAGATGTTTTTTCACGTTCAGCGAACGCACTTCGATCTCATCACCGTCGAAGGTCATCAGGTTGGGTTTCACACCGAAGGCACAAGCCTGGTCCAGACGACCGCAACGGCTACTGGTACGCAACTCTCCCACATAGGCGATGTTCATCTCGCCGAGCGTGTTGAGATTCAGATTATATAATAAATTGAACGCGCGCGCGACGAGGACACAGATAGCAGCAGAACTCGAAAGACCACTCTTCATCGGCAGCGTCATACTTGTAATCTTGATACGTACGCCACCCACCTTATACCATTCCAGCATATAAGAGGCCACACCGGCACAATAGCAGAAGAACGAGCCGCTCTTGGCGATACGTTTCAGTTCCGCCTCGTCCATCCGACAGGAGAAATCCTGCCAGAGGCCATCAATCTCAGGCGCTACGCTATAGAGCTCAAAGATGCTGGATTTCTCCACTTCGGCATAGATACCTTGTTCTATACCCGTCACAATGGCGGCACCAGGAGCGATGTCGGCATTCATCGTACGATAGTGACCAGCCCAGTCTGTATGTTCTCCAAAGAGGCAAAGACGCCCAGGAACAAATAATTTCATCATATTTTTATTGTTTTACTGATGCAAAGATAGCAAAAAAGCAACAGAATGCCCACTTTTTTACATTTTTTTTTGGTAGTTTCGATGAAAATGCCTACTTTTGCCCACGAATTATTAACATTAACAAAAATATTATTGCCTATCGAAACAGACTTTACTCCATTTAAACTAAAATGAAGTATGAGTAATTTGAAAGAGACTGACTCTGCAGCTCCGCTCTTCGGAGATTTGTCAGACGAGGAATTGGCATTGTTATATGCAAAAGGTAATAATAAAGCATTCGATGAATTGCTGACTCGTACCAAAGACAAGATTTTCACCTATATCACTTATATGGTGAAGGATGAGGATTTGGCCAACGACCTGTTTCAGGAGACCTACATCAAGGCCATCATGAGACTACGCAACCAGCAGTATTCGACCACCGGCAAGTTTGTGTTCTGGCTGACGCGCATCGCACACAACGTCGTGATGGACCATTACCGTGACCAGAAGGGCGAGCATCTCGTCGATCAGGGTAAGAACAATAACCTGCAGAACATGAAGTGTGCCTCGGTGCTCGACTCCTACCGCGAGAGCGAACTGGTTAATGAACAGGTGAAGCGTGATGTCGTCCGACTCATGAATGCCCTTCCTGAGTCACAGCGCGAAGTCGTCTACATGCGTTTCTTCCAGGATATGTCGTTCAAGGAGATTGCCGAAGAGACGGGTGTGAGCATCAACACCTCGTTAGGCCGTATGCGCTATGCGCTCATCAATCTTCGGAAGATGACGAGACAACACGGCGTAAACTTAGTCTTAGCGTAAACTGCGCAGATCGCGAATCACCTTTTCCGGATCTTGTGCCTTGAAGACGTAACTGCCACTGACGAGTACGTCGACACCTGCGGCTACCAGACGGGGTGCTGTCTCACCCTGCACGCCACCGTCGACTTCTATGAGTGTCTGACAGCCCTTTTCCTCAATCATCCTTCTGAGGCGTTTCACCTTATCGATGGTATTCTCGATAAACTTCTGTCCGCCGAAGCCCGGATTCACACTCATCAGCAGCACCATCTCCACCTCGCCGATAATGTCTTCCAACAGTGAGACGGGAGTCGAGGGGTTCAGCGTCACACCGGCTTTCATGCCTGCCTGATGGATCTCCTGAACAGTACGGTGCAGATGAGTCGTCGCCTCCAGGTGGACGTTCATCATCATCGCACCCAACTTGGCCGTCTGTTGGATATACCGTTCCGGACGGTCGATCATGTAATGTACGTCGAGAGGTTTCTCGCAGACCTTTGCTACGGCCTCAAGGACAGGGAATCCAAACGAGATATTCGGAACGAACGTGCCGTCCATCACGTCCAGATGAAGCCAGTCGGCCTCACTGCGGTTGATCATCTGGATGTCGCGGTCGAGATGTAAGAAGTCGGCTGCAAGTAATGAGGGTGATACTAATACCATAATCCTTTTTTAATTCAGGCGAGCCGCCTGGGGTTTCGTTTCTACGGGATAGCTGTAAGCAAATTGCCGGATCAGTTCTAACGACTGCTCACTGGGCTCGAATCGTTCGGGAGTAAAATGCTTCATAGGCAAATCAATTTTTATATGTTTATACCTTAGAAACGCAAATTCTCCACATTTATTATATTCAGCTACAGATTTTTACAGTTTTTTATTCACACAGGGTCGTTCGTCCGGACACAACGTGATGCAGTCAGGTTCTTACTGCCATTGAGGAAGTCCCTGGCCGACATCCGTTTCTTGCCAGCCATCTGGAGTTCGTCGATCTGAAGATACGCATCGCCCGCAGCGATGAGGAGCGTGTTCTTCTCGACGACGATATGTCCGGGCGCCTCTTCAGCCTTCCGCTCCGTCTTGGTGGCCTTGAAGATCTTCAGCACCGTCGACGTGCCTGAGGGAGAGACTACCGTCGTCCATACTCCAGGATAAGGACTCAGTCCACGTACGAAGTCGTATATCTGCTTGGCAGACTGTTTCCAATCGACCTCACAGGTCTCCTTGAAGATCTTTGGTGCCGCATGCAACGTCTGTCCGGCCGTCATCAGCTGTTCCTGCGGGATACTCTCCGGACGACCGTCGGCAGCCATGATGCGTTCCAACGTCTCCAGACAGATCTCCGCACCCAAGTGCATCAGTCCGTCGTAGACGTATTCCACATCGGCGCTGTCAGGAATGTCGAAGGGCTTCTGCATGATGATGCGCCCCGTATCGATGTCCTTGTCGAGGAAGAAGGTCGTCACACCCGTCTGTGTCTCACCGTTGATGACCGCCCAGTTGATCGGGGCCGCACCGCGATATTGGGGCAAGAGGGCCGCATGTACGTTGAAGGTGCCGTATTCCGGCATATCCCACACCACCTCTGGAAGCATTCTGAAAGCGACAACCACCTGCAGATTAGCCTGATAGCTGCGCAGTTCCTCTACAAAGTCAGGATCCTTCATCTTCTCCGGCTGCAGGACGGGTAGTCCGTGTTCCAGTGCATATTTCTTCACCTCCGAAGGCTGCATCTCCGTCTGATGTCGCCCCACGGGTTTATCGGGCTGCGTCACCACAGCCACCACATGATATTGGTGCTCCACCAGCGCCTTCAGTGTCTCCACCGCAAACTCCGGCGTTCCCATAAACACAATCCGTAAATCTTTCTTCTCCACTATTCACTATTCACTTTTCACTATTCACTATTCACTATTCACTTAATCCTCGCTCATATCTGCCACCATCTTACGGTACATCATATAGACGCGCTTGCGGGAGATGTATCCCTTCAGGTGGTTTTCCGAATCCAGTACGGGCAACCAGTCGGCCCGTGTGCGGTCGAAGACCTGCATCACCTGCGCCATCGGTGTCAACTCGTCGAGTTTCGCCTTCGGCTCAATCATCAGCTGACTCGCCGTAAAATGATGATACAGTTCTATGCGGAACATCACGTTACGTATCTTCATGATCTCCACCTCTCCGAGCAGTGTGCCTGCCGCATCCAGAACCGGCAGCACCGTCGTATGGCTGCGGCTGATCTTATTCACGATCTGTCCCAGTTCCATATCCGGCGACACCCAGTCGTAATCCCGCTCGATCACCGAGTCGAGGTTCATCAGCGTCAGCACGGCGTGATCGGTATGGTGCGTCAACAGCTTACCCTCCTTCGCCAGCCGCGCACCGTAGATGCTGTGGGGCTCAAAGATGATAATCGTCAGGTACGAACAGACGCTGACCATCATCAGCGGCAGCAACAGACTGTATCCGCCCGTTAGTTCGGCGATGAGGAACATACCCGTCAACGGGGCATGCATCACGCCCGACATCACGCCGGCCATACCCATCAGCGCGAAGTTCTTCTCAGGGATATACACGCCGATCTGATAGATGTTCCACACGCGCGAGAAGAAGAATCCCGTGAAACAGCCCACAAACAGGCTGGGTGCGAACGTACCGCCACAGCCTCCGCCTCCATTCGTGGCCGAGGTGGCGATGACCTTCATCAGGATTACCAGTGCGATATAGAACAGCAACAGACTCCCCTCCCCCGCAAACATCGAGTTGTTCAGGATCTGGTCCCAGTCGGCCTCCGTGCGACCGTTCAGCAACATATTGATACTGCTGTAACCCTCGCCGTAAAGGGCGGGGAAACAGAAGATCAGCAGACTCAGTACCGAACCGCCGATGGCCAGTTTGATGTGCGGATGCTCCTTATAGCGTGCGAAGATCCCCTCACAAAAACCCATCATACGGATAAAGTACAACGATATCAGTCCGCAGGTGACACCCAGCAGCACACACGCCGGTATACGCTCTACCGACCACTCGCTGTCGAGATGGAACGTAAACAGTGCCGCGTCGCCGCTGAAGATATAGGTGAAGCACGTCGCCGTCACACACGAGATGAGGATCGGCAGCATCGCCGACATCGTCATATCGATCAACAGCACCTCGACGGTAAACACCAGTCCAGCTATCGGCGCCTTGAAGATTCCCGCGATGGCGCCTGCCGCACCGCAGCCCACCAGTGTCATCAGGATCTTACGGTCCATGCGGAACAGCTTGCCCAGGTTCGAGCCGATGGCCGAGCCCGTCAGCACGATTGGTGCCTCTGCTCCCACCGATCCGCCGAAGCCGATGGTGATGGCCGACGCGATCACACTCGACCAGCAGTTATGCGACTTCAGCCTCGACCTGTTCGACGAGATGGCATAGAGTATCCTGGTGATGCCGTGCGAGATATTGTCCTTGACGATATACCTCACGAACAACGAGGTGAGATAGATGCCGATGACAGGATAGACGAGATAGAGCCAGTTGGCATGCGACTTCTCGAACGAGCTCGTCAGCAGCATCACGATCTGGTTGATGATCCAGTGGAGCGAGAAGGCGGCAACGGCGGCAAAGAAGCCCACCAGCAGTGCCAGGATGAGTATGAACATCCTGTCGCTGACATGCGCCACACGCCAGTCGTGCAGGCGCTGTACCATCGTCATTCCTTCCCTTATCGTCATCGCTTATTTCCTGATAATGGTCACCTCGCCGTTTTCCTTCAGTTTGATGATACACGACGGCGTATGCGGTTTATGTTCCTGCCGGCGACTCCAGCAGACGTAGTCCACCGCCTCGATGATCCTCGGGTCGATGTCGCCGTAGTTCTGTGCGGCAGGCTCGCCGCTGATGTTCGCCGACGTCGAGACGATGGCCTTCTGAAAACGGTAGCACAGTTCCTTCGAGAAGGGTTCCTGCGTGATGCGGATACCCACGCTGCCGTCTTCGGCAATCAGGTTCTCCGCCAGGTTCACCGCACCGTCCAGGATCAGTGTCGTCGGCTTGGTATCTCCCTCCTTCAGACTGTCAATCAGCTGCCAGGCCACATCGGGCACCTGCCGGAAATAGCGCTGCATCCGTGCATCGGAGTCCACCAGACAGATCAGCGCCTTCGAGTCGTCGCGCTGTTTGATGGCGTACACCCGCTTCACGGCCTCTGCGTTCGTGGCGTCACAGCCAATGCCCCAGACGGTGTCGGTAGGATAGAGTATCACCCCCCCCTTTCTCATCGTCTCCACCGCCCGGCGTATATCTTCCTCTCTGGTCATTGCTTATCAGAATTTATAACCGAGGGTGATGACGACACACTTGTGGCGCACGTCATCCTCGAAGTTAGAGAACAGCTTGGTGATGCCGAAGTTGTAACGGGCGTCGAGCGTCAGACCGTTGTACTCATACGACAGACCCACGGGGATGGCGAGGTCGAACTTATTGATCTTCATGTCGTCATCTTCGAGCAGAGTCTCGAGGGCACGGTCCATGTCTATTCTCTGACCGTCGTGCTCCATTCTGGCCTTCACCCTGTAGGCGGGCTGCACACCGGCCTTGATGGCCAGTCCCGGCAACACGTAGTAGTTGGCCGTGATGGGGAATGCAGTGTAGTAGACGTTCATCTTATACTTTTCGCTGTCATCTTCGATCGTCGCACCCTGGTCGGTGAAGAGCACACCGGCACCGATACTCAGCTGGTCGGTAGCGAAATATTCGAAATCCACGCCGTAGGTCACGTTCACCTTCATCTTGGAATCTTCCAGGTTCGTGACGTCCGACATCGTGATACCCACACGGGGCTGGAACGTCGTCTCGCCCTCCTTGTGCTGGGCCTTTGCGCCCACCGTAGCCATCATGGCGGCTACTGCCATTATCATAATCTTTTTCATAATCAACATGATTTATCGAATGCAAAGGTACACAAAAAAGCCGAAAGTACCAAGACTTTCGACCAATTATTTAATATACGCAAGAATGGTTCCTTCTTTTTAGAAATCCACATACCTTCTGTTACCTTTCGGCCTTACCGCGAAGTGTACCCAGATGGTCGTGCCACGCTTCTCCAAAATTAGTTCATCGAAGTCCATTTTCTTACCATCCGCGATATCCAGTAGGATACAGGCATAGCGTATCGCCTGTTCCTTCCCCGCACAGTGGATGTCCACCGCGCAGCCCGTCAGATGGTTTGAGTTCTTGGCACCTCCGCATTTCTGATTCACCTCCGGCGACCTGAAACCACTATTGATCACGATGGGACTCTCCTGTGACACACAGGGACTGTCCCCTCTGTGAGCAGGGAGCGCAGTGACCGAATTACAGGGGGACTGTCCCTTGCGTGTCACCCTCCTCTGACCGTAAAGCAAATTATACCTGCTCCTCAACTCCTCCAACCAGTTCTCACAGAGATTTATGAGGTTCTCGATATGCACCCTCGACGGGATGTTCCCATCCTGCGGATGATAACTTGTCTTCGTCATCTCCCCTAATGAAAAGTGAGGAGAGAGTTTAATACTTTTATTTACTTCTACTTCTTTCATAATCTACTTTGTTATTACTAAAAACTACATAACGAAACGGGAAAACGGCAAAACGGGAAAACGGCAAAACTATAGCATGACTGTTCCAGTCTTGCGATACAGGGCTTTCACCTTGCCGTTGTCCTTGAATTCTCCAGTCTTCACGGCCAGATGGTCTGCCAGCAACGTGCGGGCGCGACCTCGTGCCGATGACTCACCTTCCAGTCCGAAGCAGCGCATGATGTCTTCGGCAGTGAACTCCTCAGGCAGACGGTTAAACGCCTCGATGGTTTTCTGCTTGCGACGGGCGTTAGCCGACACGTCGCGCTTCTGGTCATCAAAGTATTTCTCGGCCATAGCCCCAAAGTAATGACGCTGACAGGCATACTGGATGTTCACCAGCAATTCCGTGAGACGCCAGTCCACATCATCCGTCTCGAACTCACCGCACCAGTAGTTGCCCTCCTGATGGATGCAAGCCCAATGGCGCATCACGATAAACGGAGCCGCAAAATTCAGACCGTGATAAGCACAACGCTTCAGGAGCATTTCGTCGGCCTTGGAGTTGTTCTCCTTGGCGTCAACCATGCGGCGAGCCGTCCAGTCGTAAAGCTCATCTACAATCTTATCGAGACTCAGCAGACCCTTCACACGATCCAACTTGAAAGCCCACTCCTTCAGGCGACCATCGCTCTCGATATCCACCGTCTTCTCGCGCTCCATCATCTCAAAATTGGTGGCTGGCAGAGGGATGCAAGTCAAGCGAGTGGCCAATCCTGAACCGAAATTCTGCTCATTCACCTTCTTCTTCAGCGCGATAGGCGTGCCCGTATAGATGAAGTTCCAAGTCACATAGAAATCCTGAAGGATCGAGTCGTTGTTCGAATACGCCTGACCGTCTTCTTCGTTATGGAAGGCCTTCAGTTCCAGCGACTGCTTGTCAATCCAGGAGCCACCTTTCTGAACGGTTACCGTGTTATCCAGCTCTGTATCGAACGTCAGCATGTGCAGTTGCATGGGCTGACCATCCACTTCCTCCACAGAGTTCACCATGTCCTGAATGAACTGGGCGTTAGAGGTTCGAGCCGGATGGACTCGTACCACCACCTTCGGCTTCTTGGGCTTCTCTTTATTGGCCCCCTTGGTGCGCATCTGCTCGCGATAAGCATTGATGGCATCCTTGCCCACCTTGTCGGCAGCGACGATAGGGGCAGCCAATAGTTTGAACAAACGAGTAGCAAAGCTCTTACCGCTTGCTGGATCACCAATAATCAGCGTCGAATTATTCAGACGTCGCAACTCTTCAGGACGATGATAAAACCTATAGGTGCAGCGCGTCATCAAGGTCATCAGCAGCCCACCGCCTACAAACAGCGCCGCAGGATACTGGTTCTTCTTCAGTCCCTTACAGATATCCTTCAACAGCGGAAAATCCTGCATCATCTCCTCAATCTTCTCGCCCCAATCCCACAGCCAGCGGTTGATGTCCTCCTCCGACCTATCACTCGGGCCAGGCCCCAGCGATAGGTTCATCATCTTCGAGATTCCCTTAGGAGGCTCTTTGCAGGCCGACTCCACGATGCTTCGCAATTCCTGTTCGTCGAGCCCGTACCTTGGCATCACCTGCATCAGCTTTTGAGGATTATTATCGCAGATCGCCCTGAGATTCACCGCCAACTGATACAGCTTCACGTTCCTCTCGCCCTCCTGTGGCTCGCCGCCATTCCGCTTCCACCATTCGCTGATAATCTCGCTATACGGCCTTCCCTTAAACGACAACTCAGTTTTCTTTTCTGACGACAACTCTGACAACTTGGACAACTCTTTTTCAGGCAGGACTTCTGCCTGTGGCGACAAATTGTCGCCATTAATAGTTGTTTTAGTTGTCATAGTTGTCGTTAATAAACTATCCGTTGTCGCAGCAGCACGACTATGACCAGCACGATACTCAGCATCATATTTCTCAGCAAATTCCTTGTTCTCATACGTAAACAGTTCTTTGTCAATAAATAAAATATCCGATTCCTTGCAGATGAACGACATCCTCGATGCGTCCTTGCAACTTTCGTCAACCTCCACGCCCAAGACTTCTGCCATCGCGTGCTGATTGTCGATGAGATTACCCTTCGCTACATCGGCCTTGAAGACCACTTTCAGACCATGTCCGCTTGGGGTTATATATACGAGCAAGATTTTTGACGACAACTCTGACAACTTAGACAACTCTTTTTCAGGCAGAATTTCTGCCTGTGGCGACAAATTGTCGCCATTAAATGTTGTTATAGTTGTCTCAGTTGTCGTTAATCCCCAACTCTCAAATAGTTGTTTTGGATTCTCGACATGATCGATGTCCATCACTACGAGACCCGTCAAGCGTGTAGCACTCTGCTTGCGCCAGCGCCCTAGTTTCCCAGCCTTCGATGTGGTTTCGTCAAACGTCGCCTGGAAGATAAACGCAGGCAGCTTCCTCTTCAGACTGGCCTCGCCCGTCTCACGATACTTGTCGATGTTCTCGTTCCATTGTGTCGCCCTGACGAGGGCCCAAAACTGGGCCTCGTCTACTGGCAACGTTGGATTACTGAAATTCTTCTGATAGCAAAATCCCATAACTCTTACAGTGTTTGAAGGTCCGTAATATAGAAGGCGTTCTCATGGCGATCGTTCGAGTCGCCCCAGGTGCGATGCTTCCAGAATCCCTTCACAATGTAAGGCATCCCCTGCTGGAACTGCGTGTCACGGTTCTTCGATGCCAGTTCCCCAGTCATCTCACCATAGATCACATCACCACCACGCTTCATTGTCACGCCACGGCTCTTGAAGTATTCAGAGCTGCCGTCCTGCTTCTGATACTGGCGCTCAGCGTATGCGCCCACCGCAATAATAGTCACTAATGCTTCCATAAGTCTCAAATTATTAAGTTAAACGTTATCTTGCACGATGTTTTCATGGCCTAATCCTCCTCTTCGTTAATGTCAACACTCAGCAGAAACGGGATGATGATCTCCTCAGTCCTGCACATGCGGTGAATCATCCTGCGGCCACGCTCCGTCCATACCAGATAGGTGCGGGTATGCATCTCGCCCTCAGCATCATAGTAAGAGTGCGTGCGGTTCCTGGCATAACCCTTGCGGGCGAAGTCAGCGTAGAGCAGATATTGCCCACTCTGCTTGTACATCACCTTGCGTTCCTGCAGCAGTCGTGTCAGGTCGTGAACGGTCATGTTCAGTTCCTTGGCAATCTGCGTGGTCGTGAAGCAATTCACACTCTCCAGCACCTCGTCGCAGTACTCAGCCTTGGGCGCCATGTCCTCAATCTGCTGTTCCTGTATCTCGATGGTCTTCTGCTGGATCTGCAGCGCCAGTGCCATGATCTCCATATTAGAGAGCTTTCGACCGTTTGCATCCTTTGTGGGAATGTACCCGCCAGTCTTACGAATCTGAGGCAGCACCTCTGAGGTCACCCAATGCTTGAAGACCTTCGCCTGCGGCAGTTTCGAAGAGAATACCAGACTGTAGAGTCCGCTCTCGTTGATAATCACAGCCTTCGACCTGTAGTTAGAACCAGTCCCCTGAATCAGGGTAGTGGTTTTGTCATCAGAGTCTACGTGTACAGCCACTGCGTTTTCGGGTTTGCTGTACCCCAATGCCTTTGCCACATCTTTACCTACAAAATAGGTTTCTCCATTCTCGTTTGTCATGGTGCGGATATCTCCGAACATCTCATGACTAAAAATTTTAATTTCTTGCATAATCGATTCGAATTAGTGAGTGTCAGGAGAAAAGCGAAGTTTTTAGTTTGAGCTCAATTATATCCGGATACGTTTCCTCCGCTCACGCCTTCGACTCGGTTATTGTTTTTTTCTTAATCAATCACTATTTCTTGTGTTCCTCTCAAGCGAACCACTCCTCCGTTTTGCAATCCAGCGTTCTTCAGACTGTCGTTCATCTGCCAGTTGCGGCAACAGAAACCCTGTCTCACCTTCAACTGCATTTTCTTACAAACTCGCTCGCCGTCGTTCTGGATGTCCTTATGGGCACACGAGGCGCACATCTTTTTCACGCTGATGTGATAAGCGTTCAAGCAAACTTCCTGATGTTTCATCGTTTGAAATCTAATTTGTTCTAACA